>Ga0209347_1002866_pt1 | contig 21596 bp, 13 predicted proteins | sample AutmiccommuBRH23_FD_187382 | JGI IMG/M metagenome (GOLD analysis project Ga0209347, IMG submission 187382) | Deep subsurface microbial communities from Mt. Terri, Switzerland - Autotrophic microbial communities BRH/23 (SPAdes) (version 2) | ecosystem: Environmental > Aquatic > Deep subsurface >...
ACAGGGCCGCGCCGAAGGGGTGTCCCCTTATCCATCCGGTTTTTGGGGGGGAGAAGGTCGGGATGAGGGGGGTATCAAATTGACGCATACCATTCCTATCTTTTCTTTTCCCCTGATCTGTTGCCGGGTTCCCAAGCTGTAGCTTGGGAACCAGCGACACCGAATAATCGTGTAGTTTCATGCAAGAACCCCTGCTTTGTTACTGGTTTCAAGGAGCTTGGGAACCAGGGCGGCTCTTCCTATTCCGCTGATCCATGATTAAAATATCAGGTAAAGGAGCACGGATTCCATTCGATACGAGAGGCACCCGCCATGCCGGACATCCATCTCACGCCCACGGCCGAATCGGTTTTAAAGCGGCGATACCTGGCGCGAAACGCCCGGGGGGAGATCATCGAGACGCCGGCTCAGCTGTTCGCGCGGGTGTCCCGGGCGGTGGCCGAGGCGGACCGGATGTTCGATCCGTCGGCCCCGGTGGAAACGCTTGCGGCCGATTTCGAGGCGGCCATGGCCGCACTTCAATTCCTGCCGAACACCCCCTGCCTGGTCAATGCGGGCCGGCCGGTGGGGCAGCTCGCCGCCTGTTTCGTCCTTCCCCTGGAAGACAATCTGGAATCGATCTTCCAGACCCTCAAGGATACGGCCCTGATCCACCAGACCGGCGGCGGCACCGGGTTCTCCTTTTCCCGCATCCGCCCCCGGGGGGACACGATCTTTCCGGCCCACGGCGTCTCCGGGGGGCCGGTCTCTTTTATCCGGCTGTTTGATTCGGCCACCTATCTCATCGACCGGAACCAGATCCGCCCCGGGGCCAACATGGGGGTCCTCCACATCGGGCATCCGGATATCGAGGAATTCATCCGGTGCAAGGAAAATTCCGGGGTGCTCCGCAATTTCAACCTGTCGGTCGCGGTGGATGATCTGTTCATGGAATGCCTGGAAAAGGGGCGCAACTACCCGCTGGTCCATTCCCGGACCGGGACGGTGATGGCGGAGGTCCCGGCGGCGTCCCTCATGGACAGCATCGCCGAAAGCGCCTGGCGTTCCGGGGACCCGGGGCTCCTCTTCATCGACCGGATCAACCGGGCCAACCCGCTGCCGGGGCTCGGCCGGATCGAGGCGACCAACCCGTGCGGCGAACAGCCGCTCCTTCCCTATGAATCGTGCACCCTTGGATCGATCGACCTGGCGAAATGCGTCACGAGAGGCGACATCGACTTTCCCCGCCTGGAGCGGACCGTTCACCTGGCGGTCCATTTTCTGGACAATGTCATCGAGATCAATCGCTATCCCCTGCGCCGCATCGAGGAATGGACCCGGATGAGCCGAAAGATCGGCCTGGGGGTCATGGGGTTCGCCGATGCCCTGATCCTCCTGGAAATTCCTTACCAGAGCGAAGCGGCGCTCGCCCTGGCCGGGCGGGTCATGGCGGCCGTGCGGGAATTTGCGGCCGAGGCGTCGGCGAAGCTGGCCGAACAGCGGGGAAACTTCCCTTCCTTTGACCAGAGTGTCTTTCCCGGCGCCGGGGTGAAGCACCGGCGGAACGCCACCCTTACCACCATTGCCCCCACCGGATCGATCAGCCTGATTGCCGGTACCAGCAGCGGCATTGAGCCGGTCTATGCCTTCCGGATGCGACGGCGCCTGATCGATGCGGAAGTCGAGGAGATCCACCCGATTTACCGGCAATACATCGATGAAAACCGGTCGGTGCCGGCGCGGCTCTTCCAGACCGCGTGGGATGTGGCCCCCGAATGGCACCTGCGGATTCAGGCCGCTTTCCAGGCGCACACGGACAGCGCGGTGTCAAAAACCGTCAATTTTCCGGCCGACGCCACGGTGGACGATATCCGGAAGCTGTTTCGCCTGGCCATGGAACTGGAGGTGAAGGGAGTGACGGTTTACCGGGACCGGTCGCGCGAGGACCAGACGCTGTCGGCCTGCCCGGTGAGATGCGATACGTGCGGGTAGGGGGCGGCGGTTGTGGTGCAATGTCGAGTTGAGATTGTTGGCGGTTCATCTGTAACCCCTGTATTCGGATTATGGTACCGGAACAATACGGAGTTGTTGGAAACAAGAGCCGGATTGCTGCAATTCTGAGCAGTTGCGGGCCGTCCCCCTCACCCCGGCCCTCTCCCCCTGAAAAACGGGGGCGAGGGGGAAGGTCAAAGGCATAGGTCCAAATTGATGTGGTTTTCGCTTTTGCCTTCCCTCTCGCCCGACGATGGTGAAAAAGAGACTTGTTCATCCGGAATCGCTTTCGACCTTCCCCCTCGCCCCCGCGGGGAGAGGGTCAGGTGAGGGGGATTGGTCGGTTGACGGACCTGCCCGGCATCCATATGTTTTTACAGGTACGGCGGCAACACGCTTTTTTTTAACGGAGATTTACGAATGGACGCGGAAGCTCGGATAGCCGAGCGGGCCGGGCTCATATACGAAAACCTCGATAAGCCGGGGTACCGGCGCAAACGGTGGGGCCGGGGGTTCTTTTACGAAGATCCTCTGGGAAAGCGGGTGGATGACCGGCAATTGCTCCGGCGGATGAAATCGCTGGTGATCCCCCCCGCCTGGAAGGAGGTCTGGATCAACCCGAGCGACCGGGGGCATATCCAGGTGACCGGGCGGGATGCGAGAGGCCGCAAGCAATACATTTACCACCCGGATTGGCGGGAGATCAGCAACCTGACCAAGTTCGAACGGCTGGCCCATTTCGGCCGGCAGCTCCCCTTCATCCGCCGGCAGGTGGAAAAAGACCTGGACGGCCCGGACTGGTCCCGCCGGAAAACCACGGCCCTGGTGATCCGTCTCCTGGACAAGTCCCTCGTCCGCATCGGGAACGCCGAATATGAAAAGGCCAACCAGTCGTTCGGCCTGACCACCCTGAACCAGGATCATGTGGAGCTGAAGGGAAACGTCATTCATCTTTCGTTCCGGGGCAAGCGGGGAAAGGAAATCGAAGTCGATGTAGAAAGCGTGCGACTCGCCCGGATGATCCGGAAATGCGAGGCGCTTCCCGGGCAGAAGCTGTTCCAGTACCGCGATGAGAACGGCGATTGGCAGACCCTGGAATCCAATGACGTAAACGCATTCCTTCAGGGGATCACCGGGGAGGATTTTACGGCAAAGGATTTCCGCACCTGGGGGGCAACCGTCCTGGCGGCCGAGGTGTTTTCCCGGATGAATAGCCCGGAGATAACGACCGCGCGCAAGCGGGCGATTTCGCGCGGCATCAAGGAAGTGGCGAAGCAGCTCGGCAATACCCCGACCATCTGCCGCAAGTATTACGTCCATCCGATGATCCTGGAGGCATTCGAAAACAACCGGCTCTTCGACCTGGCGGCGGAAAGCGCGCGGTCCGCCGGAACGAACCCGGCGCTGTCGGTATTTGAACGTGTGGTACTGGATCTGCTCAACGGCGGGGAAACGCGTCTTGAACAAGCAATTTAAGTGATAAACTCATGAAATATCCGTCTGATGATCCAATGGATTTTCGCTCTCTCGAACGGCTGGACCAGCTGGATCGGCTGGCCACGTTGCTCGATGACCGGTTCACGATTCCCGGAACCGACTGGCGGGTCGGAATCGATGCCATCATCGGTTTGATTCCGGGTGTGGGCGACCTGGCCGGCGCCGCCATGTCCACCTATATCATCTGGAAGGCGCGGCAGCTCGGCGCATCCCGATGGGCCCAGTCCCGGATGGCCGGCAACATCCTTATCGAAACGACCATCGGCGCCATTCCGGTGATCGGCGATATCTTCGATGCCCGGTGGAAAGCCAACCGGAGAAATCTCCGCATCCTCCGGAAGAATCTTGCCAAAAGAGGACGGCCCGGGGAAGGCGTGGAGCGGTAGCCGATTTACCGCACGATGGAAATGCCGAGCCGGAAGGCCCGGGTACGGTCCTGGTAGTTGAGGAGACTTTCGGCCAGGGCATTGACATATTGCGCATGAAGGTAGATCTGGAGATTGGTGTCGATGAGCCGGTCGAGGGGGTAGGTCAGGTCGTGGCGGACGGAAATCCCCTCATCCCCCCAGTACCAGTGCGTTTCAAAGACCGCCCCCTTGGTCCTCCCGAATTTCAGTTCCAGGTCGGCATACCCCCGGTAGTCGTAAAGGTCCGGATTGGTTTCGTCATCGTTTGCCAGGTAGGTCCAGATCCTGGGGGCAAATTCGATTCCGATCCGAAGCCCTCGGTGAAAATAGATGAATATCGGTTTTACATAGAGCGTGTTGGTGCTCCGGGACAGGTCCCCGCCCTGGCCGTTCGATTCGTGCTGGTAGCCGACCTGGATGAACGTGTGGGTGGCGCCGGCGCCGGAAAACAAATTGGGCGAGAGATAGAACAGTTCCGGCCGGTAGCTGGTATCCTCGAACGGTTCGGATTCGGCCCTCAGGTCCCAGTAGGAGGTCTGGGTATAAGCAATGTGAAATCCATTTATCCAAGGGTATTTATCGGAAATGGGCATATCCGGATTCAGGAACCGGTACTTGAGGCTGATCTGGAATTTGCTTTCCCCCGGATCTGCGCCCACAAGGAAATAGATCGGTTCGTAGGCGGAGATGTTTTCCAGGTACGGCTGGTAGAGGTTGAACAGGGAATCGAGGGTTTCGTAGGGGGGCGCGGCATCGGTCCCCGATGCTTCACCAGGGGCGAGGCCTTCTTCGGCGCAGAAAAGGGGGGTGGAAAAGGCCGTCAGCCAGAAGGCCAGGATCACACCGCAGATGCTGAAGAACCGCATTATTCCACTTCCTTTCGGATCATCTCTCTTCGCTTGCCGTTAAATGCGATTTCGGGTAATGTCGCGGGCACATTTTCGGAAGTTCGTATCGGTTAAAAAAAATCCGGTTACCGTTTTAGAAGATTACGATGAAACGCGACCCGATGCAAATAAGATGAACTCGGAAAAAGCTCGAAACTCCGCCGAGCGGTTATTACCGGAAGGAACTTCCATGCGTAGGTTGGGCTGAGTTTGCGAAGCCCAACAACCTGAATGTTGGGCTTCGCAAGCTCAGCCCAACCTACCCGAGATTGCCGACATCATCAGGAAGTTTCTTGGAAGCTTCCGACTTCGCCGGGCGGTATTTTTGAATAAAGTAACGTTCATGCTTTTATCGTGCTCGTGCGCGTGCTCGTAATCGTAATCGGTTTTTGATGTTTCGATTACGTAATTGATGAGGAGGGATTTGTAATATGCTGCTGCCGTTTGTTCTCCTGGTGGCCGGGTTCATTTTTCTCGTCAAGGGGGCCGATCTCCTGGTGGACGGGGCCGCATCCATCGCCCGGCGGCTGCGGATCTCGGACCTGGTGATCGGTCTGACCGTAGTGGCCTTCGGCACCTCGACGCCGGAACTGTTCGTCAATATCGTCGCAAGCCTCTCCGGCAATTCGGAAATCGCCATCGGGAACGTCCTCGGCAGCAACATCGCCAATATCCTGCTGATCCTCGGGATCGCATCGATGATCTACCCGCTGTCGGTCGGACGGGGGACCGTCTGGCGGGAAATCCCGTTCAGCCTCCTTGCCGCGCTGGTGCTCGGGGTCGTGGCGAACGATCACCTGATCGACCGGTATGGTTTTTCCGAGATTTCCAGGGGCGACGGTTTCGTCTTTCTGCTTTTTTTCGTCATTTTCATCTATTATTCGGGAACCATCGCACTGACGGTCAATGGCGCCGAGGAACAGGCGCCGGAAAAACAGCGGGGAACCGCCGTTTCGATCCTCCTGGTGGCCGCCGGCCTGGTCGGGCTGACCATCGGTGGGCAATGGATCGTCAACGGGGCGACCCGGATCGCCCTGGCGCTCGGGATGAGCGAGGCCCTGGTCGGGCTGACCATCGTCGCGATCGGCACTTCCCTTCCGGAACTGGCCACCTCGGCCGTGGCCGCCTACCGGCGGAACGTGGAAATCGCCGTGGGAAACGTAGTCGGTTCCAATATCTTCAACATCTTCTTCGTCCTGGGCATCAGTTCGGTCATCAAGCCGCTGCCGTTTCAGACGGTCAGCAACACGGATATCGGCATGGTGATCCTGGCCAGCCTGGTCCTGTTCGCCGTCATGTTCACCGGCCGGCGCCATACCATGGACCGCTGGGAAGGTGCGCTGATGCTCGGGGGGTATGTGGTCTATATCGGCTACCTGGTTGCCCGGGGGTAAAATCCCCAAAAATCCCCCTCCTGTGCAAGCCGAACATGGATTACACCCCCGACCCTCTCCCCCTGAAAAACGGGGGCGAGGGAGAACGGCAAAAACCTCGTCCCCAGGACCGGAGATTCCCCGGTTCTGCAGTTGACCTTTCCCCTCGCCCCTCGGGGGAGAGGGAGAGGGTTGTGGTGAGGGTGATTTTTAAGCCGATCTCTCAAATTCGTCGAAAAAGTACGAGCATAACCTCGTCTTATCGGTGTAAACTCCTGTTTATTTTTACGCATGTTATCGGTTCAATGTGTAAACATGTGTTCGGCTCGCAAACGTGAGAGGAAAACAATGTCCGAATTTGCAAAGGTGCTCCGAACGAACCAGACGGATGCGGAAAAACGGCTCTGGTACCATTTTCGGAATCGACGGCTTGCCGGCTACAAATTCCGGCGTCAGTATCCAATCGGACCCTTTATTGTCGATTTCATCTGTCTGGATCAAAAGCTCATCATTGAAATTGACGGCGGCCAGCATGCGCTTCAATCAAGCGAGGATGAGCGCCGCACCGAGTTTTTGGTTTCCAGCGGATACAGGGTCATCCGGTTCTGGAACAATGAAGTGCTCCTGGAAACAGATGCCGTTTTGACCAGGGTTCTGGAGCATTTGCAGGGCACCCCCCTCACCCCGACCCTCTCCCCCTGAAAAACGGGGGCGAGGGAGAACGGCAAAAAACCTCGCCCCCAGGACCGTAAAGGATAATAATTCAAGGTGTTTATGGAAAATGGCAAAAACCTTGTCTCCAGGACCGGAGATTCCTGGTTCTGCTTTTGACCTTTCCCCTCGCCCAAAGGGGAAGAACCCCCAGGGGCACTCGCTATTTGATCATCGGTTCTGCTTTTGACCTTTCCCCTCGCCCCTTGGGGAGAGGGTCAGGGTGAGGGGGATTTTTGACGCCGGCCGCATTGGGGTTACATTAAATATTGATGGCAACCGCACGCATTCGCCGGCTTGGAAGGAGACATTCCATGTGGCAATCGTGGATCAATATCGCTTTCGGATTCTGGGTATTTTTGTCGGGATTCGGGTACCTGGCGCCCTGGAATTTCTTTACGTCCGGATTTTTTATCGCTTTTTTCGGCTTCCTTTACTCCCACAAGCAATGGCAGGGAATCGTGAACGGTCTGCTGGGGATCTGGCTCATCATTTCAACCTTCTCCCCGGTTTTGATCAACCGGTGGAACCTGTGGATCACCGGGAGCCTCGTGGTGATTTTTGCCATCTGGCGATCGACCACCGCAACTCCGGAAGCGCCCGCCCCATAAAGCTAGAACGTATAACCGATGGAAAAGTGAATCTCCCCTGAACTCTCGCCGTCCCTGCGATCGAGTTTCCGGCCGTACATAAGGCCGATGGGGCCGATGGGGGTGATGTAGCGCAGACCGGCGCCCGCTCCGGCTCGCCAGTCGTCCGTGCCGGCGTCCCGCAAGGCATCCCGGATCGTTCCCCGGTCATAGAAGGTTACCAGCTCAAAATTCAACCCCAGGTCATAACGGAGTTCCACGCTGCCGAGAAGTGCGGTCCGGCCGCCGACCGGATTTCTTTCGTCATCCACGCGGAGCCTGTTTTCGCCAAACCCGCGGATGTCAGTGGTGCCGCCCAGGTAGAACAACTGGTCCTGGGGGATATTGCTCTCGGGGCCGAATGGGTTGATGTACCCCACGTAGGTCCGGAAAGCCAGGGTGACCGGTTTCAGTGGCGTAAAATAGTAGCGGAGATCGAACTGGTATTTTAAAAAATCATCCAGGGAATTCTGCAGGCCCCTGGAAATATCCACCCGGAAAGAGGAGTAGACGCCGCGAGTGGGGCGGACGAACGAATCCGTGTCGTTGAAAACCAGCCCGGGGGTGGTTACCAGGACAGCGCGGGGATCGAACGTGTCCTCATTTTCTACCGGTACATCCCCGGTCCGGAATTCGTCGCGCTGCTCCAGACGGATATTCAGGGTGGCGGTAAAATCGAGTAGAAAGTCGCGGGTGAAAGCCGTCGCCGCCCCGTAGGTCCGCACCCCGAACTCCTGATTCAGTTCCTCGACTTCCTCGGCATAGAGCGTCCCGTTGGCCGCAATGCGCGTCCCCCAGAGACTCGGATCGGTGATGCCGAGCTGGGCCAGGTACCCGATCTGGCTCCATTGCACCCCGGCTTTGACCTCGTTGTTCAAACCCCAGAAATTGATGTCCCCGATCGCTGTATCCACGTAAAAGCGCCGCCAGGTATCGTAACCGGTGGTGAACTGAACATAATACGGTTTTTTTTCATGGACTTCGGCCAGGAGGTCGACCCGTTCCGCCCGCTCCTCCAGGCCGACAGTCTGAAACTGGACCGATTCGAGGGCGTTGACGTCACGGATGCTGCGCTGGGATTCGAGCATTTTCTTCAGCGAGAACGGTTCCCCGGCTTCTTGGGATACCTGGCGGCGGAGAATTCGCCCTTTGGTCTTGAAATTGCCGATGAAGAACGTGTTTCCCATCTCCACCCGGGGGCCTTCCGCGACCTGGTAAACAATATCGGCCCGGGTATTATCGCGGCTGATGGTTACCTGAGGCTCGACGGTGACGTGGGGGTATCCTTTTTCCGAAATGCGGGCGGCAATCGTATTTTTGCTTTCATTCAGCAGATACGGCCGGTATGGCGTATCGAGCCGCATGGTCAGGACTTTTGCGACTTCGTCTTCGCCGAGCAGTTCGGTTCCCTTGATCGCCAACCCCGAGACAAGGGTCCGCGGCCCCTCGGTGATGTTGAGCCGGATGTTGACCGGGGAAATCCCTTCTTCTGGTTTCCCTCGATCGATTTTCGGGCGGATGGCCGCTTTGAGATACCCTTGCTGGAGGTAAAGGGTCTTTATGGCCCGGATGTCTTCTCCCAGGGTGTCGGGATCAAATGCCCCGTCGGCGAAGATGCCGGGAGGCCCGGTGAGGATCTGGTTCCGGATATTTTCCTCCGGTAGCGCCGCGTTCCCTTCGATAATCAGGGTATCGACAATAGAGCGCGGCCCTTCGGTGATGATAAACCGGATCTTCCGGATGGTTTCGTCTCCCATGTCGACCAGGGTGTCTTCCATCCGAACGTCAATGTCGAGAAACCCGGCGTCCCGATACCGCCCTTCCATGTTCCGTACGCTTTTGCGGAGGCCGAACCCGCCCCGGTTCCCTCTTTCATAGATGACCAGGTCTTTTTTCAGTGTAAACGTCCAGAAAAAATCGTTTCCCAGGATATCGACATCATACAGCGGCCCTTCGGTGATGATGTAGGTGATCGCCGCCGTGCCGGATCGAGGGTCTTTTTCCACCTTCGGTTGGACCTCGGCATCGCAGTATCCCTCCTGCCAGTAGAAACTCCGGAGAGTTTCCACATCCTCTTCGACATCCTCCTCCGTGTAGCGTGACGGTCCGCCGATGAGAAAGGACGACTGCCAGGAGGCGAGGCGGATCTTCAGCCGCAAGTCGATAAACGCGTCGGTTCCCTGGAGGATCACCTTCGTGATGCTGTAGAACCGTCCTTTGTCGATGTCCACCCGGATGACATAATTGTCTTCCCCCGGAACCTTTTCAGCGGTGATGCGCACTTCCGGATCGATGAACCCTTGGGATTGGAAAAGCGTTTCTATCAGTTCGACCTGATCCGGAAGCGCTTCCGGAACATAGGGTTTCCCAGTGGTGATGGTCATGACATTTCGGATTTCCCGTTCCAGTAGCGGAAAACCGCCGGAAATAATAATATTGCGGATCCTCGGGAAGGGGGTCAGCCGGAAGACAAGGGTGATCGGCGGTTGCGACCAGTCCGGGTCGGGAACATCGATGCTTTGAAAAATCGTGGAATTGGTGAGCGCTTCGATCGATTCGGAGAACCATTCGTCCGAGAAGGGCTCCCCTTCCTTGAGAAAGATGAGGCTTTCGGCGATCCGGGTCAGCCGTTCTGCATCCTCGGGGTCGCTGATAATGTCGATGCGGATTTCCCCCACGACCGGTGCCGGCGCCGGGGTCGCTCCCGGCTGCGGCTGGGCGTGAAGCACGGTTCCCCGGGCAAACCCCCCGGTAACGATCAACAGGAGAAGGATAAAAAACCGGCAGGACGTCTGCCCCATAATGGCGTGCTTTCTATTGATGGGGGGCGGGTTTGAAACCCTCCCCTACGGTTATGTCGTTTCACGAGCAGCTTTTGACCTTCCCCCTCGCCCCCCCGGGTTTCAAACCCGCCTTTCCCTTCCTTTACCGGAACTCCAATCGGTAGCGGAGCTCACCGCCAAAGGTCCCTTCCGTGTCCTGAAACGCATTGACAGACAGGTTTTCCAGGAGCTTGTAAACCGCTGTCTGCTGGTGGACGACTTCGCCGCTTTTCCGTTCCATTCCGTACATGATGCTAATGCGCCGCGAAAGCTCTTTTCCAACGGTGACCCGGATGTTTTCCCCGGCGGCCGTATCATCCGTCACCTCCCCGGTCGTCCCGGCCGTACCCCCGTTCCGGGTAAGGCGGGAATCGGGCCCAATATCCGTGGCGTCCCCCCCATACTCGAATTCGATGTCGAGCCCGGTGGTTTCCTTGATGTCCTGGCCGAACCGGTCGGCGACGATATTGGCCAGCATTTCCTGGGGAGAGGTCGTTCCCCCGCCGCCGCCTTCTTCGAGTTCCAGGGTGGTCTTTCCGGTCAGGAGGAGAGAGAGGATGTCGGCATCATTTTCCGACGGATCGGAGCTGAGCTTGAAATCAAGGTTCTGGGGCGTTCCGGAGACCGACAGGATGATGCTCCACTGGCGCACCTCGGAAAGCGCCCGGATGTCGATGGTGGGAACAATCCGGTAAGGGTTGATGAAATCGATCACCCCGCGTTCCACCTCGAATTCGGTGTTCCGGTAGGTGATCGTTCCGTCGCTGACATCGGCCCGCCCGTTCAGCAATGGCCGGTTCAGTATCCCGCCGATACGCAGTTCAGGCCTCAGGCTCAGGAGGGCGAGGTTGTTATCGACCATGATCGGATTGCGGTAGGCGACCACCACGTCGAGCTTCAGGTTCCGCAGGAAGGGAAGATCGTAATCCCAGTCTTCCACAGGGGGTTCGATGTCCCGCTGGCGCCGGCCGATTTCGGTGATGGTGCCGAGCAGGTCCAGTTTGATGTCTTTGTAGTAAAGCCCTTCCAGGGCCGTGATGCGACCGGTGAGGCGGGAATCGCCAGGGGTTCCTTTCAGGGTGAGGGTGGAGTTGACCAGCAGTTCGAGCGTGTCGGGGATCTCGAGGGGAAGCGTCCGGGCCTTGAGGTTGAGGTTGGCGCGGACCGGCCGCAGGTTTTCGAGGTCGAACCCGCCGGTGAGGGTGAGGGTTCCGGTGTCGACCCCTCCCGTGACATCCTCGAACTCGATGGTTTTTTCGGTTATCCGGATACGGCCGTTCACATCGTGGAGGGTCTGAAGAAGGACCGGGAGAATCATGCCGACCTGGTCCAGGTCGATGGCGCCCTGAAATTCCGGATCATTGACAGTGCCGCCGAGCCGGGCCGCTATCCCGATATTTCCCGTGGGATTATCGATCGTCTCAACGAAGGCGCTGATCACCCTGAAGGGAATTGTCCCGTCCGCATGCAGATCGAGGCTCCCCCGGAGGTTTCCGCTGCCGCCGATGGAAAGGCGCCCGGAATCCATCAGTTTAAGTTGAGTTTCGGTTATCGAGTAAGTGCCGTTTTCCAGAATGGCCTGGAGTCCGGCGGTCCGGATCAGGGGAATCCGGTTCTGGAAGATGGCCAGGTTGGAAATCGACAGGCGGACCGTGGCATTGGAAAGATTCGAGACATTTCCGGAAGCATCGAGGGCGCCCGTGAGCCGTCCGCGGAGTTCCGGCAACCCGCCGATATTGAAATACGGATTCAGGGCGGTCCGGTCGAAATCAGCGCTCACGGAAAAATTCCGGTTCACCAGGTGGTAGCGTCCGTTCACGGAAAAACCGTTTTCGGCGTCGATCCGCGCCAAATGGTTCCGCAAGGTCAATTGGACATCGATATCCGGGACCGGCCGCTCCTCGAACTGGAGCCCGGCAAGCCGGACCGCGCCGGTCAACTGGGGATTATCGAACGTGCCGGCGCCGGAAGCCTCCAGGGTGAACGTGCCGCCGGTCATGTCGGCCCGCCGGAATGCCCTGATTTTCACCAGTTCAATCGGGTCCGATCCGACCCGGAGCTCATATCGGCCGTCCAACGCAATCCATCCTCCGGCCGTAATCCGATCTTCGGTGGTGATGGACAGTACCGCCGGTTCAATATAAACCCGGTTGCCGTCAAGCCGGGTTTCTACCCGGATGCCTTCAAATTTCTGGACGCCCAGATCGATTTTGTGGCCGGTGACGGTCTGGGTTCCCCGGAGATTTTCCAGGGTTCCGCGAATGTCGCCATTAATGGCCAACCGGCCGGATAGTTTTGGTTCGATATCCCCGAGAAAGATTTCCTTTCCCGAAATGTCGAGATCAACGGCGGGATTATCCGAAATCGTCATGCTGTCCGGCTGGAACGGGCGGACTGTGCCGGTCACGGCCAGTTCCGATCGACCCGTTTTCAGGATAACGGGATCGAGCCGGACCACCCGGTCATCAACCGCTATGTCCGCGGCCAGGTCGCCGATGGTAAATTCCCCGGAGATCAACTGGTTGCCTTTGATCCGCAGGCTGGCGGAAATGTTGTCCACCGGCCCGGTGATCCGGCCGTCGACGAGGAGCTTCCCGGAAACCAGTTCGGTGAAGTCTTCGGCGTAAATCACCGTATCCTCAAACTGCACATCCAGCGACGGCGTTTCGATTGACAGGCCATCCCTGAACAGATTGAATTTTTGTCTTTTTTCATTTTGCACGGGTAGAACTTCCGGAATCGGGGCCGCGGCGGGAATCCACTCGATCGTTCCGGACGCTCCCGGGCCGGGGTTATCGGTCTGTACCGATGCCCCGGGACCGGGTGCCGATCCGCCGGCGGGAAACGCCGCAGGGTTCATCAGGTCGAGGAGTCCCTTGAGTTTCAGCCGGGATTGGTCCTTTTCCAGGGAGAGCGACTCGATCTTCACCTCTCCGTTGCTCAGGGCGACACTGGCGGTCAGGTCGCCGTAATCCGTCTCCTGGTAGACCAACTCTTTTGCCTTGACCCGGAGATCGACATCGGGATTGGCGATGGTGTTGGTCAGGTGCATTTCGCCGTCCAGTACCCCGGCCACCGGGAGGTCCGGCGTGAAATTGGAAGCCACCACCTGCTCGAACGTTGCCTTCAGCCGGGCGGGGAGCGTGTAGTTGACATCGGCGAAACTGCCGTCGAACAGGTTGACGGTCCCTTCGGCACGGACGATCGATTCCTGGTTCTTGATCCGCAGGCGATCGATGGTCACCTTCCCGGAAGCGGCCAGCCGGGCATCGAGGGAAACGTTCCCCAGGGAAATGTCTTCGTATCGGAAATGGTTCGATTTGAGTCCGGCCGATATGGCCAGTCGCATCACGTGGCCGGCGACATGGGCGGAAAGCTCCGTCTTGCCGGAAACGACCGGGATGCCGAAGGGGGCGAGCACCTGGGCCAGGTTCGGGCTGGTCGCCGCCAGTTCGGTATCCAGGGTATTTTCATAAAGAGTATAGCCGCCGGTAACGCGGATTTCGGTGCCGGCTTTTTCAACCACCAGGGGGGATGCGGTGATCCGGCCGCCGGCCATGGTGGCATCCGCCGTGACCCGGAGGTCCATGGGGGGGACCGCGTCCTTGACCGCGAAGTTGTCCCCGGTGAGGTCGATGGTCGCCTCGGCGGTCATGGTGGTCGGGAAGACGCCGGTCCCCTTGATGTGGATGTTTCCTCCCACCATTCCGGCCAGGAGATCCCAGGTCCAGGGGAACTTCGCCATGTTGAAGTCCCGGGTGCTGACCTCGGCGTCATAGCCGAATGTTTCGAAATCATAGGAGGAGTCGCCGAACAGCCCCTTATCGAAGACCCCTTTCATGTCGACGGTTCCCTCGGCGACCAGGACCCCCGGGGCGCCCGTGGCGGCCAGGTGGGCGACATCGATCCGCCAGTCCTCCATCCGCGCCCTCAGATCGATGGCATCCAGGGAAAAGGAGGGGAGCCGGCCGCCGCCGTAATGGCCCTTGAGGGCGACTGTCGGGTTGGACGGGTCTCCGGTAGCATGGACGTCGAGCCGGACCGGCCCGTCCAGGTCGATATCGAGTTCGAAGTATTTTTTAAACACGGCCAGGTCGGCGGACACATCGATCTTCAGGTCGAGGCGGGGTTCGTCAAAGAGTTTTGCGATCGATCCGGAGACTGACAGGTTTGGGCCAGTGGTTTTGAGATCGAGGGCCAGGGGTTCGATCCGCCCGTCGCGAAGGGCGGCTTCCAGGGAGAATTGCTGGAGGACGGTTTCAAACCCGTCCAGGGCGATCGATCCGCCGGCGATGGTCACGGAAAGGCTGCCGGAAGGGTCGAAGAGGTCACCGTCTTCGAGTCGGACGGCGATCTGTTCGAGCAGGATCGACTGGGGGACTTCCTCCGGGGTTGTCGGGGCCATCCGGAACCGGAACAGGCCGTCGGTCAGTTCAAGGTTGTCGATCCGGATATCGAAGGGAAATTCTCCTTGGGATTCCGGGGGCGGTTCCGCTGTTTCGGGGGGGCCCGGTTCCCGGAAGGCATCGAGGAGGTTCAGGTTCCCTTTTTCGTCATAGGCGAGTTGCACCAGGGGCGATTCGAGGCGTCCGTTTTCGATCACGATCGTTCCGGTCAGGAGCCCGGCAAGGCCGAGATCGAGTTCAATCGCATTGGCGGCGATGATGGTGTCCCCGTCCGGACCCTTGACCGTGGGGTTGTCCAGGGAGATCTGGCCGGCAAGAAGGGAAAGGCGGGCGTCGTCCCAGTCGATATTCCCCGGAATGGCCGCGTTGACCCTTTCCCGGAGCATGTCCCGGGCATGGCCGGTCGTGAAGTAGACATGAATGCCGATGACGGCAAGAACGACCAGGGCCAGCAGCACCCCGATTCCGGCGGAAATGATTATGGCAGCTTTACGGATCATCTGAATTCAAATTTTTTCACCGCCCGACGTGAATACATGAACAGAATATAACACATAAAATGATCCGGATGCCCTGGAAAATTCGTACATAGTTTTTAAACGAGCAAAGTGCGTCGGCCAGGCGAAAAATCAAAACGATCCCCCACACCCCCTCGAAGTTGATGAACTCGCAAAAAATCGGTTTTTTGATGGCAACGTAAAAAGATCCAAATTCAAGGCGCGCGAATCCCGAGGAATGAGGCGTACTTGTTGTACTCCGCAGTGACGAGGGGTGAAGCGCAACGCCGAAGTTGGGCTTTTTATGACGCCATCATCATCACATCATGAAAAACGGATCCACATCAACGGCCGTATGTACATCCCGGGCATTGAAATGGCTGCCGTTTTCGAACATCAGCCGCCGGATGAACTGCTGGAGCGGGGCGACCCCCGGGGCTTTTAAAAGGATCTGCCACCGATAGCGGCCGGCGATCCGGGAAAGGGGCGCCTCGATCGGCCCCATGATCTCGACGGCCCGGCCGGCGCCGTCCTCCGCCAGCTGAATCTGGCGGCAGAGCCGGCCGGTGGTCTCGGCGTGCTGGCGGGTCCGGTCAAGATCCCGGCCGGAGATCTTCACCTGGATCATCCGGGAAAACGGGGGATAATCGAGTTCCTTCCGGTATCGGATTTCCTGGTTGTAGAAGCTCATGAAGTCCTGGGCCTGGGCCGCGACAATCGAGAAATGGTCCGGGCTGTAGGTCTGCAAAATTACCCGCCCCGGGGCCGTTCCGCGTCCGGCCCGGCCGGCGACCTGGGCGAGCACCTGGAAGGTCATTTCCCCGGCCCGGAAATCGGGAAAAGCGAGGGAAAGATCCGCGCAGATGATCCCGACCAGGGTGATCCCCGGAAAATCGTGCCCCTTGGCGACCATCTGGGTCCCCACCAGGATGTCGATGTTCCGGTGGCGCAAATCCTTCAACATTTTCAGGAGCGACCCCTTGCGGGTGGTGGTGTCCCGGTCCATCCGGGCGATCCGGGCCTCGGGGAAAAGGGCCTGCACGGCCGCTTCGAGCTTTTCGGTTCCCATCCCCAGCGGTTTGATCGACTTGGCCCCGCAGGTATCGCAAACGGAAACGGCGGCCCGGAAGTATCCGCACATGTGGCACTTGTAGATGTTCGCCTTCTTGTGAAGGGTAAGGGTGATGTCGCAGTGTTTGCACTTCTGGGGGGCGCCGCACGAGGCGCAGACCGGATGGCTGGCAAATCCGCGCCGGTTCAGAAACAGGAGGACCTGCTCCCCCCGGGAAAGGGTCTCCTTCATGGCCCGGTGGAGCGCGGGGGTGATGAACCGGCCGGTTCCCCGGGTGTCCTTGTATTCCCGCAGATCGACGATCTCGACGTGCGGCAGGACGCTGGAGTGGATCCGACGGGTCAGGTTGAGTTCTCGGAATTTTTTGGCAGCCACGTTGCTGACCGACTGGATCGACGGGGTGGCCGATCCGAGCAGGGCCACGGCCCCGGCCTGGTGCGCCCGGACCACCGCCATGTCCCGGGCGTTGTAATGGAACCGGTTCTCCTGCTTGTAGGAGGTTTCATGCTCCTCGTCGACGATGATCAGCCCCGGGGATGCAAAGGGGGCGAAGATGGCCGACCGGGCGCCGATGGCGATGGGACATGCGCCCGCGCTGATCCGCATCCACTGGTCGTGGCGTTCCCCGTCGGAAAGCCCGCTGTGGAGGACCGCCACGCACTCGCCGAACCGGGCCCGGAACCGCCGTTCGATCTCCGAGATCAGGGCGATCTCCGGGACCAGGACCAGGACCGTCCGCCCTTTTTCCAGGGCTGCGGCGGCCAGGTGCATGTAGACCTCGGTCTTGCCGCTCCCCGTGACCCCGGCGAGAAGGAAGGCCGAATACCCGCCGTCCATGGCGAGCGTGACCTCCCGGACCACCCGCTGCTGCTCGATGGTGAGTTTCGGCGGCGTGTCCGGCGTTACCGGTTCGCCGAACGGGTCCCGGTAGACCGGTTTTTCGAGGAAACGGATCAGCCCGGTTTTTGCCAGGTCGCGCAGGTGGGCCGCGGCGGTCGGGACGATTTCCTTTAACCGGTCGACAGCTGTTTCGCCGTTTGCCGCCAGGTGATCGAGGATCTGCCGTTTCGGCTCGGAAAGGGTGGCTTTGTCCTTGCCCCCCCCTTTGGAAAAGGGGGGCCGGGGGGGATTTTCGTTTTCCAATCCCCCAAACCCTCCTGAATCCCCAATTGCAAAAGGGGACGTAAAACCGGTCCCTTTTTCCGATTCGATTTCCGGCGGGGGCGTCGGGATGACATCCGCAATCGCCGCAAACCGCTGCATCTTGTGCCGGGTCCGTCCCTTCCGAAGGGTCTTTTCCTTGCGGACCCAGCCGCCCCGCTCCATCCGGGCCAGCAGGCTCGCCGGGATTTCGCACCCGGCTTTCCGGGCAATATCGGCGGCCCGGGCCGGACCATTTTCCAGGATTTTCAGAATGTCGCACGCCAAATCCCCCACTTTGTCGTCACCGCCGGCAAGGGCCGCATCGACAAATTCCGGCAGGGAGTAGACCGCGCACTCGGCCGGGTTGATCCCGCCGGGAAGCGCCTCCCGGATCACCTCGCCGATCGGATAGACGTAGTAATCGGCGATCCATCGGAAAAACGGGATCATCGATTCCGGAAAGAGCGGTACGTCATCGAGGACATCGGCGATCGGCTTGAGCTCGCCCGGATTTTCCCGGCCGTCCGCCCCGAGCACGTACCCCGCGACCCGCTGGTTTCCGAACGGGACCAGGACCCGCTTGCCGGGTTCGACCAACCCCCGCATGTCGTCCGGAACCAGGTAGGTGAAGGTGTTGAAGACCGGAAACGGTATGGCCACTTCGATGCGCGATAATTCGGGATTCATGCAAGGGTCCGTCGGACGTGCGGGTTAAAAGCGCCTGACCGAAAATCGTCTTTTCCGCCGATATCCGCGTCAGGCAAAAATTTTAATCCTCGGAATACTTATTATATGCCTGCGGTTAAAATTTCTGCCTTCCTTGATCTCAACGAAAAATCCTGATTTTCGGTCGGGGCCGCCAAATAGTGGTTCTATACCGCGAATTGAAGGGATGGGAAAGGGGTAAAACGGGATTTTGCGCCTATCCAAAGAACCCTTAATCAAGCTTACAGAAATACTTTGTAGTCTATATCGAGCGCCTTGCCTAATTTTTTGGCCGTTTCCTTCCCGATCGGGCGCTTTCCATTCTCCATCTCCGAGATGTGCCGTTGCGGAATACCGGTCGATTCTGACAACTCCCGCTGCGTCAAGCCCTCCTTTCCTCTTGCCCCCGCCAGGACCAATCCGGGCAACTCCCCGTCCGGAAAGGAAAAACACTCTCGCCAGGGTACGGAATCGGAAATATCCATGAACCCGAGAGATCTAAGAGCGTTAACGGCCTCATTGCGCTTCTTGATCGGTCCGACGAAACGGAGCTCCACCTTATCTGTTTCAGTAGGGTGCTTTTTCGTGAGTCCCTGCATATGTCACCTCCACAAGTTGAATCGCTTTATTTTTTACTTCCCAGATTGCGACGTAGGTTGGTTTGCCTTTCCGGATATGGCAATGGTGCCGGCCTGGCCCCAGCGGACTGTAGTTGGGCCAATTGCCTCTTACCGGCCCCGAAATTTCAATATCCCGAATCAGGGCAACAAGATTTTGTTTTACCCGTTCGGGCAATCGTCCAATCTGTTTCCCTGCCCTTCGGGTTACCGTCACAGTCCAAGTCATATTTTCTGAATATACCCATAAATGGTATCACGTCAAATCTAATTTTTTAAAGGTGGATCATACGGGTCGCCCGGCCACGGCCGGTCTTGACAGTGCAAAAAATCGATGTTATTTTATGGTACAAGTGTACAAACAATTGTATTGACAATTGAATTAACAAATGTCAAAACGACTTAAAACAAAGATGTTCAGATTTTAATTGTAAGGGTAACTCTGTTTCGACGATATTGCGGACAATAACCATCAGCCCTGGATTCCTAAATTAAGGAGAGACGAAATGAAAGCTGCCCATATAAAAGATGATATTTCCCGGATGGCCAGCCTCGACGATTTCAGAAACAAGGGGCGCGCGTTTTCAAGCGGTGAAGGGAAAGGCGTGCAGATGAACTTTTTTAAGCCCTTTTCGGATTTCGTCTTGAACAAGCTGGTGCGGAAAACCCGGATCATCAACGGGGAAGCGCTCCTTCCGACCGACGGTCGGCCGGTGGTGGCCATTGTGGCCCACGGCCCGGGGGTTGCCTGGATGCCCCTGGTGGCAGTTGTCGGAAAATTCTTTATCGAAAACGGCTTCGGGGAAATTGTCGGCGGACTGTTTCCGCACAAGGCATTGTTCCTGATTCCGGGGCTAAAAGGCTATTACCGGCGCACGCTGGGAACCCCCACGGATGTCAACACGGTCGATGATATCGTCACCTTATTGAAAAACAAGGAGATCGGCCTGACCGGCACGGCCCCCGAAGGGGCCAACTGCCTGTTGTCGTTCGATGAGTACGTGGCCCCGTTTCGATCGAAAGGGATGATCGCCGCGGCCATAAAGGCGGATGCGGGCATCTGCCTGGTGGCCCACCAGGGGGCCGAGGAGTGGAGCATCCGGGTCAATCTCCCCTTCGGCTGGACCATGCCGTTCACAAACGGAATCCGGGGAGGCAATATCGCCCTTCCGCCTTATCGGAAAATTGAAAACTATATCGCCCTTTGCCGGCGGTATGAACCGTCGATCACGTCCCGGGACCTCGAAGGCGTAACGAAACGGGAAGCCCGGCGCCTCCTGAATGTCGAAATCGAGAAAATCCGCGCGGAAATGAACCGGATGACCGATGCGGTCCGGGAGATGATGGAAGAAGAGCGGGTTCAATCCGGGAGGACATGCAATCCCCTGCAACGCCGAATGCTTCAGATTCAAGCGTCGTTATTTCCGCCGGATGAGGCGTACGCGTAGATCCGGGGTCGAACGGCCCCTCACCCCGACCCTCTCCCGGGGGGCGAGGGAGAAGGTCAAAAAGCCGTTCATGAAGCGACATAGCCCGTAGGGGCGGGTTTCAAACCCGCCCTTCCAGGGGTTTCAATAATAAGGAGACCGCCAATGTACAGCGAAATGCCATCCGCCTTTGAAACGGGCCTGAACAGCAGGCGCGGCACCCGGCCCCAGCGCGAAACGTCGATCGAGGCTCATCTGTTTAAAGACGCCGGGCCGGTGAACCTCAACCGGACCGGCAGGATCAATGACGTCATCATCAGCCGGACGGAAACCTGGTCCATTGAGGGACGAAACCCCCAATTGCTGGAGGCCCAGAGCAAATTGTGGGATTTTCTGCTCGATCATTATTTTCGCCTGGAGATGACCGGCTGGGAACGGTTGCCGGCGGCGCCCGCCATGCTGGTGGGCGTTCATTCGGGAACCTGGCTGACAATGGATGCCTGGACCCTTTGCGCCGAATGGTGGCGACGCCATAAAGAGGACCGCATACTGCACGGCACGGCCCATGATGTTCTGATGGCGCTGCCGGTCATCGGAACCTATTTCCGGAACGTCGGCGTGATCCCCGCCAGAAAGGAATCGATTTCGGCCGCGTTTGCCGCCGGTCATGACGTAGTGGTCTGGCCGGGGGGCGAGGTCGACGCCATGCGGTCGTGGACAAAGCGGAACACGGTGGTCCTGGGCGGCCGGAAAGGGTTTATCCGCCAGGCGATCCGGTCCGGCGTGCCGATCGTGCCGGTGGCGACCGTCGGCGGGCATAACACCGTATTTGTCCTTGCCGAATGCCGGAAGCTGGCCGAAGTCCTTCGGTTGAAGAAATTCCTGAGATGCGAAATCGCGCCGCTGGTCCTCGGTTTTCCCTTCGGCGTCACCTTCGAGGCGTTCCCCATGCACATCCCGCTTCCGGTCAAGATCCGTACGGAAATCCTCGATCCAATCGAAATCGACAGTGATCCCGACCGGGCAAACGATATGGCTTATGTGGACAAAAAGTATAAAGAGGTGGAGCGCCGCGTCCAGGACGGTGTCGATCGCCTGGCGGGGAAAGGGAAGCCGAGGTTTTTCGGATTGCTGCAATGAAATTTAAATTTGGGGCAAGGGATATTCCCATGAAAAATCTGACACTGAAATACGTCAATAAAGAATCGAAGTTCATCGAAATTGAAGGGGACAAGATCAATTGCCGGCTTCACTACCGGGATGAAGGGAGCGGGCCTGTCCTGCTGCTGCTTCACGGCGTGTGCGCCTCCCTGCATACGTGGGACGCCTGGGTGGAGGAACTGAAACCCCATTACCGCATCATCCGCTTCGATATTCCCGGATTCGGATTATCGAGCCCGCTTGAAAACGGCGGGTATGATCCGGCAATTGC
>Ga0209347_1002867_pt1 | contig 21576 bp, 14 predicted proteins | sample AutmiccommuBRH23_FD_187382 | JGI IMG/M metagenome (GOLD analysis project Ga0209347, IMG submission 187382) | Deep subsurface microbial communities from Mt. Terri, Switzerland - Autotrophic microbial communities BRH/23 (SPAdes) (version 2) | ecosystem: Environmental > Aquatic > Deep subsurface >...
TCAGCCTGATATCGCCGGCAAGGCTGTTGAACTCCGCCCGTTCCAGGGCTGTGCCCTTGTAGTGGTGTTGCAGCGCGTTGAAAAAAACATCATTGACCAGCGACGATTTACCCGATCCGCTCACACCGGTAACCACTGTCATCACGTGCAGCGGGAACTTCACGTCAATATTCTTCAGGTTGTTTTGCCGCGCCCCCTTCACCTCGATGTAATTGTTCCACCGGCGGCGTGTCCCGGGTACCGCTATTTGCTCTTCCCCGGTGAGGTATTGCACCGTGTAGCTCTTGCTGTTCTTCTCCAGCTCCGCCACCTTTCCCTGATACATCACCTCACCCCCCAGGCGCCCCGCCTTGGGGCCGATATCGATAATGTAATCGGCAGCGCGGATAATCTCCTCATCGTGTTCCACCACCACAACCGTGTTGCCCAGGCTTTGCAGCTCCTGCAGCACACGGATCAGCAGATGAGTGTCCCGTGAGTGGAGCCCGATGCTCGGTTCATCCAGTATGTAGAGCGACCCCACCAGGCTGCTTCCCAGGGACGATACCAGGTTGATACGCTGACTCTCCCCTCCCGACAGGGTGTTGGAGAGGCGGTTGAGCGTGAGATAGCCCAGCCCCACATCCAGCAGAAACTGCAGCCGGTTGCGGATCTCCGTGAGCAGCCGCTCCGCGATGACGGCATCGGTTTCGTCCAGCTGAAGCTGATCAAAAAAAGGCTTTAGTTCGGTCACAGGCATCAGCACCAGCTCTGATACCGATTTGCCTCCCACCTTCACATAGAGCGCCTCCGGTTTCAGACGGGCTCCCCTGCACACGGGGCAGTCTGTTTTACCGCGGTAGCGTGCCAGCATGACACGATACTGAATCTTATAGAGATTCTTCTCGAGCATCCCGAAAAAATCGTTGATGCCGTAAATACCCAGATCGTGACGTCCCTGCCAGAGGATATCCTTCTCCTCATCGCTCAGGTCGTAGTAAGCCCGGTGGATAGGGAAATCAGCTTTGAAGGCGTTGTGCACAAACTCCCTTCTCCATTCGCTCATCTTCTCTCCTTTCCAGCACTGCACGCACTCCTCCTGCACCGACAGGCTTTTGTCGGGGATCACCAGATTCTCATCGATCCCCATGATCTTGCCGAAGCCTTCACATTTGGGACAGGCTCCGGCGGGACTGTTGAAGTTAAACATCATCTCCGACGGCTCTTCAAACGTGATGCCGTCCGCCTCAAAACGGTTGGAAAAGGCGAAGCTCTCCATACCGTTTTCCCCCCAGAACCGGACGATACATTCGCCGTTTCCTTCCAGAAAGGCTGTCTCCACCGAATCGGACAACCGGTTGACAGTCGCTTTATCGGAAGAGCAGGAGAGACGGTCGATTACCAGCAGCACCTCATCATCGGCAGGAAGCTTCTTTTGTTCCAGCAGCTCGTCGATCCGGTAGAACTGCTCCCCCACATCCACACGGGTAAAACCCTCTTTCATCAATATCGTCAGCTGCTCCCGCAGATCACGGTTGTTCCTCAGCTGGATGGAGGAGAGCACTGCCAGACGGGTGCCCTCACGGTATTCCTGCATTTTTTCCACCACATCGTGCACATAGTGCCTTTTCACCTCCTTACCGGTCACCGGCGACAGTGTTTTCCCGATCCGGGCATAGAGAAGACGCAGATACTCGTAGATCTCTGTGGAAGTACCCACCGTGGAGCGGGGATTGCGTGAGGTGGTTTTTTGCTCGATGGCGATGGCGGGCGGAATACCCCTGATGAAGTCACATTCCGGTTTGTGCATGCGTCCCAGAAATTGACGGGCATAGGCCGACAGGCTTTCCACATAACGCCGCTGCCCTTCGGCATAGAGCGTGTCGAAAGCCAGGGATGACTTACCCGATCCGGAGAGACCTGTGATCACGGTGAAGGTATTGCGGGGGATGATGACGTCGATATTCTTGAGATTATTGACGCGTGCTCCCTTTATCTCGATCTGTTTTTGATTATTCATATCGCTCAAATATAACTCGCAAAGATAATCACTTTAGAGGCTTCAAAAAAGAAAGCATGTGGCAAATAAATCAAAATATTTTTTTAATTTTGTGGATGACGGTGGAAATCATCTACACGATTCACGGTCACCATATCCATAAAGTTATTCCAATGGCAGAATTTCTTACCGAATTACAGCATGCGTTTGCTCTACCGTTCACCAATCCGGTATTGATTTTTTCCATCCTTTTACTGATTGTATTACTGGCTCCGATACTGCTCAAACGAATCAATGTGCCCAGTATCATCGGATTGATTATCGCAGGTGTCATTATCGGCCCTTACGGCCTGAACTGGATAGACAGCACCCATGGCGGTGTGGAGATGTTCTCCATGATCGGGCTGTTGTATATCATGTTCATTGTGGGACTGGAGCTCGATCTGAGCGAGTTCAGGCAGCACCGGAACAAAAGCCTTGCCTTTGGATTCTTTACGTTCATTATTCCGCTGCTCATAGGCTATCCCGTCTGCCATTACCTGCTGGGCTACGATGCCAATGCCAGCTTTCTGACTGCAAGCATGTTCTCTACCCATACACTCGTGGCATACCCTATTGTCAGCCGCCTGGGTGTGGCCAGAAATCAGGCGGTAGCCATCACCGTGGGCGGGACCATCCTTACCGATACCGCCGTGCTGATCATCCTGGCGCTGGTTTTGTCCAACAGTAACGGCGGGCTGGATCTCAGTTTTCTGCTGCAATTGATCCTCTCACTGGTCATCTTCTCGGTGATCCTCTTTCTGGTTGTGCCCCGCATTGCCAAATGGTTCTTTCAGAAGTCCGAATCCGAAAAGTATTCCAACTTTATTTTTGTGTTGTTGATTGTCTTCTCAGCCGGTTTTCTGGCTGAACTGGGGGGTATAGAGCCCATCATTGGTGCTTTCGCAGCCGGTCTTGCCCTCAACAGGCTGATCCCTCACTCCTCGGCCTTGATGAACAGGATTGAATTTTTCGGGAATGCACTGTTTATCCCTATCTTCCTGATTTCCGTTGGCATGCTCGTGGATGTCTCCGTCGTGCTCGACGGGCCCAGGACGGTGATCGTGGCCCTGACCCTTACCGTGGTCGCATTAGCGGGGAAATGGATTGCCGCATTTGCCACCCAGCAAACATTCCGGTACACGGCCACACAGCGAACGCTTATTTTCGGGCTGAGCAGTTCGCATGCCGCCGCCACACTGGCCATTATTATTGTGGGATACCGGGCGGGCATACTCGATGAATATATTTTAAACGGAACCATTATCCTTATCCTGCTTACCTGTATCGTGGCTTCCGTTTTCACCCAACGATCGGCAAAGAAGATCGCACTGAGCGAAGAGAACGCACCCCTGACACCATCGTCCATGGGTGCATTCGCTCAGGAGAAGATACTGGTACCGATAGCCAATCCCTCCCATATCGGTTACCATGTACAGCTGGCGCTGTTACTGAAAGACAAGAAATCGGTCAATCCTATTTCACTGCTGGGAGTGGTCCCTAATAACCAGGAAGCGGAGAAAAATATCGTGAGCTTCCGGAAGAAGCTGCAGGAGTTTGTCTCTACGGCTAAGGCTGCCGAGGTGAATGTGGATATCATCACCACCATCGATCATAATCCTGCCGATGGTATCGTAAGGACGGCCCGCGAGACCATGTCGGATATTGTGATCCTGGGATGGCCCGGCAAAGCCGGCTTGTGGGATAAGCTGCTGGGAGAGAAAATTGATCTGATTGTGAAGAATATGGATAAAAATCTGTTTGTGTGCCATGTAGAACAAAAACTGATCGCACACAAACGAATCGTGGTGATATCACCACCATCTGCGGAGAAAGAAGACGGCTTCAGTATGTGGGTGGACAAAATAATAAGACTCTCCTCGGAGTTATCCATTCCCGTCCTCCATCTTGGTCATCCGGAAACACAAAAAATCATCGCCGGACATAAAAAAGCCGGTAATTTTACTTTTCAGCCTTTCGTGGACTGGGACAATCCTTTATCCTGCGGCGACCAGATCAGGAAGGACGACCTCATTATACTCATCTCGGCTCACGTGGGCTATGTGTCACATATCCCAATTCTGGAAAGTATGCCTTCACGGCTGGAAAACCGATTCCCTGCATACAGCCGGATTGTCGTTTATCCTAAACAACAGCTTGCCAATCATCTGCTTGGCAGTGACGATAATATTTTTATTCCCTGAACCCATTCCTTCTTTTACTCAATGATGAAGAAAAATATCCACTACCTTCTACTCCTTTTTACCCTTCTGATAGGGTTGGGGGCATGCGGTACCACCCGAAAAATGGTCCCACACACTGCCGATGCCACCCCTAAACGCGAATTTCGCGGTGCATGGATCCAAACAGTGGGCCAGTCACGTTACCGGCAGATGAACAGTGCCGCCATGAAGCATTATCTGTCGGAGATGGTGCGAAAACTGGATGAGGCAGGGATCAATGCCGTTATCTTCCAGGTGCGCCCCGAGGCCGATGCCTTTTACCGCTCTGAGCTGGAGCCGTGGAGCCGCTTCCTGACAGGAGAACAGGGCAAGGCACCTGATGACCCCTCGTTCGATCCGCTGGCATTCATCATTGAGGAGTGTCATCAACGGGGGATGGAGCTGCACGCCTGGCTGAATCCCTACAGGGTGAAAACCAATATCGGGAATCAGCTGGCTCCACAACATATCTATCACATTCATCCCGAGCGCTTTGTGCAGTATGGCTCCCAGCTCTTTTTTGACCCGGGACTCCCGGAGAACAGGCAATTCATCTGCGACGTGGTGCGCGATATGGTCACCCGTTACGAGGTGGATGCCATTCATATGGACGATTATTTCTATCCCTATCCCATTGCCGGCACACCGTTTCCCGATGATAAAAGTTTTCAGCTATATGCCGCCTCTCAGGGATTCTCCCCGTCACAACGGGGTGACTGGCGGCGCAACAACGTGAACCTGCTCATCCGGCAGGTCAAACAGACCATCGCACGCATCAAGCCGTGGGTCCGTTTCGGTATCAGCCCCTTCGGCATTTACCGTAATAAGCGTAACGACCCTGACGGGAGCGAGACCAATGGACTGCAGAATTACGACGACCTGTATGCCGACATCCGGTTATGGGTGGAGAAGGGATGGATCGATTACAACCTTCCGCAGTTGTACTGGGAGACAGGCCACGCAGCTGCCGACTATACCACCCTGCTGCAATGGTGGAACAGCCATAATTTCGGGCAGCACCTCTATATCGGTCAGGACCTGAAACGCAGCATCGATAAAAATGAACTCAGTCGCAAAATAGAGATGACACGCGAACTGCCTTTCGTGCATGGTAACAGCTACTGGTACGGTTACCAGATCCTGGATAACTTTGCCGGTGTTGCCGACCTGTTGAAAACAGACCTGCATCGTGCCAGGGCGTTGATACCTGCTTATACGCATATGCATGACGGAAGGCCGGACGCCGTGAGGAAGCTGACACAGGTGTTTACCGAGGATATGCACTTCCTGACGTGGGAGCATCAGCAGAAACCGATGAACCCTGAGGCAGCGCAAAAATATGTGGTGTATCGGTTCCGGCGCAACGAGAAAACAGATATAACCCGTGCGGAGAATATGATAACGGTCACACCCGATAATTTCTTCGTGTTGCCCTACGAAGGCGGGGAAAACAGGTATACTTATGTGGTGACGGCATTGGATGCATTTGGGAACGAATCGAAAGAGAAGAAGATAAAGGTAAAACTGTGACGGTTAAAATGACTATCTTTGTACCCAAATAATCGAAGAAATGATGATCGAAACCCGGGAATACCCGCTCATAGCCAAAACCATGGCAGAACTGGAAGATGTCCTTGCCGAAGAACTGATAGGGCTGGGCGCAAACAATGTGGAGATAGGCACGCGGATGGTCTCCTTTACGGGCGACAAAGCCCTGATGTACAAGGCCAATCTCCATTGCCGCACCGCATTGCGTATCCTGAAGCCGATCCATACGTTCAAGGCGGAGAATGCCGATGAGGTGTACGACGCGCTGAAACAACTCGATTGGGAAGATTATCTCTCGCTGGACAACACTTTTTCGATTGATGCGGTGGTCTACTCGCATATATTCAATCACTCGAAGTTTGTCGCCTACCGGGTGAAGGATGCCATTGCCGACTGGTTTACGGAGAAGTACGACAAACGACCTTCGGTGAGTCTGACCAATCCCGATCTTGTTTTCAACATCCACGTGGCGCATAACAAATGCACGCTGTCCCTCGACAGCTCAGGAGAGTCGCTGCACAAAAGGGGCTACCGCGTGGCGCAAACCGAAGCGCCCCTGAGTGAGGTGCTGGCGGCCGGCATGATCCTCAAAACGGGGTGGCGTGGTGAGAGCACCTTTATTGATCCCATGTGCGGTTCAGGAACACTCCTGATTGAGGCGGCCATGATCGCCCTGGGAATCCCTCCGGGTATCCACCGGCAGCACTTCGCCTTTGAAAAATGGAAAGATTTCGATGAGGAGCTCTTCAGCATGATCTATAATGATGATTCAGGCGCACGTGAGTTCAACCATCGCATCATCGGTTCCGATATCTCTCCGGCGGCCATCGCCATCGCAGAGAGAAACATCAGGAGTGCCGGTCTGAAAAAACAGATCGACCTGAGTGTACTGCCGCTACAGCAATATACCGAGGCACCGGCAGCCGAAGGACTGCTGATGACCAATCCGCCATATGGTGAACGCATCAAGGTCGAGGAACTGGAGGCGCTCTATGCGATGATCGGTGAACGGCTGAAGCATGTATTTCTGGGTTTCAACGCCTATGTGCTGAGCTACAGGAAGGAGTCGTTCGACGCCATCGGGCTGAAGCACTCCAATCGTTTTTTTCTTTTCAATGGCGCCCTGGAATGTGAGATGCGGGAGTATGAGATATTCTCCGGGAAAAGAAAGGAGCATCCGAAAAGTGATGCGTACCGGGAAAAAAGAGACAGAAGAGAAGCGCAGCAGGATCGCAACTCAAAAGAGGGTTATCGTCGTTCGAACAGGAGCGAACGCACCGGCGATGATGCACCCCGGGGCGGCTCAGGACGGATAAGTGGGGAGCAGCCGGACAGAAGGGGCGACAAGCCTTTTACACGGCGGGAACGTTCCTTCGATTCAGATAGCAGACCGGACAGGCGTGCCTCAGATGCAGGCAGCAAACCCCGCGGTCGTTCATTTGATTCGGACCACAAACTGGATAAAAGGCCGTATGATGGCGGCAGCAAGACCCGCAGCCGCTCTCTCGATGCGGACAGCAGGCCGGACAGACGCCCCTTCAGCACAGATAACAAGCCGCGCAGCCGTACCTACGGTGAAGCCGGGAAACCGCACGATTCCAAAAGAGAATTCACCGGAAAAAGCGAGAGCCCTTTCAATGACCGCAAGAAGAGCGACGGTGCCGTGAGAGAGCTTAAAATCAGTCGATCGCCAAAGAAGAAAGAATAAAATAAACCACTCCGTCAGCAAAGAAACCTACAGATACAACTCGCCTGCCAGCTTGCGTGTGGCAGCCCTGTCAGTCTTGCCGCTTCCGGTTTGTGGGACAGCCTTTACGGTCAGTATATGCAGTGGCTGCTGGTAACGGGGGAGAAGCTTCCTTACCGTCTCCCTGACGGCACCGGGATCAGCCACCGGCTCTATCAGCAGTACGATCGCCTCCCCCAGTTTGGGATGGGGCAGGGACGTGATCGCGAAGTTACCCGTCATATGCGGGCGTAAGATTTGTTCCACCTCTTCTGTCTGTACCTTGATACCTCCCGTATTGATTACATTGTCTTTCCTCCCGATAATACGAAATGTGCCATCCGCCCTGATCTCGGCCATATCGTTGGTGATTACCGGCGCATCGGCTACCCGTGGCGCATCGATGATCAGTGTCTGTTCGTCCGACAGGCTGAGTCTCACCCCCGGCAGAGGGGTGTAATAACGGTCAGCCCCGCTGCCGCTGATGCTGCGCAAGGCAATATGCGACACCGTTTCGGTCATCCCATAGGTAGCGAAAATGGCATTGGGAAAATCGCTCAGCGACTCTTCCAGCTGTGCATCCATCGCTCCTCCGCCGATGATAAGCTGTCTGATTTGAGATAACCGTTGTTTTTCCTCTTCGCTTTGAAGGGAGTTATAGACCTGCAGCGGCACCATCGCCGCAAAATCATACTGCTCAGCCACCCCGGTGAGCGGATGGCCCGACGGCACCACCGGGTAGAGATCCAGCCCGGCACAGATGGCCCGTACCACCATCATCTTCCCCGCAATATAATCGAGCGGCAGGCAAAGCAACGCCCTGTCGCCTTTTTTCAGCTGAAAGAAATCACAGGTCATCCGTGCACTTTGCAGCATCTGTTCCTTACGTACGGTGATCTCTTTCGGCACACCGGTCGAGCCCGATGTATGCAGCCGGATGGTGGGGGAGGGAGAGAACCACTCCTTCAGAAAAAGATACAGTTGATGATGAAAGGGTGTCTCCGACGCAAAACCTGCCGGTGGGTTCCTCAGGATCTCATCGCGGCTGTAGGTTATTCCTGAGATACATAGTTCATCCATATTCGTCATTTTGTATTATTGTGAAGCGCCTTCCGTTCATCCTGCGAGAAGAATGCTCCGGTGATGTCAGGAAAAGAGCTCACCCGTGATGTCAGGTAAGAATTTGTCCTTTATCTCAGGGAAAACACCCCCGGGATGGAGCCACAACCGATCATCCCTGATCTCCAGCGGGAGGGGGATATTGTTGGTGTAGAGGGTGCCGGTGCCTAGTCCCTGCGGTAACGGGTTACCGAGGGTAGCGCACCATTGCGCGATGCTGTTCAGCCCGATGTTCGACTCCAGGGCCGAGGTGATCCACCACCCGATATGCAACGATTCAGCCAGGGTGATCCATTCGCTGCATCCGCTGATGCCGCCGTGCAGGGAGGGTTTCAGAATGATATAGTGCGGCCGGATGGTCTCCAGCAGTTTTTTCTTCTCGCCGGGATCACTGATGCCGATCAGCTCCTCGTCCAGCGCCACGGGCAGGGGAGATGAGGCACACAGACGGGCCATCTCCTGCCATTGTCCCGCCCGGATGGGTTGTTCGATGGAGTGGATTTCCAGTTCGGCCAGCCTCTCCAGCTTTGCCGCGGCGTCACTGCTGCTGAAGGCACCGTTGGCATCCACACGCAATTCCACTTCGTTGGCAGTATAGCGGCTGCGGATGATGCGTAACAGTGTCAGCTCCTTTTCAAAGTCAATCGCTCCGATCTTCAGTTTGACACAATGGAACCCTTTTGCCAGTGCCGACTCAATCTGCTGCAGCATCGAAGGATAATCGCCCATCCAGATCAGCCCGTTGATGGTGATCCCTTCTTCTCCCCGGCTGAAGGGGGTGTTCCACAACTGCCAGGATCGTTGCTGATAGTGCCGCATGGCCGTTTCCAGCCCGAAGAGGATCGAAGGGTAACTGCGCAGTCGTTCCGTGTCCACCTGCTGGTTCTCTTCGGTGACCCGGCAGAAAGCGGCGAGGGTCTCACCGTAACCGGCATCATCATCACAGCTGAGGCCGTGCAGTGGCGCACACTCACCAATACCACAGCGGGAGGGATCGGCCGTGTCCCGAAGCAGCACATACCACACCCTGTGTTCACGGTAGACACCTCTCGAAGTACCTGCCGGCTGTCTGAACCGAAGCGTGTGGGGGATGATCTCTGTCGTGAACACAGCGAAACAGGTTTAGGGTAGTTTGGGGAATTGCCTGAAGTTCGGTTTGCGTTTCTCCAGGAAAGCCTGTTTGCCCTCCTGCGCCTCGTCGGTCAGGTAGTAGAGCATGGTGGCGTCACCCGCCAGCTCCTGGATGCCTGCCTGACCGTCCAGCTCGGCATTGAGCCCCGCCTTGATCATGCGGAGCGCCAGCGGGCTGTGCTGCATCATCGTCTCAGCCCACTCCACCACCTCGTCCTCGAGGCGGTCGAAAGGCACCACCTTATTCACCAGCCCCATGTCGAGCGCCTCCTGCGCGTTGTACTGACGGCAGAGGAACCAGATCTCGCGCGCTTTCTTCTGCCCCACGATGCGGGCCAGGTAGGAGGAGCCGAATCCGGCGTCGAAGCTGCCCACACGGGGCCCTGTTTGTCCGAAGATAGCATTGTCGGAGGCGATGGTCAGGTCGCACACCACGTGCAACACATGCCCTCCACCGATGGCGTAGCCATTCACCATGGCGATCACCGGCTTGGGGATGGAGCGGATCTGCTTCTGCACCTCCAGCACGCTGAGGCGAGGCACGCCGTCCTTGCCGATATAGCCGCCTTTACCCTTGACATGCTGATCGCCACCCGAGCAGAACGCCTTGTCGCCTGCGCCGGTGATCACGACCACGCTCACCTCTTCCATCTCCCTGCAGAGGCGCAGGGCATCGCTCATCTCTCCCGTGGTGGTGGGGGTGAAGGCGTTGCGGTAACGGGGACGGTTGATGGTGATGCGTGCGATGCCGTTGTAAAAATCAAACAGGATATCTTCATATTCCCGGATAGTGGTCCATTCTCTTTGTATCATCTTTTCTTTATTTTTTTTGCTGTTGATAATAGGATGTTATCTGTTCCCTGTTCTCCTCCATGGAGGTGAACACCTCCAGTAGAACAGGCTGATCGCTCTCGTGGTTCAGGAGGACAGGCAGGTGTTGCTGCAGTTCTGCTGCATTCCGGGCAGCAAGATAACGCAGGCCCTGTTGCTCGGCCCAAGCCTTTGCCCCGGTGTTATGTGCCGCCGCAATATAGTCGTTCAGTACCTCCGAACCGTTCAGCCCCGGCAGCGTGTGGAAGATCTCTCCGCCACCATTGTTGTTCAGCAGGATGCGCAGGTGGGGTGTGAGGTGTCTGTTCCAAAGTCCGTTCATGTCGTAGAAGAAGCTCAGGTCGCCGGTCAGCAGGACGGTCAGCCGCTGCGTTGCTGCCGCATATCCCACGGCTGTGGAGAGCGATCCCTCGATGCCGTTGGTACCCCGGTTGCAGAAACGGTGTACCGGTGAGGGCAAGTCGAACAGTTGTGCCAGGTAGACACTGTGGCTGTTGGCCAGCTGCAGCGTGGCATGGGCCGGTATGCTGCGCATCAGTGCCCCTACGGCATAGAGGTCGGAGAAGGCTGTCTCCGGTACAGTGACCGCAGCACAGGCTCTGTTCCAGACCGCAGCAAACGCTGTGGACGGCTTATTGGATGCCGTTGTTGGGCTATAGAATGTGGTAGTTGTGTCCTCGGACAGCACGGCCTTCGTGTCGAACGGTATCTCTGCCAGATAACGCAGGAAGGTTTCGTTGTCACATCGCACGATGTCGGTCACCTGTTGAAAGGTGTCAGTGATCACTCCCGCGGGAGAGATATGCCATTGTTCACGGACCGCAGCTGAGCGGATAAACTGCTTCAACCGTTTGGAGACGACATGTCCGCCCAGGGTGATCACCAGGTCGGGTGTCAGCTCCTGCAACTCCTCCGCTGTCGCCGAGCGCAGCAGCACATCAAAACGGGAGGTCTCCCCCGGCGGGATATTGGAGAGATGATCTGCCAGCACCACCACACCCTGTTCCTTGCGGAGCCTCTCCAGCAGAGCTGACAGCCCGTTCTCCGGCGGCAGCTGACCGACGATGATCATCCTTTTCGTGAAACGTCCGAAACGTTGGCGGTACGCTCCTTCCTCACTGATATGGCAGCCCTGTTTCGGCCGGCGGATGACCCGCACAGGTGGCAATGTGGGGGTGGTGAACCCAAAGAGCGGCTCGGACAGGGGGATGTTGATATGTGCAGGTCCTCTCTCCCCATTGTCCAGGCTCAGGATGGCCTCGTTGATCAGCCGGTTGCAATACCACTCCTCCTCGCTGTCCCTCACCTGCGGCAACTGCACCGAATGGCGGACCATGCTCCCGAACAGGTCGGTTTGCGGGATCGTCTGCCCGTCCATCTGCCCTGTCCAGGCGGGAGGACGGTCGGCGGTGATCACCAGCAGCGGCAGCTGCTGATAATAGGCTTCGGCCACTGCCGGAGACAGGTTAAGGGCTGCTGTGCCTGAGGTACAGCATACCGCTACCGGACGATGGAGTGCCTGTGACACCCCCAGGGCGAAAAAACCCGCACTCCGTTCATCCACAATGCTGTAACAGGTAAAATCCCTGTCTGACGCCAGGGAGTGGATTAAGGGAGCGTTGCGTGATCCGGGAGATAGGATAACGTGCGTGATATCATGTGCCTTAAGCAATGCCACCAACTGTAAAACACTTTTTTTCTCTGAATACATTGTTCCCGCTTATTTTACGATACTTGCCATGGTCCTGAGCTTCTGCTCTGTTTCCTTCCATTCATCCCTGCAGGTGGAAGAAGCGAGTAAGCCGCTGCCGGCGTACAAAGTAAGCGAACTTTTTCCAATATGCATGCACCGGAGATTGACATACAGATGTGTCTCTGCCTGGGGATCCAGCATGCCGAGGAATCCGGTATAATAACGTCGGTCGTACCCTTCCTGTTCCATGATAAACCGAAACGCTTCCTCCTTGGGAAGTCCCGATACGGCGGGGGTGGGATGGAGCGATTGTAACAAGGTGCCTATGTTCGATTTTTCGGGCAGTGTGAAGCTGAGATCAGTCCGCAGGTGAGCCAGATTGCCTGCTTTGATGGTGTAGGGGCCGTTTATTTCGGGTGCGATCTGAAAGGTTGTCAGTTGTTTCAGGATATAAGAGGTCACCAGATGCTGCTCGCGCAGATTCTTGTCGTCCCACGAGACATTTCCAGAATTGGGATACCGTGTCCCTGCCAGGGCCACCGTTTGCCAGCCGCTCCCGGAACCGGCCAGGAGTATCTCCGGTGTGCTACCCAGCCAGGTGCCGCTTTGAGGGGTATGAAACAGGTACACGAACGAACGGGTGTACTTCTCTGCCGCCCTGAAAAAGGAGCGTCCCGGTGAAAAGGATTCATTCCTCTCCATCGTCTTACTCCTGGAGAGGACCAGTTTTTTTATCTCACCTTTTACCAGCGGTGTGTGAAACCGCTGAAAAAGAATGCTGTATGCGGCTTTGTCACTCTTCCTATGCTTCTCCGCAGCAGGTTCATGCTGCGTTTTTTTTTCGGGAGTGATCTTCACCCTGGAGAGATCGGTAATATCGGGTCGTATCACGATCAACGGCGATCCGTCGGTAATCCGGAAAGGAGCAAACACAAATCCGCTCTGCCCGTTTAATGCCTCGATATCATGGAGAAGAGAAACGGTTCCCGATGTTTGCATCACAAACCGCGGCGATGTCTCTTCCGGCAGCCTGTACATCGCAAAGCATGCATCCTGTTCAATCAACGCATCCAGTAGCTGATGCCTGTTGTGGTTGTTCATCGCCTCTTCAGTATGCTGTTCGCCACCCTGACCGATGAAACCAGTCTGCCTGCCGAGGTGAGAATATCCACATTCCATACATGGGAGGAACGCCCCTGGTGAATGATGGTACCCACGGCGTGCACCTTGTCTCCCTCTCTGACGGAGGAGATATGGTTGCAGCTGACCTGTACGCCCGCTGCCACCTCGTCCTCCCCGCAAAGAATCATGGATCCCTGACCCGCCACCGATTCGGCAAGGGCCAGGGTAGCGCCGCCGTGGAGGATGCCAAAGGGCTGACAGGCCCGTTTCTCCACCGGCATTTCGGCTTCTATCCGGCCCGGTGAGAGATGGGTAAATACGATGCCCAGCGTTCCCATCAGCGTGTGGGTGTTGGCGGCGTTGATTTCATCCGGCGAAAGGGAGTGTGGCAAGGGATGGTTGTTCTCTTTCATATTGATGCTTTTGTTCCCTGCAAAAATAAGGATAACTTCAGGATTGCTGTCTTAAGATTCATTAAAAATGATGCATAAGCTAAAATTGTCGGAGAGGATCCATTCCTATTTCAGATATACCTGTGTTGCCATTTCCGATATACCGTTCCTGTTAAATGCTTCGATGGTGAAGTAATATGCCTGATCGGTTGTCAGTGCTTTTATTAGCAATTGATTATTGTCGTAAACCAGCCATGAACTGTAAAGTTTGTCCGGTGCAATACCCCAGCGGATATTATATCCCTGTACATTTTTCTGTGGTTCCCAGGTGATCATCGCATCTCTGCGGTCGTCCATCCTCATCACCCTGAATTGATTTACCCGGGATGGTTTTTTTCCTTCTCCCAACCCGAAAATACGGATATCGGAGATGGCCAGATGCGGTGTAGGTACCGCAATATTGGTAAACCTGACATAACGAACCTTTTCGGGTTGAGCCAGCTCCACATAATCGTTGGGGGTATCCCTGAAACTCTCCGATTTGTTGATCAGCATATGCCAGTGGCTGCCATCGGACGAGCCTTCCACCGTGTATCGATGTCTCAGCACGGGTATTTTCCCGAACCTATCCGACTGGTGATCGAAATAGTTGATCTGGATGGCATGGACACGGCTGGCCTCCTCCAGATCAATGGTTGTCCATTCCCCTTCACTGTTGCTGCCAGCCAGCCAGTAGGTTTTCACCTCCTCATCGGTCAGTAAGCCGGGTAAATGATCTCCAGCCGATGAAGAGGCGGTAACCGGTTTTTTGTAGGAGAGAAGCATCCATCCGGCAAACTCACCCGCCCTGTCCGGTTCCGCCGGGCCATAGCGTGGGTAGTCACCGAAGTAGGTGTCAGCCCACATCAGGTCGTCCTGATCGAAATAGAGCGGGAACATGCAGAGCCTTCTTTCCCAGTTGACATTGGAAGAGAGCGCCATGGAGGCAAAATGCCAGAACCTCTCCTGCGGACCCAAAACAGTGCTGCCATGTCCCGCTCCGTTCATGAATCCTCCCGGCTTGAAACTAACCGGGTTATTGGGTGCATAGGTGAAAGGGCCCAGAGGGTCATTGGCTACATATACCCCGTCGGCATAGACGTTGAACTCAGTCCCCGGTGCCCCGTACTGCAGATAATATTTGTCATTGTGTTTCGTCATCCAGGGGCCCTCGATATATCCGGGAATGGTGTCGCTGTTGTTCTCGCCGAACCTCTCCCAGCCGTTCTTGTCCATATCCTTTCGGATAAGCGTATCCACTGTCCCGTATCGAATAAACCGGTGATTCTTATTCAGCCGCTGACCCCTTATAGGGTGCAGGTTCGATGAGCCCCAGTAGATATAGGCTGCGTCATTGTCATCGATGAAAAGGGCCGGATCCTGCAGGTTATGCAGGATGGAAGGGACTGCCTTCCAGTCGCCCCGTTTCGGATCATCAGTATAGAGTATACTCATCGAACCCGAGGGATCGCCGGTGATGTAAAGCACCGAATCCTTATAGTTGTGTGCCGCCGGGGCATTGCTGCCCTGGAAGTACCATTTCTCAGGGTAGATGAAATCCCAGTGCTGCAAGTCGATGGAGTGCCAGTATCCCAGGGAACGCGTCACGAACAGGTAGTATTCACCGCGAAACGTCACCACAGCGGGATCTGCACCGGAGCGGTAGGAAAGGTTTTTGTCGGAATTATAGATCATGTACGTGTAATCGACATTAATCGGGTTGCAATAGGTGCGCATCCTCCAATTTTGTGAATTGGCTTCGAATATGCACAGTAAAGCAATCATGGCAACGAACAAGGTGAGCACGATATTTTTCATTGATCGGTAGTTTATGGCCGAAATTCGGCCGGTACATCATATTCCTCCTGTAACCGGGTCAACTCTCTTTTGAGATCAGCGGTGATCTTTTCGGTTCCTTTTTTCCCGTAGATGTTCTGAATCTCATGCGGGTCATGCTGCAAATCGAACAGTTCCCAGTTCTTTTCTTTGTAAAAATGCATCAGTTTATACCGTGCTGTTTTTACACCGTAATGCGCCCGCACGCTATGAAATCCGGGGAACTCATAGTAGTGGTAGTAGAGCGATTCGCGCCATTTTTCCGGCTTTCTGCCTGTTTCCACGAGCGCTTTAAATGATTCTCCCTGCATATCGTCAGGGATCCTCATCCCGCAAAAGTCAAGGATGGTGGGAGCGAAGTCGATATTCTGCGTCAGTGCCTCAATCTTTGTATTTGGATTGATGTGACCTTTATATTGCATCAGAAGTGGCATCTGGAAAGACTCTTCATACATGAACCGTTTGTCGAACCAGCCATGTTCACCCAGGTAGAACCCCTGGTCGCTGCTGTAGATGATGATCGTGTTCTCATCCAGCCCTGTCTCCTCCAGGTAGTCGAGCAGCTGCCCCACGCTCTCATCCACCGCCCTGATGGTGGCCAGGTAGTCCTGCAGGTACCGCTGGTATTTCCATTCGGCGATCTCCTTCTCCGTCATCGGCTTAGCGTAGAACGCATTGTTGCGCTCACGGTAGGCAGCGAAGAAACGCTGCTGCTCCCCGGGGGTCATGGTGCCCAGGAAAGCCTGCGGCCAGGGATCATAGAGCAGGCTGTCGCTATCGACGCCGGTCACCATCTTCAGGTCATGCCCCTCGTACATGTCCCGGTAGATAGTCATCTCCTGTTGTTTCGCCGCCATCCGCCCCTCATAATCATCGAAATAGGTATCTGGCAACGGGAAGGTGGTATCCTCAAAGAGATTGTAGTGTCGTTCTGCCGGCACCCAGTTGCGGTGGGGTGCCTTGTGGTTCATCATCAGGAAGAAGGGCTGATCATCCTCCCTTGTCTGGAGCCATTGCTTGGTGAAGGTGGTGATCAGGTCGGTGACATAACCGGCATAATGCACCGTATCGTTCTCCGTGATAAAGGCAGGGTTGTAATAGTCACCCTGGTCATTCAGGATCATCCAGTGGTCGAAGCCGGTCGGCTTTGAAATTAGGTGCCACTTGCCGATCAGCGCTGTCTCATAGCCGTTCTCTTGCAGTATCTTCGGGAGTGTCTGCTGTGTACCGTCGAACGCTTTGTTCCAGTTGGCCAGAAAACCGTTCTTATGGCTGTGCTTGCCGGTGAGTATGCTAGCCCTGCTCGGCCCGGAGATGGAGTTGGCGCAGTAGTTGTTCCAGAAGGAGGCACCGTTGCCGGCGATACGGTCGATGTTGGGCGTGGGGGCCAGCGCAGAGACAGGGTGTCCGTAGGCGCTGATGGCCTGCACGGCATGATCATCGCTCAGGATAAAGATAATATTGGGGCGTTTGTCTGTCTGCTGCGCCAACGCCGACAATGCCGACAAAGCCAGCGCTCCGGTGGTGATGGCTATTTTCATTGTTGTTGTCTGTTTATTTGACGGGATGCTCACTATTCCACCCTGAAATCGGTTTCATTGGCATGATCCGCGGAGCTTTGGGCTATCCACAGTTTGAAATCCCCCGGCTCTGTTTTTTTCTTCCTGTCGATACCGTAGAAGGCAAGATCCTCCGCTCTTAGATCAAAGGTTACCTGCCTGCTCTCTCCCGCTTTCAGGGCTATCTTCTGAAACCCTTTCAGCTCCTTCACCGGACGGGTGACACTTCCCACCAGATCGCGGATGTAGAGTTGTACTACCATCTCACCATCCATCGAGCCCGTGTTTTGCACCGTGGCGCTGACGGAGATACTGTCATCGGCTGCCTGCATGGAGGGTTTGTCCAGGCTCAGCTCACTGATAGTGTATGTGGTATAACTCAACCCATATCCAAACGGATAGAGCGGTGTAATAGACGTATCAAGGTAGCTCGATTTATAGTCGATTTTTTCGTTCGAGAGATCCACAGGCCGGCCGGTATTCTTCCGGTTGTAGTAGATGGGTACCTGTCCGATGTTTCTGGGGAACGACATCACCAGCCGTGCCGAGGGATTGACATCACCCGCAACCACATCGGCGATGCCGTGTCCAGCCTGCATGCCGGGAAACCAGGCCTGCAGGATCGCATCCATGTGCACATCCTCCCATGACAGATCAAGCGGACGTCCGCTCAGGTTAATCAGTACAACCGGTTTCCCGGTCTCCTCCAGTGCTGCCAGCAATGCACGCTGTGCTTCGGGCAGACGGATGTCGGACCGTACGGCCGCCTCGCCGGACCAGTGGAAACTCTCACCCACTGCGGCGATCACCATATCTGCCCTTCGTGCGGCAGACACCGCTTCGGCAATCTTACCGGGTGACGTCTCCGTGATGCCGGATCCTTCCGCATAGATCAGCTTCACCGCGCTCTCGCTGTACTTCTCCGTGAGTCCCTTCAGGATGGGTACACTCTTGTTGCGATCTCCCAGTCCTGCCCATTCGCCGTTGAGGTTGACGGAGTCGTTCATCAGCGGTCCTACCAGGGCAAGGGTGACCGCACGCTCTCTGCTGATGGGGAGCAGGTTATTCGCATTCTTCAGCAGCACCACCGATGAGGCCACCGCCCTGCGTGCTGTCTCCATAAATGCCGGTGTCATCGTATTTTTCCTTGCGCGCTTTTCATCGAGGTACCGGTAGGGGTCATCAAACAGACCCAGCAAAAACTTCATCTCCAGTATACGCCTTGCTGCGTTGTCGATGGTTTTTTCAGACACACGGCCCTCCTCAACCGACTGGGTGAGGTATTTGATGTATGTGGCGCCGGTCATATCCATATCGACACCGGCGATGACAGCCAGTTCGGCGGCATGCTGCTCATCCTCGGCCACACCGTGTGGTACCAGCTCGTTGATGCCGGTATAGTCACTTACGACAAATCCTTTGAAACCCCACTCTTCGCGCAGTATCTCTGTCAACAGCCACCGGTCGGCGGTTGCCGGCATACCGTTGATCTCGTTGAAGGATGCCATAAAGGTGCCCACGCCAGCCTTTGCGGCTGCCTCGTAGGGTGGGAGGTAGACGTTGCGCAGGGTATGCTCCGACAGTTCGGCGGTGTTGTAATCTCTCCCCGATTCTGCAGCACCGTACGCCGCCAGATGCTTTCCACAGGCCAGCAGTGTGTGGAGTGCCCCCAGCGAATCTCCGCCTCTGCCACCCTGGAACCCGATCACCCGCGCTTCGGCCACACGGCTGCCCAGGTAGGGATCTTCACCGGCACCTTCCATCACCCGTCCCCAGCGGGCATCCCTGGCGATGTCCACCATCGGGGCAAAGGTCCAGTTGATGCCGTCGGAGGCCGCCTCGATAGCGGCGATCTCAGCTGTACGGCGCATCATCTCCAGGTCCCATGAGCAGGCTTCTGCCAGCGGGATGGGGAAGATGGTTTTGTAGCCGTGGATCACATCCTGACCAAACAGGATAGGGATTCCGAGTCGGGTGGAGTCGATGGCTATCTGCTGCATGCGGCGGATACCTTCCACCGAGGTGGCATTGAAGATACTGCCTATGAGCCCTTTATCGAGGAAAGGCTTGAAATCGTCCGACATGACAGGGCCGGTGATCGACCAGTTGGCGGAGAACTGGGTCATCTGCCCGATCTTCTCCTCCAGGGTCATCAGCTTCAACACCGAATCGACCCGTCTTTCCACCTGCTTGTCGCCGCTGTAGCTTACCCAGCTGCCGGCACCGGACGTGCCGGAGGGTGAACCGCAGGAGGCAAGCAGCACCACTGCCAGTGTACATACCATTGAAATTGAGTATTTCTTCATGATCTCTCCTTATATTGATGTTATCTTTGTTTCTGTTAAATACGTTAGTAACGTTATTAAGTTATTAAGTTACTTGGTTACTTGGTTACTTGGTTAGTATGTTAGTAGTTAGTAAGTTTGTAGGTTAGTGAGTTAGTAAGTTGGTGGTTTACAGTACTCTGAACCTCGGACATCAAACAGAAAACTAACCAACCTATCAACCTGCCAACGCTCCAACGTATCAATCTCAAAACTCTTGCTTGAATCCCAGCTTCTTCAGTCCCTCCTGTATCTCCGGTGCGCCCATGAACAGGTTCCACAGCAGTCCGGTACGGTAGTTCTCTATCATCGGGGCGATGGTGAGCTGATCGATGGCCAGGTAACGCGGCGGATACCAGTCGTCCTGCATGCTGAAGGCATCGTAGAAGCCATATTTCCCCCATAGTTTATCGCCCTGCCCGAAATAGAAGTGTTTCAGGGCCTTCATCGACTCTTCAGGGGTATAGGGAAAGCTGGACAAGGCTGCCGTAGGGGTGATGACACCCAGGTCATTCTTCACCGGCATGTGCGCCGCATATCCGTTCACCGAGTAGCTGGCTGACAATCCCCAGCACGCGTCACTGTATCCTTCAAAACCTTTCGGGTTTTGCATACAGTAGGCATGGTTGATCAGTGTCTGGTTGCGGTTCAGGTCCCAGTAATCGGCATAACGGTCGGTGAGCCCTTTCGGACGGAGTCCGATGTAGGAATAATGCGCCCAGAAAAGAGGGCCACCATATTCCTCCGCCCCGTTGTGCTTGAGGATAAGCGGGTAGCCGAAGGCGATATTTCCGCTCTTTATCTCACCTCCGCGGGCCCAACCATTATGGTAGGCTGATGCGGGAACAGGATGGGTGGGCGAGGAGGCTGCCAGTATATAAGTGATCAGACATTCGTTGTAACCCTCCAGGGCGAAGTTCATCTCCCATCCATAGTCGGGACTCCAATGCCAGTAGAGCACATCCTGTCCGTTCAGATACCAGTCCCATTCCATCTCTCTCCAGAGGGTGTCGATCTTCTGTGCCAGCTCTTGCTCCCTTTCACTGCCGTTCTTGAAATACTCCCGCACGATGAGCAGCCCCTACATCAGGAAGGCGCTCTCCACCAGGTCGCCGCCGTTATCCTTCTTGCCGAACGGCTTCACCTTTCCCGTGGGGCCGTGGATCCAGTGAGGCCAGACGCCATGAAAGCGGTCGGCAGCTGCCAGGTAATCGGCTATCTGATGCAGCCGTGTCACGCCCTCTTCCCTGGGAATAAAACCCCGTTCCATGCCGACGATCAGTCCGGCGATACCGAAACCGCTGCCACCGGTGGTGACCACATCAGCATCGTTCTGCGGGTACTCCCCGTCTATGTGGATGCGTTCCGGAGCCAATCCCGATGTTGCTTCCGCCCCCTCCCACATATAGTTGAGATGGGCCTGCTGGATGAAGTCGAGAAATGCATCGTCTGAAGCAAAGGACGCCGGACGTGCTTCCTGGGGAGTTGCCTCTTCTTTATTGTTGCTGGTGCTATTGTTGCAGGCCGGTAGAAACAGACTGCTGATGAATAGTGCAGTCAATACCAGAAATGGTTCCATTTTTTTTTGCATATTATCTGATTGTTGTTGTTTGTTGAATGACAAATCCCAACTTCGTCAGGCCTGCCTGTATTTCCGGATCGTTCATCAGCAGGTTCCACAGCAGGGATGACCGGTGATTCTCGATCATGATGATGATCGGTCCCTGGTTGATGGCGATATGCTGGTTGTCAAACCACCCCTCCGACAGATGAAACGCATCCACGAAACCGTAGTCAGACCAAAGCTTGTCCCCCAGTTTATAATAGAAGAAACGGATGGCTCTCATCGACTCTTCCGGTGTATAGGGCATAGATGACAATGCTGCCGTAGGAGCAATCACCCCCCTGTCGTTAGCCGGTGAGTGGGCATCGTAACCCAGGACTCCGTCACTGGCTGTCAGTCCCCAGCAATCTTCCCCGTAACCGCTGTAATTCTTTGGATTTTCCACACAATAGG
>Ga0209347_1002869_pt1 | contig 21553 bp, 13 predicted proteins | sample AutmiccommuBRH23_FD_187382 | JGI IMG/M metagenome (GOLD analysis project Ga0209347, IMG submission 187382) | Deep subsurface microbial communities from Mt. Terri, Switzerland - Autotrophic microbial communities BRH/23 (SPAdes) (version 2) | ecosystem: Environmental > Aquatic > Deep subsurface >...
CAGGTAGGCGCCCGCAGGTGAGCTGGGCTTGATGCCGCCTGCCGGGCTGATGTGATCGGTGGTGACCGAGTCGCCAAAAATCGCCAGGGCGCGGGCGCCCTTGATGACAGGATTGGTCGGCGTTTCATCGACGAAGAAAGGCGGCTCCTGAATATAGGTGGAATCGGTGTCCCACTTGTAGACCGCGCCCTCAGGCGCAGAGATGCCGTCCCACAGCGGATTGTTGGCACCCACATCGGCGTAGCTTTTGTAGACACCCTTCTCGGTTGAGAAATGCAGCAGCTCAGCAATTTCCTCGTTGCTCGGCCAGATGTCCTTCAGATACACCGGTCCATTTTTGCCCGAACCAATAGGTTCTTTGTCGAGGTTGAAGGGGACGCGCCCGGCCAGTGCAAAGGCGACAACCAGCGGCGGCGACATCAGGAAGTTGGCTTTGACGTTCTGGTGCACACGCGCTTCAAAGTTGCGGTTGCCCGAGAGCACCGAACAGGCGACCAGATCATTGTCGAGCATGGTTTTTTCAACCGCCTCGGGCAAGGGGCCAGAATTGCCGATGCAGGTGGTGCAACCGTAGCCGACCACGCCAAACCCCAGCTTTTCAAGATAGGGCAGCAGTTCAGCGGTTTTCAGGTATTCGGTCACCGCACGTGAGCCGGGGCCCATGCTGGTTTTGACGTGAGCCGGGGTGTAGAGGCCAAGTTCGACCGCTTTCTTTGCCAGCAGGCCGGCGGCGATCATGACGCCGGGGTTGGACGTATTGGTGCATGAGGTGATGGCTGCGATCACCACGCTGCCGTGGCGTAGTTCGCCGCCGCCTTCGATTGAGTACGCCCGGCGCAGGTCCTCCTCGGTTTTGCCGTAGCCGCCGGTCTCTTTGGATTGTTGCATCAAGGTGTCGAAAGTCGTTTCGACGTCAGATAGCGCGATGCGATCCTGCGGCCGTTTGGGGCCGGCGATCGAAGGCTCAACCGTGGACAGGTCGAGCGCGAGCGTTTGCGAATAGTCGATATCGCCCAACTTGGGAATGCCGAACAGTTGCTGCGCCTGGTAGTAGTCACGAATGAGGTCTACCTGGGCTTCCGGGCGGCCGGTGGCAGCGAAGTACTGGCAGGTGGCTTCGTCAACCGGGAAAAAGCCCATGGTGGCGCCGTATTCCGGCGCCATGTTGGCAATCGTTGCGCGGTCGGTCACCGGCAGGGCGGCAGCGCCTTCGCCAAAGAACTCAACGAACTTGCCGACGACCTTGGCACGGCGCAATATTTCGGTCACGGTCAGCACCACGTCGGTGGCGGTCACACCCGGCTTGACGCTGCCGGTGAGATTCACGCCCACCACGTCCGGGGTCAGGATGTACACCGGCTGACCGAGCATCGCCGCTTCGGCCTCAATGCCGCCCACGCCCCAGGCGACTACGCCGAGGCCGTTGATCATGGTGGTGTGGCTGTCCGTACCCACCAGTGTGTCGGGATAGGCGGTGTCGTCCTTTTCCATCACGCCGCGCGCCAGGTATTCCATGTTGACCTGGTGCACGATGCCGACGCCGGGCGGCACGACCTTGAAGGTGTCGAACGCCTGCATGCCCCATTTCAGGAACTGGTAGCGCTCCTGATTGCGCTCGAATTCGATCTTCATATTGAGGTCGAGTGCGTCGGCGCTACCGTACTTGTCGACCTGGACGGAGTGGTCAACCACCATGTCCACCGGCACCAGGGGCTCGATTTTCTTCGGGTCCTGATCGGCGCGTGCGGCGGCCGATCGCATTGCGGCGAGGTCGGCGAGCAAGGGCACGCCGGTGAAATCCTGCAGGATCACCCGCGCCACGGTAAAGGGAATCTCCTCGGTGCGTTCGCCATTCGGCTGCCAGTTCGCCAGCTGCTTGACGTGCTCGGGCATGACCTTCACGCCGTCGCAATTGCGCAGCACCGATTCGAGCACGATGCGGATCGATACCGGCAAGCGCGCAACCGATACGCCCAGCGCGGCTTCGAGTTTTTTCAGCGAGGCGAACTGAACGTCGCGCTTGCCGGAGGAAAAGGAATCGAGTGTGTTGAAGGTATCAGTCATGGCGTTTTGGCTAAAAATGAAATGGTTCGCAGGCATCATCTTACCGGAAGCATGTCCGGCTTAAATCCGACCGTGTAGGTTAAGGCTGCATAGCGTGCCGTGGCGTTAAATTTCGATATCGAAAAAAGCCAGCAACTTGATCATGCCGAGGTAGGCCAGTGCGGTGGCGGCGCTGGCGGTGAGCAGGCTGACCCAAAAGCCAACCCCGCTTTTAAGCAACATTGGCAGCAGCACAAACAGCAGCAAGGAGGGGAGAACCAGCCAGAAAATGCCGCTGGAAAGCGCGGCAATTTTTTGTGTATCGCCGGTGTCGACATACAGCCAGACAAAGGCCAGCAGCGAGGTGAGGGGCAGCGAGGCCAGCGCGGCAGCCCAGAACGAGCTGCGTTTAGCGATTTCGGCAATGGCGACGAGGATCAGCGCCGACAAGCCGATCTTGAGTGCGTATTGCCCCATGTGAGTATTCAGTTTTCGCGCAGCATCTGCGGGCTGCCTTTACGCTTCGCGCCGCATTTGCGGAAAGAGGATCACGTCGCGGATGCTGGGCGAATCGGTCAGCAGCATCACCAGACGGTCGATACCGATGCCGCAGCCGCCGGTGGGCGGCAGGCCGTGTTCCAGCGCGCGGACATAGTCAGCGTCGTAGTGCATCGCTTCCTCGTCACCAGCTTCCTTTTGTTTGACCTGATCCATGAAGCGCTCGGCTTGGTCTTCGGCGTCGTTCAACTCGGAGAAACCATTCGCCATTTCACGCCCGGTGATGAACAGCTCGAAGCGCTCGGTGATCTCGGGCTGGGTGTCGGAACGGCGCGCCAGCGGCGACACTTCAGCCGGGTAGTCGATGATGAAGGTGGGCTGCATCAGCAGCGCTTCGGTGGTTTCCTCGAAGAAGGACAGTTGCAGGCCACCGAGGCCGTCATTGGGTTTGTATTTGGCCTTCATTGCCTTGAACTGGGCCACCAGCCAGTCGCGATCGTTCAACTGTTCCACCGTGTAGTGCGGATGGTAATGGCGAATCGAATCGACGATGGTAAGGCGGGCGAAGGGCTTGTCGAGGTCGATTGCGTGGCCCTGATAGGACACCGTGGTGGAGCCGGTGGCCGCAATGGCAGCGGCGCGGATCAACGATTCGGTGAGGTCCATCAAGTAACGGTATTCACGATAGGCCTCGTAGAACTCCATCATGGTGAACTCGGGGTTGTGACGTGTTGACAAGCCCTCGTTGCGAAAATTGCGGTTGATTTCGAACACCTTCTCGAAGCCGCCGACGACCAGCCGCTTGAGGTACAGCTCGGGCGCAATCCGCAAAAACAAACCCATGTCGAGCGCATTGTGATGCGTGGCAAACGGCTTGGCCGCCGCGCCGCCGGGGATCGGGTGCATCATCGGCGTTTCGACTTCGAGAAAGTCGCGCTCGACCATGAAGCCGCGGATCGCGTGGATGATTTTCGAACGGCGCTTGAAGGTTTCGCGTGCCGTGTCGTTGGTGATCAGGTCGAGATAGCGCTGGCGGTATTTCTGTTCCTGATCGGCCAGGCCATGGAATTTTTCCGGCAGCGGACGCAGCGCTTTCGACAGCAGGCGGATTGATTTCGCCTGGATCGTCAGCTCGCCCTTGTTGGTCTTGAACAGAATGCCGGTGACGCCGATGAAATCGCCCAGGTCCCAGTGCTTGAATGCGTCGTGCGATTCGGTGCTGGCATGGTCGTTGGAGATGTAGACCTGGATGCGCCCGCTCATGTCTTGCAGCGTGGCGAAGCTGGCCTTGCCCATGACGCGTTTGAGCATCATGCGGCCGGCCATCTGCACCTCTACGGCTTCGGTCTCCAGCGCTTCCTTGGTTTTGTCGCCGTGGGCAGCCGCCAGTTTGTCGGCGTAGTCGCGGCGATCAAAGTCGTTGGGGAAGGCGATGCCTTGTTGCCGGATCGCGGCAAGCTTGGCGCGACGCTCGGCGATGATCTGGTTTTCGTCGAGAACGGGGGCGGTGATTTCGGTGTTCATGGGCAGCATCGGTAATAGGGTGGGACCTTCAGACCAGGGTGGGCCGCTGCCACGCCGCGAATCACGCGTATGGACAGGATATACAGGGCCAACCGGGGTATTGGGTCAATGAGCCGGGCAAAACGTGACACAATTATATCTGATGTAACCCCCTGATTTCCCCGCCGGGTTGTCAGGACGACCCGTTCCCCCATCCGTATATTGCCCATGTCCGACACCCCGTTAAGTCTGCTGAGCCGCGTTTTCGGCTACCCCGAATTCCGGGGTGACCAGGCCGCCATCGTCGACAACCTGGTTGCGGGCAACGATGCGCTGGTGCTGATGCCGACGGGCGGCGGCAAGTCGCTGTGCTTCCAGATTCCTGCTTTGCTGCGCGACGGTTGCGCAGTGGTGGTGTCGCCGCTGATCGCGCTGATGCAGGATCAGGTCGCCGCCTTGAAGGAAGTGGGCATTGCCGCCGAGTTTTTGAACTCCAGCCTCGACGGCGCCACGGCCGCGCAGGTCGAGCGCGAGTTCGTGGCGGGGAAGCTGAAGCTGCTGTATGTCGCGCCGGAACGCCTGCTCACCCCGCGTTTTCAAAGCCAGCTCGAACAGGCGCATATCGCCCTGTTTGCCATCGACGAGGCGCACTGCGTGTCGCAATGGGGGCACGACTTCCGCCCGGAATATCTGGGCCTGTCGGCGCTGCACGAGCGCTTTCCCGATGTGCCGCGCATCGCGCTCACTGCCACCGCCGACACCGCGACCCGCGCCGAAATCCTCACCCGGCTCGACCTGCACAGTGCACGCGTGTTTGTTGCCAGCTTCGACCGCCCCAACATCCGCTATCACATCAGCGAAAAAACCGAGCCGCGCCGTCAGCTGCTCGATTTTCTGGCCGGCCACACAGGGGAAGCGGGCATTGTGTATTGCAGCACCCGTAAAAAGGTCGAGGAAACCGCCGATGCGTTGAAGCAGGCCGGCTTCACCGCGCTGGCCTACCACGGCGGCATGGACAACGACACCCGCCGCCGCCATCAGCAAAAATTCCTGCGCGAAGACGGCGTCGTCATGGTCGCCACCCTCGCGTTCGGCATGGGCATCGACAAACCGGATGTGCGCTTTGTCGCCCACATGGATTTACCGCGTTCGGTCGAAGGCTATTACCAGGAAACCGGTCGCGCCGGCCGCGATGGCGAGCCTGCCGAAGCGTGGATGGCGTGGGGCTTGCAGGATGTCGTCACCCAGCGCCGCTTCATCGACGAAAACGATGCCGACGACGCGCACAAGCGCAGCGCCCACGGCAAGCTCGATGCCCTCGTTGGCCTGTGCGAAGCCGCCAGCTGCCGTCGTGTTGCATTGCTGAGCTACTTTGGTGAAGCCTCGCAAGCGTGTGGCAATTGCGACGTGTGCATCACGCCGCCGACGCTATGGGACGGCACCGAGGCGGCGCAAAAACTGCTGTCGACGGTGTACCGAACCGGCCAGCGCTTTGGCGCCGGCCATGTGCTGGATGTGTTGCTCGGCAAAAAGACCGAGAAGGTCGAAAAATTCGGCCACGCCGACCTGAGCGTATTCGGCATCGGCGCTGCACACACCGACAAGGTCTGGCGCGCGGTACTGCGGCAACTGGTGGTGCGCGGCCTGATGGAAGTCGACCACACCGCCTACGGCGCACTCAAGCTCACCGCCGCCGCCCGCCCGGTGCTCAAAGGCGAAGAAACCGTGATGCTGCGTGCCATCGAAGTGCGTACCAAGCAACGCAAATCACGCCTCGCCGCAAGCGGCGGTGCGGGCTATCATGACGACGAAGATCCGCTTTTCATCGCGCTACGCACCTGGCGCCGCGAAACCGCTAACGAAAAAGGCATTCCTGCCTATGTCATCCTGCACGATGCGACGCTGCGTGAGATTGCTGCGCGCAAGCCGGCGACGCTGGCCGAGCTCGGCGAAATATCGGGCTTCGGTGCGAAGAAGCTCGAGGCGTATGGCGAGGCGGTACTCGAAGTGGTGGAAGAGGGCTGAACCCCACCACGTTGGCGGCCTTTTCAGCCGATCACCCAGGCCTCACGCCAATGTTGCCATTGCGAACGTCTGCATTCACGCACCGCGCCCGCGACACGCATAACGCGTAGGATGGACGCCGTGAGTTCATCAATAATCAACCGGGCCCGGTCCGGCCTTTGGCTAAGGAGGACAGCCTGAAACTGTTATCAGATCGGCGATTGCCGTCATACGAGGATGTCTCATTCTCGGCATTGGGTGTGGCCCGAAGCGTGTTGCAGATTCATGCCCTGACGACGGCGGGTATCGATGCGGCGGGGCGTCCGTCATGACCGTGGCCAAGCAGCGGTTGCCCTCGCCTTACCACCCCGAGGCGGACATCGTGGCCGAGCAATTGACGCGCTTGCAGTCGGCGTTGGACTGGGCCGCGGTAGTCCACACGGCCACGCCGTGGGTGGAAGCGGTACGCCAGACGCCGCCCCCATTCTGGGCGCTGGAGCGCCTGCTCAATGAATATCCGATTTCGAGTGCCGAGGGATTGGCCCTGATGCGTCTGGCCGAGGCGTTGCTGCGCGTGCCGGATATCGACACCGCGATTGCGTTGACGGCCGACCAACTCAGCCATGCCGACTTCGATCAGGCGGGCGACGAGGTGCTGGCGCGCTTGTCGCGTACGGCGATCAGCCTGGGCAAGCGGTTCTTGCCCGATGGCGAAGCCCCGGGTGGGGTGTTTGCCCGATTGAGCGCACGTACTGTTGTCGCGGCGGCGGTGCGCGCCGTGCAGTTGCTGGGCCGCCAGTTCATTCTTGGCCAGACCATTTCCGAGGGGATCGACGAAGCGGCCAAGGCCAGACGCAACACGAAACGCCTGCGCTACAGCTACGACATGCTCGGCGAAGGTGCGCGCACCGATGCCGACGCCCGCAGGCATCTGGCCAGTTACGAGCAAGCCATCGAGGCCATCGCGGCGCACGCCAGTTTGGATGTGGCGTGCGAATGCAACGACGGCATCTCTATCAAGCTCAGTGCGCTGTTCGCGCGCTTCGACGACGCGCAGATCGCGCGCGTGATGACCGAATTGGTACCGCGCGTATGGAGCCTGTGCGAGCAGGCGGCCCGGGCCAACATCGGTCTCACGATCGATGCCGAAGAGGTAGACCGGCTGGAACTGTCGCTCGACGTATTGGAAGCGCTGCTCGAACGTGTGGCCGCGCAGTGCCCGCAGTGGCGCGGTCTGGGTCTGGCGGTGCAGAGCTATCAGACGCGTGCCGGGGCGTTGGTGGAACATGTCATCGCTCTCGCACGGCAGTACCAGGTGCGCCTGATGTGCCGCCTGGTCAAAGGCGCGTACTGGGACGTCGAAATCAAGCGTGCGCAGGAAATGGGCATGTCGCATTACCCGGTTTTCACGCACAAGCACCACACCGATGTGAGCTATCTGGCGTGCGCGCGCGCCTTGCTCGACGCGCCCGATGCCGTCTATCCACAGTTTGCCACCCACAACGCCGCGACCATCGCGGCCATCATGCAAATGCGTGGCGACGCGGAGCGGGCGTATGAGTTTCAGCGGCTGCACGGCATGGCCGAGGGGATGTATCGCGAGGTGCTCAAGAATCCCGCAATCGCCTGTCGCGTGTACGCACCGGTCGGCGTGCACAAGGACCTGCTCTCGTATCTGGTCAGGCGCCTGCTTGAGAACGGCGCCAACACGTCGTTTGTACATCTGTTGGCCAACCCGGCGGTCGGTCTGGATCAGTTGCTGATTTCGCCCCTGCGGCTGGTGCCCGAATCGTCGCTGCCCTTGCCGCTGGAAATTTTTGGACGCGCACGGCAAAACAGCCAAGGTCTGGATCTGGCGGTGCAGACGATGCGCGACACGCTGCTCGTTCCTTACCCGGATGTGCAGGTGCCCGCCGTACCTGTGTTTGATCCCGCAAACGTTGCGGACGCATTGGCGGTCAGCGCAGCCAGCTATGCCAGTTGGAGCCAAACCGACGTCGCGGCGCGCGCGGCCATCCTGCGCCAGGCCGCCGATGCCTTGCAAGCCGAGTTGCCCCGGTTTTGCGGATTGCTGGTCAAGGAGGCGTTCAGGGCGTGGGTCGATGCCATCGCCGAGGTCCGTGAAGCGGTGGATTTTTTGCGCTACTACGCGAATGAGGCCGAGCGCATCATGCAGGTCCAGATTCAGCCGGGGGTCGAAGACGGGATCACGCTCGGCATCACGGGCGAGACCAACGAACTTTGTTTGGTCGCGCGTGGCCCCTGGGTCTGCATCAGCCCGTGGAATTTCCCGCTGGCGATCTTTCTCGGACAGATTTCCGCTGCGCTTGCGACCGGCAACACGGTACTCGCCAAACCCGCCGAACTCACGCCCGGTGTCGCGCTCGAAGCGGTGAAACTGCTGCACCGCGCGGGCGTGCCCGAAGGTGCGCTGCAACTCGTGCACGGCCCGGGCCGAACCGTCGGTGCGTCGCTCGTGGCTGCGCCCGGCGTCGCGGGTGTCGCGTTCACCGGTTCGATCCAGGCGGCCAAGCACATTGAGCGCGCGCTGGCGGCGAAAGACGGCCCTATCGTGCCCTTGATTGCCGAGACCGGCGGCGTCAACGCGATGCTGGTTGACAGCACCGCCTTGCCCGAACAGGTCTGCGACGCCGTCGTGCTTTCGGCGTTTCGCAGTGCCGGTCAGCGCTGTTCGGCACTGCGCCTGTTGTGCGTACACGCCGACGTCGCCGATCAGGTGATCGAGATGATCCAGGGCGCGGCGCGCGAATTGGTCTGCGGCGACCCGGCCGATCTCACCACCGATGTCGGGCCTGTGATCGACGGTAACGCGTTCGAGGGCATCAGTCGGCATATTGCACGATTGAATGTTGAAGCTACTCCGTTATTCGTGCCCGCAGTCGACGCGCACGCGATGACCGAACGCACGGCAAACCTGGTCCCCCCGCATGTTTTCGAGGTCGGTGCGATCGAAGACGTGCAGCAGGAAATCTTCGGACCGGTGCTGCACATCGTGCGCTGGCGTGGCGACCCGAAGGTCGTGATTGCGCAGATCAACGCGCTGGGCTACGGCCTGACGCTGGGCCTTCACACGCGCATCGACAGCCGCGCTCACGCGCTCGCGCGAGCGGCCCACGTCGGCAACGTCTACGTCAATCGCAACCAGATCGGTGCCGTCGTCGGCGTGCAGCCCTTTGGGGGCGAGCGCCTCTCGGGCACCGGCCCCAAGGCCGGCGGCCCGCATTACCTGTACCGCTTTTGCGCCGAGCAGGTGCTCACGATCAACACCACCGCCGCGGGCGGGAATGCGACGCTGCTGGCAGGGGGGCTTGTCTAGCCGTTGTTAGATAACATTCCAGAAAGGCCAGTTAAGGGCCGAGTCGAAGACACGAAAGGCCAGATCAATGAAGTCACTGGCAAAGCCCTCCCAAACCTGCCAACCCAGGAAGGAACGATGAGGCACGCCCACCGAATCATCCGAAAGAAGCGCTTGGCTGACGTCTGGATACGTGCTGCCATGATGGCAGGCTGCATGCTTCAAGGTGCGGCCGCTTTTGCGCAAGCCCTCCAGCGTGATTCGGAAGAGGGCATGCGGACGCTCCGCCTCAGCCCCGTGGTGGTCACGGCAACCCGAATTGAAGCGTCTAGTTTCGACCTGCCGGTTTCCATCGACGCGGTGGAACAGGATGAGATTCAGCACCAGCAGGCAAGGGTCAACCTGTCGGAGAGTCTGGTGCGGGTGCCGGGGATCGTGGCGCAAAATCGGCAGAACTATGCGCAGGATCTGCAGATTTCCTCCCGCGGATTCGGCGCCCGTGCCACCTTCGGTGTGCGTGGGGTGCGTCTTGTTGCCGATGGCATTCCGGCCACCATGCCCGACGGACAGGGCCAGACGGCCACTTTCGATCTGGACACCGCAAGGCGCATCGAGGTGTTGCGGGGGCCTTTTTCTGGCAACTACGGCAACGCTTCGGGTGGAGTGGTTCATATTTTCACCGCAGACGGACCTCAGATTCCGACGTTAGAGGCCAGCACCTTGGCGGGGAGCTATGGCACCCGCAAGCTGGGCATCCAGTTTGGTGGGCAGACAGGCAGGCTGAATTACATCGGTGCGCTTTCCAGGTTCGACACAGACGGTTACCGCGACCACAGCGCCACTCAAAGAGACCAACTCAATGGCAAATTCAAACTTGCGCTTGATGCGGACGCTAGCCTCAGCCTGGTCGTCACAGCGCTGGACCAGCCCGAGACGCAGGATCCACTGGGGTTGACGCGGGAGCAGGTGGAAACCGATCCGCGTCAGGCCGGCACGGGTGCGCTGGCCTTCGATACACGCAAAAGCATTAGCCACAGCCAAGGGGGACTAATCTATGAGCGGCACCTGTCGTCCGAGGATACCGTGCACCTGATGGGTTATCTCGGCCAGCGGAGCGTCCGCCAGTTTCTTGCTTTTACGGGAACAAGTCCGACTTCGTCGGGCGGCGTCATAGACCTCGCCAGCGGCTTCGGTGGGCTTGGATTGCGCTGGACCCGGGTAACCCATTTGGCCAACAACCCGTTCACCCTGACGGCCGGCATCGACGCCAATCGGATGGAGCAGCGTCGCAAAGGCTACGTAAATGACTACGGGATCGCCGGCGCGTTGAAGCGCGACGAGAACGACATCGTCCATGATCTGGACCAATATGTGCAGGCAAAATGGGAGGTAAGTCCGCGCTGGGCTCTGAGTGCCGGAATTCGGCATAGCAAGGTCCAGTTCGATTCGACGGACTATTTCATTACGGCCAGCAGCCCTGACGATAGCGGCAACATCGCCTACTCCAACACCAGTCCGATGCTGGGCGTGCTGTACCACCTGACGCCGAGCGTGAACCTGTACGCCAACGCAGGAAAGGGATTTGAGACCCCAACCTTCTCAGAGCTTGCCTACAAGTCAGACGGCACGCCGGGGCTCAATTTCGTCCTGCGCCCCAGCACCAGCACCGCCTACGAGGTGGGCGTCAAGGCCTTTGTGAGCGAGGATACACGGGTGAATGCAGCCCTGTTCCACATCGATACCGCCGACGAAATTGTCAGCGGGCCGACGATCGCCCCCGGGCGCAGCACCTATGTCAACGCCGCCAAAACCCAGCGCGATGGGCTCGAAGTCTCGCTGGACAGCAACATCGGCCATGGGTGGAAGGCTTACCTGGCCTATACCTGGATCGACGCCAAGTATAAAAACTTCATCGATTCCAGCGGCGCGAATCTCAGCGGCAACACCTTGCCGGGTGTACCGCGGAGCACTTTATACGGGGAGATTTCCTGGGCCTATCCGGCGAGCGGGTTTTCGACGACGCTCTCCACGGTCTGGAACAACAAGGTCTACGTAAACGATGGAAACACCGAAACTTCCAGCAGCTATGCCGTGGCCAGTTGGCGCGCCGGATTCAAGCAAAGCCACAGCGCCTGGAAGCTTGAAGAATTCGTGCGGGTGGATAATCTCTTCAACCGGCATTACATAGGCTCGGTGATTGTCAACGCGTCCAGCAACCGCTTCTACGAGCCTGCCCCGTTGCGCAATTATCTCGTTGGCATCGATATCCGCCGTACGTTCTGATCTGCCAGGTGTCGCCCACGACGAAATCAGCGGCACTCACATCCGGTGAGGTGGGTGAACAGGCGGCATCGGCACACCTGCCTCTTTCAGTGTCGATAAAAGAGTAGCGTCTGATTTATCTTCCCGCATCAGACGCTCTGCATGCCCTCTCGTGCGCCGCCGTGGCTAGATGTCTTGAAGCACTTCCAACTCCAGCGGCGTCTCACTCTCGATCCCAAGTTTGCGGCGCAGGTCGTAGAGCGCACCTTGCACACCTTCTTCGATGGTCGGGTGATAGAACGGCATCCGTAGCAGGTCGGCGACGGTCAGATTCTGCTGGATGCACCAGGCCAGCAGGTGGCCGAGGTGCTCGCCTTTGGGCGCGATCATGGCGGCGCCGAGCAGTCGACCGTCGGATTTGCGCGCGTAGAGGTGCAGCAGGCCCTTGTTCTTTGCCATGATGAGCGCGCGGCCCAGCGGCCCGAACTTCAGCGCACCGATTTCGATGTCGTCCGGGTCGAGCGCGTCGAGCGCGGCGCCGACAGCGACGATGTTCGGGTCGCAGAAGGTGATGCTGAACGGCACCTTGCGCTTGAAACGTACGGGTGTGTCATGGGTCGCGTTGTAGCCGGCCATGCGTGCTTCCAGATTTGTCTCGTGCAGGATCGGCCGCTCGCCGGCAACGTCTCCAGCGATGAACAGCGGCGTGTCGCCGATCTGCATCGTGTGGGGATCGAAGTCGGGCACGCCACGCGCGTTCATGCGCACGCCGATGCCCTCCAGCCCCAGGCCCGCGAGGTTTGGCCGCCGGCCTATCGAGGCCAGCACCTTGTCGACCACGACGCTGTTATCGCCGGCGGTGACGCGCAATCGGCCGTCGGATTCCTCACTGATCTCCGCCGCGTGACCCAGCCACAATGGAAATTCCTTGCCGATGATCTCGATGGCCTGTTTGTTCACCTCCGGGTCGCGCAATCCGCCGATGGTGGTCAGCTGATCGATACCGGTGACCTTCACGCCCAGACGCTGCAGCGACTGGCCGAGTTCCAGGCCGATCACCCCCAGACCGATCACCGCCATGCTTTGCGGCAGGTCTTCGAGCTCGAAGAAGGTGTCGGTGGTGACAATGCGGTCGCCGAACGCCGCCCAGGCGGGCGGCACCACCGGCGTGGAACCCGTGGCGATGATGATCTTTTTTGCGCGGATGCGTGCGTCGCCGGCTTCCAGCAGGGTTGGCTCCAGGAAGCGGACGTTGGCCTCGATGAATTCGTCTCCCATTTCATCGATGCTGCCCGACAGCACCTGATCGACGAACACGTCACGCAGGTCGCGAACATGCTCGAGCGCCGCGGGAATGTCGGCAGACAGCGCATCGCCACCGGCGATGCCCTCACGCTCGAACACCGTACGCCGATGCAGGTCTTCTGCGACCTGGATGGCGACCTTGGAGGGCATGCAGCCGACACGCGCGCAAGTCGTACCCGGCTCACCGCCGTCGATGAGGACGAAGTTGTTGGTGTAGCGGCGAATGGTGGAGGTGGCGGTGAGTCCGGCGCTGCCGGCGCCGATGATGGCGACATCAACCTTGCGTTCCATGGATAGTGACCTCTGGGTGTGCGTGTTTTTTCGGGAAGTCTTGGTGACTGACGACAGACTGTCGGCATTGTAACAACCGAAAAATAAATGGGGTCAGTCTGACCCTGGCTGTTCATTGCGCGCGATGGCCAGACAGGGCAGTTCAACCCGCGCCTGGCCGGGAGTCGGCTCATCGTCGATGAAGGATTGAGCCAGAAGATCGCAACCCTCGCCGGGGCCGGCATCTCGAAGAACGCGCTGTGGGGCGCGCACCGCGAACTCGCCGATAGCTCGCTGGTGCGTGTGCTGTCCGACTACAAGGTAGACGACCAGACAGCCCTGTGGCTCGTCTATCCGAAATCGAATGTGCTGACCGTGAAGGTCAGGATATTTATCGAGTTTTTGTTGGAGAAGTTTGGTGAGGTGCCGGCGTGGCGCGAGGCCTGATTGGGGCTACCGGGTGGGCACATGTTTTTTATCGCTGCTCATCGGCCTGGGCGGACGGCCATCGAATCTAGAAGCTGTGGTCTGTCCCCTGTTGTTACGTTTAGACACCAAAGGCCTTGTGAGCGACGCTACATACTTCTGGTTCTCTGCGACGCTTGCAACCGTTACAATCATATAAATATGAGGAGTGGAAATGCCCAAGGCGGTCTCGTTATTTTCAGGGTGCGGTGGATCAGACGCAGGAGTGACTGCTGCGGGATTCGATGTCGTTATGGCCAATGATATTTTGGCCTATGCGCGGGATGTATATATCGTTAACCATCCAGATACTGATTATGTGTTGGGCAATATTGCGAAGATAGAATCCTTCCCAACTGCCGAGTTACTGGTGGGATGCTATCCATGCCAAGGCTTCAGTCAGGGCGGGGTGCGTGATCCGTCGCGCAAAATCAACACCCTCTACCTCGAATTTGCCCGTGCCCTTCACCAAATACGTCCAAAGGCTTTCATTGTCGAGAATGTCTCGGGAATGGTGCGCGCCAACTTCTACCACTTGCTTCAAGACCAGCTTAAAGTTTTTACTGAGGCTGGCTATCGGGTTAAGGCAGAAGTACTGAATGCTGCAAATTTCGGCGTAGCACAGGAGCGTCGACGCATTTTCATCGTAGGCATTCGCGATGATCTGGGAATTGAATATTCATTTCCGGAGCCCACCCACGGCCTTGGGCGCGACAAACCCTATTTTACGTTGGCGGAGGCTCTCAAATACATGCGCCACTGGCCTGATGAAGCTGAGTACTACACGCGCGATTTCCATTGGTATTACCTGTCACGCGACCGCTATCGCGACTGGAATGAGGTTTCGCGCACGATTGTAGCTAATCCGCGTCACATGCCGCTGCATCCAGCCAGCCCACGCATGTTTAAGCATGCCCACAATGACTGGCGCTTCGAGACCAATGCCCCTGCACGGCGTTTTACGTACCGTGAGGCTGCCCGCGTGCAAGGTTTTTCAAAGGACTTTCGGTTTCCCGATACTGCAGCCGGCAGTCTCGACATGCGCTACAAGGTGGTTGGCAATGCAGTGCCTCCGCCTCTGTTCGAGGCTGTGGCAAAGGCGCTGCCGGCTGTGTGGGATTGACCAGCGTTGCGTCAACTCAGTTTAAGGGATTGTGCTTCGTTGACATGATCGTGTGCGGTGAGATGGGCCACGGGTATGACGTAGCTTGCCGTCAAACGTATGAATCTCAGCCGATCGATAACAATGGCGCGCTTCATGTCGGAGAAACTCTGCCATTCCATTTGACCATCAATCTCAGTCGACAGATCGAGCGGCATAAAGTAATAAGTTGCCCATTCGTGCAAGGTATTTAAATGCCCGCCAAGATGGGCTGGAGAGGCTTCCAGCATCTTGTTCGGCCAGCCGCTCGACGTACATCCACACTGTGCGAACGCGATTGGCATTCCTTTTCTCTCATCGCCCAAGTTATGCCAAGCAACGATATCCAACCCGCTGTCGCCGGTATCATGTGGTGCAAAGTGAGACTTCTTTAGGCTCAGGGATCCGCGAATATCCTGAGCTAGACTAGTTAGTCGGTCAAATAGATGTCCGGTATAGCGGGTGGATTCCGCTGCCCCGAAAGGGTGAACATCTGCGCCCTGTGGCATCAATCGTTTCATGACTTCGGTCGACGCCTGCTCGAACAGACCAGTTAGTCCGCGCCAACGCTTCTTTGGAACATAACTAAGCGATGCCGAGATGAGTAGGGATACGTAGAATCGTTGAGTTTCAGTCAGGTTAGCCTTAATGCATATTTCCTTGGCGTGTTCGTCAAGCGTAAATGGCCAGTGTTCGGCAAAGACCTTCTCACGCCAGCGTAAGTGCTTGAAACAGAACGCGGCATGTTGCTCGTGCAGATCACAGGCTTTGGCGTTACCGTCGTCAACACTCAACCGATCAAGCTCATCGTCCTCGGCTGGATCGTTAAGCGAGTCATCTGCGTGGGTATCTGAGTGCTCTTCAATGGCCTCTGCGAGGGCGTCCCGCGAGAAACGCTGATCAATGTGTGTAAGACAACGCAACTCGATGTAATCGCACCATCGATACAGTTCGTGCCGCCCTGCTTTGGGCGGAGCCGTTAGGTTCTTGAGTACAGATTCAGCCATCTGCATCCTCAGTGTGTTTCGCCCGAATAGCATCCCGCAGTTGTGTTGACAATTTGCGAATTCCGTCAGCCCGTTCGTCGTCCCCGGGCTCGGGTATATCGATGAGTGGCATCCAGTCCCAAGCATCCTTGAGCCGTTTCTCTATATTTTTTAGGGCAAGATTGAGTGCCTGCGCAGGGCCCTTGCTAAGCTGGTATGCACTGTCGAGGTTGCCTTCTTTAATCAATATGGCGCGAGCGTTTGGGGACTCAACGACCGCGGCAAGTCTCTTGAGGTTGCGCGACTCTCCCAAAATCGATTTCTGGTCACCCCTCGCCACGAACATCCAGAAGAGCAGGTTTTTCAGGTTCTCGTCAGATATATTTTCTCCAGCCATGTCTTGCCTGCCGTCCAGCCCAACGAAGTCAGAGATAGTGGAATAAGAAAGACCAGTTGTTAGTACGGAGAAATCAATTTCCTCCGGGTCGAGACCCTTGACCTCGTAAAACTGATGCTTCTCTGCATGCTCATAGACATTTAGAGCGGTAAGCATCTGGCCTACGTAATCCGAACGGCTACCGATTTCACGGGCCAATCTGGTCAACAGGTCTTTTCCGTTCATTCCCTGATAAAAAGTGGTTCTAAGGCGTTTGAGATAGCGGGCTTTTTGCAGCGAACTCCATGATTTGATGCCCGTGATATGGCGAAAACCCAAGTAGCGCAAAACCTGCGATCCATCGGGAAAAACCAGACATGGCACTTCGACTGGCCGATGTTGAGCGTTTTCGACAACATCTTCGATAGATAGGCGCCCCTCCGGAACGGCGACCTCTCTAGCAAGAAGCTTAAGTGCGGCAAGGCGGCGATTTCCCTCGATGACATGATAGCGGCCGCCATGTTGTGTCACCAAAAGTGGTTCGCCTTCGAAATACCCCTGATCGGCAATCGAGGCGGTGATTTCCAGCAGACGCTCGTCGCGTACAAATCGCTCTACGAGGTCATCAACCGGGCCCCCCGCAATTTCCGGCGGAAAACGCGGGTTTTCCGGGTCGAAATCGAGCTGTGCGACTTCGATCCGGTCAGGTTTAGGCTTCTGGTGTTCAGTCGTCACGAGATTTTTCATAATCAATGTCCTTAATATCTCACACCCACTGTCAGCACACTTGTTCCGTTGAGCAGATATACCGCTTTTTTTTGAACATCATGCCATGCATGGCCGACATGTTGAGATTGCAAAGCGGAAATGTGTTTCTCGACGATAAATGATAAATGTAACACCCACGCGCCAGAGAGATCACAGTGTCAAACTTAGTGGCGGTAGCCAGAGTAACGCCGTTCGTTAAAGGCCTGAGGCTAGGGTCGGCCAGAGCAGAACACCAGCCGCTCACCTCACTTGGATGAAGAATATGTGGCCGCCTGCAATCAAGCCTTCAGCGCATTCCCCACCACTTCCGCCACATCCTTAGCCAGACCCTCAACGGCTGCGATACGCTCCAGCGCGGCGCGCGCATGAGCTTGTCGTGCGGGGTCAAACTGCCGCCAGCGGTCGAAGCTGCGGGCAATGCGCGAGGCCACCTGCGGATTTATCGCCTGTAATTCGCTAATGACGTCCGCCGCAAGCGCGTAGCCGCTGCCGTCGGCGGCGTGGAAATGACGCGGGTTGGCGGCGCAGAAACCGCGCACCAGCGAGTAGACGCGGTTGGGGTTTTTAAGATCAAACGCCGGGTGCTGCATCAGCGTGCGCACGCGCGCTGTGCCATTGGGCAGGCGCGAGGTGGCTTGCACGGATAGCCATTTGTCGACCACCAGCGCTTCGTTTTGCCAACGGGTATAAAAATCGTCCAGCGTGGCTTGGCTTTCAGGCACGTCGAGATTGGCCAAAGTGGCGAGCGCAGCAATTTCGTCGGTCATATTGCCGCTCGCACTGTTGTTGCCAGCAGCGAGTTGGGTTGTGAGGCGGGGAACAACCGAAGCTTTCAAATACGCGGCGTCGCTTTCGCCGAGATAAGCGAGACAGGTGTTGCGCAGTGCGCGCCGCCCGACCTGTGCGCCGTCGGGGGCATAGGCTTCGCTGGGTGCCAATGCCACCCACACTGCTTCGAATTTGTCGCGCAGCTGAGCGGCGAGGTGGCGGCGCAGGCCGACGCGTGCCGCGTGGATGGCTTCGGGGTCGATGGCTTGGCCACGCGCAACCACGGCTTCGGCGAGCACCGCTTCGGCCGGCAGGTTCAGCGCCTCGGCGGCGAGCGCGGGGTCATCGCTCAAGCCGTCGTCGAGCACGCGCCCGCAGGCTGAGGTAAAGGATTCCGGAATCCAGTCGGCGCCTATGCCGCCAGCGGTTATGCCCGCGAGCAAGACGCGGGTCGCCAGACGCTGCCCGGCTTCCCAGCGGTTGAACGCATCGGAATCGTGCGCCATCAGGTGGGCGAGTTCGGCGTCGGTCTGCTCGAGTTCGAGCAACACCGGTGCGGAGAAGTCGCGGAGTAGTGAGGCGACGGGTGCGGCGGGAATGTCCTCGAATACAAACGTCTGTGTGGCCTGGGTGAGCGAGAGCACGCGCGTGGTGCCGGCGGCCTCGGCTTCGCCGGTCAGCTTGAGCGCGGCATCGCTGCCATCGGGCAACACCAGCCCGAGCGCGACAGGTATATGCAGCGTGCCATCGACGATGGTCTGCCCCGATTCGGCCAGCCGCTTTTCGTAGGCGGTGGGGGCGAGGCTTTGGGTCAACGTCAGCGTGTAGCGTTGCGTTGCCGCATCCCACGCACCTTCAGCGTGCAAACGCGGCGTGCCGGCGCGGGCGTACCAGCGGCGAAACTGCGTTAGATCAACCCCCGAGGCATCCTGCATCGCCGCGACGAAATCTTCACAGGTCACGGCCTGGCCGTCATGGCGTTCAAAGTACAGATCCATGCCGAGTCGGAAGCCTTCACGGCCGAGCAGGGTGTGGATCATGCGGATGACTTCTGCGCCCTTGCTGTAGACCGTGGCGGTGTAGAAATTGCTGATCTCTGCATAGGACGCCGGCTGGATCGGGTGCGCCATGGGGCCGGCGTCTTCCGGGAACTGGCCGAAGCGCAGGCCGCGCACTTCCTGGATCCGGGTGACGGCGCGCGAATGGGTGTCGGCGCCGAATTCCTGGTCGCGGAACACGGTCAGGCCTTCCTTCAGCGACAACTGGAACCAGTCGCGGCAGGTGACGCGGTTGCCGGTCCAGTTGTGGAAATATTCGTGTGCGACGACGCGGTCGATGCCCTGGTAGTCGGTGTCGGTCGCGGTGTCGGGGCGTGCCAGCACGTATTTGGTGTTGAAGATGTTGAGGCCCTTGTTCTCCATCGCGCCCATGTTGAAGTCGCCGACGGCGACGATCATGTAGAGGTCGAGGTCGTACTCGAGGCCAAATCGTTCTTCATCCCAGCGCATGGCTTTTTTCAGCGCCGCCATTGTGCGTCCGCACTGGTCGAGCTTGCCCGGCTCGACATACACCGCAAGCCGCACGGTGCGGCCCGACGCGGTCAGGTATTCGTCTTCAAGCACATCGAGCTTGGCCGCGACCAGCGCAAACAGATACGCCGGCTTGGCGTAGGGGTCTTCCCAGCGTGCCCAGTGCCGCGTGGCATCGTCTGTGCTGATGCCTGACGAAATGGGGTTGCCGTTCGACAGCAGATGCGGAAAACGCGCGCGGTCGGCTTCGACCGTGCAGCTGAACGTGGCCATCACGTCAGGCCGGTCGGCGAAAAAAGTGATGCGCCGGAAACCTTCCGATTCGCACTGCGTGAAATAGCCGTCGCGCGATCGGTACAGACCCGAGAGCTGGGTGTTCTGGTCGGGCGCGATATGCACCACGGTTTCGAGCACGCAGGCATCCGGCAACGGCCCGGCAATCGTCAGCAGGTTGTTGGCATAGGTGTAACGGGTAGCATCAAGTGCGTTGCCGTCGAGCGTGAGGCTGATCAGTTCCAGCGCCTCGCCATTGAGCACCAGTGCGCCGTTCGGGATTGCCGTGTTGCGCATGCACTGCAGCCGCGACCGCACCTCGGCGTGGCCGTCGTGAATGGCCACATGCAAATCAACCGATTCGATCCACCAGGCGGGCGGGGTGTAGTCCTTGAGAAAAAGCGTGACGGGGGTTTCGGTGCGCATGGGTGACCTTAAGAGAAATGGGTAAACAGCGAATTCCAGGACAGAACGGTAAACAGGCTTATTGCACCCAGTTTTCGACCATCAAGCCGGGGTAGTCCCTGAAATCTGCTTCGTTGTTGGTGATGAGCGTGAGCCCAAGGCTGGCCGCGTGCGCGGCGATCAGCCGGTCGAGTGCGTCGCGGCGGCGGTCGCGGACGGCGGCAGCGAAAACGCCATATTGCACGGCGACAGCGTTATCGAGCGGGAGCACAGGCAGAAAAGTCAGCAAATCATCCAGTGCACGCTCGGCTTCGTGTTTGGTGCCGAGGTCACGTTCGACGCCATGTCGCAATTCAGCCAGGGTAACAACGGAGATAACCAGATCGCCGTAATTGAATGCCTGAAAGCGGCGCAGCAGCTCGGGGGGGTGATGCTGGATGAGGTGGACGCAGATATTGGTGTCGAGCAAGTAGCGCATGGGCTCACTTGTCGCCCGTGGGTGTGTAGTCGGGGCTGTCCTGATGGACGTGGGCCGTTTCGCCGAAGCCGCTCCAGTCGCGTTCTTTTTGCTCGTGGAATTCACGGCCTTCGGCCATGAAGCCCGGTGGGAAAGCCGCAAAGGCTTCAGCCAGTCCAGTCAGCTTGCGCTTGACCACCGGGCGAAGCACCAGCGTGTCGCCGACTTTTTCAATTTCGACGTCCTGGCTGGCTTCGACAATGGCGAGTTCTTTGGGGATGCGGACGGCAAGCGAGTTGCCGCTTTTGAAGACGCGTGTGAGCATGGTATGCCTCCTGTGTATATACAGGATATACGTCCGCCTTAAGAGGCGCAAGCCCTTGTTTACACGCCCTGTTTCAGGCTCGCTTCGATGAAAATGTCGAGGTCACCGTCGAGCACTTTCTGCGTGGCAGAGGTTTCGACGTTGGTGCGCAGGTCCTTGATCCGCGAGTTGTCCAGCACGTAGCTGCGGATCTGGTGACCCCAGCCGACGTCGGCCTTGCCGGCTTCAAGCTTGTCCTGCTCGGCCTGGCGCTTGCGCAGTTCGGCTTCGTAGAGTTTCGATTTCAGCATCGACATCGCTTCAGCGCGGTTCTTGTGCTGTGAACGGTCGTTCTGGCACTGCACCACGATGTTGGTGGGCATGTGGGTGATGCGCACCGCTGAGTCGGTTTTGTTGATGTGCTGACCGCCGGCGCCGGAGGCACGATAGGTGTCGACGCGCAGGTCGGCGGGGTTGATATCGACTTCGATCGAATCGTCGACTTCCGGGTAGACGAACACGCTGGCGAAGCTGGTGTGGCGGCCGCCGGAAGAGTCGAACGGCGACTTGCGCACCAGGCGGTGGACGCCGGTTTCGGTGCGCAGGGTGCCGTAGGCGTATTCGCCTTCGATCTTGATCGAAGCGGATTTGATACCGGCGACGTCACCGTCGGACTCTTCCAGCAGTTCGGCCTTGAAGCCTTTGCGTTCGGCGTATTTCAGGTACTGCCGCAGCAGCATCGAGGCCCAGTCGCAGGCTTCGGTGCCGCCGGCACCAGCCTGGATGTCGATAAAGCAGTTGTTGGGGTCGGCCGGATTGTTGAACATGCGGCGGAATTCCAGCGTCGACACATCTTTTTCAAGCACGGCGACGTCGGCTT
>Ga0209347_1002871_pt1 | contig 21538 bp, 13 predicted proteins | sample AutmiccommuBRH23_FD_187382 | JGI IMG/M metagenome (GOLD analysis project Ga0209347, IMG submission 187382) | Deep subsurface microbial communities from Mt. Terri, Switzerland - Autotrophic microbial communities BRH/23 (SPAdes) (version 2) | ecosystem: Environmental > Aquatic > Deep subsurface >...
GCCTATCCCAGCAGACCCATGATTGCATCCTTTCCGATCCTGTGTCCCTGGCTCCTTTTCGGCCGGGCCGACAGCCGGCGGACTAATCGGCGGCGTCCTGGATGGCTTCACCCCCCGCCTCAAGGTCCTTGCCGGCGCCTTCGATCGTATTGCAGCCGGCCGTGAGCCAGGCGATCGTCAATAGTGTCACGAGGCAGATCCAGATTCGTCTCGTTTTGCTCATGTCCGTGCCTTTCGATTGGGTTTCATGTCCCTGGCGTTCCTGCACACCATGGAGGCGACATTCGTCCCCTTTGAAGAGATCTACTGACCCACGTGACATTGTGGTGATAAGGGTTTTCCTTAGCGATGCCAAATAGAGGTGCGGCAGGGCCAGGATGAGCAGGGCGAAAGAATCTCCGCAGATGGTGATCGTCGCCGGGCCGAACGGCGCCGGGAAGACCGCCTTCGCCATCAGGCCATAAGACGCGCTCAGGCTGCGCTTGGGCGTTGCACCCGATTTCCACCCCACGGAAGAGCTCTCGCACGGCCGGAGCAGAACACGGAGGACGGACGGTCGCGGCCGGAGGCGGCTACGGGTCCCGGGTCACGACTTCACGCCTTCCCCAACACTTCTACGCTTCTACGCTCCCACGCTTCGACGCGGCGTCCCGCCGCCTCTTCTCACTGCTGGCTGAGGGCGTCTCGGATGATTTTGGCTCGGAGGGCGTCGCGGCGGGTGGCGTCGAGGGGGCCGCCGTGGTTCATTTGGAGGTGGGCCGGGAGGGTGAGCATGAAGAGGCGGTTGATGGTGCGGATGGAGAGCTGGTTCTGGTCAGCGTCGGAGCGGCTGCGGAGGGCGCAGAGGCGGTCGATGGCGGGGGTGGAGGCGCCCATGTGCTCGCGCATGTTGAGGCCCAGGCGGAGGTGGCTCAGGAGGAAGAGGGCTTCCTGGGAGCTGATGAGGTGGGCGTTCTGGAGCAGGGCCATGGCGCGGGCGATCTTGTCGTCGAGGGCGTCGGGCTGCTTGGCGAGGAGCTGGCGGCGGGCGGCCTTTTCGTACTCGGTGATCTCGGGGATGATGGTGTTTTCGAATTCCGAGACGATGGATTGCTCGCTGACGCCGAGGGTGACCTGGTTGGAGATTTGGTAGAGGTCGCTGGCGGCTTCGGTGCCTTCGCCGAAGAGGCCCCGAACCGCCAGGTTCATGTCCTTGGCGGCCGAGAGGCACTTTTCGATCTGGCCGGTCATTTTGAGGGCGGGCATGTGGAGCATGACCGAGACGCGGATGCCGGTGCCGAGGTTGGTGGGGCAGGCTGTTAAATAGCCGAAGCGCGGGCTGAAGGCGTATTCGACGCGCTCTTCGATCATGGAGTCGATTCGGTCGATCTGCGCGGCGCAGGCGGCGAGCTGGCAGCCGGACTTGAGCACCTGCAGGCGGAGCCCATCTTCCTCATTCAACATGGCGGTGAAGGATTCGTTCCTGGCGATTACCGCGCCGCGCGGGCCGGTGGCCATGGCGTGGTGGCGGCTGATCAAATGGCGTTCCACGAGGAAATTGCGGGTGAGATCCGATTCCTTGTCCACGCTGATGTAGAACACTTCGTCGCCCAGATCGAGCGACAGTAGCACGGACTTGAGGACCTCGAGGATCTCCGTCTTTTCCTCCACGGAGCAACTGCCCAAGAACCTGTGCCCCGCGAGGTTGCGTGCCAACCGGATCCGGGAGGATACGACAATGTCCGCCATCGGCCCGGACCCAGAAAACCAATCATTTACGTCTCGGCTGATCTCACTCAATTCCATAGTCGTAAGCCCATGCGAAAGGCCCCGGGCTCGCCGCCGCGTCGCGTCCTGCCGACCGCACCCGCCCACGCGGCACACCGTCCCGCCCGCCCGTTCGCCTTTGCCGTCCTCCAATTACCCCATCTTTTTCATCTGGTCCCGCAGCCTCGCGGCCAGCTCATAATCTTCATCGCGCACCGCATCCTCCAACTGCTTGCGAAGCTGCGACAGCTCCACGAACTTCCGTGTATCCTTCGGCACCTTCGTCGGCACCTTCCCGCAATGCGTGGACTTGCCGTTATGTGCCCGCTCGATCAGCGGCACCAGCGCCGCCTCGAAAACCTTGTAATCCATCGGGCAACCCAGCGTCCCCTCTTTCCGCAGCCGGTCCAGCGTGAACCCGCAGTTCGGGCAAGCCAGGTCTTTCTCCACCGGCCCGAAAATCTCGTCGTCGGTCGGCTGCACCGCCAGAAGATGGCTCAGCAAGTCGTTGATGGACATCTGGCTCTGGGCCGCAACCCCCTGCTCGGCCCCACACTGTTCGCATATGTGCATTTCGCTGCGCACCCCATCATTGATTTCAGTCAAATGAATGGTGGCCGTTCGTTTATTACAGATCTGGCATTGCATACGATTCGTTCCAATCCACACCCGCACCGCGGATGAACCTGCTCCGGCCGCAACCCTCCCGGCCGCGTCCCATCGGAGCCACGAACATTCTATCGGCAAATCCGCCCCACAGCAACAGCCCGTCGCCGCAACGCACCGAGTCTGAGGCCGAAACTGTGAACTGTCAAGGTCGAAACGCAAAGTATGAAGCAGTAAGCCTTTACGCCAACCCCGTCCACCTCAAACCCCTGAGCCCATAATACCCCATCCGGTCGCCCTATCAAGGCCAATCCGCACAAATCCCGCCCGCGCACGCCTTCGGATGCCGAGACTGCCTACGCTGCTCCGCCCCCGCGTGTTCCGGCTGGCCAGCCCGTCGCTTGGATTGCTGGTAAATGGCTCGGACCCGCCGGCGGGCGGTGATCCGCAACCGGTGGCCCGTGCCCCGCCTCCGGCCGCGACATTCACGGTCCGTGTTCGTGTCGCGGGCATCCTGCCCGCGGAAACCCCGCGAAACTCCGCCCTCGCACCGGGGACCGACGGAAAGGATGGATGAGGCATGGTTTGCAGCCGTGGCTCGTGCCTGGTGGCCCGTGCCCCATGCCGCAACCGGGTTCGCCCGCATCCGCCCTCCAACCGCCAAACGTGGCTCGCCTGGACCGGCCCGCAGCGGGCACGATCCGGCTACGAGAGCAAGAGCCAAACAGAAGGCGGCCGTCGGAATCTTAGCCACGAAGTCCCCGAAGAGAACGGAACCACCGATCAACGCCGATGAACGCTGATTGGGGAACCACGGAGAACACCTCGCGGCCTCCGGCCGCAACCAAAACCAACTCACGCAGAGGCGCGGAGACGCAGAGGGTGAAAGGCAGGAAATGCAAAACGCAACAAGGTGGGAATGCCGAACGGCGCAGGTGTGGCTCTCGCCTTCGTTCCTTCCTGCATTCTTCCTTTCCTCTTATCCGACCCAGCGTCCCTGCGTCTCTGCGTGAGACACAACTCTTCGCTCTCCCATGATCTCTGTCACACGCTCTCATGAACCCCTGCGGGAACACAAGATTCTCATGGGCAGTAGTACGGAGAGGGGCCGTAACCCTACGATCAATCCGCAGATTTTGCCCATCAGACAAGCGCGACAATCATGTCATTGCGAGCGAAGCGCGGCAACCTCCTTCCAGGCCACGAGCCACGAGTCACAGCTTCCGGCCCAACCCCGCTTCTACGCATCAACGCTTCCACGCTTCTACGCGGCGTCCCGCCGCCCCCGCTCCGCTTCCCGCACTTTGAGGTCAACCTCTGTCAGAATGATGATCTCGCGCGCGTTCACGATCTGCGGCTCGCTCGCAGTTTCTCGAGAGAAATGAATTCGGCCTGGCCCGCCTCGATCTTCTGCTTCCTCCGTTCCAGGATGCCACGGTGCCAGTCCGGGGACTCGATCTCCGGCTGATCCTGCACAAGCGAGTCCCAGAGAGCCTCCATCGCCACAAGACGCTACGGCGACTTGCTGGCCTCTGCAGTGCCAGCAAATGCGCCCAGGTTGATGCGGTTGCCGTTGGGGGCAGGTTCTGCTCTGTGATTCACGGCAGGAGCGCCGCGGTCGATGCAGGGGCTGGAAAGAGCATCCAACACCCAAGTCATCGTCATTGGCTCCCAACGTCCCTGGCGGGACATTAGATGATAGTCGCCGCAAACCCAGATGACCTGTGGACTGTTCGGGTCAGCGACCACGTCTTTGCTCTCCGGATGTGCCCAGTAGCCGATCCGAGCAAACAGTGGGTCGATACTGACGACTCCCATGCGGGCGATCGGGATAGTTGTTCCACCAGTGCCAATATCACTATACATGATGCGCACGGATTCGTTAGGATCGCCATCCAGGTTCTGCGGCAGATTTCTCCAAACAATCGAGTCGGTCAATAGAACCCTGCCGCTGCAGAACAAGCCACCACCGGTAACGCGGCTGAAGTTGTCCGCAACGGTACAGTTGACGAACGTCGCATCACTCTGCACCAGAGACGCACCAGCACCCACATCCGCGCGATTACCGACGATTAAGCAATTCACGATGATAGGACTGGCCTGGAAGCACCAAATACCACCTCCGGCGATGGCCTGCCCACGCATCATTGTGAAGCCCGCCAAGACCGAGTTGGCATTCTCGCCTTGTGCGAAGGTGACGACACTGCCGAGATCATTGCCATCGAGGATCGTCCGCGACACAGCTCCAAGCCCATTCGGATCGAAGCTTGAGACCGTGATGTTCTTACCACGAAAGTCGATATTCTCATAGTATCTGCCAGGCAGGACCAGAACCGCTTCGCCGTTCTTGGCGGCGTCGATGCCCTCCTGGATTCTATCGAATGGGTGCTCCCAACTGCCGTTCTCCTCCGGCTCGCTGCTGGATGAATCGCCTGGGGATGGGTCCTGAGGGCGGTCGCCATCAACATAGATGGTTTGCACAACCGGCACAAAGTCGGCATGAAGTGTGGCGTTGGCATTGATGACGAATTCAATGCGGGCACTCCTGGGGTCCTCGATTCCACCCGTGTCTCTCAACGTGCCGCTCCACCCAACAAAACGATACCCTGCCTCGGGAACAGCCACAGCGCAGCCTCTCTGGCCGCAATCATAGACAATATCGCCCTCGGCGGGGACTGCGATGAACCCGCCGTTGCTGGAGGAGATGGTCAATACTTGTTGCTGATAGTCAAAGACGGCCTGGAGGTCGTAATCACCTGTCATGACGACAGTCAACGTTGAGTCCGACGACGAGACATTTCCTGACCATTGTACGAAACGCCTGCATGGCTCAGGGATAGCCGTAATGGTGACTTCGGTTCCTTCGTCAAACAGCCACGATCCTTCACCACTGCAGGAGAAATCCGAGCCGTTCGAGAAGGCGACTACATCCACGGATCCGCCATCGGGGCAGGAAATCGTCAAGGTGAACTGCCTGCTCCCGAAATTGGCGATCAAAGAGGAATCGCCATCTACTGTGACGCTTGTGTGCGGCGAATTCGGATTGGCCACTTTGCCCGCGTCCACGGCCGAACCACTCCAATGAGTGAAATGGAAACCACTCTCGGCAATCGCCGTGATCGGCACCGTCGCACCATGGTCGCAGGCAAACGTCCCTTCGCCAGGATTGGTGACCGATCCGCCCGCTGTGGACGAGATTGTCAGTATGTGCCGATCGATGACAAAATTCGCCTGCAAGGTGTAGTCGGCGTCCGCCGTGATCGTCGTGGAGGCTGAAGCGGGATCTGCTACCTTGCCCGCCGCAACCGCCGTTCCGGTCCAGCCAGCGAAATGATAGTGGATGTTCGCGGTAGCGGTGACGGGTACGGTACTCCCCCAATTGTAGGTGCCCGACCCGCTCGCTGAGCCGTTCCCACCCGAACTGACCGTGAGGGTTTGTTGGTCGATGGCAAACTGGGCTGTGACCATCCCGTCTCCGTGGATCGTAACGGAGGTGCTGGAGGAGTTGACGTTGGCCACAGGAACAGAGGCATCCGCCGTCCAGTGAACGAAGTGGTAATGAACATCCGGCGTGGCTGTGATGGAGACCACGCTGCCCCAGTCGTACGTTCCCGAGCCGCTCGCCAATCCATTCCCGTCCGACCCGACTGTCAGCAGGTGCCGGTCCATGGCGAACACCGCCTCGATTGCCATATCCGCAGTCACGGTCATAGTCGTGCTTGCAGAAGCCGAGTTCGCCACAGGGCCTGTCCAGTTGACGAAGTGGTAATGAGCGTCCGACGTGGCCGCCAGACTGACTGTTGTGCCATGGTCGAAGGTGTAGATTCCTTCGCCAGGGGTGGTTACATCACCGCCACTGGTGGATGAGACCGTCAACGAGCGCTGCTCGATGCAAGGATCATAATAGAGAGCAACTCCAGGATTGTTTGCACGGATGCACGGAATATGGACGGCACATGCATTGGCATTCAGCGGATTCCGCACCAAGTTCAAGAACGTGAGATTGTGGAAATCCGACAGCGCCGAGATGTCAACGACTTGATTCCCGCCGAGACCAAGCTCAGCAAGACCGGGAAGACCCGATATCGCCGAAATGTCACCTATTCGGTTGTCGAAAAGGTGAAGTTCTCGCATCTGCGATAATTCAGCTAAGGCGCCTATATCGGCAATCTGGTTGCTGGAGAGAGCAAGAGTATTCAACAAGCGCAAGCCAGACAGAGGGCTGATATCAGCAATCTGGTTTTCGTCGAGGACCAGACGAATGAGGTTGGTCAAGCCGGACAGGGCAGAGAGGTCGCTGATCTGATTGCTGCTAAGACCCAAGATAGTGAGTCTGGTCAGCCCAGATAAGGCGCAAATATCCGCGATCTGATTGTCACGCAACTCGAGCGATGTGAGATTCGTGAGCCCCGCGAGTGGCGAGATACTGCTGATCTGATTCGAAGAGAGATCCAAATCGGTGAGATTGGTCATGCCCGACAGGGCCGAGACATCATTGATCCCATTAGAATAAAGGTATAGACCTGTGAGCCCTGTCATACCTGATACGGCCGTGATGTCGGTAATTTGATTGTAGGCCAACTCGATCCACGTCAGGCTGCTCAGCCCCGACAGGGGCGAAATGTCAGGGATCTGATTACCGGTGAGACACACGCGAGTAAGGCCGGTCAGACTGGCTATCGGCAAAATGTCGCTGATCTGGTTGTGGCTGAGCACAAGGGCAGTGAGGTTCGTCAAGCCGGAGAGGACCGAGATGTCATCGATCTGATTGTTGGAAGCCTCCAGACCCGTGAGATTCACCGCATGTTCGAGGCCGGTGAGGTCGGCGATCCCAAGGTTGGATGCATTGAGGTACGTGAGGGCGAGCATGTCGTTAGGTGTGGGATCGGAAACCCCCAGGGCGGCCTCGACGGCGGCTTTGAGGTTGGCGTCGGCGAAGTGGACGGGGTCTTCAGCAAATGCTTTGGATACGGCGAATAGGCTTATCGCTGCGATGACGAATACTGATGCACCGCGTTTCATCTCTCCTGCCTCCACGAACACCCTTCCACCAATGAGAAAGCGAATCACAAGAGCATACCAGAACGGGGGTTGTTCGTCAATCCATGACGCATTAGAAGCAACATGGGGGAATCTGGGGTCATGCCTGGAAACGGGCCTGGCGGGGTCGGGCGAGGGGCGCGTGCGAGCGTAGAAGCGTGGCGGCGGGACGCCGGGGAGAGATGGCGAGGTGTCGGTGCAAGTCCCTGTAAGCGGACGGACTCTATCTCACGCAGAGCCGCAGGGACGCAGAGGATCGAAGTCCGTTGGGCAGTGTTTTCCCTGCGCCACTGCGTCCCTGCGTGAGTCGATTTGTTTCCGGCCGAAGGCGCAGCCCGAGGCCGGGCTGGGTGAATCCGTATCGAATATTCTCCGTGGCCTCCGTGTCACCGCGAACGTTCTCCCGCCGGCTGTCGCAGAGACCCTTTCGCGAGGCTACCTCTACCCAAGCCATGTCGGTTTCCCAGGGCCCCTATCTACCCACCGCTCACGCCAAGGGCCCCATTATTGATATCAGGAATGGGTATCGGTTGCAATTGCCCCGTCGGGGAGGGATCGCCGATTGCGTCAGTTGCTCTTGATGTACTTCACTCTGGACCGGCGGCCCGTCCACTTGCTCTGCCAGGATTCGTACAGGGTGGTCTGCCCCTTGGCATCCTCATCCATCTTGAAGATGGTGTTCCTTCGCCATTCGACGATCTGCTTGGAGAGTTCCTCCGCCTCGGGCTCGGGGAGATCCATGCCGCTGAGCTCCAGAGGATCGATGTCGAGCTGAAAGACCTCGACACGCCCGCGCTCAGGGTTATAAACGGTCTTTCGGTTGCCTTCGACGAAGCCGGCGGGGCCCTGCTGCATCCAGCCGGAGAGGAAGACCCTGCGATCGCATGGCAGCGGCTCCAGGACGTTGCGGCCGTCGAAGGCCATGAGGGCCGTATCGAATCCCAGCAGGCCCAGGATCGTGGGAGCCAGATCCACCGAGCTGACGGGCGCGGTGATCCGCGTGCCCGGCTCCACGAGGCACGGCGCCCGCAGGCACATGGCGATCCGCAGGACTTCGTCGTAGGCGATTCGCTCGTGGCCCATCATGCTGCGGTGCTCGCCGAATGCCTCGCCATGATCGCCGACGACGCACAGAATGGTGTCATTGCCCAAGCCCAACTCGGTCAGTTGGGCGTCCAGGGCTGCGATGAAGCGATCCGTGTAGGCGATTGTCTGGAGATAGCGGTCCACTGGCTCGGCAGCGCCCGCTTCGTACCAGGCGGGCACCTCGTAGGGATCGTGCGTGACCGAGCACAGGACAGTCATAAGAAAGGGGGTTTTCTCGGACTGTATCCATTCGGCAATCGGATCGAGCATGGCGAATTCGTCGGCGCCAAGGTAGCCGACAAACTGGTTCGGATCACGTAAGTCCTCGCGGGCAAAGAAGTTATCGAAACCCAGGTTGTGAATGAGGCCCGGACGGGATTCGAATGTGCCCGTGGCCGACTGGAAGAAGGCGGTCCGGAAGCCCAGGCCTTTTTCGAGGATCGTAGCGAGGCTGGCGTACGGGCGATCCTGCGGCACCGTCTCGGAAATATCCTGCGAGGCGGAGGGGTATCGGCCGGTCATAAGGGCAAAGAGGGCCTTGGTGGTGTGGGTAACCACCGACCGGGCATTTGTGAAGGAAACGCCCTGCGATGCCAGTGCTGCCAGGTGGGGTGTGAGTCCGTCAAGGTTCGGCCCCCTTTGAGGGGCGATGCCCCCCTGCTCGAGGGCCAGCGATGTGCAGTCGTATTGGACACCCTCGAGGACGACGATCACGACGTTGTGATTGACCCAGCGAGGCTTCAGGGCGACCGGGATGTTGTCGTGCCTGGGCAGCTCTCGCGTCGCGTAGCGAAAATCGTCGCGGGCGAGGTGCCGATAGCCAGGCAGGAGGAAGGCCAGCACCGCTCTGGCCTGGCAGTTGTGCCGCATGCCTGCACCGGCGATCTGGGCCGAGCCCAGGCTCGAGACGGCGGTATTGGCGAGAACCGCCAGTACACTAATGGCCAGCGACGCGCCGATTCGCAGGCGAAAGCGGCGCCGGTTGTAGCTGGGTGCAAGCGGGCGGGCAAGGGCCGAGAAGAAGAACGCCAGGGCAATTGCGCTGGGGATCAGCAAGGCTGCGGCGGCGCCGGGCATCGCCACAAGATTGCGAAGCACCATCTTCGTGATGTTCCAGGGATCGCGGAACAGCGGAACCAGCTCCATCGGCAGGATCTGAGTGCCCGTCCGGATGAGCCAGCCGGCGTTCATGCCCGACCACGTGCAGATTACGGCCGCGAAAATCATCGCGCCCCGGCGGACTCGCACGGTCGGCCAGCGATAACACAGCAAAGCGAGCCCTACCTCGATGGTCAGCAGAACTCCCACGTCCGTGAGAATCCAACTCGGGTATTCCGGGAGCAGGCCCGACCGGGCGGCGTGGAAGAGTTTTACCGCCAGGTTGCAGAACAGGGCTGCGAACATGATCAGCGTGTGGGCGCGCGGCGCCATTGCCCCGTAGATCGCACCCCAGTGCGAGCGACAGGCCATAGATGCCCCGATGTCTGCTGGGCGCGCCTTCATGGGCAGAGGATACAACAGTTCGGCACTCCTGGCAAGGCGTTTCCTTTCTATGCTCTCGTCCTGCGAACTCAGTCGTGCCTGGCTGGAAAAGATTTCTTCTTCGGCCGTGGCGGTAGATGCCGAGCCTGCGCCAATCGCGAGGGACCCAGTCCCCATCTGCAGCCGACTGCGTCCACACTCTGCCCATCTACCGCTTCAATCAGCGGCACGTACACCCCTTACCCGCCCTGCCCATCTTACCCTGCGGACTGCCCGTCCTATAATGTCCGCCGTGCTGTTGGCGCCCTTGCCTCCCTGTAACATTAGGTCGCCCCCCGCCCACACCCGTGGCCCCCTTCCAGATGGCCTCGGCGTCCGAGTTGCGGCGATCTCCGTATGCATCGGCGACACCGCTCTGCGCCTCTCACTGCGGCATTTCGAAGGCGTTCTGGTCTCCCGTCGCGGACCGGATGGCACGCTCAAGACTCGCTCTGGGCGGATCACCAGGGGCCGGGAGTAGCGTTCGAGGGAGGCATTCGGGCGATTTCGCGGCGGGCGCTCCCAGGTATTGCAGCTTCCCGCCCGGCAGGTTGCAGCTCCTGGGAGCGATTGCTGGTGCTTCTGCCAACCGTATTCACGGCATTCTTATGACCTCCGTCCGGGGATATCAGGCGGCATACCCCCCCTCTATCGGGCGAATCACAGTGAATTGGGCCTGGAAGCGAGTCTGGTCGGGGCAAGCAGTCTGTCCTCACTGGAGTGTTCCACGTGACACAATCGCTCTCAAGGCTCAGATTCGGGGGCTTGTACCCCCCTGCCAGGAGCCCAGATTGAACAAAGAGCGTCTCCAAGTGGCCCCAGACGAAGCAACACGAGAGGTCGTCGTAGTACGCCGTCCGCTCTAATCCTCTGAGTGGGCTGGCACGGCCAACCTTGCTTGACTGTGCCCCCTCGGCCGATTCTGCCCGTTTGAAAGACGCAGCCAAACGAGTTTGACCATGGCACCCAGAATCGACGTTTTCCTCAGACAACTTACCATTTCAAGACAGACGCAGTAGTACGATGGGTTGTCCCACATGCCGAGAGCCTGAGGCAGAACCCAGCCCAATTCCGTAGCGTTCGGAACCTCCACGCCTGGATGCAGGTGGCGGGTATCAGCCGACCGGCCACTTGGTCGTGGCCGCACCGCGCACGGCTGCTGCCGCCCCTACGTACACTATTACTGCGTCCACCTTAGTCTCCTGAGCGGCGTGGCACGGTCGAACTCATTTGACCGTGCCCTCCCGAAGACTTCCCCCCATCCGAAGAACACAGCCAAACAAGTTTGGTCGTGCCACCCTACCCACCTGATTGACTTGGACGGCGCACTACTACGGCAACTATTCTAATTTGGTGATTGCGTGCCATGGCTACGCCTCGTAGCCATGTCCTCGAAAGCATGCTTACGAGGCGTAAGCATGGCACCCGAACCGAGGTTCTTGCCGCGGTGAATCACCGTTTTAGCATGGTCGCACCACTACGCCTCAACTTGCCAACCCTTTGCGCCAGGCCTCTACTCCGCAAGTCGTTGTCCCCGGCGATGCGGCCGCAACCTCGCATCACGCCTCCAAACGCTCATCCCGTCCGTGGCCTTCGAAGCCCACTCCGTTCGCCACACTTGGACGGTTAGCTGTGTTCCCCGTGAAACACTTCCGCCAGTACTGCTAACGCTCATGGTTCAACAGAGCGCCCGACAGACTGACGCGGCCCCCGCTCTTGGCCCCTTCTACAGCGTCGTAGCGGAGTATCATCGCTTCGCCAGCCCCTGTGTGGGAGGCAACTATCGGTGCAGTTCCACATGGAACAGCCATGTGTAATTGTTGAGGGTGCCACGAAATATGCAGAAGTTTCGCCGGGGTAGCCGAAATAAGTCTTGAGATCGGTAACAATCGCTGCCTACAATACCGCGACTCGCAGGCCCAAGAGATCTTTTGTTAAGGAGCTGACTATGAGTGCAGGAAAAGGCGACAAGCCCAGACATCTGGGCAGGGGCCTTGAGGCCCTCTTGGGTCCGATAAGTATGCCCCCGCTGCCGGTGCAGGACCGGATTCCAGCTTCGACGCCCCCTGCAAGTCCTGAGTTAGTTGCCTTGCCACCAGACACGGAGGTTGCCGATTCCTTTCAGAACCTCGCTCTGACGGTGATTCGCGTGAACCCGTATCAGGCGAGGACCGTCTGGAACGATGAAGATCTTCGCGAACTGGCCGATTCCGTCAAGGCCAATGGTGTTGTGCAGCCGATTATCGTCCGTCCGTTCCAAGGTGGCTACCAACTCATCGCCGGCGAGCGGCGGTTTCGCGCCGCCGAGATGGTCGGGTTGGCCACGATCCCAGCCGTCGTCCGAGAAGTAACCGACGAACAGCTCTTCGAGTGGTCTCTCGTAGAGAACATCCACAGGCGCGATCTGAACCCCCTTGAGCGGGCCAAGGCCTATCAACACTATCTGGGGGCTTTTTCCCTGGCTCAGAGCGAAGCGGCCGAACGGCTGGGCGAGGACCGGTCCGTCATCGCTAACTATCTGCGGCTGCTGGACTTACCGGACGAACTCAAGCAGATGCTCGCCGACGGCCGGCTCTCCATGGGCCATGCCAGGGCAATTTTGGCGCTGCCGACCGACGAACTGCGGCGCAAGCTTGCCAACCGGGCTCTGGCAGGGCGGCTCAGTGTCCGCGAAGTGGAGCGCCTTGTGCGCATGCATCTGGCGGAGCAGCCCAATCCCAAGCCGCCGGCCAGGACCAAGCCGGCGAATATTGTCGATCTCGAGAGCAAGCTCTGCCGGCATCTCGGCACGCGCGTGGCCATCGACACGAAGAAAAGCGGCCGGAGCGGTCGGATCACGATCGAGTTCGATTCGCTCGATGAGTTCGAGCGGATCACCGATGTCCTCGGCGTCGCCTGCATCGAGGAGGCCTGAGCCCTGTAGCAGTACTATTTCGACCGTCTCAAGACGGTGACCTCCTGGAGCAGAACCTCCGCCTTGGGTCGCACGGATAGATCTTCTTATCCGTGCTCTATCGCGGAGTTGGCCCATCCCAAGAACACGGGCAAACAAGTTTTTCCGTGCCACCCAAACCCAGCACTCTGCTGGAATGGCCCATCAGTTCAGGATGGCCGCAGCAGCAGTGGCATGAGCGCCGGGACCGGGTATGCCGCCGCTCAGTACACTCGGCAGGGCGAGCGTTCTCGTGCGGGGAGGTCCGCTCCGGTGCGGAGCAGGCACCTGCACGTCGGACGCACCCATCTTTCTGCGAGCGGGTATATATAATAGATACATGGCGGGCTCGACCCGCATCAGTGAGCAATGGCTTGGATGATCCTCTCCTGTGAAGATGGTGGTTCTGCCGGCTTTGCGTGTCGCGCGTCCGATAATGCGTGGTCCGCCGATAGCGGCAGGGGCCTTGTGTGGGTCAATGACCCGTGAGATGGCAAAGGGAACATGAGTAATACGACTGCTTTGAAACTTGGCGCCCTGACGCTGGATGTGCCGTTCTTTCAGGCCTCTCTGAGCGGTTACAGCGACTATGCGATGCGAATGTTCGCCCGTCGGTACGGCTGCCCGTTCGTGCTGACCGATGTGATGCTGGCCAAGAGCGTGGCTCGCCCGGATATCCTGGCCAAGGCTTGCTTTCGCGCCGGCGACGACGAGCACCCGATCGGCGCGCAGATCCTCGGCAAAACGCCGGCGACGATGGCCAAAGCCGCGCGGGGCCTGGTGGGCGCCGGATACGACGTCATCGACTTGAACTGCGCGTGCCCGGCTCCGAAGGTCTTGCGCTGCGGGCGGGGAGGGGCGTTGCTCGACGACCCAAACGCCGTTATTGATATCGTAAAGGCGGTTCGGGACACAGTTACCTGCCCGCTCATGATGAAGCTCCGCATTGGCGTGGACCATTCCGCCTGCTCGCAGGAGAACTTCTGGGAGATCGTGACCCGCTCGATCGAGCAGGGGGTGGATGCCCTGGTGATCCACGGACGAACGGTGGAAGAGAGGTATCGCGGCAAGGCGGACTGGGAGATCCTCGCGGCGGTCAAGACCCGCTTCCCCGCCGCTACGATCATCGGCAGCGGCGATATCTTCGACGCCCGGGCCAGCCTGGACCAGTTGAAACGGACCGGGCTCGACGGCTTCGTCGTCGCCCGGGGCGCGATCGGCAACCCGTGGATTTTCCGCGATCTTCGCTGCATCTGGGAGGATCGCCCGCTGCCGCCTGCACCCGACCTGGCGGAACAGCGGCTCATCCTGCTCGAGCATTTCGACCGGGTGCTCGATGGTTACCCGGAGCTGCGGGGCATCGGCTATTTCCGCAAGTTCCTCGTCTACTACGCCAAGCGTCATCCGAAGCGCAGGCACGTTCTTCAAACCCTGATGAAGGCCAGGACCCGCAAGGAGGTCGAAGCGGGGATCAACGACTGGTACGGCCAAGCCATTGGCAACGACGATTGACAAGCGGCGAATCTTTCCTATGCTGGTGCCAACGAGGCACGCGGGCGTCTCGTTCGAGGTTTCGCGCGGTAATCTGGGGGGAACGTGCCATCATGGAAGCCGTACGGTCCAGAAAAATCGTTCTGATCGTCGTGATTGCGGTCACCAGCCTGTTTCCGCTGGTGTTTGTCCGGCTGGACGAGCCGACGGTCGGCCTGAACGTCTACAAGCTGCTGGCCAAAGTCGGCTCGCTGTCCGGCTCGATGCTCATCGTCTGGCAGTTCCTGCTGGGCCATCGCGCCACGGTCGGCAAAGCAGTCATCGATCTGCTCTGGGTTCTGAATCTGCACAAGACCATCGGCAAGTACATCCTGCTGCTGATCGTTCTGCATCCGATCTTCATCACCATCTACTACATCATCAAGGAGGGAATCAATCCGCTGGCCCTGCAAACGGGTCTGGCCTTCGACACGTACGTGCCGCTCGGCATGATCGCGCTGGGAATCTTCGTGTTCGTGGTGGCCACGAGCCTGTGGCTGCGCTCGCGCCTGACCTTTCAGAACTGGTACACCATGCACCTCAGCACCTACCTCGCGCTGCCGCTGGTATTCGTCCACAGTCTCCCCATCGGCCAGACCATCGAAAATACGGGTTTGGGCATCTTCTGGCGCGTTCTGCTCGTCGCTGTCGTGGCATTCGCTCTGTATCGCCTGATCTGCCGGTTTGGCTTGGGCATTCGAATGCATGTTGTCACGCAGGTGCGGGAAGTGGGCTCGGAGGTGACCGAGATCACCGCCCGGCCCGAGGGCCCCAAGCTCACACCGGCGATCGGTCAATTCGTCTACTTTCGCCGAGGCTTGCACGGCGCGATTCGACCCTTTACCGTCTCGCTCTACGATCCGGAAACAGGCGACTTGTCGGTGACCGTGAAGGCCCAAGGCACGACCACGACCGACCTGCAGTCCACCGAGCCGGGCGAGAGGGTCTACATCGACGGGCCGTACGGCGTCTTCTCCCGCGAGGCTCTGCAAACCGATCGCCCGCTGGCCATGATCGCCGGCGGCATCGGCATCACGCCCTTCCTGCGGCTATGCCAGGAGCTCGCGCCGCGGGGGGACAGGGGGCTTTTTCTATTCTACGGCAACCGGCGCAAGGACGAGATCATCTACAAGGATGAGTTCGAGGAGATGGAGCGTGTCCGCCTGGTCCACGTCCTGAGCGACGAACCGGACTACGAAGGCGAGACGGGCTTCATCACCCCCGAACTGCTCAGGAAACACCTTCAACGGGACCTCAAAGACCACGAGTTCCTGATCTGCGGCCCGCCCGAGATGACGATCAAGCTCGAATCAGGGCTGGGCGGCGAAGGCGTTCCCGCCGACCAGATCCACCACGAGTTGTTCAGCTACTAACTGGACTTCTGCAAAATGGACATTGGGCCTACATTCTTCAAGGAAATCTTATTCTTCAATTTCCTTGAAGAATCGACATAACGTCTTGTTTGTACGGTGGTTACGATTTAGGAAGGAAGAATCGAGGAACAAGATTCTTCCTTCCTAAAGCAGGCCCAATGTCCATTTTGCAGAAGTCCAGTACTAAGCCGGCGTCGCGCTATTCCCAGTCGTGCGGGGCGTTCGGGTCCTGCACCAGCTCGTAGACTCCGGACCCGACTTTGCGGAGCTTGCCCAGCTCGACGAGCTTGTCCCAGACCTCGCGGGGATACTGATTCGGCGGCTGAATGCCCATGATGCCCGAGCCGCGGCCGCTGCTGAAGGGACCGCCGCCGAGGCTGGACTCCGCGTCCAGACGTGTCAGTTTCAGACGCTTCTTGAACGCCTTCATCGCCTGTTTGAGGTATTGCGGCGTCAGTTCGTGCGGCGTATCGTCGCTCATGATGGTTCTCCTGGTAAAGGTCGTCGGGACTATTGTAGACGCGATCCATCCCGAAGGCAAACAGCAAAAACAGGGCAGGAGAATGCCGCTGAGGCAGGAAAGGCCTTTATTTGCTTGCACGAGCAGGGATGGTGTATAATAGGATACAACCGCATTCCGTACGTGCGGGATTTCACAAATGATCGGAACAGTATTGAAGAGGGTAGCCTGTGAAACGGTCGATGGTGGTTGCGGTGAGCGTGTTGGCGTGCGTGGTCGGTGGTTCGGCGGTTGTCTTGGGACAGGGGCAGGGGACGCTGCATGAAGCGGCCGGCAGGGGCGACGTCGCAGCGGTCAGTCAGTACGTCGAGAAGAAGGCCAATCTCAACGCGGCCGACAGCCGCGGGTATACGCCGCTGAGACTTGCCGTGGACGCGTACAGTATTGAGGTCGTGAAGATCCTGCTGGACGGCGGAGCCAACCCCAACGCGAAGGGTTCCGACGGCGTTACGCCGCTGATGGCGGCCTCCATATCGGGCCAGAAGGACGTCGTGGATGCACTGCTGGCGGGCAAAGCGGATCTGGCGGCGAAGAACCAATCCGGCTGGACCGCTCTCTATTGCGCCGTGATGATGGGGCAGGCGGAGATCGTGGAGACACTTATCAAGGCGGGCGCCGATGTGAACGCCACGGATTCCTCCGGGCAGACGCCGTTGGCCGTCGCCCAGCGACGAGGCAACGCGGAAATCGTGGAAATTCTCAAGCAGCACGGCGGCACGGTGCCCGTGTCGCAGGATCAGTACGGCGCGTACGGTGCCGGCGGCATGGAAACTTCCCCTGTTGTCGGGACGGTATCGCAACTTCCAGTGGATTTTGTGATCGACCCGAACATGATTCGCGAGCAACTCCGGAAAGTAGGGGCCCTCGATGCGCCGCTCAAGGCCGTCGATGCCAACAGCGAGAGCGAGCAGCGGGCGTGGGCCGCGCGCCGTTCGGACAACCGGACGCTCCTGCTGCGAGCCGTGCAGAAGCAGTTCGAAGACGAGATGAAGTTCGTAAAACAGGTCGCCGTCACGGAGAAAGCCGCCAAGACGATCAAGGCCGTAGACGAGTTGGTGGCCGCCAGGCAGAACCGATATGAACACATCGGCGACGAGTTGCGGGAACAACGGCGACAGACCCTTCAGGAATCTCGCGACACCATGGCCACCGGGCGCGGGCGGGCAACAACCAGCCGCGGCACAGGCAGGGGCCGCTCTTCCGCTGGCGGCTACACGGGCGCTGCCGGCCAGGACGCCTACGCGACCACAACCCAGACAAGGACCCCGCGCCGACCGGTGGCCGAGGTGAACGAGCCGCCGATCAATGCCGACACTCAGACGCAGGCGCAAGCCTGGCTGGCCGCCCAGCCCGAGAGCAAGGGCGAACTGCTCAAGACCTCGCACGAGCTTGATGTCATCGAGTATGCCAGGCTGCACGAGTTCGCGGTCGAAGAAAACGCGGCCAGGACGGATGCGGCGATCATGGGGCTGCTGATGGTGCGTGCGGAACGGATCGCTAAGATCGAGCAGAAGTGGATGGAGGAAGACGAGCGGATGCAGAGGATGCAGGAGCGAACGGGCGCCACCGGCATGCAGGGCACTCAGCCGGGCATGCAGCAGGGGACCCAGCAGGGCGCGCGCCGAGGCCGACGCTGATCGGGAGGCACCGGGGTTGTCGTGGATGGAAACGAAAAAGGGGCTGCCGCCGAAGCTGTCGCAGCCCCTCAATGAGTGAATGAGTGCTCGCCGTGATCTGATTTCTACAGTGTCCCGCGCCGGCGCAGCCAAGTGACCAGGCCGGTGCCGCTGAGACCGAGCAGGACAGCCGCAGGCGCCGGGACGGCAGAGGGTGCTATGGTCCCGCCGTCCAGGACTCTGACGTTGTCAATGCTCGTGTTGCCCTCGACGGAAGCCCCGGTAGTCGCGACAAAAGAAAAGCGAGAAATCCCGCTGTCCGATGTGACTCCATAATGCGCGTACGTGCCCGGGTTTGTCTCGGCGTCGTAGGTCAGGGTGATCTGTGTATCGAGCAGCACGTTGTTCGACACATCATAAACCTGGAGTCGCGTGCCCACATAGCCAGCCACGTCCACTTCGAAGCTGGTCAGCGTCGCCGCGAATGCATGATCGAATATGATATCCACCGACAGGTCACTCCCGGGGGCGCCATCACCGTCGTTAATCCACAACCCGTCCGGGTTGTTCCCGCGATCCCAGGAATCGCCATAGTAATTCTGTAGATTGGAGTGGACGCCCAGCCAGCCGGATTCCCAGGCCGGGAACGTTCCCTCAAAATCCTCAATGTACTCGGCAGCCATGCCAGGCATGGCCTGGATGACCACCAGGGTCACCAGCAAACTCAAGATGCTTTTTCTCATTGTCAGGCCCTCCAAAGACCAACACAAAGCCGCATTCCATTACGTTCGGCCACCGCAGGCGCATTCCTATTTGCAAGCGGCGGCGAAGCACTCTGATCTGTCACTTGCAGCGGACCGAAACCGATACACGATTGGCGCCCCCCGGGGGATACCTCAATGCGAAAGAAATGAAGTCACCCATCCACAGCCCCAACGGCGTGTTTCCCAGACTCTTCTATTCTACAGTCAGCGGCCCGCGATGTCAACTGCATACTCTCGTCCCAGAAAGATTTGGACGCCTATGTCAAAAGTCCTGCTGCCCGGGGACGCGTTCGGATGTATAATCGTGTGACTATCATCTCATCTGGAGTGTTGCATGACCAGACGGTTGGATGGAAACGTGGCGATTGTCACCGGGGGCAGTCGCGGGATCGGGCGGGCGATCAGCATCGCACTGGCGGGGGAGGGAGCTACGCTTGTGCTCGCGGCGCGGGCGCAGGATTCGCTCGATGAGGCGGCCGAGCTGGTTCGCCGGGCCGGCGGACGGGCGGAGACGGTTGTCACGGAACTGGCGGATGAGAGATCGATTCGAAATCTTGTGCGAGTGACGCAGGAGAAGCTCGGCCGACTGGATATCCTTATCAATAACGCTGGGATCACACACTCGGCGAAGTTCGAGCAGACCCGGACGGAAGACCTCGATCGGTGCTGGACGATCAACGCTCGGGCCCCGTTCATCCTGTGCCGTGAGGCGTTGCCGCTGTTGCGACAGGCCGAGGCAGGGTTTATCGTCAATATCTCGTCGGTGGTCGGGGTCAAAGGGTATCCGCTCCAGAGCGCCTATACCGCCTCGAAGCATGCGCTGCGGGGCATGACGATGTCGCTGGCCGAGGAGCTGCGGGGCACGAACATCCGCGTACACGTCGTTTGTCCGGGCGCAGTCGCTACCGGCATGGTGGGCAATGTTCGCCCCGACATCAATATCGCCGACCTTATCGGGCTCGACGAGGTCGCCGAGTTGGTCCTGTACCTGGTGACGCGAAGAGGCAATGCGGTGGTCGACGAGCTGCACATCCGCCGGGCGGCCGCGGCCCCGTGGTTCTGCTGACGGCGCGTGCGGGTCAGGAGTTTTGCCACGGAGAGCACAGAGGGCACAGAGGGCACAGAGAATGATGGAAGGAATGGGGGCTTGCGTTCAGGATACACTCGGGGGTTTCTCTGGACTCCGTGGGTGCTTTCTGCCGGGACGTCCTATAAGGAGGTGTATTGTGAAGACGAAATCGTTCGGTTGGATGTCTGCGATCATCTTGATTGCCATGTCGCTCGCGCCGGTGACGCTGACGGCACAGGAGACGGAGGTGGTGTGGCTTTCCGGGCAGGGCAAGGATGATCCGGTGGCTTGGGACTTCTTCTGCACGGCCGGACGCAACAGCGGGCAGTGGACCACCATCGGCGTGCCGTCGAACTGGGAACTGCAAGGGTTCGGCACGTACAACTACGGGCACGACAGGAACAAGGGCAACGAACAGGGCAAGTACCGGCGGACATTCACCGTGCCGGAAAGCTGGGCCCAGAAGCGGGTTTTCGTCGTTTTCGACGGCGTGATGACGGATACCGAGGTGTCTGTCAACGGCAGGTCCGCCGGGCCGAAGCACCAGGGCGGTTTCTACCGGTTCAAGTACGAGATCACGGATCTGGTCAAGACCGGCGAGAACCTGCTGGAAGTCACCGTGAGCAAGGTCTCGTCCGACGCGAGTGTCGAAGCGGCGGAGCGCCAGGCGGACTACTGGGTCTTCGGCGGCATCTACCGGCCTGTCCGGCTGGAAGCGGTGCCCAGGCAATTCATCGAGTGGGTCGCCGTCGACGCCCGCGCCGATGGCTCCTTTCTGGTAGATGTTCATCTCAATGGCTCCGGGGACGCCGATGTCGTCCGAGCGGAGATTACCGGACTCGTCAACGTCCCCGCACAGCAGCCCGCCCAACAAATTATCGAGTGGTCTTCCACAGGTGACATGGCGCCGGCATCCATCGAATTGGGAGTGGGTCTCGGCGAGTTCGGCGCCGCCAGACGGCGGAGCGGCGAGAAAGCTGGTGGCGTGAGTTCGGCCGAGATTCTCAGGGGCAAGCCATTCGAGGCGAGACTTGCGGCCGGAGAGACGAAGGCGACGCTGCTGACGCGGGTGACGGGACATGAGACGTGGACAGCCGAGACGCCGTTTCTGTATGCCGTGAAGGTGGAGCTGCGGCAGGGGGGCCAGGTGGTCCACGCGGTCACGGAGCGATTCGGATTCCGCACGTTCGAGGTCCGGCCGGGCGATGGCCTGTATCTCAACGGGCAGAAGATCGTGCTCAAGGGCGTGTGCCGGCATAGCTTCTGGCCGGACTCGGGCCGGTGCCTGAGCCCGGAGATCAGCGTCGCCGACGTGAGACTCATGAAGGAAATGAACATGAACGCCGTGCGGATGTCGCACTATCCGCCGGACAAGCACTTCCTCGACGCCTGCGACGAGTTGGGCATGTACGTGCTCGATGAGCTGGCCGGCTGGCAGAAGCCGCCGTATGACACCGAGATCGGCAAGAAGCTCGTGAAGGAGATGGTCACGCGGGACGTGTGCCATCCGTCCATCCTGTTCTGGGACAACGCCAACGAGGGCGGGTGGAACCGCGACCTGGACGACCAGTTCGCGCTCTACGACCCGCAGAAGCGGACGGTGCTGCACCCCTGGGAGAACTTCGGCGGCGTGGACACCGACCACTACGAGAACTACGCCAGCACGCAGAAGAAGCTCAGCGGCAAGACGCTCTTCATGCCCACCGAGTTTCTGCACGGTCTCTACGACGGCGGA
>Ga0209347_1002874_pt1 | contig 21496 bp, 15 predicted proteins | sample AutmiccommuBRH23_FD_187382 | JGI IMG/M metagenome (GOLD analysis project Ga0209347, IMG submission 187382) | Deep subsurface microbial communities from Mt. Terri, Switzerland - Autotrophic microbial communities BRH/23 (SPAdes) (version 2) | ecosystem: Environmental > Aquatic > Deep subsurface >...
CGCCTCGGCCTGTTTCTTGGTGACCTGGATCGCCCGCGACACTTCGTCCACGAGCTCGGCCTTCGTCATCACGCCAGGCTTGGCGGTATCTTCGTGCGTCTCGGCTTCCCACTGATGATCCACGTTCCGTCTCCCTCTGATGTGCGCCGCAGCCGCCGGGTGTCCCGCGGTTGCGGCACCTCACGTCAATACCAGCGATAGAGTATCCGTGTGCCCGCGAGCTTCTCGCGCAGAACCGTGTCGATGAAGGTGCCGGCTGCTTTTCCGTCGACCATGAGATCGAGAAGACCGGGAGTGCGCTCCCGCGGATAGATCGTCCGGGGCTCCCCCTCGATGCCGCCCTGGCGCGCGGCGACGAGCACTGCATCGTGAAGCGTCCCGAGCTGGTCCACCAGTTTCAGCTCGAGCGCCTGTTGTCCGGTGTAAACACGACCGTCCGCCAGCTCCGCGATCCTTGCCCGGTCCAGCTTCCCTGCGCGTCCGTCGGCAACCGCATCGACGAACTGTGAGTGAAGGCCGTCGATCAGGTTCTGAAAATAGACGCGGTCTTCTTCCGACATCGGCTTGAACGGCGACCCGGAGTCTTTCATCTCGCCGCTGGTGATGGTCTCCGGCCGGAGTCGCGCCCACTGCATCAGCCCCTCCATGTTGAACCACTGCGCGATCACCCCGATCGAGCCCGTGATCGATCCCGGATTCGCCATGATCGGATCGCAGGCGACGGCGATGTAGTAGCCGCCGGAAGCTGCCAGACTGTCCATGGAAGCGACGACCGGCTTTCCTTCTTCGCGAATCCGAAGGATTTCGTCGTGGATCTCCTGTGAGGGGACGATCGCGCCGCCGGGGCTGTTAATTCTCACGACGATCGCGCGAACCGAGTCGTTCTCGGCGTATTCGCGAAGCAGATCGACGGTCTCGCGCGCCTCGAAAATCTCACCCTCGATGGGGACGATCGCGACCTTCGATCCGAATCGCCAGAACGCGGCATCTCCCGTTGCGGTTCCGCTCCCCCGGGCTCCGAGGACGGCGGCGAAGGCGCCGAGCGCGGTCAGCAGAACGAACAGACCCAGGCATCCTCCCAGGATGCCCCAGAAAAGACCTCTTCCCTTTCCCGTTCGCCGCGGCGGAGGAGGCGGCTCCCCGGGGTGAATGGGATCGGGCTCGTAGGATGGGATCGGAGTTTCGCTCATGAACGGGGCTCTTCCGGTTCCGGTTCTCCGGAGTCCGGTTCCTGCGGCGCGGCGCTATCGGAGAGAGGGATTTCCGTATCGGCGGGAGGCTGAACGGGAGCCGGCTCGGACGCCTCCGCGGCGTCAGCCGCGTTGGCCTCTTCAGATGATTCGAGCTCGGGCTCCGGCGTGGAGGCATCCGCCGGTGCCGAAGTCTCTTCCTGCTCGCGAGGCGTCTGATCGACGTCGCGCATGGTCAGGCCGATCTTCTTCTCGGTGAAATCGATCTTGATGATCCGCGCGCGGACGATGTCCGCGGCGTTGAACAGCTGATCCAGCCGGACCCGCCCCTCCTTGGGGACCTCCGACACGTGAACGAGACCCTCGACGCCTTCGGAGAGCTTTATGAACAGACCGAAATCGGTGATCTTGGAGACCTCGCCCTCGACCTCATCACCCATCTGGTGGGTCTTTGCATACTCGTCCCACTCGTTCGGCACGAACTCCTTGATCGAGAGGGAAAGGCGCTGATTCTCGCCGTCGACGTTGATCACGCGCGCGGTGACCTGGTCGCCCTTCTTCACGACTTCGCTCGGATGCTTGAGCCGGCGCGTCCACGACATGTCGGAGATGTGAACCAGCCCGTCGATCCCCTCTTCGACTTCAACGAAGGCGCCGAAGTCGGTGATGTTGCGGACCCTTCCGGTGACCGTGCTACCCACCGGGTATCTCTGCTCGATCGTGTTCCAGGGATTCTGTTCGAGAGCCTTCAGTGAGAGAGAGATGCGCCGGTTCGGGACGTTGACATCCGCGACCACGGCTTCGACCTCTTCTCCGACGGAGAGAATCTTGGACGGGCGCACGCGGCGGGTCCAGGACATCTCGGAGATGTGAATCAGACCCTCGACTCCGTCTTCGAGCTCGACGAAGGCGCCGTAGTCCGTCAGCGATACGGTCTTGCCCTTCACCCGGCTGCCGATGGGATAGCGGATGGCGACGTCGGCCCACGGGTCGGGATTGCGCTGCTTGTAACCCAGCGAAACACGCTCGGCGTCGGGATCGAACTTGAGAACCATCACTTCGATCTCGTCGCCGACGTTGAAGAATTCCGAGGGATGATTGACTCTCCCCCACGAGATATCGGTGATGTGGAGAAGCCCGTCGACACCTCCGAGGTCGACGAAGACCCCGTACTCGGTGATGTTCTTCACCACCCCGTGGACGACCTTCCCTTCCTCGAGATGAGCGAACGTCTCCTTCTTCTTCTCGTCGTGCTCGACCGAGACGATTGCCTTCCGGGAGACGACGACGTTGTTCCGCTTTTTGTCGAAGGAAATGATCTTGAAACTGCTTTCTTTCCCCTTGAAGATCTCCAGATTCTTGACGGGCCGCACGTCGACGAGCGAGCCGGGAAGAAACGCCTTCACTCCGACGTCGACGGAGAGTCCCCCCTTGACCCGGTCCAGGATCGTACCGGTCACCGGAGTGCCATCGCGGTAGGCCTTCTCCAGGTCGTCCCACACGCGGACCCGCTCGGCCTTTTCGCGGGAGAGAAGCACGTGCCCCGTGTTCGATTCGAGCCGCTCGATGAAGACATCGATCTCGTCGCCGGGCTTGACCCTGACCTCGCCCGTGTACGAAGTGACCTCGGCGATGGGGATCATCCCTTCCGACTTGAACCCGATGTCGACGATGGCCTCGGTCGAGGTCACCTTGAGAATCCGGCCTTTGACGATGTCGCCTTCGGCGATCTCGGCCATCTTCTCGTCGTACATCCGGAGAAGCTCATCCATACCGGCCGTCTCCAGGTCGCTGTCGTTCAATCCGCGAGCTGGCGTGTTCGGCCGGTCTTTGCGCTCATCGCTGGGCGGCATTCGGGGCTGATCCTCCCTCGATCGATCTGTCGATCCTGACGCGGCGACGTCCAGTCTTGCTTTCCGGCTTCCGGTCGCCTGACGCGCGTCCCGAGGGTTCGATCGGTTCCCGGGATCGCTCGATCACCCGGGAGAAGGACCGTCCCGAACGGGGCCGGCCCGGCGGGGTCCATGTCAGCTAAACTATTGATACGTGCCGAAATGCAGTTTAGCGACGCGTTCGGATCGAAGTCAAGAAGGACCTCCGATCCACCCCCGCACGCGCTCCACGATCGCCTCGACCACCTGGTCCATCGTCATGTCCGAGGTGTCGAGAACCGCGTAGCTCTCGTCCCACGAAAGCGGCGAGTCGGCCCGGGTCGAATCCTGCCGGTCGCGGATCTCCATCTCCGCCAGAACCTGCTCGAGCGGCTGGACCAGACCCCGGCTTTGCAGCTCGTGCATGCGGCGGTGCGCCCGAACTTCGGGGCGCGCGGTCAGGAAGAACTTGTGGGGAGTCTCCGGGAAGACCTTGGTCCCGATGTCCCGCCCCTCGAGCACTCCCCCGCTCCTGCGGCCGATCTCCTGCTGCAGCCGGACCAGGACGCGGCGAACGGCCGGCACGGCCGAGATCCGGCTCGCCGCCATGCTCATCTCGGGAGTCCGGATGGCGGTCGACACGTCGTCGCCGTCCAGCAGGATGCGCTGGGATGGTCCGCTTCCCTCGAGCTCGATCGAGGTTTCGGAAGCCAGTGCCGCGAGTCTCTCCTCGTCCGTCAGCGGGACGCCGGCGCGATCGGCCTTGAGCGCCATCGCGCGGTACATCGCTCCGGTATCGATGTGAGGGAGCTGAAGAATCTCGGCGACGCGGCGGCTCGTGGTGGACTTACCGACTCCGGCAGGACCGTCGATGGCGACGATCGTCACCGTCATCAGCCGCGCCTCTTGGTGCCCGCGCGCGGAGCCTTTCGCGCCGTCGTGCTGCGAGTGGTGTCGCGAGGACCGGACTTGCGGGCGGGACGAGCCGTCTCGGCCGCGGCGTTCCGGGCCGTCCGCTTCGTTCCGGGCGCCGCCGCCTTGGCGCGTGCCGGACGCTTGGACTCCGCCGATGCTGCGGGCCGCGCCGGGCGCTTGTCCGCGCTCGCGCTCTTTGGCGCCTTGCGGGAAGTCGCTTTCCGGGAGGCGGGCTTCTTCGCGGCGGCGGCCTTCTCGCGAGGGGCCTTGCGCGATTTGGTTTTCTCGTCCTTCAGCAGCAGGCGGATCTCGAACGGCTCGAGCGGTCGCCACTGGCCGGGCTGGAGGCTGCCGTCCTGAAGCGATCCGATCGCAACGCGCTTGAGCTTGGAAACCGGATGGCCCACGATCTGGAACATCTTCCGGATCTGCTGCGTGCGTCCTTCCTGGAGGCGAATCACGAACCAGGAGTTTCCCTCTTCGCGCCCGGAACCGGTCGTCCGGAGGCGCTCGACTTCGGCCGGGCGCGTGCGCTTGCCGTCGAGAACGATTCCGCGGGCGAGTTTCTCGATGATGCGATCGGAGGGAACACCTTTAACCTTGACGTGGTACGTCTTGACCGTGCCGTGCGATGGATGGGAAAGCTTGTAGGCGAGCTCTCCATCGTTGGTGAGGACGATCAGGCCTTCCGAGTGGTAGTCGAGGCGGCCGACCGGAAAGACGCGCTCGCGAACCCCGCGAAGCAGGTCCATCACCGTCTTCCTTCCCTCGGGATCGTCGACCGTGGTCATGACTTCCTTCGGTTTGTAGAGAAGGATGTAGCGCGGCTCTTCCGAGCGCGTGATCAGTTTTCCGTCGAGCTTGATGTGGTCGCGCTCGGGGTCGGCCTTGGTTCCGAGCTCGGTGACCACCTTGCCATTGAGGCGGATGCGGCCGGCGAGGATCATCTCCTCCGCCTCGCGTCTCGACGCAAGCCCCGCCCGCGCGATGATCTTCTGAAGCCGTTCGTCTGCCATCAATTGCGCTCGTTCGAGTCGGATTCTATCGCGTCTTCGTCCGGAGCGCTCGCGCTCACGACCTCTTCATCCGATTCCGAGTCGTCCGGAGAGGCAGGCTCCTGCGAGTCGAGCGCACCCCGCTCGTCAGAGTCGGAATCCGCTTCCTCCTCTCTTTCGAGACCAGAGTGTTCGTTCGCGGCGAGCTCCTCGTCTTCGAGCGACTCGTCTTCGATGTCATCATCGAGCGCGTCGAGAGATTCCTCTTCGATGCCTTCGGATGAGTCGTTCGACGATTCGGTTTCGAGCGCATCCGGCGCGTCCTCGCCGGAGTCTCCGTCGCTGGAGACATCCGACCCGGGCTCGATGGCTCTCACGCCTTCCTCTCCCTCCTCGGAAGGAGGAGCGTCGAGGATGTCTTCTTCCGACATCGAGGTCAGGAGCTCGTCGGCCAGGCTCTCGCCCAGAATCTCGCTGAACTCCTCCAGCTTGGGGAGGTCCTGGATGCTGTCGAGGCCGAAGTGGAGGAGAAACTCCCTGGTCGTTCGATAGAGGAACGGGCTTCCGACGACGTTCTTCCGGCCGGCGATCTTGATCATCTTCCGGTCGAGCAGCGTCCGGATGACGCCACTCGAGTTCACGCCTCGGATGTCGTTGATCTCCGGTACGGTGATCGGCTGGCGGTAGGCGACGATGGCCATGGTCTCCAGCGCGGCGAGCGAGAGACGTCCCTCGTTCTTGCGCGAGAAGTACTTTCTGAGATGGGGATCGAGGTCGGGGCGGGTTGCGAACCGGAATCCGCCCGCGGCGCGCTCGAGGATGAATCCTCCTCCCCGCTGCGCGAACGAGGACTCGATTTCGTTGATCTGCTGTTCGAGGACTTCCTTTTCCTGGTCGGGAAAGGCTTCGGTCAGTTCCTCGAACTTCACCGGCTCGCCCGAAACGAAGAGGATCGCTTCAATGGCGGCTCGGAGCTCGTCTGCTGTCATGGTCATCGCGTTCTGGTTCCTGAGTTTCCGCGGATCGCGGCTTAGTTGTCGTAAATGTCGAAGGCTGCCGGGTCGATCTCCCGCTCCGCGCGGTGCACCAGAATCTCGCTGAACGCGGATTCCTGCCGGAGGGCCAGGCCGCCGAGCCGGACCAGCTCGAGCGTGGCCAGAAAGATCACCACAAGCTCCCCGCGGTCGCGCCCCTCGAGATACCAGAGGAGCCGGACTGGCGTGGTTTCCTGCAGCTTGCCGTAGAGCTCCCGCATCTTGTCGGAGACCTTGTAGGTGATCCGCCGGAGCTCCATGGCATCGGGGTGCTCGTAGCGGTAGCGCTTGAGCGCGGTGCGGAAGGCGTCGATCAGATCGAAGAGCGAGACCTCGCTCATGTCGATCTCCTTGCTGTCCGATCCCGGCGGAGGTGTGGGCGGCCGGGACCAGACGCCCATGCGCACCACGTCCAGCTCGGCGAAACTTTCGGCAACCGCCTTGTAGCGCTGGTACTCGAGAAGCCGGTCGACGAGCTCGGCGCGCGGATCCTCCTGCCCCTCTTCGCTCTCCTCGTCCCGCGGCAGCAGCATGCGCGACTTGATGTGGATCAGCAACGCCGCCATGTAGATGTAATCGGCGGCGACGTCCAGGTCGAGCTCCTGCATCGCGTCGAGGTAGGCGTTGTACTGCTCCGTGATCAGCATGATCGGGATGTCGTAGACATCGACCTTGTGCTTGCGGATCAGGTGGAGCAGCAGATCGAGCGGGCCCTCGAAGCTCGGGAGGGTGATCCGGTAGCTTTCCTCGAGATCGTCGACGACATCGAGCGGCCCCTCGGCCGGCTGGATCTCCGTCTCTTCGATTGGCGGGGTCGGGGTATGGTCGGTCATGCGCGGAACTGGTCGAAATCGAGATTCATCGCCTTGCGGACGTTTTCCATCGTCTCTCCGGCGCGCTCGCGCGCTTTCCGGTTGCCTTCCCGGAGGACGTCCCAGACGAACGAAGGATCGCGGTCGATTGTCTCACGGCGTTCCCGGATCGGGCGAAGCCATTCGATCATGATCTCCGCGAGCAGCTTCTTGTCGTCCACGCACCCGATGGTTGCGGCGCGGCACTCCCGGTCGACCCGCTCGATGGTTTCCCGGTCGGAAAAGATCTTGTGGAACTGGAACAGGTTGCAGATGTCGGGATTCCCGGGGTCCTTTCGCCTCACCCTGTTGGGATCGGTGAACATCTCCGACACCGCCTTCCGGATCTCGTCGGCCGAGGCCGTCAGGCCGATCGTGTTTCCGTAGGACTTCGACATCTTGCGCCCATCGAGCCCGGGCACCTTCGGCGTCTCGGTGAACAGCGCCTTCGGCTCGGGGAAAACGTCACCGTAGAGATTGTTGAATCGCCGCACGATCTCGCGGGAGAGCTCGAGATGAGCGGCCTGATCCTCGCCGACCGGGACGAAGTGAGCCCGGTAGAGGATCACGTCCGCCGTCTGAAGGACGGGATAGCCCAGAAAACCGTAGGTATTGAGGTCCTTCTCCGCCAGCTGCTGCTGCTGCTCCTTGAAGGTCGGCACGCGCTCGAGCCATGGGAGCGGGGTCACCATCGAGAGGAGCAGATGGAGCTCCGCGTGCTCCTTGACCTGGGACTGCACGAAGATGGTGCTCTTTGCCGGATCGAGCCCCGCAGCGAGCCAGTCGGCCACCGCCTCGTACGTGGCCTGCTTCACTCCGGAGGGATCCGCGTAGTCGGACGTCAGCGCGTGCCAGTCGGCGACGAAGTAGTGACAGTCGTAGGAATCCTGGAGCCGGGCCCAGTTCCGGATGGCTCCGAAGTAATTGCCGAGGTGGACTCTTCCGGTCGGCCGAAGGCCGCTGAGTACGATCGCCTGCTGCTGAGTCAAACGGGACACTGCCTTTCGTCGCGGAGGGCGCGGTCGCGGAGTTTAAGTCAAATAGGACGGATGGCCAAATGGGACGATGTCATCCCGAACGGAGTGAGGGATCAGGGGGGGAATGCGAAAACGCGGCAACCCTGTCGGCGCGCAATGTAACTTCGTCCTGGCTTCCACCCGCGAACCCAAATTCTCCGCCGATAGCCTGTCCCGCGTCGCCGAATCTCCCGCCCCCCCTGATCCCTCGCTCCGCTCGGGATGACATCTCGTCCCGAGCGGAGCGGCGACGCGGGAGGGTTCGCGTGGTGGAAAACTTGGCGAAGTTACATTGCGCGCCGACAGGGTTGCCGCGTTTTCGCATACCCCGCCCCCCTGATCCCTTCCTTCGTCGCTGTCGCTCCTCAGGACAGGCGCTCCGCTCGGGATGACATGATCAATCCCGCATTCTCTGCGGCTCCGCCCCCAACAGCGATTTCGCCAATTGCGCCGCATCGCCGAACCTCCCCCGTTCGGCCGCTTCGATCGCCACCTCGCGCGCGAGCTCCATCAGGCGGAAGTCGCGGAGGATGTGGCCGAACCGGAAGCCGGGAGCGCCCGACTGCCTCGTTCCGAAAAAGTCCCCGGGGCCGCGAAGCTCGAGATCCTTCTCGGCCACCTCGAAACCATCCGTGGTTGCCTCGAACATCCGGAGCCGCGTCTTGGCATTCTCCGAGGAGGACTCGTCGCGCAACAGCACGCACCACGACTTGCGCGATCCGCGCCCTACGCGCCCCCGGAGCTGGTGGAGCTGCGAGAGGCCGAAGCGGTCGGCATCGAGAATCACCATCACCGAGGCGTTCGCCACGTCGATGCCGACCTCGATGACCGTCGTCGAGACGAGGATGTCGATCTCCCCTCCCTTGAACCGCGCCATCGTCTCGTCCTTCTCCGCCGCCGTCATCCGGCCATGGAGCACACCGACCCGCCGGCTGGGAAAGGCTTTCTTCACCGCCTCCGCGCCAGCCACGAGCGGCTTGAGGTCCAGCTTTTCCGACTCTTCGATGATCGGATAGACGATGTAGGCCTGCGCTCCGTCCTCCAGCTCCCCCGCCAGGAACTCCCACACCTTCGTCAGCCGGTTCGTTCCCCGGACCACGGTGCGGACCGGCTGGCGCCCGGGAGGGAGCTCGTCGATCACCGAGAGCTCGAGGTCGCCGTGCACCGCGATCGCGAGCGAGCGCGGGATCGGGGTCGCGGTCATCACCAGGATGTCGGTCATCGCCCCCTTCTCGAAGAGCTTCCGCCGCTGCGTCACCCCGAAGCGATGCTGCTCGTCGACGATCGCGAGCGCGAGGGATCGAAACTCCACCGGTTTCTCCAGAAGCGCGTGGGTGCCGACAAGAAGATCGATCTCACCGTTTTTCAGGGCCGCGAGCAGCTCCTTCCGCTCGGATGCCGGAGTCGCTCCGGTGAGCAGCGCCACTCGTACGCGACTATCAACCAGTTCCCGGATCTTGTACGCGTGCTGCTGCGCGAGAATCGCCGTCGGCGCCAGGATGGCCGCCTGATACCCGTTCTCGATCACCAGCAGCGCGGCCAGCAGCGCCACGATCGTCTTCCCCGATCCGACGTCGCCCTGCAGGAGGCGGTACATCGGACGCTCGGCCTCCAGATCCCCAGCGATCTCCCCCACCACCCTTTTCTGCGCGGCCGTCAGGCGGAACGGAAGGATCTCGCGGGCGCGACCCCGGATCTCGTCGGTCACCAGGATCCGCCGCGGCTTTCGCTTTCCCTTCTCTTCGCGCAGTCTTCGCAGCCGGAGCGCGAGCTGGAAGCTGAAGAACTCCTGAAGCACCAGGCGCCGGTGAGCGGGGGAGCTTCCGTCGATCAGGTCCGGAGTGATCTCCTCGGGACAGTGCAGACGGAAAATCGCCTCCGGCAGCGAAATCACGTCGAGTCGTTGCCGGATCGATTCCGGAAGCGGATCCCGCAGCGCGCCGAGCGACTGGAGCGCCTGGCTCACGATGCTGCGCATCACCCGCGGCTGGATCGTGGCGATCTTCGGATAGATCGGAACGATCGCTCCCTCGTCCTGACTCTCCCCCGAAGGGTCGAGAACTTCCCAGTCGGGACTTTCGATCTGGATCTCTCCCCGCCTTCCCATCGCGGGCACGCCGAAGACGGCGAGCTGATCTCCGCGCCGGATCTTTTCTGCGAGCCATGGCTGATTGAACCAGACAAGCGGCATCGAGCCGCTGCCGTCATCGAGCACCGCCTGGAAGACGGGAAGTCTTCGGATCGGCGAAGGCCGACCACTGGTCGAGGAGACGCGGCCGCGAAGAAGGACGGGAGTCCGAACCGATCGGATGTCGGCGATTCTCACCGGATGCCTTCGATCCTCGTATCGCAGCGGCAACAGGTACAGAAGATCTCCAGCCGTCGCGTACCCCGCCGCTCCGAGAAGGGCCGCCCGCCCTTCCCCGACTCCCTTCAGGTACTGCACTGAAGTATCAGGAGCGATCTTCCACTGCTCGCGACGCGTGCTGCTCACGAGCCCCATTCTCCCTCGGTTTTCGGCGAAGAGAACAAGTTCTACTCAGTGTGGAGTAGGGACCGGCTGCGCCGGTCCGGTCGCCGAAGGCGACGGGTGTTTTGCGGTCGGGACGCGGACGTCCCGCTCCGCGGAACCGGACCGCCGCAGGAGGTCCCTACCCTCCCTACTCTTCGAATACGACCTTCATCTGAACGAGGCCGATGCGGAGGCGGTCACCGTGGCGGATGGGAACCGGGACGCCGGTCTGGATCTTGTCCTCGTTGACGAAGGTGCCGTTGAGAGTTCCGACTTCCTCGAGGACCGCCCATCCGCCCGCGTGGGTGACGATCTTGGCGTGGCGCCTTGAAACGGAACGGTTCGTATCGACTGCCGTCAGATCGATTCCGGGCATGATGCCCGTGACCGGATCGATGCGGCCGATCGTCGTTTCGTCCTCTCTGCCGAAGAAGAATGCGTTGCCGGTGGCGAGGTCGACGATGCGATGGCGGGTAGCCGCGCGCTGGGGAACTTCGGCCGGGGGAGGAAGCTGGGGGTGCTCGAGATCGACGTGTGCGCTGCCGGCGAATTTCTGAAGCAGCTGGTTGGCCTCACGGATCCGCCGCGAATACTTCCGCATGATGCGAACCGAGATCTCGGGATTTCGCCGGATCATCTCGTCGAATCGGCTGCCGTTGATGGGGATGAGCTTGACGTCGGTATGGGCGATGGCGTCGGCGCTTCGGGGCGCGCTTTCGAGGATGGCCATCTCGCCGAAGAAATCGCCTTTTTCGAGGCGTGTGAGGACGCGATCTTCCGAGCCGAGGCGCTTGGTGATGTGGACTTCACCTTCCTGGATGATGAACATCTCGGTGCCGAGGTCGCCTTCGCGGAAGATGTACTCCCCCTCGGGGATGGCGATGCCGGAGTCTTTGGGAGGCTCCTTGCCCGAGGTGGATTTGAAGACGGCTTTCATAACGGCAACTCCACCGCAGGGTCGGGGAACTCGATCACCCGGGTATGAGAATCGATCCGGACGCGCGCGCCGACCGGGAGAAGCAGATTGTCGCCGAGATGACCGAAAGGAAGCTCCGTAATGACGGGGATACCGGCTTCGGCAAAAAATTCGCGAAGGAGGTCGGCGAGTTTCTGCGGGTCGCCGCAATCTTTCAAACGTCCGATCATCACTCCGCGGATGCTCCGCAATCTACCAGACAGCCTGAGGGTGGTCAACATGCGGTCGAGGCGGTAAACCGGCTCTTCGACGTCCTCCCAGAACCAGATCCCGTCATCCACCCAGTAGTCCCACGGAGTGCCGAGGAGAGCCGTGGTGAGGGACAGGCAACCGCCAAACAGAATCCCTTCTGCGCGCCCGGGGCTGAGGACCTGCTCGGGCTCGAACTCAAGTCTTGAAGGGGCCGCCCCCGCGAGCATGGAGAAGAACCAGGCTTCGTTGGCCGGCGAGAGGCCTTCGTAAAAGTCGAGATTGAGCATGGGGCCGTGGAACGAGCCGAGGCCGATGCGGGAAGCGAGTGCCTGGTGAAGGGCGGTGATGTCGCTGAAACCGATGACGGGGCGCGGATTCCTCTCCAGAGCCGCGTAATCGATCCGATCGAGGATGCGCATGGCGCCGTATCCTCCGCGCGCGAAGACGATCGCATCGACGGAAGGGTCGTTGATCGCTTCGTTGATCAGCGCGAGCCTCAGGTCGTCGGGGCCGGCCAGGTATGTGCGCTCCACGTCGTACAGATTGGGGGCGAGGCGGATCCGATAGCCCTTCGCTTCGATCGCGCGGGCGGCGGCTTCGATCCGATCGGGTTTCGAAGGGGAGGAGATGGCCAGAACGGCGATGGTTCCGCCGGGAGGAAGCGGACGCGGGCGGCGCAGGGGAATCGATGAGCTGTTCGTCACGGCGCGGGAGTGTATCGAAAGACGCGCCAGGTGGGAGAAAGAAGAAGTGTGTGAAGTGGATCTGTAAGCCGAATTCTGTTCCTCCCGGTTAAGGGAGGTGAAGATCATTCCTCTGTCCCGCGCGTTACCGCGGGGATCAAGCAACCTACCCGGAAGCTCGAGCGGGGACGGGCGGCCCCATCGCTTCCCTATTTGGTCTTGCTCCGCAGGGGGTTTGCCATGCCGCCGACGGTCACCCGCGGCGCGGTGCGCTCTTACCGCACCGTTTCACCCTTACCCCGGCGAACCGGGGCGGTCTATTCTCTGTTGCACTTTCCGTAGCGTCGCCGCTCCTGGACGTTATCCAGCCTGCTGCCCGTGAGAGTTCGGACTTTCCTCCCCGGCCTCGCGGCCGCGGCGATCCTCCGATCCACTTCACACGGGTGTGGTAACAGCGGGCAGCGTAGAGAGAATTGCAGCGCGATGATGGAAGAGAAGGGACTAGGGGCTAGGGACTAGGGCTAGGAAGCGCAACGGCAAAACACGTGTAGTGGCCGGCAACGCCGGCGCGGTCCCCGGCGGTCTAAAACGCAGTGGCTCTTGATTTTCCTAGCCCCTAGCCCCTAGCCCCTTTTTTCATTAATCGTTTCCCTAACCACAGCCGTTATAACAACTTACATTCATTGTCGGCGTACCGACATTCTATATGTTCCTGTTTTTGGGGTCGGAAAAATAGGATTCCCACTCTTCAGCCGGCGGGCTCCCCTCCCCTTCTTCGGCCGCCTGATCGAGGGAGCGGGCGAACGCGGCCGAGTCGACGATGGTGACGGTGCGGCGACGGCAGCGGGCGGCCAACGCTCGGTCGGAGGTGACCACCTCGAAAGGTTCCTTGCCGAGTTTTTCCACCTCTTCGACCATGGCATCGTCGGCGGATTTCGGAGCCGAGAATCGGGCCGTGACGTGGCCGAGCTGCGTGCCGAACGCCGCGGGACGAGGGCCATCGAAGAAGCAGAGAATCCGGCGCCGCTTCTTTCGGCCGTACTCCGCCAGGAGTTTCAGGAGCTCCCGCTTCGGGGAGTCGCCCTCCCGGTCCAGGCGCAGCGCTCCCAGCAGGTTGGATCCGTCCACCAGCATGCGCATGCGGGAAACTCCGTCAGATTCGGCCGCGTTTGGGGCGGAGAAGCCACCACATCAGCGTCAGGAGGAACACGGCCATCAAGGCGAGAAAGATAAACGGGAGGAATACGGCCAGCAGCGATTGCCCGACTGCGAAGATATCTTCCCCCACCGAGAGCACCGGATTGCCGAGGCCGCCGGTCGTGGCGGTGCTTGTCGCGCGGACCGCCGACTTGGTGACGTGGCTCCCGAGGGCGGCCCCTCCCCCCAGCACGGCAGCGAGGATCGCCACGCCCTGCGGCAGCTCGGGAGTTGTCGAGGCGAAGGCGACCAGCGCGCCGGCCGCGGGACGGATGAAGGTGTGGACCGCGTCCCAGATGTGATCCAGGCCGGGAAACTTGTCCGCCGCGAACTCGATGGCGTAGAGAACGCCCATCGCGATCAGCACCGGGGTGGATGCGAAGAAGGCGGGAAGATCGCCCGGAAACAGCAGCGGATAGAACCGGGAAAGAAGGCCGAAAACCAGGAAGGTCGCATAGGCGTTGACGCCTGCTCCCATCCCGAGTCCGACGGAAGTAATCAGGGACGCAAGTCCTTCGATCATCGGAGAATCTCCCGCGGCCGGACGATTGCCGGCTCGCTTCCTCGCAGGGACGCCGGGATTTCTCCCTTCGCTCTCTCAGCGGCCTCGCGTGTGTCGTACCTGCCCCAGAATACCCGGAAACAGGGGCGATCCCGATACCGGATCGGAATGAACCATACCGACTCTCCCCCCTCGCCGATCGCCTTCGTGACTGACGCCGTCTCGCAGACGATCTCGAACTGCACCGTGAATCCGACAGAAGAGTTGGCGCTGGCGAAACTCTGCGCCATGGCGTCGTACCGCGCCCGTAGAGGATCCGAGCTCGCCGGGACCTGTGCCGCCGGGGCCGCGACCCCGGGCTCTGGCGTCGCGGAGACGGGCTCGACGGGAACCGGGATTGCCACAGGCTCCTCCGCCGGCGGGAGGGCAATGACCTGCGGCTCCTCTTCCACGGCGGCAGGGGGCGCCTCCGCCACGATCTCTTCGACTGACTCCGCCGGCTGCGTGTCGATGACCGCGCGCGTCTCCCTCCCGCTCCACCAGAGATACCCGAAGTACGCAACCACTCCCATCGCGACGATCAGGAGGGCGACCATCAGCAGCGAGTTCCGCGAGGACTCTCGGCGGAACCGCGCCTCGTTCGATGCCGTTGCGGAAGGCGCTTCGGTCCTGATCTCCCGATCGAGGGGTTCTGCATCCTCTCCGTCCCATGCGATCGGAACCGTGGCTGCGGGAATCGTCCCCTCGATCGGCATCGACATTGGATCGCCGAATGTCTCGTCGCCGAAATGAGCGGAGAGGTCGTCTTCCGTCCGGGGGATTCCGAGGTTCGGGTCCATCTCCGGGAGGTCGTCCACGGCAGCAGCTCCTCCCACGAGAGGAACTTCAAGCAATGGTTGAGGTTTGTCCCGCTTCACCATCCCGAGGGCTTCGAGGGCCAGCAGGAGCTTGTAGACGGCGAAAGTCTCGAGTTGGGAGGCTGCGGCGATCTCGGCCGCGGACCGCTCCCCGTCGATCTCCGAGACGATCCGGTCGGCGTCCTCGTTCAGCGCGAGCCTCGCGTAGCGCTCCTCGAACGCGTGAGTCTTGGCGAAACCGACGGATCCCCCGCCGATCTGCTGCTCGACCGCGGGGCGGTCCGTGTCGGTGACGATCAGCTCGAGGATGATCTGCGGAAGGTAATAGAGGGTTCCCTCTTCCCTTTTTGGGAGGTAGTCCTGGACGAGCTGCCAGCTGCCGGCGGGCCAGTCGCGGATCGAGCGGATGATCCCGACGGCCTGGACCCTTCGAGCCCAGATGAGCTCCTTTTTCGCGATGAAGCCGAGGGCGAGCAGAGCGTCGCCGAGAGTCTCGTTGTCCTTGCGCTTGCCGAGGGCCTGACGGATGTGATCACGATTGACCTTGCCGGCGCGGAGCAGGATCTCGTCGACGCTGTCGGCTCGGTCGTTCGTGCTCGCGGAGAGGACGTCGCCATCCTTCAGATAGAGGATCTTGATGACGCCATCGTTCTCGAAGCGAATCGCCCCGGTGAATCGGGACTCCGCCAGATCGAGCAGATGCCGGATGATGTCGATTTCCTGGAGATCGCCTTCGAGTTTCATCAGTTCCTTCTCCCCCTCCCACCCCGTTTGAGATGCTCTTCCCTCAGGAATTCGCGTGCAGCTGCTGCCAGACGGTATGACCCACCCGCGGGCCGAGCACTTTCGCCAGGTCGGCTTCCGAAGCCTGTCGTACTGCAGAGAGACTGCCGAAATGCTCGAGCAGGAGCTTGCGTCTTTTTGCGCCGATTCCGGCGAGTTGATCGAGCTCGCTCGTCAGGGTGCGTCGCGCCCTTCGCCTGCGATGTGATGATACGGCAAAGCGATGGGTCTCATCGCGGATCATCTGCAGCAGATGCAGTGCCGGATCGGTCTTCTGAAGACGAATCGGTTCGTCGAGTCCCGGGAGATAGATCTCTTCTTCCCGCTTCGCCAGTCCCGCGATCGCGACGTTTTCGATCTCGAGGTTTTTCAACGCGGCCAGCGCCGCATTGAGCTGGCCTCGGCCGCCGTCGATCAGGATCAGGTCCGGAAGTTTCTGTCCCTCCCCCACCACTCTCTTGTATCGCCGCCCCACGGCCTCGGACATCGATCGGAAATCGTCTGCCCCCTCGACCGTGCGAATGTTGAAGATCCTGTATTTCGTCCGATCGAACTTGCCGCTGTCGAACGCCACCATGCCGGCAACCGAATCGGTTCCCTGGAAGTTGGAGATGTCGAACGACTCGATCGTGCGGACTTCCGGGCCCTCGAAGCCGATCACGTCCCCCAGCCGCGAGGCCGCGATCTGGAGACGATCCTGGGTCGACTTCCGGAAGCGGGACTCATGGGCGAGACGGGCGTTGCGATTCGCAAGCTCCAGCCGGTCGAGCCCGCGCCCGCGTTGAGGGACGCGCAGAACCGCTTTCTTTTCGCGGCGCGAGGTGATCCACGCTTCGATCAGCTCCTGGTCCTCGATCGCAAAGGGGAGATGAACCTCCGCCGGGATGAACAGGTTGTCCTGGTAGTAGCGCTGAAGGACCTCGGAGAGAAACCATGATGGTTGATAGTCGTCGACTTTCTCCCAGAACAGCTCGCGCCGGTCGACCAGATTCCCATCCCGGAGGACGAAGATCTGGATCGCGACGTCCCCACCCTCCTCATGCAGGCCCCAGACGTCGACAGCCTCGCCGCCGGCCGAAGCCACCTGCTGCTCCGACTGGATCCGCTCGGTCGTCCGGATCAGGTCGCGGTAGTAGGTCGCCAGCTCGAACTGCTCCCGAGCGGCGGCCTCGTACATCCGGGTCTTCAGTTTCTCGGTGAGCTCCCGGCGGCGGCCGCCGAGAAACAGGACCACGTCGTCGACCATCTCCCGATACTGCTCGTCCGTGGTCAGCCCCACGAGGCACGGGCCGAGACACTGATGCATGTCGTAGTAGAGGCAGGGTCGCGGCAGGGCGTCCTTGCCCGACTCGATCTCGATGTCGCAGCTCCGCAGCCGGAACTGGTCTCCGACGAGCTTGAGGATCTTACGCGCCGTCCCCGCGAAAAAGGGACCGAAGTAGAGGTCCCCCTTCCTCCGGTCCACCCTGCGGGTGAACACGACTCGGGGGTAGTCCTCGGACATGGTCACCTTGATGTACGGGTAGGTTTTATCGTCCCGAAGGAGGATGTTGTAGCGCGGCTGATGGGTCTTGATCAGGTTGTTCTCGAGCAGAATCGCCTCGAGCTCGTTGTTCGTCTCGACGAAGTCGATGGCTTCGATCTCGGAGATCAGGGCCCAGGTTTTCGGGTCGCGGACGCCCCGGCCGGCCAGGTAGGAGGCGACACGGCTGCGAAGGCTTCGCGCTTTGCCGACGTAGATCACCTCTCCGCTGGCGTTGCGATGGAGATAGACCCCGGGCCGTGTCGGGATCTCCTTCAGGCGGTCCTTGAGACGCCGGATTCGCTCCTCGGCTGTCGTTGCGGGGACGGTCACGCGGAAGGAAACGTCCTCAGCGTGACGAAAGTTCCGGAGACGATAGCGCTGGAGCGGGATTTGCTCTGCAGCTCGAGATGCGCATGAGGTCGGCAGGCTGGTGTGCGAAGGCGCGCGATTCGTCTAAACTCCGGCGGTTCGCATGAGTATTCGCTCCGACGAGAGCGATGCGCGCGCCGAGATTCTCGAGCGGCGGATCGCACGCCTTGAAGCCGTCTCCTCGCTCAGCGCGGGACTGATCGAAGCGGAGACCGAGTCGGAGGTTTTCCGCGAGGCGCTCGACGCACTGTTTGCCGCGCTGGCGCCCGACCGCGCCTCGATCCTGACGTTCGACGAGGACGCCGTGATGCGGTTCCGGGACTGGCGCGGGCTTTCGGAGGCCTATCGGCGTGCGGTTGACGGACACTCGCCCTGGACGCCCGAAACGAGAGACGCAAAGCCGATCGTGGTCGAGGACGCAGCCTCCGATCCGGCCGTGGACGCGTTTCGACCCGCTCTCGAGGCGGAGGGTATCGGGGCGCTCGCGTTCATTCCGCTGCTCAGCGGACAGCGGGTCGTGGGCAAGTTCATGCTGTACCAGAACCGCGCGCACGTCTGGTCCAGGGAGGAGGTTTCGATCGCGGAGCTCATCGCGAGGCACGTGGCGATCGGGATCGACCGCGTCCGGCAGCGGGAAGCGCTGAAGAAATCTCACGACGAGCTGGCGACGGTGCTCGAAGGGGTCACCGATGCGGTAATCGCTCGGGACGCGAAGGGCCGGCTGGTTTACGCCAATCGGGCGGCCGCGGCAGCGGTCGGATTCGAATCCGTGGAGGCGCTGCTGCAAGCCGACTCGAGATGGCTGGCTGCGCGGTTCGAGCTGCTCGACCAGGACTCCGGCCTAACGGGACGCGACGACATCCAGCTCTCCGCGGGCGATGGGGCGCGGCCGGCCGAGCGACTGGTTGCCGTACGGGATCGCGAGAGCGGTTCCGAGCGTCTGGCGATGGTGCGCAGCGTCCCCGTCGTCAATCCATCCGGCGGCCAGGGTCACACCATCAGCGTCTTCCGGGATGTCACCGAGTCGAGGAACGCGGAGCTGAGGCTTCGGCGAGAAAGGAACTTTCTGAGCCGGATCATCGAGGAGCTTCCCGTGGGCGTCGTGATCGCGGAGGCTCCGAGCGGAAGGATTCTCGTCGTGAACGAGATCGTGCAGGAGATCTGGCCGGACGCTCCGATCGTCGACACGTGGGAGGAGTACGGAAAATTCGAGGGACGGTTCGTGGAGGAGCGGGTGTCGGGCGTGGAAGACTACCCGCTGGCCCGCGCTCTGCGGGGGGAGATCGTCGCTGGATCGGAAATGGAGATCCCCCGCTCCGGAGAGCCATCCCGGACCGCGGTCGTCAGCGCAGCCCCGATTCGCGACGAGACCGGGAAGGTGATTGCGGCGGTGGCCACCGTAGTCGACGTCACGAAGGAGCGCCGGGCGGAAGCGAGCAGCCGGTTTCTGGCCGAGGCGGGGCGGATTCTGGTTTCCTCGCTCGAGCCGGAAAAAATGCTGCAGGCGGTGGCGAAGCTGGCGGTGCCGGTCATCGCCGACTGGTGCGCGATCGATCTGGTCGACGAGGATGGGATGCTACGCCGGCTCGCGGTGGCGCATCGCGACCCCGCAATGGTTCAGTGGGCTCAGGAGATCCATCGCAAATATCCCCCCGACCTCGAGTCGCGCCACGGGCTCGGCCGCGTTCTGCGGGAAGGAAAGTCTCTCCTCTACCCTCGCTTCGACGACGACCTGCTCCGCAAGGCGTCGAGGGACGAGGACCATTACCAGCTGCTTCAGAAGATCGGATTCTGCTCGGCGATGGCAACGCCCCTGGCCACGGCAGAGAGAGTGATGGGAATCATCACTTTCGCCTCCGCCGAGTCCGATCGCCAATTCGACCAGACGGATCTGGAGCTGGCCGAAGAGCTGTCGCGGCGCGCATCGCTGGCCATCGCGAACACTCTGCTGTTTCAGCGAGAGAGCGTGTCGAGAAAATCGGCCGAGGCGTTGCAGAAGCTGGCGGCTGACCTCTCGCAGGCCGCGACGCCCGAAGGGGTGGCTGACGTTGTGCTCGGACACGCGCACCAGACCCTCGGAAGCGACGCATCTTCGATCGTGATCCCGGATGAAGCGAAGCGCACGGTCAGCCTTGCGAAATCGATCGGTTACGCGCAGCAGGTGGTTGAGCGCTGGCAGCAATTCAGCCTCGACTCGAAGAACCCGGTCAATGAAGCGATCCATAGCGGCTCTCTCGTGCACGTGGAATCGCTCGCCCGATTGGATGAAGAGTATCCCGGCCTGGAGGCCGACCGGGCTTTTGAGTCCAGAATCGCAATCCCGATGCAGCTCGAATCGCGTGTGATCGGCGCGATTGGACTCGGCTATCGCGAGAAGCGGCCTCTCACCGAGCAGGATCGCAGTCACATGATTGCGGTTGGGCGACAGGCGGCGCAGGCGCTCGACCGGGCGCGACTTTTCGAGGCCGAGCAGGAGGCGCGAGCCGAGGCCGAGGCCGCGAACCATGCGAAGGACGAATTCCTCGCCACTCTTTCCCACGAGCTCAGGACTCCCCTCACCGCGACCCTCGGATGGGCGAGGATGATGACGCTCAACCGGCTGGATGAAGACTCCACGCGCGTCGCGGCCGAATCGATTCACCGCTCCGCTCAGGCGCAGGCGCGAATCGTCGACGATCTGCTCGAAGTCTCCCGCATCATCACGGGTAAGATGCATCTCGAAACGCAGCCGATCGAGCTGGAGTCGATCGTTCGAAGCGCCATCGACTCGGTCCAGTCGGCCGCCCTCGGAAAATCGATCAGGATCGAGCTGGATGTCGCCGCCCCCGTCGGGACGCTGTCCGCAGATCCCGATCGCATCCGTCAGGTGATCTGGAATCTTCTCTCCAATGCGATCAAGTTCACCCCAGTGGGCGGACGCGTTTTCGTCTCGGTCGCGCGAAAGGGATCCACTGCCGCAGTCGTGGTTCGGGACACCGGGCAGGGCATCCGGGAAGAACTTCTTCCGCACGTGTTCGAGCGATTTCGCCAGGGAGAGTCCGGAGCGGCGCGCAGCGTCGGCGGCCTCGGGCTCGGGCTCTCCATCGTCAAGCATCTGGTCGAGCTGCACGGCGGCGAGGTGCATGTCGAGAGCGAAGGAGAGGGGAAAGGCTCGACTTTCACCATCACCCTCCCCCTTCTGGACCGGTCGCCGGACTGGCGCGGGGGCGTCGACGCCTCTCTCCCGGGCGAGGAGCTGGCGGGTCTGAATCTCCTCGTGGTCGACGATCAGAAAGATACCCTCACCATGCTTCGAGCCATTCTCGAGCAGTTCGGAGCCACCGTCGTCACCGCCGAGTCGGCCGAGGAGGCGCTCGCCCTGCTCGACGGAAAGTGCGACGTCTTGATCAGCGACCTCGCCATGCCCGGAAAAGACGGGCACGAGCTGATTCGCCAGGTGAGGCGCGAGCGGCAGGGTCACCTGATCGCGATCGCTCTTTCGGCGTTCGGGCGGCCCGAGGATCGGGACCGGGCCCTGGCGTCTGGCTTCGACGCCTACGTGAGAAAGCCCGTCGAACCCGAACGGCTCGTCTCCGCGATCCTCGAAGCCCGCAACCAGAATTGATGTCATCCCGAGCGGAGCGCCTGTCCTGAGGAGCGACAGCGACGAAGGAAGGGCTCAGGGGGGGCGGGGAATCCGATAACGGCAACCCCGTCGGCGGCAGATGTGAATTCGTCCTCGGTCCACGACGAACTCACATCCCGCGCCGACAAGGTCCCCGCGTCGTCCGAATCTCCCGCCCCCCCTGATCCCTCACTCCGTTCGGGATGACATGACCCCGTCGGCGGCAGATGTGAATTCGTCCTCGGTCCACGACGAACTCACATCCCCCGCCGACAAGGTCCCCGCGTCGTCCGAATCTCCCACCCCCCCTGATCCCTCACTCCGTTCGGGATGACATGACCCTGTCGGCGGCAAGATGTGAGTTCGTCCTCGGTCCACGACGAACTCACATCCCGCGCCGACAAGGTCCCCGCGTCCCCGACTC
>Ga0209347_1002875_pt1 | contig 21495 bp, 17 predicted proteins | sample AutmiccommuBRH23_FD_187382 | JGI IMG/M metagenome (GOLD analysis project Ga0209347, IMG submission 187382) | Deep subsurface microbial communities from Mt. Terri, Switzerland - Autotrophic microbial communities BRH/23 (SPAdes) (version 2) | ecosystem: Environmental > Aquatic > Deep subsurface >...
TGGACTGGGATCGGGGTTTCGAGACGCCTACTTCAAGGCGATTTTTGCCGGCACGCCCTCGGTCACCACCGGCGACGTGCTGAAATTCATGTCTTCGGGAATGGAGGCGGCAAGCTCGCTCATTTCCGTGGTGAAGTCCACGTTCGGAGACAACCATACGCACCTTTTACACGACGGTGCCGAGTTCGACGTCTACGGCCGCAGCTATCTGCCGGGCGCCACCGACAATGATCGCGACGAGCTTGCCCATTCCATCAACAAGCAGCTCAATCCCCGCCCTTTCCAGGTCGCCCCCTACAATTCGCCCGACGAGATCGTGGAGTTCGACGGCAAACAGTTCGTAGCCCCGCAGCCGGGTGGAGGCTCCACCATCGGGAAGACGACGACCAACACCGCACTCAATCAGGACGTCCGCAACGAGGCCTCGTTTCTGAGCGGGCACACGACCTATGCATACTCGGCCTCCATCCTGCTCGCGATGATGGTGCCGGAGCGCTACCAGGAGCAGATCTACCGGGCCTCCGAGTTCGCCAACGGCCGTATCGTGATGGGTGCGCACTACCCGCTCGACGTCATCGGCGGCAGGGTTCTGGCGACCTACGCCCTGGCCAACTGGCTTTCCGATCCGGCCAATCAGCAGCTCATGCAGAGCGCGGCCACGGAGCTGCAGAAGCTTCTGACAACCGGCACGGATTCGTCGAATTTCGATGAGGCCGTTGCCAAGCAGGACACGTGGACCGAGGCCGAGCTCGACGCCGCGCGCGCCAAGTACGCCTACCGGATGACGTACGGCCTGCCCAACGTCGGTTCGACCAGCGACGACCCGCCCGATATCGCGCACTTCCTGTTGATGACCCGCTTTCCCTATCTGAGCGAGGAGCAGCAGCAGGAGGTCATCCGCACCACCATGCTCGCCGACGCCGGCCCTCTTGCCAACGACATGCCGGGCTTCGAAGCATGGACGCGCATCAACCTGTTCGACGCCGCCGGCGGCTATGGCTCGCTCGTTGCCGACACCACCGTCAACATGGACGGCTCTCAGGGCGGCCTTTTCGCCTACGACACCTGGAACAACGACATCGACGGCACCGGCTACCTGATCAAACGCGGAACCGGCCGTCTGGAGCTCAGCGGCGACAACAGCTTCGGCGGCTTCCGCGTCGAGGAAGGCAATTTGCTGTTCAGCGGCAGCAATGTCTTTCCAGGTGTGGGCTCGGTCGGTGGCGAAGGCGTTGCGGCCGGACTTTTCTTGGCATCGGCCATGACCCTGTCGTCGCTTGCTGTGCGTGAGCTTGGAACACTCGGCCGCGTAGGCGACTACGGCGAGACGGATTTGAGCGGCGATCTCAGCTTTGCCGGCGACGCCACGCTGCTCGTCCGCTTCGGCGGCGCCGCGGTGCCAACGGATTTCTTCACGGTTACGGGGAGCACGCAGATCGCGCCGGGCAGCGTGTTCCAGATGATCAATCCGGAGTTGAATGCACCGACCTCTGCCGGGGGTGAGATCACCATCCTGACGGCCACCGGCGGCATCACCGGACAGTTCGACGAGGCGCTGCTTCCCAACAGCTTCGCCACCACGTTCGCACTGATGTCGGATGCAAGCCGGGTCTACCTCACCGTCACCACGCACCCCCTATCGGGAGCCGCCGATACGCCCACGCAACGGGCGCTCGCCGACTACATCGATGCTCTCGTGGCGTTCGGCTCGTCTCCCCGCACGGAAAAGCTCACCAACGCCATCCGCAATCTTGCCACCCGAGCCGAGGTGCAGGACGCGCTCGATCAGCTAACGCCGCAGATCTATTCGGATGCGCAGATTTCCACCCTCTATGCCAGCCTAGCATTCGCGAGCAGCATGCTGAGCTGCCGGGTCAACGGCGAGACGGCAGCCTCCATCATCGAGGAAGGCCAGTGCCTCTGGGCCGGTGCGTCGGCCACGTTCCTGAAACAGGACGCCATGTTCAATCAGGCGGCGTTCAGCGAGCAGACCGGGTCGTTTGCGGCAGGCGCGCAGGTGGCGCTCGACGAAAGCTGGCGCCTCGGTTTCGCGGTCGGTCATCAGACCAGCGCCCTGTCGGCGCAGAATGCAAGCTCCGAGGCCGAGATGGGCCAGGCCGGCGTGGCGCTCAAGTACAACGACGGGCCGCTGCTGCTTGCCGCTGTCGTGACCGGCGGACGCGGCTGGTACGAGACCAAGCGCGTGCAGTCCTTCAGCGGCTTCACCGGCCTGGCTGAGAGCGACACCACCATCGACGTCCTCAACGGCGGCGCCCGCCTCACCTACGTGTTCGGCAGCCCCAACCTCTACCTCAAGCCGGTCCTCGATGCGGCCGCGACGCGGCTCGATCTCGACGGCGCCACCGAGAATGGCAGCGGCGCAAATCTAGCCGTCGCTGGCAGCCAGCAGACGGTCTACACCATCGCACCTACGATTGAGATGGGCACGGAGTGGTGGCTTTCGAACGGCACGCTGGTGCGTCCCTTCCTGCGCGCCGGCGCCGCGTTCTACGAAGGCGGAGACTTTGCCGTGAGCGCAACGTTCGCCGGCGCGCCGCTCGGTGCGGTCGCGCCCTTTTCAATCACAACCGAGATGGACGACGTCATGGGGATCCTCGGCGCCGGCCTCGATCTCATTACCGGCGGCGACACGGTCCTGCACGCCACCTATGACGGCCAGCTGGGTGCCAATACCCAGATCCACTCCATCGCGCTCAAGGGCAGCGTCAGGTATTGAGCCTTGCGCTATCGAAGCGCCCGTCAGCCCTCACTCCTGATAGCCCGGCGGAGTGTTGTGCCACTCGTGACCCGCGATCCCCATGCGGTAGCCGTGCGTGTAGAGTGCATTCATATACGCTTTGTCGAATGGCCCCTTGTAGGGCACGTGGAAGCCTTCGTCGATGTAGGCCATGTTGAAAGCTACGCCGTCCCGCTTCGTCGTCAGGTACATTCGGTAGAGATCGTTGACGCCGTTCGAGGTCGTCATCGTCGAGATCGCCTGCTGCGCAATTTTCAACGTCTTACGCTCGACATCCTCCTCCGGTCTCCGGAGCCGGCCATTGCGGATGATGTAGGCGACCGGCTTTGCATCGGTGACGTGCAGCTCCCTCATCTTCTTCTTGAGATTGAAGGAGGGCGGGTAGAGGAAGACTTGCGAGACGGCGCCGCCGTCGACGTGCATCTCCTGATAGTGCTTGCCGTTGACGGTGATGCCGATCATCACCGGCGGGAAGATGCCGGGCAGCGACGCGGACGCGAGCAAAACGTCGACGATGAGCTCGCGCGCTCTGGGATGGCCGCTCGCGGCGATGGCGCCGATGTTCCAGATTACCGAGCGGCCCTGATCGAGGTTGGTCGTCAGGATCAGAAGGATGCGGCCCTTGCCGTACTCCTCGGCAATGCGCTGGACCATGTCTGCATCGACAAAGCTCGCGATCGTGTTGCGCAGCGGCGTTGCATCCGTCATGGCGTCGTTGGCGACCGCCGCCATCAGCGAGCGCGGCTGGAACACGTCGTCGGGCCCGGTCTCGGTGTAGATGCTCTTCAACTGCTCGTCGTACTCCGGCCCGAGGAAGGCGAACGGCGCCGACAGCGCACCCGTGCTCACGCCGGTGACGACGGTGAACTGCGGACGATCGCCGCGAGCGCTCCAGCCGGCGAGCAGACCGGCGCCGAAGGCGCCGTCGTCACCGCCGCCCGAGATCGCGAGGAAGTAGCGTTGCCTATGCTTGGTGTCGTTGAAGCTGGCGGCCTTGGCGCGGTGGTAGGCCTGGTTCGCGAGCAACGAGATCCGGTCCACGTCGCTGTCCGCATAATAGCGCGCGTCGGGTATGTCCAAGGGGACGGCGTCGGCGGCGAGCGAGAGTGGAACGGCGGGAAGCCGCTGCGGCGTGGCGCAGCCTGCCAGTACCAGCGCCGTCACAAACAGGCCGACGAACGACGCTACCCGCACCGCACTCAACCGAGCCCTAGCCGCCAAAGCCATGAGAAGAAGTCCCCCGGACTCCCTACGCCGCTTGCGCTGGCACGTCCTGCTCGCGCCCGAGCGCGATCGCCCAACCTAGTCCAAGGCACTTAAGAGCACCACCGGGGCTCAATTTTGTTGAGGGCGTGTGACATCGCCTTTTGTGGATGGAGAGGCCCCGACGCCGGCGTTAACGTTAGTTCGTCTTGACAGAACCCGGCCCCTCGCCATCGTCACGCGATGCTGACGCTCACCCTCCTCCGCCATGCCAAGTCGAATTGGGACGACCCCTCGCTCGAGGACTTCGACCGCCCCTTGGGACGGCGGGGCCGAGATGCCGCACCCAAAATGGGCAAGGCGCTGGCCGCCCGGGGCCTGAAACCCGATCTCATCGTCTGCTCCAGCGCCGTCAGGGCGCGCCAGACGCTCGAGCTGGTGCTGGACGCGTTCGGCTCCCCCACCCCGCATGTCGTCTACGACGACGCCATATACATGGCCATGCCCGAGGTCCTGCTGGCCCGGTTGCGGGCCCACGCCGGCAGTGACGCCCCCCGGCACGTCATGATCGTCGGCCACAACCCGGGTCTGGAGGAGCTCGCTCTCATGCTGGCGGTCCGCGGCCCGGCGGCTGAGCGGGGCCGGATGGCGGAGAAGTTTCCCACCGCCAGCGCCGCCGTCATCACGTTCGATGCCGGCGACTGGGGCGGCGTCGCGCCGGGCTCGGGCAAGCTCGAGCTCTTTCTGACGCCCAAGCAGCTTACTTGACGCCTTCCCCGCTGCTACCTACACCCAAGATCACACAGGCCCCATATACGCCCTGAAAGACAGAGCGACCGATGCTGATCCTGATCGATAACTACGACAGCTTCACCTACAATCTCGTGCACTTTCTGGGCGAGCTCGGTGCACCGTGCGAGGTCTATCGCAACGACAAGATCTCAGCCGACGAGGTCATCAAGAAAATGCCCAAGGCGATCGTGCTCTCGCCTGGCCCGTGCACGCCCAACGAGGCCGGCATCTGCCTCGATCTGATCAAGGCTACGGAAGGTAAGATCCCGCTGCTCGGCGTCTGCCTCGGCCACCAGTCGATCGGCCAAGCCTACGGCGGCAAGGTCATACGCGCGCCCGAGCCGCTGCATGGCAAACTCTCCACCATCCGCCACAAGGACAAGGGTGTGTTCAAGGGGCTGCCCGAGCGCTTCGAGGTGACGCGCTATCACTCGCTGATCGTGGAGCGGAAAAGCCTGCCTGCCGATCTGGAGGTCACCGCCGAGACCGCGGACGGCATCATCATGGGCCTGCAGCACAAGACGCACCCGGTGCATGGCGTGCAGTTCCATCCCGAGAGCATCGCCTCCCAGCACGGCCACGACCTGCTCGCCAACTTCCTGTCCCTTTCAGGCATGAACCCTCGCCGCCGCAATGCGCCCACGGCGCGCGATGCCGCCTGAGGAGCGGGGTCACATGGCGAGCGATCTCAAGCGCCTGATGCGCAAAGTGGCGACCGGCGCCGTTCTCGATCAGGACGAGATCGGCGAGGCGCTCGAGGTGATGATGTCGGGCGCCGCAACGCCCGTGCAGATGGCAGCCTTCCTCATGGCGCTGCGCGTGCGCGGCGAGACGGTCGACGAGATCACGGGCGCCGCACGCCTCATGCGCGGTCGGATGCTCGAGGTCGAGGCCCCGCCCGATGCCGTCGACATCGTGGGAACGGGCGGCGACGGCCACGGCACCTATAACGTCTCCACCTGCGCCGCCATTGTCGCCGCCGGCGCGGGCGTGCCGATCGCGAAGCACGGCAACCGCTCGGTCTCCTCGCTGTCGGGCGCCTCCGACGTCCTCGGCGCCCTCGGCGTCAAACTCGACGTGTCGCCCGTCGTCATCTCGCGTGCGATTGCGGAAGCCGGCGTCGGCTTCATGTGGGCGCCAGTGCACCATCCCGCCATGAAGCATTGGGCCCCAGCGCGGGCCGAGCTCGGCATTCGTACCATCTTCAACTTGGTCGGACCGCTCACCAATCCGGCAGGGGTCAAGCGCCAGGTCGTCGGCGTCTTCGACGAAGGCTGGGTCGATCCGCTGGCCGAGGTGTTGAAGAACCTGGGCTCCGTTCACGCCTGGGTGGTGCACGGCGCGGACGGCATGGACGAGCTGACGACGACGGGGCCGACCCGGGTCGCCGAACTCAAGGACGGCGACATCTCCGTCTTCGAGGTAACGCCGGAGGATGCGGGCCTGCCGACGACGACACTCGACAAGCTCAAGGGCGGCGACGCCCACGTGAACGCCGCCGCGATCCGTGCCGTCCTGCACGGCGAGGAAGGCCCGTTCCGCGACATCGTTTTGATGAATGCGGCTGCGGCGCTGGTGGTCGGCGGCAAGGCCGCCAACCTTATGGACGGCGTGGAGCGTGCCGCCCGCGCCATCGATTCGGGCGCCGCCACGCAAGCGCTCGACAAGCTCATCGCCGTCACCAACGCGGACTGAGGTCGGCAGGCGCGCAGCTTCGAAGAGCGCCGCCGCGCCTCGGGCACGATGCAGCTAGTCGATGTCCTTGCTCAACGGACCGAGCTCCTCGCGGATCGCCACATTGGCGCGCTTCTCGATCCGCCGATACGCGGCGGCTACGTCCTTGCCGAGCTCGGTAATCTCCGCGCCGCCACCGTGCGCACCTCCTGGCGAGGTGATGACCGCGGGCGCATCGAACATCCGGTTCAACGCATCGACGAGCAGCCAGGCACGGCGGTAGGACATCCCCATCGTGCGCGCCGCCCCCGAGATCGAACCTTCTTGCTCGATGGCCTCCAGGAGCTCGACCTTTCCCGGCCCTAGAATCAAACCGTCGCGCAGCGAGATGCGCAGCCGCGGGCAGGTGCGCTGATCGCTCACCTTGGCTTTCACCGTCCGTTTCGTCGCTTTTGTCTTGCGGGGCACGGCTCGCTCACCATCGGGTGCGGTTCATCGGTCCATGGGGCGGCAATATAGCGATCCCCATCCGAAGCTGCGAGGCGAAGGCACCCTTTTCACTCGATTGCTGCATATGCCGCCGTTCCAGGTTGCAGGAGCATACGGTGCCGTTCGGTCGATGCCTGTCTCCCGCGGCGGCGCCCGGCGTGCCTCACTACGTCTGCTTGACCATGGGGCTGGCCGCCGGTAGCAAGCCCGGACCCCAACGCTTATTGTTCAGCCATGGCCGACATCCTCGAGAAAATCACCCGCTACAAGAAGGAGGAGGTGCAGCGCGCACAGGCCGCGCAGCCGCTCCAGGTTCTGGCCGAGCTCGCCCGCTCGGCGCCGCGCGTGCGCCCGTTTGCCGGTGCGATCGAGGCCAAGCACGAGGCGGGCAAGCCTGGCCTCATTGCCGAGATCAAGAAGGCGAGCCCCTCGAAAGGCCTCATCCGCGCCGACTTCAACCCGCCCGAGCTTGCCAAGGCCTACGAAGCCGGCGGCGCGGCATGCCTGTCCGTGCTGACCGACGGGCCCTCGTTCCAGGGCGCACCAGAGTATCTCATCGCGGCGCGCAGGGCGGTGACGCTGCCGGTCCTGCGCAAGGACTTCATGATCGACACGTATCAGGTGGTGCAGGCGCGCGCCTGGGGTGCCGACTGCATCCTGATCATCCTCGCCGAGGTCGACGACGAGACCGCGCACGACCTTGCCGCGGCAGCAGCCGACTGGGGCATGGATGCCATCGCCGAGGTGCACGATGCCGCCGAGCTGGAACGCGCCTTGAAGCTCGACTGTCGCCTCATCGGCATCAACAATCGCAACCTGAAGACGTTTGAGACGCGGCTCGAGACCACCGAGGTGCTCGCGCCGCAGGTTCCCAAGGACCGCATCGTCGTCGGCGAGAGCGGGATCTTCACGCCTGCCGACATCGCCCGCCTGTCGCGCGCTGGCGTGTCGACCTTCCTCGTCGGCGAGAGCCTGATGCGCCAGGCCGACGTGACCGCTGCGACTCGCACGCTGCTGACGCCCGAAGCAGCGTGAAGGAGGTGCCCACCGTGAGCAAGCTTTCGCACATCGACGACAAAGGCGCCGCCCGCATGGTCGACGTTTCCAACAAGGACGTCAGCGTTCGCATCGCCGTCGCCGAAGGCTTCGTCGCAATGGCGCCCGAAACGCTTGAGCTTCTGTTGAGCGGCAAGACGCCGAAGGGCGACGTCCTCGCGACTGCGCGCATCGCCGGCATCATGGCGGCCAAGCGCACGCACGAGCTGATCCCCATGTGCCATCCGCTCGCGATCTCGGCGGTGAAGATGGATCTGGAGCCCTCGCATCAGCCGGCCGGCGTGCGCATCACCAGCGAGGTCAAAATCAGCGGCCAGACCGGCGTCGAGATGGAAGCCCTGACCGCCGTCTCCGTCGCCTGCCTCACGCTTTACGACATGCTCAAAGCCGTCGACCGCGGCATGCACTTCGAGGGCATTCGCCTGCTGCGCAAGAGCGGCGGCCGCTCGGGCGACTGGCAGGCCCCGCCCCTTAAGAAAGGCGTCTGAAGATGGCCTTGATGCCGGTCGACGAGGCCTTGGCGCGGGTGCTGGACGCTGCCGCGCCTTTGGGCAACGAAACGGTTGGTCTTCTGGAAGCGCCCGGGCGCGTATTGGCCGAGCCGATCGCGGCCTCCTGGAACCAGCCCCCGTTCAATGCGTCCGCCATGGATGGCTATGCAGTGCGCGGCGCCGACGTCGCCACGGCCCCGGTCACGCTGAGCGTCATCGGCGAATCCCAGGCCGGCCGCGGCCTTTCCGGCGCGGTGCAGCCCGGTCAGGCAGCGCGCATCTTCACCGGGGCGCCGGTGCCCGAGGGCGCCGACACCGTCATCATCCAGGAGAACACCGAGCGCAACGGCGACCGCGTCATCGTCCGCGAGGCCTGCGACCCCGGCACCAACATCCGCCCCGCCGGCGGGGACTTCAAATCCGGCGAGACCCTGTTGTCGCCCGGCCGCTACCTCGATCCCGGCGCCATCATGCTCGCCGCTGCTGCCGGCAACGCCCGCCTGAGCGTGCGCCGCAAGCCCACCGTGGCGATCCTGGCGACGGGCGACGAGCTGGTCGAGCCGGGAACTCATCCGGGTGCTGAAGGCATTGTTTCCTCCAACCCCTATGGCCTGGCAGCGCTCATCGCCAACGCCGGTGGCGCTCCGCACCTGCTCGGCATCGCCCGCGACACCCACGAGAGCCTGGCGCAAAAGCTCAACGAGGCCGCCGGCAGCGACGTCCTCATCACCATCGGCGGCGCCTCCGTCGGCGACCACGACCTCGTCAAGCCCGCGCTCGAAGCCTATGGGCTTAATCTCGACTTCTGGAAGGTCGCGATGCGGCCCGGCAAGCCGATGCTGTTTGCCCGCTCCGAAGCGCTTCGCGTGCTGGGGTTACCGGGCAATCCGCTGTCCTGCCTGATTGCGGCGCAGATCTTTCTGGTGCCCCTCATCTACCGGCTTCTGGGCCGCAGTGATTCTGCCAATGTCGTGCAAAGCGCGGTGCTGACGCGCGATCTTCCCGCCAACGGACCACGTCAGCACTACATGCGCGCAAGCCTGCTCCCGGTTGCCGGCGAGATGCCGCGCGCGGCGCCGATCTCGCAGCAGGATAGTGCCTTTATTACGGGGCTTGTGGCTGCAGATGCACTCATCATCCGCCCCCCGAACGCGCCGCCCGCGCACGCCGGCGACAGAGTCCCATATCTGCCCCTCCACCGCTGATCCGACCCCACATTTTGCGACCCTACTTGCGGAACGCCACGAGAACGGCTAGGGTACGTTCATGCTTTGTCCAGGCAACCGAGGCCGCCGAAACGAAGCAAAGCGGCCGCAGGAGGGCCCATGCTGACGGAGAAACAGAAAGAGCTGCTGCTCTTCATTCACGAGCGCATGCAGGAATCGGGTGTTCCGCCCTCGTTCGACGAGATGAAGGACGCCCTCGACCTCAAGTCCAAGTCGGGAATCCACCGCCTGATCACCGCGCTCGTCGAACGCGGCTTCATCCGCCGCCTGCCGCACAGGGCACGCGCCATCGAGGTCATCAGGCTGCCGGAGAACGCATCAGAGGTTCGCACGGCCCGGCAAACGGGCTTCCAGCCCAGCGTCATCGAGGGCAGCCGCAACCGCGAGCTCACCCCGCCCCCCTCGACCATCGTCGACAGTCGCACCGTCTCGGTGCCGGTCATGGGCCGCATCGCCGCCGGCACGCCGATCAGCGCCATCCAGAACCACTCCCACGACATCGCCTGCCCGCCTGACCTTCTGACCAACGGCGAGCACTTCGCGCTGGAGGTGAAGGGTGACTCGATGATCGAGGCCGGCATTCTCGACGGCGACATCGTCGTGATCCGCCGTTGCGACACCGCCGAGAACGGCGACATCGTCGTGGCGCTGGTCGATTCCGAGGAGGCGACGCTGAAGCGACTGCGCAAGAAGGGCACCACCATTGCGCTGGAGGCCGCCAACCCCGAGTTCAAGACCCGCATCTTCGGGCCCGATCAGGTGGACATCCAGGGCCGGCTCGTCGGCCTGTTGCGCCGCTACTGAGTTCTCGACCGGCGCCGCGGCGCTGGCGACCACGGACGCGCACCGCGTTTGTCCGCCACGGTCTCCACGCGCAGGCGCTGGTCCTCCTCCACATAGATGGCGTGCACACCCTGATCGCGTGCAGAGAAGAAGTCGATGACGGCCTCGGGCGCGGTGCAGCTCTTTGGCTTCACGAGGCTAGCAACGAGCACGCGCGCGCTGCGGCAGTCGTCGGAGAACGCTGCCGGATGGCGAGCGACGGCCACGCGCAGCCCCTTGACGCGCGTGGTGCAGCCGGCGCCGTCGCAGAAGAAGCCCCGCGCCTTCACCACCTCGCGCGGCGAGCGGCCGTCACCGTCGTTCTCCAGCCATCGCTCGAGCTCATAGGCCGTCGACGAGCCCAGCGCCACGAGTTGCCCTTCGTCGTTGCGCACGGCAACGAGCTTGGCGTCGCGGCCGATGAGCAGGTCGGGCAGGCGCACCATCGGCGCAAGCGCAATGCCGCCGGCGATCATCACCACGCCGAGAAACCGCCAGCGCGTCTTCCACAGCATCAGCCACAGCCCGCCGGCGACCATACACAGAAAGGCTGCAAGCGGCATGGCTGGGACGGGGAAGACCGCGCCAGGCATGGACGCAACGCGAGCCGCGGTCCAGCTCATCATGTCGATGCCCATCCCCATCACCCACAGCGGCACCGCCTCGAGACCAAACGGCAGCGCCAGCAAGGTCGCGAGCGCCGCCGGCATCACGATCAGATTGCAGACGGGCACGGCAATCAGGTTGGCGAGCACCGCATACTGCTGGCTGCGGTGGAAGTGATAGGCGCCCAGCGGAGCGACCGCCACGCTGGCGACCAGCGTCGATAGAACGATGCCGCCGAAGAACATGAGGACCCGCGCGGAGGGGCGCTCGAAAAATCCTTCGCGGCCGCGAATGCCCTCATAGGCCGTCAGCAGCGCGGCCACCGCGGCGAACGACATCTGAAACCCGGCATCGAGCAGGCTTTCGGGGAACAGCACCAGAATCACGATCGCCGCCAGCACCACGTTGCGCAGCGCCAGGGCCGGACGCTCGAGCAACACCGCAAACAGCATGATCGCGATCATGATCGCCGAGCGAACAGTTGGAAATGCCATGCCGGAAATCAGCAGATAGCCGAATGCACCCAACATCGCCGCCGCCGCGGCCCACTTCTTGATCGGATAGCGCAAGGCGAGCGCGGGAATTGCCGCGAGCCCCAGGCGCACGATGAAGAACACCGACCCCGCCATGATCGCCATGTGAAGGCCCGAGATCGACAGCACATGGATGAGGCCTGAGTCCCGGTAGGCGTCGTTGGTCGCCTCGGAGATGCCGCCGCGCTCGCCGGCGATCAGCGCGTTGGCAATCGCCCCGCTCTCGCCCGGAAGCGCCGCCGTGACGCGAGCACCGATCTGACGGCGGAGCCGCTCGATCGCGCTCCACATCCGCAAGTCCCATGGCGCCTCCCCGCTCTGCGGCTCCGGCCCGGGAGCTGAGCGCGCATAGCCGACGGCACCGATCCGCTCGAACCAGACCTTGCGGGCGAAGTCGAAGCCGCCCGGCAGCGCCGGCCCGGGCGGCGGCATCAGCGTGGCGCGCGCTTTGATCGCATCTCCCGCCTTCAGATCGGGCTCGGACGATCGTACCGTGAAGGTGATGCGGACCGGTCGAGCCTCGGGCGCCAGATCGCCCAGAGATGTCACCCGCAGCGTCAGCTTGCGGCCGCTGCCCGGCGTCGGCTCGACGACCTCGAGCCAGCCGGCCACCTCCGCTGTCATCGGCTTCGTCACGACGGGAGCGCGCACCCACTCCACCCGCAGCTTGGCGAGCGCGAAGCCCACGCTCGCAGCCAGCAGCGCACCGGTGACAAGGCCCAAGAGCACATGCCTCGGGGCCAGGAGCCACAACGCCAACGCGATCGGCGGCAACGCAATGGCGCTCAGGATGTGGGGCTCGAACGGGAGCCAGAAATAGAGCCCGATCCCGGCCCCCATCAGCACCGGAACCCAGTAGAACCAGCGCTCCTGCTCGGCCGCGAGCAGGCCCGTCAGGCCCCTGAGCTCCGGTATCCCCTCTCGCGTCCCTTCGCTCTCCATGAGCCCCAGCGCTCCCCGGCGCAGACGGGCCATGCCCCCTGCCCCTTACCGGCCCCGCCGTCCTATGCTACATGGCACGCCTATCTCCGGAAATCCCAGCGGCAACCGATCCAAAAATGACCGACAAGTCTCGGAGCGCCGGCGCGCCAGTCGTTCGCTTTGCCCCCTCACCCACCGGCTATCTGCACATCGGCGGTGCCCGCACGGCCCTGTTCAACTGGCTCTATGCCAGGGGCCGCGGCGGCAAATTCCTCCTACGCATCGAGGACACCGATCGCGAGCGCAACAACGAGGCCGCGATTGACGCCATCATCAGCGGGCTGAAGTGGCTCGAGCTCGACTGGGACGGCGAGCCCGTCTCCCAGTTCGCGCGCTCCAAGCGCCATGCCCAGGTGGCCGAGGAGTTGTTGAATTCGGGTCATGCCTACCGCTGCTACCTGAGCCCGGAAGAGCTCGACGCGATGCGCAAGGCTGCGCAGGAGGAAAAGCGCGCGCTGACGATCCTCAGCCCATGGCGCGACAAGGATCCGGGCGAGGCGCCTGAAGGCGTCAAGCCGGTCATCCGCCTGAAGGCTCCGCGCGACGGAGAGACGGTCATCGACGACCAGGTGCAGGGTCGCGTCGTTTTCGCCAACAAGGAGCTCGATGACCTCATCATCGTGCGCTCCGACGGCACGCCCACCTACAATCTGGCGGTCGTCGTCGATGACCATGACATGGGCATCACGCATGTCGTCCGCGGCGTCGATCACCTGACCAACACCGCGCGCCAGACGCAGATCTACAATGCGATGGGATGGGACGTGCCGGTGTTCGGCCACGTGCCGCTGATCCACGGCCCGGACGGTGCCAAGCTGTCGAAGCGCCACGGTGCCTTGGGCGTGGAGGCGTACAAGGAGATGGGCTATCTGCCCGCCGCCTTGCGCAACTATCTGGTGCGGCTCGGCTGGAGCCACGGCGACGACGAGATCATCTCCACCTCGCAGATGATCGATTGGTTCGACCTGACCAACATCGGCCGCTCGCCCGCCCGCTTCGACTTCGCCAAGCTCGAGGACCTCAACGGTCACTACATCCGCCAGACCGACGACCTGGAGCTGTTGAAGCGCATCGAAGACATTCTCCCCTATGTCCCGGACGGCGACAAAATTCTGGAGAAGCTCGACGCCAACATGCGCGCCAAGCTGCTGGCCGCGCTGCCGAGCTTGAAAGAGCGCGCGAAGACCATCATCGAGCTTCTGCAGGGCGCTGACTATCTTTTCGCCGAGCGCCCGATCGCACTCGATGAAAAGGCGTCCAAACTGCTCGATGCCGAAGCGCGCGAGCGCCTCGCCACCCTGCTACCCAAGCTGGAAGCCTCCGAGCACTGGCTGGCCGCGGATCTGGAGCAGATCGTGCGCGATTTCGCCGAGGCGACGGGTGCCAAGCTCGGCAAGGTCGCACAACCGTTGCGTGCCGCGCTCACCGGCAAGGCCGTTTCACCGCCGGTTTTCGACGTCATGGCGGTGCTCGGGCGCGAGGAAGCACTGGCGCGCATCCGCGATCAGGCGGCCTGACAAGCCCTTCCGCGCGTTTACCATTGCCGCACCGCGCCATAGGAATGTCTCGGCTATGTTGCGGTGCGAAAATGGTGTACAAGAGCGGAATTGCCGAGCCCCACGCCCGGCCAAGTCAATGAACAAAACCGGGAAACGCTTCATCAGGGGACGTCGCCTCAATCTCTCACCGGGAGGGGTCGGGGCGCTTGACATCCAATCCCGAGACCGGATGCCAAAGGGAGACGCACCATGAACGTCCAGGACAAACCGTCCGAGCAGCTAACTGCCGAGCTCACGCTCGAAGGCAAGAGGACATCGATGCCGGTGCGACACGGCACCATCGGTCCTGACGTCATCGATGTCGGCAAGCTCTATCGCGACACGGGCTGCTTCACGTATGACCCCGGTTTCACGTCGACGGCGAACTGCCAATCGCGCATCACCTATATCGACGGCGACAAGGGCGTTCTGCTCTATCGCGGCTATCCCATCGACCAGCTTGCCGAGCAGTCGAGCTTTCTAGAGGTCTGCTACCTGCTGCTCCACGGCGAGCTGCCCTCGAAGGATCAGTACGCCTCTTTCCGCAGCACGATCACGCGCCACACGATGGTGCACGAGCAGATGACGCGGTTCTTCACCGGCTTCCGCCGTGACGCGCATCCGATGGCCGTCATGACGGGTACTGTCGGCGCGCTGTCGGCCTTCTATCACGACAGCACCGACATCAACGATCCCGAGCAGCGTGCGGTCGCCTCGCATCGCATGATCGCCAAAATGCCGACGATCGCGGCGATGGCCTACAAGTATGCCATCGGCCAGCCCTTCATCTATCCGCGCAACGATCTCGACTTCACCTCGAACTTCCTGCAGATGTGCTTCGCCATTCCGTGCGAGCCCTACGTCGGCAATCCGGTTCTCACCAAGGCGCTTGATCGAATCTTCATCCTGCATGCCGATCACGAGCAGAACGCGTCAACCTCGACGGTGCGCCTGGCGGGCTCCTCGGGCGCCAATCCGTTCGCGTGCATCGCAGCCGGCATCGCCTGCCTGTGGGGTCCCGCCCATGGCGGCGCCAACGAGGCCGCGCTCAACATGCTCACCGAGATCGGCACGGTCGACCGCGTTCCTGAGTACGTGAAGAAGGCCAAGGACAAGAGTTCCGGCTTCCGCCTCATGGGATTCGGACACCGCGTCTACAAGAACTACGATCCGCGCGCGAAGGTGATGCAGAAGACCTGTCACGAGGTCCTCGACGCGCTCGGCATCCACGACGACCCGCTGCTCAAGGTGGCGATGGAGCTGGAGCGCATCGCACTTCAGGACGAGTACTTCGTCGAGAAGAAGCTCTATCCCAACATCGACTTCTACTCGGGCATCACGCTGCGCGCGCTCGGCTTCCCCGTGTCCATGTTCACGGTGCTGTTCGCCATCGCGCGCACAGTGGGATGGATCGCGCAGTGGAAGGAGATGATCGAGGATCCCGAGCAGCGTATCGGCCGTCCGCGGCAGCTCTACGCCGGCTCACCGCAGCGCGACTTCGTGCCGATCGACCAGCGCTAAAGCGTCAGCGCAACGCGGCCTGATCGCGGCCGTAGTCGGCGTAACGCAGCACCACCTCCGCGGCCGTCTGGCTTGGCGTCCCCCAATCGAGCACCAGCTTCTGGGGGATGCGCGCCAGCGCGTGGAGCTGGGCATTGCGCTCGGGCGTATCCTTCAACAGCAGCTCGACCGCATCGGCGACCTTCTCCGGTGTGCAGTCCTCCTGCAGCAACTCGGGGAACGCGTTCTCGCCCAGCACCAGATTGGCGAGAACGACCGACGGCACCTTGAGCAGGAACCGCAGGCGCACGGCGATGGCATCGACCTTGTAGGCAACGGCCATCGGCGTTCCCGCCAGCGCCAGCTCCAGCGTCACCGTTCCCGAGGCCGCAAGGGCCGCATCGGCGAGCTTGAAGGCGCGGAACTTGTCCTCCTCGCCGACGACGAGGGACGGATTGACCGTCCAGGCCGAGAGCCGCTTCTCGACGAGCTTGCGCACCCCGCTGGCGACCGGAATGATCACCTGCGGATCGAGCCCTCTCTGCTTCAACAGCTCGAGCGCCTGCCCGAACGGCTCCATCAGCCGGCCCACCTCGGACGAGCGGCTACCCGGCAGCACCACCAGCACCGGCCGGCTGCGATCGATCTGTGCACGTTCGACGAGGGACTCGGTATCTAGATTGCGCAGCCACGACAGCCGTTCGATCAGCGGATGTCCAACGTAGGTGCAGGGCGGCCCGCCCAGGCGCTCGTGCGCCTCGGGCTCGAACGGCAGCAGCGCCAGCACATGATCGACATAGCGCTTCATTTTCGCCGCCCGACCCGGCCGCCACGCCCACACGCTGGGCGAGACGTAGTCGATGATGGGGATGAGCGGAGCGCGCTTCCTGATACGCTTGGCAATCGGGTGCGTGAACTCGGGCGCATCGATGATGACGACGGCATCGGGCTCGGCGGCGATCGCGGCGTCCACCGTCCGGTGCACGCGCGAGATGATGCGCGGCAGCCGCGGCAGGATCGACAACGGTCCCATCACGGCCACGTCGGAAAGCGGAAATTGCGAGGCGAGGCCTTCGCGCTCCATCTCCTCGCCGCCGACGCCGAGGTAATGGACCCGCCCCTTGCGCGCGGCGTTGAGCGCCGACATCAGCTTGGCGCCGAGTGCATCGCCCGAGTGCTCGCCCGCGACCAGAAACAGCCGCAGATCCGGCTTGGCCGTCGGCGGTCCCGTTCGTGCTGTCCTGTCGTCGTTCCCTTGCGGCCACATGCGCCGGCCCCTGAATATCAACGTTTGCCCCCACTCGGTGACACTGTCGCGACGAAGAGCCCGAGCCGATCGGCCTCGGCGACAACGCCCAAGACGCCGGCGGGAGGGTGACCGACGAGAGCCACGCCTGCAAGCCCTGCAGCGCCTGCGTCCTTTACAGCTTCGGCAAGTGCCTCGGGCTGGCTCAGAACGAGCGTGCCGGCAGCACGCGCCCGGTGCCAACGGCCCCACTGGCGCAACCCGGCAGCGCGCCGAACGAGCTCGGCGACGCCTTCGCCACTCTCGACCGCCAGCACATGCCCTCGGTTCACGATCGCTCCGCGGCTTGGCGCCAGCGCGTGAATATCCGCCAGCAACGCGACGCCTTTGGCCGCGTCCGCGCCCGCCTGGCTTGTCGGCGCGCGCTTGCCCAGGTGCTGCACATGCCACATCTGCGGAGTTCCGGGGAAGGCGGGCTCGGCCATGTCATGGAAGCCTTGAACGAAGAGACCGTCCGCATCCGCGATCCGGACGAGCTCCGATCGCTCGGCGACGATTGCGCAGCCCGCCTGCACCGCAACGCCCGCGAGTCCTGCCGCATGCGACCGCGCCACGGTGCCCGGTCCGATCGCCGGCAGATCGATGCGCAGCTCCTGGCCCGGCTTGGGCCGCTTGACCAGCACGCCTGAGGCCTGCGTCGCAGTTGTGCCATCACGCCGGCGCCCGACGCGCTCCAGCATCCCATCGGTGCCTTCAGCACCTTCGATCGCCTCGACCCGACCCTGCGTGACGACGACACCCTGCCCGACGTCGTAGGGCCCCAGCGCACGCACGAGTTCGAAGCCCAGCGCCACGTCGGCCGCGATCTCAGGCCCGGCGCCGACACACCCGATCGGCCCTTCGCCGACGAGCAGCTCTGGCGCCACCGTGCCCGGACCGACGACGCGAAGACCCTTGCCCTCGAAGAACCGCACTACGCGCGTCAGCACGCCGTCGTCGCCACCGGCCGTGATGATGCGCACGATGGCGGGCAGACTCAGGAAGAAGCCCAGATCGGGTCGCAGCTTCGCCAGATCCGGGCGGCGCACCGAGCCCACGATGACGAGCACGTCGCAATGGGCGTCCTTCAGTGTCTGCACCATGGCGCCGATCTGGCCCCAGCCGACACGCGTCAGGGGAAAGCGCGAAAGCTGCGCCTCGTCAGCCTCTCCGGCAATGGCAACGATATGGACCTGGCCGCCACGCGCGATAACGCCTTCGGCGACCTCGCGCGGAATGCTGCCGCCGCCGGCCAGAATCCCGACGACGCGCGCGCTTCCCGCAACTTCGGATTGGGCCCTGGATGGCACGATGCCCGTTGCCCCGGCCTCAGACATGCCCTTCAGGCCTCGGCCGCTTCCCGCGGCGTGCACAGGCTGCGCTTGCCGCCCGCGCGGATGAACTCGAGGATTTCCTGCACGATCGGATGCCCGGAGAACTCCTCCGCGACGTCCTCCATGCGTTCAACCAGCGTGCCCTCGTCGGCAAACAGCGCCCGATAGGCCCGGCGCAGATCGTGAATGTCGGTCCGCGAGAAGCCACGCCGCTGCAGCCCGACGATGTTGAGCCCCGACAGATGCGCGCGGTTGCCCAGCGCCATGCCGTAGGGAATGAGGTCGTTCTCAAGCCCGGACATGCCACCCAGGAAGGCGTGCTGGCCCACGCGCGCAAACTGAATGACGGCCGCGCCGCCGCCGATGATGGCAAAATCGCCGACCTGACAGTGGCCGGCGAGCATGACGTTGTTGGAGAAAACGACGTTGTTGCCGACGATGCAGTCGTGACCGACGTGCGAGTTGGCGAGGAAGGCACAGCGGTCGCCGACCTTGGTCACCATGCCCCCGCCTTCGGTGCCGGGGTTCATGGTCACGCCTTCGCGAATGAGGCAATCGGCGCCGATGGACAGCGTCGACGGCTCGCCCTTGTATTTGAGATCCTGCGGCTGGTGGCCGATCGAGGCAAAGGGAAAGATCCGGGTGCGCGCGCCGATGGACGTATGCCCGGCAACGACGACGTGGCTGACGAGCTCGACGCCGTCGGCCAGCTCGACGTCGCTACCGACCACGCAATAAGGGCCGATCTTCACATCCGCGCCGAGCTTGGCACCGGCTTCGACGATCGCCGTGGGGTGAGCGCTCATCTCACCCATTCTTTTTCGATGCTTCGGCAGCAAAGGCGCGGGCCTCTGCGGTGTCGGCCAGCATGGCGGAAACCTCGGCCTCGGCGACCGTCTTGCCGTCGACCTTGGCCTCGCCGAAGAAGCGCCACACGCGCCCGCGGTTGCGGATCTTCTTCACGTGGTAATGGATCTGATCGCCGGGCAGGACGGGCTTGCGGAACTTCGCCCTGTCGATGCCCATGAAGTAGACGAGCTCGGCCTGGTAGTCCTCGCCCAGGCTGTGCACGCACAAAGCGCCCGCCGTCTGCGCAAGCCCCTCGATGATGAGAACGCCGGGCATCACCGGATACTGCGGGAAGTGGCCCTGGAAGAACGGCTCGTTGATCGTCACGTTCTTGACGCCGATGCAGCTCTGATCGCCATCCATGTCGTAGATGCGGTCAAGCATGAGAAACGGATAGCGATGCGGCAGCAGCTTCAACACGCGGATGATGTCTGCCGTGGCAAGCGCCGGTTTTGCCTTGGGCTCTGCCATGTCGTTCATGCTCTTGGACCTCGTCGCCTCTAATACCCAAACTTACGCGGAGCGCATCAGGCTCCCTTGTCATCCGATCCGTCGCCGGAGCCCGCATCGCGCTTCGTCATCCGCGCCAGAAGTGCCAGCTCCCGAGCCCATTGCGTCAACGGCCTTGCTGGTGTGCCGCCGACCCGGGCTCCCGCGGGCACATCCTTGGAGGGATGCGACGCGCCCGCTACCTGGGCTCCGCTGCCGATCTTGATATGGCCGACCGTTCCCGACTGCCCGCCCATAACGACAAAGTCTCCAAGCTCGGTCGAGCCGGAGATGCCGGTATGGGCCACGATCACGCAGTGGCGCCCGACGACGACGTTGTGCCCGATTTGCACCAGATTATCAATTTTGGTGCCCGCACCGATCATCGTATCCTTAAGCGCCCCCCGATCGATCGTCGTGTTGGCGCCGATCTCGACATCGTCCTGGATCACCACCCGGCCAATCTGGGGCACTTTGAGGTGCCCTTTCGGCCCCATGGCGAACCCGAAGCCGTCCTGGCCGATGCGCGCGCCCGTGTGGATGATGACCCGGTCGCCGATCAGCGTGTGGGCGATGGTCGAGAGCGCGCCGATGTAGCAGTCACGCCCGATCGCCACCCGATAGCCGACGACGGCGCCGGCGGCAATGCGGGTTCCGCGCCCGATGTGGGCCTCAGCCCCGATGATGGCGCCCGGCTCGATCACAACGCCCTCTTCCAGCACGGCAGTCGCATCAACCAAATTCTCTGAACCGCCTTCAGCGGCCTTGGGGAGGAGCGCATCCGGATAGAACAGCCGAAGCGCCATCGCGAAGGCCCGGTATGGCTCGGGCGTGACCATGGGCGCAACCCCCGACGGAACACGCGGAGCGAACGCCGGCTGCACCAGGCAGGCGCAGGCCTTGGTCTCCTGCAAGCTCGGCAGATATTTCTTGTTGTCGAGAAAGGAGATGTCGCGCGCGGAAGCATCGCTGAGCGGGCGGACGTTCTCGATCAGGCTTTCGGGATCGGCGCCGGCACCGAGCTCGGCCCCCGTCGCCTTGGCGACCTCAGCCAACGAGAACGGCCCGGCCCGCATGAAGAAACCGGGATGCTCCATGGAAAAAGAAACCGCAGAACGCGGCGCTCCGTATTGCTTGCGGACGAATGCACGCTTGCCCGGAAAACGGGACGATCGCGCGGGATGCTCTCAAGGAGCATCCCAGCGCGATCCTGATCCTGACAACGCTAAGCGCGTTTTAACAGCATCCCGGCGCGACGTCAGAATTTCGTCGCAGCGCCGAAGCGGAAGATCTGTTCGTCGTCGTACTTCTCTTTGGTGAGCACCTTGGCCAAATCCATACGGATCGGACCGACCGGCGAGGTCCAAAGGATACTGGCACCGACCGAGGAGCGGATCGCCGAGCTGTCGGCGAGACAAACGTTGTCGGCTTTGGCGCCAGCGCAATTGGTCCCAACGCTTGCCGGAACGCTAGCGCCCCACAGCGAGCCGGCATCGGCGAACACCGCACCGGAGATGCCCAGGTCGTCGGGAACGAACGGGATCGGGAAGCGGACTTCCGCCGTGGTGGCCCAGTAGCTGGAGCCGCCCAGCGCGTCGTAGGTGTTCAAGTCGCGCGGGCCGTAACCGGCACGATCGAAGCCGCGCACCGTCTCGCCACCCTTGAAGAACATGTCCACGAGACGGACGTCCTCGCCACCCCAGCCCATGATGTGACCGCCGATGGCGCGGCTCACGAAGGTGATGCTGTTGGTGATCGGATAGTAGGCGCGCGCTTCGGCAGCGAAGCTCACGTACTGCACGTCGCCACCGAGACCCGCGAAGTCGACGCCGGAGTTGAACCAGAAGCCCTTGGTCGGGTTCCGCGGAT
>Ga0209347_1002876_pt1 | contig 21493 bp, 22 predicted proteins | sample AutmiccommuBRH23_FD_187382 | JGI IMG/M metagenome (GOLD analysis project Ga0209347, IMG submission 187382) | Deep subsurface microbial communities from Mt. Terri, Switzerland - Autotrophic microbial communities BRH/23 (SPAdes) (version 2) | ecosystem: Environmental > Aquatic > Deep subsurface >...
GGTCAAGGTTTTTGGTTTGGTTTTTTCCATAAAATAATGACTATATTTTGAGGCTAATGCCGCAGTTACATTAAATACAAAAAAGATAATGCCAAAATATTTAACTGGAATATCAACGTTTTCCATGTAGGGCTGGAAGTACCAAAAACCTGTTCTGTAAAAAACAAAGAAAATCATTGAATAAAGAATTAGAGCCTTCAGCTTTTCATGTTTAAGGATATAACTGCCACTATTCTTAATTTGCTCATAATAAACCTTGATAGATATTCTTTTACTCAAACTGCTTGGCGGCTCTTTAAAGCCTGATGTGATAATAATTGTTACCAGCATAAAACCAATCGAAATTACCATTGGCAGATAAATATTAACCTCATAAACAAAGCCGGCAATAACCGAGCCAATTGCCTGTGCATATAACGCCAATGATCTAGCATGACCCTCTATTGCTTGAAATTCCTTTTCTTGTCCGTTACTCTTTAATGTATCATAGATAAGTGCTACATCTGCACCGGATTTAAAAGTTGCACCTAAGCTAAAAATAACCTCTGCAAGAGCAAATACAATAAAATTACTTCCTAAGATATATATTGTAAGGCTTATTGCCCATAAAGCAGATCCCATTATTAAGGTTAGCTTTCTTCCCAGTTTATCCGCAGTTACTCCGGTTGGCACCTCAAATAGAATTACCGAAATAGCCGCTATTGATTGTAAAATCATTATTTCTGTAAAGCTTAAACCCTTGGCAATTAAAAACAAGACAAGGATTGGTCCTAAAATTAATAATTCCGCAAAGGTTGAATACATATAGTATATTTTAATATTTTTTGACAGGATCATTGTATATTCACCTCAGTTAATGATAGTATTTGATGCATCGAGGGTGGAAAGCCAATTAAAAATAATAAAAACCTAGAGGATTAGCTCATATCGAGACTCATCCTCCAGGCTTTTTTCCTAGAAGTGTAGCACTTTGCCTGTACCGCTCGGACCTGACATTAAGAATAATCTTAACCGGAACCCTAGATACACTCTCAAAAGTTATTAATAGCTATAATATTTATATTTTCTACCAATGTCAATATGCTAATTAATTTTTTTTTAGCATTTCTTTTAGTTTCATAAACCTGTAACTGCTCAATAAGTAACTTTAACATAAGGTAACTTATCTAGAGGAGATAAATCTGTAACATTGTTTACGGCTAGATTACAGAAAAAATATCTCTTATTTGTATCTCCAGCCCCTTAAAGTTAGCTGATTTAATCGTTTCTCCTTCTTTGAGGGTATTTAAGCTTTCTATATCCCTTTCTTGAGAGAAGAAGTATTGAGTAATACTTTTGCTTTTCAAATCCACGATCCAGTATTCTAAAACACCGCTTTTCATGTAAAGATTTAATTTTGTCACCATATCCTTGCCTTTGGTCGATAGAGACAAGACTTCGACAATCAGTGTCGGTACTCCTTCGTATTTGTTATCCTCATTAATCTTGTCAGTATCACAAATCACTATAATATCCGGTTGGACAACATTAGGATCTTCTTCGAACTTGGTCGCAAAACCGAATAGCTTCACATCTAGCGGTGCTGTTAATGAACGGCAGGAATTACCCCTAAAATAGTTATAAAAGCGTCCTGCTATTTCGTTCACAACAATCTGGTGGTCGAATCTAGGTGAAGCCAGCAGATAAATCTCACCATCGATAAGCTCGTATCTTTGATCAGATGAGTTAACCAAATCCAGATATTCTTCATAGCTGATCCTTCTTGGAGTTTTATATTTATTTGATTCCTCGTGAATTAGAATATAGTCAGGCTCAACATAGCGTATAAGCTTGGCGACAGTCTTTCCGTTTTTAACAATAATTACATCTTCTTTTTCTGTCAGTGAAAGATATTTCCCAAAAGCATTCTGTAAATCCGTAGCATTAACACGCATAATATCACCACATTTCATATTTTGGCTATTATTCTATAGAATTTTAGCTGTTTTATCAAGTATAATAGCTACTCTTCTTCTCCAATAATAGCATAAAATCAAAATCGTAAAATTTCTTATCCTGTAAAAAGCAAAAAGAACCGTCCCCATCGCTTTTTTTTCGTCATACCAACTTTTTTTCTAAAAACTGAGTATCGTTCAATGTATCGTAACACTATCCTTGATATCTTCGAAGGTTTTGGGGCCGATTCCTGACACCTCCAGAAGTTCTTCAATGGTCTTAAAGCTACCATTAGCTTCACGATACTGGATGATGTCTTCTGCCTTGGCCGGACCGATTCCTTTTAGAGTCATTAGCTGATCTGCACTCGCCTGATTTATAGAGATCTTACCTTCGTTGATTTCCAGCAGCTTTTCTGACATTAGCTCTCCCTGCTTAGGTACATAGATCATCATTTCATCATAGAGCTTGCGAGCTAAGTTAAGCTGAAGAGTATCAGCATCCTCGGTTACTCCTCCAGCCATATCCAAGGCGTCCTGCACTCGGTCCTCACTTGTAAGTTGATAAGTTCTTGGATTGACAACTGCTCCTTTGACATCGACAACAACTATCTTGATTTTATCTTCCTCTTGAACTGATGTCTCAACACTTTCTTCTGACATTAGTCTTCCTTCAAACGAATCTATGTCCGAGAATTCTAGTGGTTCAGCCCTTTGCCAATATATAAGCTGCACAGTCAAGATGATTAAAGCTGCCATAATTATACTTAGATAAATCATGTTTCTTTTAGATAAATATCTCAATAAAAACCCCTCCTAGAAAAAAAGTTAGATAAAAGCTCGCAGATTAATTTATAATAAGTTCATTAGTATTTTTACTGAAAACTAGAAAACCAGAGGTGAAATGCTTTGACAGATGTTCATATAGAATTAGCTAAGAAGGTCAAGAAGAAAACCAGCGCTATTGCTCAATACCAAGAGATGGATCAAAGACGGGAAGAGCTTATCTCCCAATTAATCGTCAGCTATAAATCCAACAAAAAAATTGAATTAACTGAACTAAATCAATGGACAAGCATAATGAATGCTTTTGCCGTAGCAAACCAGCTGCCCACTAGAAAAATAGTTACCGCAGAAATGTTTGCGGCGTATATAAAAAATTTACAATAATCAGCTTATCTTTCTTTACTAAGAATATTTGACAAACGTCTTAATTTTTCCTTTTTTTTTAATGAAAAAAAACGGTTAACTTTAGATTTTTTTCGAAAAATCAAAAAGTACCGTCCCCGACGATCTGAAGATTTTAAAAGGCTGGCTCATTTTAGTTTACCTAAAATGAGCCAGCCTGAATTTTATATCTTGCCAACTGTTAGCTCTTCTACTAATCGCTCCTTGATAAGATAGCCTAGTTCCAAACTATTTAAGGCTTTATCGAAAACTGCCTCTCCTGCTAAATCAGCAGCGATAATATCTGGATCGTAGGGGATTGTTCCCAACAAAGCTAGACTATCTAAGGAGTCCCTGATTATTTTTTCATCACCGGGTCTAACCTTGTTAGCAACTGCATAAACCCTTGTGACTCCTAAGTCCTTTGCCAATTTCACAACGTTTCTGGCGGTTTGAATGCTTCGCTGACCCGGTTCAACCACAACGATAAAAGCATCGACACTCTCGGCAGTTCCCCGCCCTAAATGCTCCAGTCCCGCTTCCATATCGACAATGATAGTATCATTAGCTTTTACTACCAGGTGTCTTAGCAGTTGCTTCAGCAAGGTATTTTCCGGACATGCACAGCCAGACCCCCCGGTTGTGACATTGCCCATTTGCATAAGACTAATGCCATTATGCTCAATAGCGTATTTCTCCGGAATATCCTCGACATAAGGATTAATCTTAAAAACCTGACCTGACGAACCGGGTTCAGCCCCTGTACGCTCTTTAATCAGCTTCTTATCCTCGGCAATTGTGGTTAGCTTAGCCAGCTTTTCCTGCGGAAAGCCTAGAGCAGTACCAAGATTAGCATCCGGATCGGCATCGATGGCAAATACCCTTCTTCCCTCATTAGCAAATATCTTAGCCAGCATTGAGGAAAGCGAGGTTTTTCCGACCCCTCCCTTGCCTGAAATAGCAATTTTAAAACCTTTATCCAACAATCTCATCAGCTCCTATAGGTTTGTCAGTTCGGGTATCTGTTCTGCGTCAGCTAAACGAGTTTGTTAATTTGGGAGGTTTAGAGCCGCTCTTTTCTGTTTTAAACGCTCAATAATTTGGTGGGCAGCCTTAATGGGATCCTCTTCATAAATGATTTTGCCACCAAATAGTCCATCTGTGGTTAATTCGTAATCCTCTTTGCTTCCAGTCAATACATTAGTAACAAGCTCTGAGCCGGCTATTGGCGGCATTAAGCCAACATGGACGTCAACACCGTGAGCAATAAAGCAGGCACCAATTGCTAAGGCTTTCGGACTTTGGATTTCTGGCGAAGAACCGGCAACGGGCAAGTCCTTGCTTTCCACGCCAACGTAATCAGCTAGCGCCATAATTAAATCTGCTACCCGGGAATTATCAACACAGCTTCCCATATGTAGTACCGGTGGTAAGGATTCTAGCCCATTTGCTTGACCAACGGCCTTTAATACTCCTTTTAATCCATCTCCGCAATACTTAACACCTTCCGGAGACAGCAAGGAGAATTTGCCTAAGGAGTGAGCTGAACAACCTGTAGCCACAACCAGCACATTATGCTTCAACAATTCTTTAGTTATCTCTACATTTGCCCAGTCCTGTTTGACCCGCGGATTGGTACAGCCAACTAAGGCGACAGCTCCTAAAATATTGCCGGAGACAATATTATCTACAAGCGGCTTTAGAGGCTTCTCAGGGTCAACCTTCTTCAAAGCATCAACGATTTGTTCGGTTGAAAAACCGGCATAAGCACTAACCCTTTCATTTGGTATTTCGACCTTATCCGGATTCCGTTTCGGAAAATTAGCTATCGCTTTTCTAATGATTTCTTGAGCAACCTGATCAGCTCTCTCAGGGGTAAAATCTATATGGGTAGCACCGGGCAGCTTGGAATAAGATAGTGAGGTTAGTACATCTGTATGATAATCGGCAGCTACCTTTGGCAGGCTGGGCATAATACACTGGATATCTACTGCCATTGCCTCTACTGCTCCCGTAACAATAACCGCCTCTTGGCTGGCAAAGTTTGTTGCCACAGGTATCCCCCTGCGCATCAGTACTTCATTTGCCGAGCAGCAAACACCGAATACGTTAATGCCTTTGGCACCAACCGCCTTTGCTTCATTTTCCAGCTTCTCCGACCATTCAACTACTTTATCAGCCAACATTGGAATATGACCGTGAACCGAGACATTAACCATTGCCTCTTCTATTACTCCTAAACGATACTCTGATTTTACGACCTTAGGAGTGCCAAATAAAATATCCTGCAAATCTGTCGAAAGTTTTAGTCCGGCATAACCATCAGTTATTCCTAGTCGCATAACTCCCAACAAAAGATTAACGGGATCAGCATCTGAACCCATCGCCTGTCTGTTTACAGCAATTGCCAGCTCCTGATGAGCATTGGCAGGCAATAGATTTAAGCCCTTCCATCTTTCAATTGTCTTGGGATTAGCCATCTTTTCGAGCCAAGGCAATACTCCAAACTGCTGCTGGAAGCTCACTAGAGCCTTTAACGCAACCTCTTTAGCTACTTCATTAACTCCCTTTCCATCAACTGTTAAGCCTAGCTGAGCAGCAACTCTAAGTAGTTTTTCTGGGTCTTTAATCTCAAATGGCGCTTTACCTTCTGCCGTTTCTAATAAGGTGAGGGCAACCTCTCTAGCATGTTCAATGTGCGGTGTCATTCCTTCGGCAACCATATCTACTAGATTTCTTGCGACAATTGAATCTGCAGTTGCTCCACAAACTCCTGCTTGTGCCCCTTTTCCGCCGGGTACAATTCTACAGGGCCCCATAAGACAGCGCTTACAACAAACTCCAAGCTCGCCAAATTTACAGCGTACCCCTAATTCCGTATTGCGGTCAAAGGCCGTCGCAATTCCTTCTTCTCGAGCCTTCGTAATCATTTGCTGAACTCCGGTATCTAGTGTTAAATCTTTAACATCTATCAGCCGTTTCCCCATTTTACAACCTCCTACTAAAATTATTTTTCTTCGTTGGTTTCTCTTCATTGTTCGAGGGTAACCATTGTGCTCGTTTCATTTTATCAACCCAGTAATAAAAAAACTGTCGGCTAACCGACAGTTTTTTTAAAATAAACAGATTTTTCTGAAATAAATTGAACATTTAGTTATTAACTTTTTGCAGCTTCTCAATATCCTTAATGAGAAACGTGCCTCTATCCAGCTTTTCAATTACAGCCAGCTTAAGCAGATCGTTAATCAGGGTTGAGACTGTTTGCCTTGTTGAACCGACGATCATCGCCAGATCTTCATTGTTTAAACCGATTTTTACTTTGATCCCTTTAGCGGTTTTTATCCCTTTATCCTTGGCGGCATTTACTAGAAACTCAATTAAGCGGGAACGTGTCTCTTTAAAAGCTAATCCATTAATAATAGTAATCGAATTCTTTAGCAGCTCCCCAAGAACTTGAACCATAGTTAAAGCAATATCCGGTATTTCTTTAATAATTTTTTGCAGCACACTAATATTGGCGACAAGGATCGAGGTATTATCCATAGCCTGACAAAAAGCTCTGGTATGCGTGCTGAATATATCCCCGGGCTCTAAAATGGAAAGGGTAAACTCCTTTTCCTCGTTTACTAAATAAACCCGTACACGTCCACTTTTAATAACAAAAATAAGATTATGCTCTTCGTTTGGAAAAAAGATCAACTCTTTTTTTTGGAATCTGAACTCGCGAAACTCTTTGAAGCTCTCACTGCAAGCAGGTGAACTTAATACCTCTAATAAATTGATGTCTGTCAATTTCATTCTAGTTGGCATAGTTAATTCCCCCTTATAAGCAAGACTCAAAGAAATGATTAACTTACGACAATGTTGACTAGCTTCCCAGGAATAACTATCTCTTTGCGAATTGTTTTATTCTGTATTGCCGATTTAACCTTCTCCAGTTCTAAGGCAGTCTTTAACATTGTATCCTTATCCATATCGGTTGGAATATTTATTCTTTCAACTATTTTACCATTAACCTGAACAACTATCTCCACTTGTTTTTCGATTGTCAGAGCCTCTTCATACTCCGGCCATGGCTGATAGGTGATTGTTTCACGATGTCCCAACAGCTCCCACAGTTCCTCTCCGAGATGCGGAGCAATCGGGGCAATAAGCTGGGCAAAATCCTTCATCGCTTCCCTTGGCAGCTCATTAGCCTTGTAAGCTTCATTGACAAAGATCATCATTTGGCTGATAGCTGTGTTAAACCGCAGATTATCATAGTCTTCAGTAACCTTCTTAATTGTTTTATGCCAAACTCGCTTAAACTCCTCTGTTCCTTCACAATCGCCGATCCGCGGGTTCAGCCTACCATCTTCACTAACGTAAAGACGCCAGATGCGGTTCAAGAAGCGATATGCCCCTTCAACACCATTAGTGTTCCAAGGCTTAGTTGCTTCAAGCGGTCCCATAAACATTTCATATAATCTCAAGGTGTCGGCACCATGGCTATTAACTATTTCATCCGGGTTAATAACATTACCTCGGGATTTGCTCATTTTCTCATTGTTTTCCCCAAGGATCATCCCTTGATTGATTAACTTATAAAAGGGCTCTTTTGTGCTGACAACTCCGATATCGTAAAGCACTTTATGCCAAAAACGGGCGTAAAGAAGATGCAATACCGCATGCTCAGCTCCACCGATATACAAATCGACCGGCAACCACTTTTCCTGTAGCTCCTTGGAACAGATTTCCTGATCATTATCTGGATCGATATACCTTAGATAGTACCAGCAGCTACCTGCCCATTGAGGCATTGTGTTGGTTTCTCTTTTAGCTGGCTGACCGGTTTCCGGATCTACGGTATTAACCCAATCAACAACATTAGCCAGTGGAGACTCCCCCGTACCCGAAGGCTGAATTTGATCAACATCAGGTAAAAGCAGTGGAAGCTCACTCTCCGAAAGCGCCTTAGTAGTACCATCCGCTAAATGAATTACCGGAATCGGTTCACCCCAGTAGCGTTGTCGGCTAAACAGCCAATCCCGCAAACGGTAAGTTACCTTCTCCTCACCCTTACCCTGCTCTTCCAGCCAAGCAAGCATTTTAGCAATCGCTTCTTGGTTGTTTAAGCCATTAATAAACGCGGAATTAACATGCTCTCCGTCGCCGGTATAGGCTTCTTTAGTCAAATCTCCGCCTTTTATTACTTCTCTAATCTCGATGGCGAATTTGCTGGCAAACTCATAATCCCGCTCATCATGCCCCGGCACTGCCATTATGGCACCTGTACCATAGGAAGCTAAAACATAGTCGGCTATCCAGATTGGAATTTCCTCTTCATTAACCGGGTTTACTGCATATGCCCCAGTAAAAACTCCAGTTTTATCCTTGGCTAAATCGGTGCGCTCTAAATCACTTTTGCGAGCAGCCTGTTCCTGATAAGCTGTTACCTGCGATTGTTGCTCCGAAGTGGTAATCTTGTCAATCAAGCGATGCTCCGGTGCTAGAACGCAGTACGTTGCTCCAAATAGGGTATCCGGTCTAGTGGTAAAAACCGTTAATTTCTCCTCCGGCAAACCGGCAATCGAGAAATAGACCTCCGCTCCCTTGGATTTGCCAATCCAGTTCCGCTGCATATCCTTGATGCCCTCTGTCCAGTCCAGCTCCTCTAAATCCTCCAACAGCCTTTCGGCATACTCGGTTATCTTCAAAACCCATTGACGCATCGGTTTGCGGATTACTGGATGCCCGCCGCGTTCACTCTTACCATCGATTACCTCTTCATTGGCAAGAACAGTGCCTAAAGCCGGGCACCAATTAACTGGCTCCTCTGACACGTAAGCTAACCCCTTATTATATAATTGCAAAAAGATCCACTGCGTCCACTTATAATAATCAGGATCTGTTGTGCTAAATTCGCGATCCCAATCATAGGAGAAGCCCAACGATTTGATTTGCCGACGAAAATTATCAATGTTTATAAAGGTTATCTCCCTTGGATGCTCTCCTGTGTCTAAAGCATGCTGCTCGGCCGGCAAGCCGAAAGCATCCCACCCCATCGGATGTAAAACATCATAGCCTCGCATTCTTTTATAGCGCGAGACAATATCTGTCGCTGTATAGCCTTCAGGATGACCTACGTGCAGTCCCGCTCCCGAGGGATACGGGAACATATCTAGCGCATAAAACTTCGGTTTATTGTCATCATTTAAAACCTTAAAGGTCTTGTTATTCTCCCAGTATTTTTGCCATTTTGGCTCAATCTTCAATGGATTATAGCCAAATGTCCTCTCTTCCTGCTGATTGCTTGTTTTTACTTCCATTCTGAATGCCTCCCTATTTAATTATTCCATCTACGTCGAAACACTCCATCGTTGAAATATGATCAGAGTTGTATTTTGCATAAGAAGCGACTTTTGGGAATTGTCTTTCTTCATTATTTCTTATTAAAAGAAAGACAATGGACGACGGAGCTCGTTGTAAAATACAACTCAAGCTACAACAGCTCAGTTTCATAGAAACTAAAAAACCCCCCACCCCCAGCGCAATCGCTAGGGACGAGAGGTTAAGAACTATCCCGTGGTACCACCCTAATGATATTCTCCTAATGAAAAATACCACTCAAATCTTTAACGCAGATGCTGCGGCAAAAGGTACTTGTTCATTCCCTCTTGCGGTTTAAAGGCGAGTTCACAATTGATGATTATCGGCTTACACCACGAACCGACTCTCTAAAAAATCATCTCCCATTGCTACTATTCCTTATCATAACCTTTAAATTGGTTTAATTCTCTAAGCCCTATCTGTGTAATAATATTATTTATGATTATACGCATCAAGCTTGCGAAAAGTCAAGTTATTTAGCTGATTTTTTTTATGTAGAAAAACCTATTTACTTTTGCTTCGTTAAATAGGTCCAGCCGGCTTCCTGATAAACCAAACCTTCCTTCATCAGCTTACCTAAAGCCCGCTTAAAAGCTGCTTTGCTCATTTCCAGCTTTTCCATTATAATGTCAGGCTGTGTTTTATCCCAATATGGCATTGCTCCACCCCGAGCTTCCAGGATCTCCAGAACTCGCTCGGAATCCTCTATTCGGCTCTCTTCCTTTAAAGGCTTAACGGACAAATTAAGCTTACCGTCTTCACGAATAAAGGAGACTCTTACCTGAAGCTTCTGCCCTAGGCGCAAATCCGCGTTCTGCTCTGAGCGATGTAAAAAACCGACCTGATTATTTTCTAAATACAGATGCGTCCCGACACTTAAATGCTTTAAGACTATTCCCTCAACTGACTCATTCATTTTTAAATTCCTTTGAGGATTTTGGCTTGCCCGTTTCTCCAGAAAAAGCTGAATATCTTCTTCCTCCTTCACAAGACTTGCCAGCAAACGATCCTGTTTGTCATGAACTAACTTTACAAGCACCGTATCACCAAAGCTAGGCCAAATTGCTTTATCCTCAGGAAGATCAGCAATCGGCAATAAGATCTGCTTCTCCAGACCATTATCTAAGAAAAAACCCATCATCGCCTGATAATCCTTGACCTCCAGAAAAGCTGTCTCACCTAAGGTAATCAGGGGAGTATGCAAAGTCGCTGCCGCACGTCCCTTGTGGTCATTATACAAAAAAACCCGCAGTTTATCGCCGATTTTCACCTGTTGATAATTCTGCTCAGAAAAATGTAACAAAACATCCTCTTCGCCATCGCTCAAAAAATAGCCAAAAGGTGAATCGCGTTCCACAGTTAAATCACAATAGGTACCAGTTAGAAGACTCATAACAACTACCTCTCCTCAAGCTCGACACGTGGGGCATCTGCCCACAAGCGCTCTAAATTATAGAATTCCCTCTCTTCTTTATGAAAAATATGAACTACCACATCGCCAAGATCTAATAGAACCCAACGAGCATGATTCATACCCTCAATACCCTTTATCTCAACAGTAGCTTCTTGTATTTTATCCTTTATTTCCTTGGCAATTGCTTGAACCTGCGTCTCCGAATTACCGGTACAGATCACGAAATAATCAGCGATAACTGACAGGCCCCGAATATCTAAAATTACTGTATCCCACGCCTTTTTGTTTTCCGCAGTTTCTGCTGCCAACTGGGCTATTTCCTTAACACTTAAACTCATTATAAACCTCCTTTTTTAATATATTTCCCTCTTCATCGCGATTTATATCATTCTTCTCCGCATTGTTTCGCAAGATAATTTCTGGCATCAAGAGTTAGTGGATAGATCGCCTCATTTTTTTCTTCTAGATATTCAATTGTTGAGGTAAATGCCAGCAAAAGGGCACAGTTTAAATCTTCTTTGGCTTTCGCTCGTAACTGCTCAACATACGGATAAACACGAGAAGGCTCAATATAATCTGCTAAACATACTATTTTTTCAATTTGCGACATCTTTTCTCTGCCTGAGGTATGGTATTTAATCGCATTAAGAATATCTTCGTCATTAATAGAAAATTTATTCTTCGCAACTAATGCTGCGACCGGACCGTGCCACAATTCATTATTATAGACTAATAAATCCGGCGGCATCTCACTTTGATTCTCTTTAATTATCTCCGAAAGTCTGGCCTTCGGCCAGTTTTTACAATAATCATGCAAGAACGCAGCAACTATTACCTTTTCCTGATCGGCCATAAACCTCTCCGCTAATTCCTTAGCACTCTCAACTACTCCTAGAGAATGCTGATATCTCTTTTCAGTAACCTCTTTTTTCAACTCTGCTAGTAGCAGCTCAAGCTTAATCGTCATATAGACCATTCTCCAAAATATATTCTTCTACCCGTTCAGGAAGGACATAACGAATTGTCCTGCCGATTCTTCGCCAATTCCTAATCTGAGACGATGAGATATCTAGTTGCGGCATGGGAACAAATTGTACTCTGGAAATAATCGGCGTTAACTCAGGATTCTGATCATCATAGACATAGCCCGGTCTTTCTAAACCAATTAGCTTTACTATCTGCAGCAGCTCATCTATTCCCTGCCATTTAGGCAAATATTTAATCATATCGCCGCCAAGAATTAAGTAAAAAGAATAATCCTGATATATTTCCCGAAGGTCTCTTACAGTATCCACTGTATAGGAAGGTCCTTCTCTTTCTAATTCAATTGTGCAAAGCTGATATCTTTTGTCCAATTCTACCGCTCTTCTTACCATTTCAACTCGATGATTAATTGCGGTAATATTTTGTCCCATTTTATGGGGCGGATTTGGTGCCGGAATAAACCAAATCTCATCCAGCTTTGCGTAAAAAAGTGCCTGTTCGGCGGCAATTAAATGACCAATATGAATCGGGTCAAATGTCCCGCCTAAAATTCCAATTCTTTTCATTAATCTACCTCGGCAACTCGATTTCTTTGTTCTCTACTGACTCGCGATATAAGACTATTGTATGCCCAATCAATTGAACCAATTCGGCATCGGTACCTTCGGCTAAAGCGAAGGCAGCCTCGTTTTTATCCTCAAGACTGTTTTTCAGAATTGTTATCTTGATTAACTCCCTTTTTTCCAATGCCTCACTAATTGTTTTAAGCATATTTTCATTTATCCCACCTTTACCAACCTGAAAGATTGGTTCAAGATGGTGCGCCAAAGCTCTTAAATACCTTTTTTGTTTGCCAGTTAACAATTTCCTTCTTCCTTCCTTATGTAGAATCATTAGATCAACGAATCTAAGACGACCTGCCGCATAAAGCTGCTGTCAGCCTTTATCTCAGTCCATTTCTCAAAGGCAATCGCCCCTTGATTAATAAACATTCCCAAACCCTCATGGATTGTTGCTCCCTGTGCATCGGCATCATTCAATAACTTGGTTCGCAACGGATTATAGATAATATCGCTGACTATTTGTTGTGGGTTAATCCACTCATTTTTTACTAAAGTTCCTGTAATGTTGGGCGACATTCCAACAGAGGTTGTATTAATAATTAGTTCGGCCTCATGAAGACAGCTTTCCAGTTGGGTAAAATTAGCAACATCTATCTTGGAATTATTAATGCTCAACACTAATTCTTCAGCACGCGTCTCATCACGATTGATAATCGTTATTTTTTTCACTTGCTGCTTAGCAAGCGCATAACTAATCGCCCTTGCAGCACCACCGGCACCAAGGATGATTATTTTTTTGTCTTGTAATTGAACTCCGGTTTCCTCTAAAAGTGAAGCAAGATACCCTTCTCCATCAGTGTTATAGCCAATCAGCTTGCCGTTACTGTTAACTACGGTGTTAACAGCGCCAATCAGCTTGGCCTCCGGTGATATTTCGTCAAGAAAAGGTATAATCGCCTCTTTATGAGGTATCGTGATATTTAGCCCACGAAAACCAAGCGCCCGAACCCCAGCTATTGCAGCCTGCAGGTTCTCCGGCTGAACATCAAACGCCAAATAAAGATAATTTAACCCCAATTCGTGAAACATGGCATTATGCATCAGCGGTGATTTTGAATGACTGACCGGATGCCCAAATAGACCTATTAACTCTGTATTGGCATTAACCATCAGCTTACTCTCCTAATATTTTAGATTAAGGCTTTCCTTAAATGAACACCGATTCCCTTTGGAACAAAGACGTCTATGCTTACCGACTCTCCATCCACAGCAATCCAGCCTAAACCCGATATCACGATATCGCTTTTTTCTCCAGCTGTCAACCTAAAGGAATGTTTAACTAAACCGGGAAGCTTGTCAACCTCTTCAGCGGTCGGTGGGGTTAATAACTCCCCAAGGTGCTTCTGATAGAGGCTCTCGGCATTCTCTAATTTAGTTCGGTGGATTTCTAGCTCGTTAGAGATATAACAAACGAAGCTGTTGCGTGATTTGCTCGCTTGATCAATTCTTACTAAACCGCCGAGAAATAGGGTCTGTTCGCCAATTAATTGATAGACCTTAGGCTTAAGCAGTTTTTTTGGTGTAATCACCTTTAGCGTGTTCGGGCTGACCATCTCACTAAAGCGCTCCTTATGAACGACCCCCGGTGTATCAATAAGAAAGCGTCCGTTATTTAAAGGAAGCCTAATCGTGTCAAGTGTGGTTCCCGGAAACCTAGAGGTTGTCAGCTCAGCCTGTTTACCCGCATAAAGTAAAGGCATTAGTTTATTTATCATGGATGATTTACCAACGTTCGTAGCTCCTACTACATAGATATCTCTTTTTTTACTATTTTCTCGAAGATAATCAGCAATCTCTTCAATGCCCTGACCTTTTTCCACGCTTGCTAGGAATATTTCTTCCGGATTAAGCCCATGTTCATGTGCATAGGTTCTTAGCCAATGCTTTGTCCTTGCTAAATTAATTGTTTTGGGAAAAAGATCTATTTTATTAGCCACCATAATATAAGGGTTGTCGCCAATAAAGCGAGGCAATCCGGCGATCAAGGTGCTATCTATATCCAATAAATCAACTATTTGAACAACTAAGCTTTTTGTGTAGGCAATTTTATTCAGAATCTGCACGAAGTCGTTTTCGTTAATCTGTGTAGGCACAACTTCGTTATAATGTTTAATTTTGAAGCATCTCTGGCAAATCACTTGACCTTTGGACAGTGCAGAATTCGGGATATACCCAAGACCTCTAGGTAGCTCAGTTTGCAGCTCTACTCCACAGCCCGTACATTGTTTAATCTCTGCCATTATCGTGCCCTCCCTTAATCCTTCCAAGTAATCAATCCACGCTTTTTCATCCAAGGAAAAATCATTTTTTCTACCAGTCGATTTATCTTAGTTCCTAAACCTTCCTTTTTCGAAATTGGCACTACAAGAATAGTATACAAACCCAGTCGATTGCCGCCAAAAACATCCGTTAACAATTGATCACCAATTACGACCGTTTCTTTAACAGTTGAATTGATTTGTTTTAGCGCCTTAAGGAAGGAATTTTTAGTCGGTTTTTTGGCCTTATGAATATAAGGAACTGTAAGCGGCACAGCAATTTCCGCCACTCTAGTTCGCTTATTGTTCGAGACAATCATAACTTTAAAGCCCATTTCTTGCAAATCGTCCAGCCACTTGATCAGTTTGGGAGTTGCTTCAATGGAATCCGATTCAACTAAGGTGTTATCCAGATCAGTGATTATCGTAGTAACCCCGGCTTTTTTTAAGGCCGGCAAATCTATTTCGTAAATTGAGCTAACATATAAATTGGGAGCAAATAATTCTAACACAGCTACACCTCCATATTAATATATTCGAGCTTCGTCGAATCACTTCTTAGCTGGAATATGATCGTTGTGCCCGTAGGGTGCTCCATACTAAAAAGACTATATCGGCAATAACTATACCATATTTATCCGTGATACTGCAAAAAATATTTAAAAAAAGCACAACACAAAAAGTTCAGCTTAGTGAACAAGCTGAACTATCATGTTGATAAAAGAGATTTGGTTCGGATCGAGTTTCCAGGCTAAGGTGACACAAACCTGCCGATAATGTTAACAGGTATTGAAGACTCGCCAACCAGCCGTTCATATTCCTCTGGCTTTAATGATAGAATCGCACAAGTTGCCGGTCCACCGGATTTATAAATATCGATCGGCAAATCCTCCGCTAGAACAAACTGCAAGCCGTTTGTTCTGGCCATTTCTTTAGCCTCAAATAATATCCCTTTTGAGCCAACCGGCAAGATCTCTTGAATATAATCTCTCTTCTTCAATTCCAGCATAACGGATATTGACATCGTCTCTTTTCCGGCATCAATCATTAGCTCGTCGCCGACCTTTGGCAATCCGATTACTACAGCAAGAGCATCTTTTAAGGTCTGTGCCTGCTTAAAATTCTGTTTATCAATTGTTCCAATTACGGTAATGCCGATTCCTGTTTGGACAGTCGGGACATTCTCCTCGGTACTCCCGGTTATTAGATTGACATCGGATAATCCCAAAGGTAACAGCGCCTTTTTTATCCCCTCAATAATTCGTTCACCAGTATTATCCATTTCCACTGCAAGGGTATTTATAATACTAATCGGCTGAGCACCGAATGCCAGAATCTCCGACAAGGCGACAGCTGTAATGTAATACCCCAGAACTTCCGGTGTTGTCTTCACAACATCTTGTTCCTTATTGCCGATCCCCCCAGCCGAATCACAAGCAATCACCAGTGTCAAATCTGTATTCAAATCGATTAAAGTTAAATCACGAAATTTTTGGCTATTCATGATCTAGACCTTTCAGCCCAATCGTTTACTAATTAATTTGTATAATACGTAAGCTAAAATTACATTTGCTGCTGAAGCAATAATTAGCGGAATAATAATTACAGAATATAGCGCCATACCGTTCAAAGGCAATTCCAGCCAAGCTGAGATCGGTGCAGTTACTAAGGCGAGACCTGGACCGTTTAAAATTACTGCAACGATAATTGCGATAATCGGATTAAATTTTTTGTACACAAAACCAAAAGCATAACAGGTTAATCCCATACCGACTGCAATAACTAAATGTAAAGGTACAGTTAACGGGAAACCGCTAGTCAATGCTGTTAACAAATGTCCAAAGCTGCCAACAATTGCTCCGGCGGCTGGACCTAAAAATATAGCAGCAAAATATCCAGGTAGTGAATCAAAAGCAATACTGTAAAAGCCAATCTTGATATATGAACCAACTGCTGACAAACCAATTAATAGCGAGATATAGACTAATCTTCGTACTTGATTATTATTAATAGCTACTTGAGTGTTCATTAATTAATCTCCTCCGTTTAATGTGAATTTAATTGGCGAGTAAGATCTGTGGTGTTTTGCTGATCGGGTGCTCAATCATCACTGTTTTGGTTTTATAAACCATTTCCAAATTATGTTCCTTCATTACCTCTTGAACTGTTCCAATAGTTTGAATACTGCTTTTATTTAACAATAATAAGCGATCACAATATTGAGCGGCTAAATTCAAGTCGTGCAATACCATGATAACAGTAGCTTTTTTTTCTTTTTGCCATTTTCGCACGTGCTTCATCACCATTGATTGATGACCAATATCCAAATAGGTTGTCGGCTCATCTAAAAATAGCACTTCCGGCTCCTGAACAATTGCCCGGGCTAAGGAAACCATTTGCCTTTCCCCGCCGGATAAGGCATATACCGGCTTCTCTCGCAAGTGCCAAATATCTAGATTAATCAATGTTTCTTTAATTAATCTGTAATCTTCCAAAGATGGCTCGGCAAAAGGCTTTAACCAAGGATATCGTCCCATCGAAACGATTTCTTCAACAGTAAAAGCTAAAGGGGGTGTGCCTTCCTGCTCAACAAAAGCGGCGAACTTGGCTAATTCCTTTTTACGGTACTTGGCGATCGCTTTGCCATTTAATAGCACCTCTCCCTGCATATCCGGAAACATTCCGGTGATTGCTCGAAGAAGTGTCGTCTTGCCGCTTCCGTTCGGGCCAATAATCCCGAAGCTTTCAGCCCGATTTATTGTAAAAGAAACCTTAGATAGAACCTCTTTATCAAGATAACTATATGATAGCTGCCTTACCTCAATCGCCACCATTAATTTCCCCTCCTCAACCCTCTTCTTAACAGATATGCAAAGAATGGAGCGCCTACAAAAGCTGTTATTACACCAATCGGAATCTCCCTTGAAGGTATAACTGATCGCGCCAAGGTGTCCGCCCATAACAGAAATATTGCTCCGGCAATTGTCGATATCGGAATAAGTATCCGATGATCCGGACCGGTAAGCAGTCTAATCAAATGGGGAGTTACTAAGCCAACAAAGCCAATAATCCCAACGATAGATACTGCTGAAGTTGCCAACATCGATGCCACAAGCAGAATATAGATCTTCTTCTTCTCCACATCTATTCCCAAATGCTTAGCTGCCTGCTCTCCCAAAGCTAAGACATTGAGATCCTTATATTGAGTAACTAAATAGATCATCCCGAGCAAAAAATAAGGAATAAGTACCCAGACGTCTAGCCAATCGTTATTCGCCAAGCTTCCCATCATCCAAAATACGATCGATTTCAATTGATCACCGGAAATGGCAATTAAAAAAGAAAGAATCGCTCCTGTAAAGGATTGGGCAATCACTCCGGCAAGAATTAAGGTTTCGTTATTTCGCCGATTCTTAAAACTGGCAAGCAGCATGACGAGTACCAAGGAAATTAAACCCCCAAAAAATGCAAAAAGCGGCAAAGTGAAGGGTCCGACAAATTGGCTGTTTCGTAAAAAGAGAATCGTAAATGCTGCTCCCAAAGCTGCTCCTGAGGAGACTCCCAAAATATAGGGATCTGCTAACGGATTACGGAGAACTCCTTGAAAAGCTACCCCGGATATTGACAGCATCGCCCCAACGACTATGCTCAAGAAAATTCTTGGCAAGCGAAGATTCATCACAATCGCTTCCTGCCCTGTAGTCCAGGTTTGCGGAAGGTCGAATCCCAGAAGATTATGCAGCAATATTCTGATCGTTGTTCCAACTGGCAGATTAACTGACCCGATCAAGATACTAAGGAACACCGAGATAACTAGTATGGCAATGAGGATCAATATCCACGAGATTAGCTTTTTTTGTTTTAACATTTTATGACCTGCTTTGAATTTGATATTTTTCTTTAGAATTTACTAAATACGTCTGGATATAATGCTTTAGCTATTTCGAGCAAACCGTCAATTATCCGTGGTCCTGAACGAGTAACTGTATCACTATCCACACTGATAACCCGGTCGTCAGCAACTGCAGTTACGTCCTTCCAGCCTTCACGAGCTAATACTCCCTCAACAGCATTCTCTACGTAATAGCCATAAGTAATCAGGATAACCTGTGGGTTTTTATCGATTACTTGCTCTTCACTATATTGTGGGTAGCCTTGCTCTTCAACTATACTATCTCCACCGGCAATCGTAATCAGCGAGTCAATAAAGGTTCCCTTGCCAGATGTCCACAAGCTTGGATCAACCTCAACCCAAACCTTTACCCGATCCTCCGGCTTAATTGCTGCTGCTTGTGCTATAATCTGTTGCTCTTTCACCTGCATGGAAGCAATTAACTCTTGAGCATTTTTTGCCGTGTTCGTAATTAAGCCAAGGTTTTCAATTGTTTGGTAAATCTCTTCAATTGTTGTTGGATCATACTTAGCTGTCGGAATACCCAACGCCTGAATACTTTTGGTTACCTCATCATTAAGTCCACCGAGAACGATCAAATCGGCATTCAGATTCAAAATCTGTTCAACATTAGGATTTAGACCATCCTGAAAAACATACTCTACCTGATCCTGTACATTTACCGGATAGTTATCGTAAATAGTTACGGCAACCACTTTGTCACCTGCTCCGATGGCAAACAAGGTTTCTGTAAGGCTAGGAATCAAAGAAACAATTCTCTTTGGATCAGCAGGGATCGTTAATTCTGCACTTCTGCCATCCTTGATTGTTAAAGGATATGTTGTAGCAGCCACCTCGTTCTCCTGTTCTACAGCAGGCGGGGTTACACTTTGATCAGTAGGATCAGTTGTATTTGTTGATTCAGCAGAACAACCACTAATGACTACTAAAGCTAATAAAAATAATGAAAGCAGAATAAAACCTCTTTTTAACACAATAATCGCTCCTTTTATATTTCTTATCTGAGGAACACCAAGATAAAAACCCTTTACCTAAAAGATAAAGGGTTCTAGTGTTTAGCTTACATGTACTGATTAAATTATGTAATCTATACGCTATTTTCCCTTTCCTCGAAGAAACTAGCTTCCTTAACAAATAGGCAGGTCTCCTGACTTATGGCTCTACATTTCCTCACCTTCCCATCAAATATGACAGTGGTATCTGAGGAATGCTTCCAAATTACAGTGGCGGGACCGCGTCGGCTTCGCACCGAACTTCCCATTTATCCTTATAAAAAGGACCTATCTGTTACATACTATTATTTTTTTTCAACTTAATTATAATCCTACTACAGAAATTAACAAGTATAATTCTGTAATGTTCATGATTTAGATATGTTTAAGAAACATTATTCTCTATTAAAGCTTCCAGCAAAAAGCTATTCTCCAGAAGACCTCGTTACCTGACTAATTGTTTTTTTGGACCAATTCAGCTGATAAACTGTAGCAGGGGCAACCTCTTTATCAAAAACATCTGTTTGGTGCAAAAACGACCAAAGTAATCTTATCGGTCCTCCATGAGTGGCAATTAAAATCAAACCCTCTACTTTTTTATGCGACCACTCTTCAAAAAATTCACAAATCCTTTTTTTTAGTTCTTGCAGAGTTTCTCCATTAGGCGGGGCAGTATCGTAAGGATTAGCAATCCAACGGGAAAACAACTCTATTTCGTTTTGGTACAGCCAATCGTAGCTTTTTAGCTCCCAATCACCAAAATCCAATTCTCTAATTCTTTTGTCGATGAGTAGAGGGTAATCCAGAGCTAGTTCCTTTGCCAATAGCTGAATTGTCTGCTCAGTTCTTTTCATCCCGCTATGAATTAAGTGGGTAAAGTTATGTTCTTTTAGGGTGTTCTTCCAATCAACTATTAATGGGTCGTTGATATCTGCCAAATCGGGATCACTATTCCCCAGTAGCAAACCCTGACCATTCAGTTCTGTTCTTCCGTGGCGCACCAGATAAAACTCCATTAATCTATAACCACCCTGCGATCAATAATAAAAACACCCAAATAACAGCTTCATTGCCTTCAATTAACCAGCCATACATATCCCCCGTCAGTCCTCCAAGCTTTTTGGTAAAATAAATACCGGAGACGATTGTAAACAGGATAGAAATAAGAAAAATCCAAAAGAGATGGAAATTGATCACAAAAACCGGCACAATCCAAAGCAAGGATAATAGCAGGTATTTGGTCTTAAGCCATTCTTTAAACTCCTTGCCCATCCCTTTTTCTCTTGCATAAGGAAAAGCGTATACAGCAAGCACAACACCCCATCTGGCGATTATCGGGGTGGCAATAAAGAATGCAAATAGCTCCTCGGTTTTTATCAACTCATAGAGACTTGTCAATTTAAGCGAATAAAGGACAAAAAAAGCTATTACACCCATCGCCCCAACACGACTATCCTTCATTATCTCTAGCATCCGCTCTTTTCCCCTGCTGCTCCCGATACCATCAGAGACATCCATCCAACCGTCAGCATGAAGACCTCCAGTTATCCAAAGCAAAAAGGCAATAAGTAAAACAGCAGTCAGAGAACTAGGAAGGTTTTGATCCAATAGTCGAAACAAAATATTTGCTAAGAGACCAATCACCCAGCCAATTAAGGGAAAAAAGAAGATCGTTCTTTTAACAGTAATGTCATTATAGCGAAAAGAAAACGGCAACGGAAGGCGTGTGAAGTACTGAAATGACAATCCTAATGAATGCAGCCAATCGCTTATCATAGTTTACTCCCCTTCAAAACCAGCGGAAGACCCGCCGCCACAAAATATACTTCATCTGCTGCT
>Ga0209347_1002878_pt1 | contig 21470 bp, 24 predicted proteins | sample AutmiccommuBRH23_FD_187382 | JGI IMG/M metagenome (GOLD analysis project Ga0209347, IMG submission 187382) | Deep subsurface microbial communities from Mt. Terri, Switzerland - Autotrophic microbial communities BRH/23 (SPAdes) (version 2) | ecosystem: Environmental > Aquatic > Deep subsurface >...
CCGACCGTTGCCGGCCTTGGGATAATGCGGTTCGATCAGCGCAAGCAGAGCCGACCACGGCACCACCGTATCCATCTCGGCGAGAAACCGCTCGCGCTTCGTCTGCTTCTTCTTGTTCCGGTGATCAAGTGTCGCAAAGCTTAACTGCCTCATGGCAGGGCACCCCTCGAATCAATTCTCAGATTGTGCCATGGTTCGGAGCTTGTTCAGAGCTTCCCTAGGACAACATGGCTTACTGCGGTCGTAACATCCCGTTGAGAATTGCATGGAGATAGGACATCAAGACCAAAGGATTGCCGCGAGCCTTATGAAAGCCCACGTTCTCAGAGACAGCGATAAAGCTGACATTGAGTGCGAACGATCTTCAGGCCCAGCCGGTTCATTTCTGCAAGAGGCTTCTCTGGCGTCTTCAACTGTCCGCCACGTACAGGACGCGCAAGAAAAGGATCACGATTCATGAAAAAGGCTCTTTTTATTCTGGTGTCTGTTGGCACTCTTGTATTCGCTGCCTCCGCGGGGCTGGCGCACCATGGTTGGAGCTGGACGACAGGTGGCAACATCGACCTTACCGGAATCATCAAGAGCGCCAAACTTGGCAATCCCCACGGCGTGGTGACGGTTGATGTCGAAGGGGTGACGTGGACGGTCGAGGTTGGGCAACCTTGGCGAAATGAACGCGCCGGTCTCGAGGACGCCGATTTCGCGATTGGTAACGAGATGCGGTTCGTCGGTCAGCCAGCGGCAGATCTTTCGAAGAAACTGATGAAGGCCGAACGAATCTACATCGGAGAGAAGGAGTACAAACTCTATCCAGACCGCGATTGAGCGATGGATGCGATCCTTGCAGCGCTAGAGCAATCCGCACTTGCCGCTCATCTGAGAAGTGCCCGGTGGGAGTATGCCTCCGTCAATGCCGCACACATCCTGGGGATCGCTCTCCTCGTTGGTTGCACGTTGCCTCTCGACCTCAAACTGCTCGGGCTTTGGCCCAGTGTCGACCGCAAAATGCTTTCGCGCGTGCTCGTGCCTGTTGCTGCGTTCGGGCTCTTGCTGGCGGTTATAACCGGTATGATGCTGTTCAGTGTGAGAGCGCAGGAATACGCGACACTATCGGTGCTACGTCTGAAGCTGTCGATCATCGCTTTCGGTTTCATAATGGTCATCGCTACCCACCTGCGTTACGGCATATGGCTCGACCGCGAACCAAATGTTTCGCTCGCTCACGTCGGAGCGATGTCGCTACTGGCGTGGATCTCAACGCTCTTTTGCGGCCGTCTTATCGCCTTCGTTGTCTAGCGGCACCGTTCAAACTTTTTTGCCAAATCAATTTCTCTGAAGCATTTGACGAAGTCGATACAGCGGCTTCTTCCTGCAGTTGAGATCCACGCCGACCCCGGCGGGGTTAACTGAGCGGTTGCGTACCTACTCGTTTGCCCTCGGCCAGTTACTCGCTGGAACGATCTCAAGCATCCTCGGTTCAGGCTACTGCAAGAGATTGAAAGTGAGGTTTTTCCAATGTTCTACCATGAGTCAGAGCACTCCTACGCGTTTCTCAACACATCAATCGACAAGCCTGCACCGGAAGGCCGCTGGACGTCCGGTCCTTCTTTCGACGATCGCGGCAACTTCCGCACAGAGAAGGCGCAGCCGCTCGGGCAGGAACCGTCACTCGGCAAGGCTCGAAGCGGCGCGGGTGCTCAAAACGAGCAGATGTGATCGTCAGGAGTGCAGCCGTGCCGGAAAACGAGCCGTTCATCTTCGACAGCCTTCTCGGCGTTGGACGAACCGTCCTAGTGGGCACGCTTGCCTACGTGCTTCTGATCGTATTCTTGCGAATATCCGGCAAGCGCACGCTGTCCAAGATGAACGCGTTCGACCTGGTGGTGACCGTAGCGATAGGCTCCACGCTCGCGACCATTCTCCTGTCGAAGGATGTCGCGCTCGCAGAGGGCGCCGCCGCTTTTGCCACGCTGATCGGCGCTCAGTACTTGATCACCTTCATTTCAGTTCGCTCGGAGTGGTTTCGCAAACTCGTGAAGTCAGAGCCAACGTTGCTGTTTCACGAGGGCAGGTTCCTGACAGAAAAGTTGCGCCGCGAGCGCGTCACACAAGCTGAAGTTCGCGCAGCAGTCAGGGCACAGGGATTTACGCACATGCAGAGCGTCGGCGCAGTCGTGCTCGAAACGGACGGCAGCTTCACGGTTCTACCTGCGCAAGACAAACGGTCGAAACCCACGACGTTGGCCAACGTGGAGTATGAGCCAATCCGGAAGGATCAGCATGGCGACACCTGACCCACTGAAGTCCGCGTATATCGAAGGACAAAATCTCGATACGCCGCAACGCATGCCCGGTCATACGAAATTCTACGAGCGCGAGACGACCCTGATGGTAAACCAAGGAGTTTAAAAGGTGCATTCCAAGCCTAGATCATCGCCCAAAAGTCCGAGCGATGAGCACGCTCATATCCAGAACCCGAATCCCGAACCTGGCACTTTTCCTGACGATGCGCAGGCCGAGCACCCGAGAGGGGAGCCGTCGCAGAATCTATCGGCGGGCGAAGACTACGGCAACGTCGACTACGAATACCGGCGTCGCCACTACGGCGATAACGTCGGTAAACATGTCGCGGGACCGGCCGTTGCAAAGGGAACTCTTTCGCAGTCAGCGCCAAAGACGAAAGCCTCCTCCTCGGTCGAGGAGGAGGATGCCAAGGGGCTGGTACAACGAGGGCTTTTTCGTCTTTCGCGTCTGTTGAGGTGGCCTGGGAAGGGGCGGCGATGACGAGACGCTTCGAAACACAACGTCGAGGTATACCGGCGACTGCGGTGGCGCTGGGGCTTGTTGCAGGCCTTTCGACGTATGGTGTCGCCACGTTGCTGAATCGTCGCCTGGGCCGGCCACCCGATAGCGCGTCCCCAAGAACCAAGCGCGGCCTCAATAAATTCGGAGACTTCACAGTTGTCGGCCGTACGGTCCTGATACAGCGCCCGCGAAAGGAACTCTACACTTTCTGGAGGCGCTTCGAAAATCTCGCCAAGTTCATGGAGAATATCGAGAACGTACGAAGCAAGGGAGATAACCGGCACGTCTGGACCATCAAAGCCCCCGCCGGCACCGAACTCAACGTCGAGACAGAGATCACTGAAGACCGCCCTGGCGAACACATCTCGTGGGCATCCGTCAAAAACTCCGACATTACGACGAAAGGACGCGTCGCTTTTCGCGACGCACCCGATGGCCGCGGCACCTACGTCGAAGCGATCATTGCCTAAAGAACAACCAGAATGAATGTACAACAGTCGTATTGAAGCCGCGGCACTAGCGGGGCGCCACAAGTTGGCGATGGTAATTGGTGCGTCAACCGAAGCACTGGCAATCTGCCGGTGTCGCGCTGACCGCCTCGGTCAATGGCGGTAGGCGATATCCTGCAGTGCATTGCCGCAGTCGTAGTAACCTCGGTAGCCGACCTGTAGATCGGTGCCGATTTCGAACACCATGTGGGCTGTCCGGCGTTGGACGCCCTCCCGCACGGTGGTGGCAGATTTGTCGGCCATGCGGACGACCGCCGTCATGGGGCCAGCCGACAGGCTTGCCAGCTGCGGAAGCCGATCTCCGGCCGGCTTTGACGGCTGGGGATCGAGAGCAATCAGGTTTCCGTTCAACTTCAACACACCTCGCTCAGCATCCCCTTTCGGACTGACGGCGACAGCGAGGACGGGCCGTCCGGCGGCCGTGTACCGAAATTCGCAGCGGGATTCGCTCGTGACGATCTCTTCGATCTCCTGCTCCACCATCGTGGCCGGATCAACGGTCGCAATGACTGCGCCCTGCAGAGCTTCGGCGGGCACAACGACCCGCGCAACGGGATGTGATCGCGCCGGTGTCTTCTCGTCGTCGGGTAAGGGGCTTTGGCTGCAACCGGTGAGGATGAAAACCAGTAGGGAAAACGGGAGAAGAAGTGGTGAAATCGCGATCTTTGGAAATGCAATCATCAGTCGCGCCTCTCCAGGTCCCAAATGAGGTACTTCATTTCAGCGATTTCACGTTCCTGCGCCGAAATGATCTCATCGGCGAGCTTGCGGACGCGAGGATCGGAGATCTGTGCGCGCTCGCTCGTCAGGATGGCGATGGAGTGATGTGGGATCATCGCCTTCATATATTCCGCGTCGTCGATGGTGGCCTGGCTACGCACCAGCCAGAGCGACGCCGCAAACACCAACGCTGACCCGCCCAAGATTCCCAGGTTGAGGATTCGGTCCGGATACATTGTCCACATGAAGCCCAACATGATAACAGCCATGGTTGCCCCCATCAGGAGTGCCATCCACGCCCGTGTCTCACTCCAGAAGACCTGCTCCCATGCATAGGTGTTGAGGAACATCAGACCGTACATGACCAAGGTACCCGTCCCAATCATCGATGCGAACCGCAGATACGACATCATCTCACCTCCCTGCTCGGTGCCGGTTTTCTTGCGTCGCGCTGCCGAACTCACCAGCTTTGCCTGCTGCCCCGCTGCTTGCAGCCTCAGAGTGTTCCTCCCCCTTGTGGTGGTGGGAATCGGTTCGCGATTGCTTCCCCAGGCTCTCGTATTGCTGCGGTGTCATCGCGGGAAGTTCGTTGACGAAGGCGACAATGTTCCAGACGAACTCGTCTTCGTGCGTGGGACCGAAGGCAGGCATGCCGGTCATGCGGACGCCGTTTTTGACAATCCAGAAAATTTGTTCGGCCTTCCAATCGGCCGCAGCCTCAGTGAGCTGAGGAGGCTTCGGCAACATGCCGGCGGCCCAGTCCGCGCGTTCGACGCCGGGGCCGGTATGGCAGTGCTGGCACATATTTTTGTACTGAGCCGCGCCGGCGGCGATTGCAGACTGGGAGAACGAGTCGGGTGCTTCGACGTCTTGGGCGCCGCTCTCGACGGCATTATGGAAGTTGGTGGAGAACGCCCAGCGGACGAGGGAGTAATGCCCCTCGGTTGCGGCGATATTGTAAGCACCGGAATAGATGACGGTAAGGCTCACAGCGGCTGCAAGAACTACGACGCCTATTATTCCGACAAATATGCCGGTCCAAAAGCGGGTGCTGACTGCTGCTTTTCCCATAATCATCCCTGGGATTTGCTGATAGATCGCCAAAAAAAAGGCAAAACGCCCAGTGTACGGAAAGGGTTCCAGCTGCGGTTTTGCGCGGACGGCGACTTGCGGCGTGGCGTTGTGCCAAAAGTCGTACGGAACAAGGTTTCGTCGTCTCGTCCCGGCGCTATTCTCGCTAAAAAAATTTACGCGGCGGGGGGACGACTGATAGCGGTTGAGAAATAAAGTGCCGCCTCGCGTTGCAAAGCGGCACGATTAAGATTGCTGGTGCGAGAAAGTTCTATGCGGCCCGTGAATCCTTCAGCGCTTTCATACGAGCATGGGTCTGCTTGAATATCGGTAAATGGCGCATGAAGATTGCCGTGGCTTCATGATCGTCGGCTTCACCGAGTCCTGATCTTACCTGTTCAAGCGTCCGGTCTTCGTGCTCTTCAAGATAGTTGATCAGCGCATCTGTTTCGTCGCCGAAAAGTGCTTCGGCTTCCGCATACATCTGGCGGGCTTGCTCGGCCCAGCTTGCGCCCGAAGGATCTTCACCTTCGAGTTTGACCTTCTGGCTCATTTCGGCAGCGGCGGTATCCCGCACGGCAGCCATTTCTGAAAACAGCTCGCTCAGCTGGCGACTTTCGACGCGTTCGGCTGCATCGCGATAGAAGTGCTCGCCCGCACGCAGAAGGCTAATGGTATCATTCAATGTTTCTGTGACGTTCGACATGATCATACTCCACGGATGGGACGCAACGTTACCGACCAACGCCGTGCGCCTGCGTGAGTTCCGATCAGCACTAGATTTCGATCACGGGTTTGGCAATCGGCCCGCGTTTCAGATGCACTGCCGCAGCACGAACGTTTAGCGGAAAGAATCCAGTTCAGCACAATTGGGCGATGCCCCAGGAGGGCACCGCCACTGGGGAAGTAATCGCTTCCCCTATTAATTCTTCTGTGCTTCGGGAAGAGACTTGGCCTCGTCCGAAGAGATCTTGAGCTCAATCCGGTTGTCGCCGGCCTGGAACTGATCCTTCTGGACCTCGATCGTTTTTGTGCCAATGCCGAGTTCCTGTGCGGCTTCAACGTGGAGTGCCTCGGGCTTCCCGTCGGCGCCCATCCTGGCTTCCACGACCTCACCGATCTTCTCACCGCCGGAGCCGAAAACCGGCCAGCCCTTGTACTGGCTTGCTGCCTGCCCCTGTTCCATCTTATCGGCCGGCATTTCACCAGGTGAGGGTTGTTGCGCGAATGCTGGCGAGGCGGCGATAGCTCCTGCCATGGCAGCTGATAGAATGATAGATTTCCACATGATGTCGTCCTTTCAATTGCGAGGAAATGGCTCGAGAGATCGCTCCCTAGCCTCACAAGAAACCGAATCGTTAAGTGAAAGTTCCTTCCAGACGTCCTCAATAAGCATTTTATGAGCGTGGCCCGGACGCTGTCCCGCAACACCTTGTCCCGGTTATTTCCGCAAACTCATAGCGGCCGTCACCTATTGTTTTGGCTGCCAAAACCTTCCGGCAGTACCGCTGGGGCAATGTCGGTTTGTGAGGGCTTCGGAGCGTTCTCGGCTGATTGGTCCTGCCCGGTGCGACCGTTGGTCCCGTCAGTGACTTCGCCGCGGGTTCCGGAGAGTTGTGCATTGACCTGCATCCGGTCCGAGCCGATCGGCGCTGGTGTGATGGAGCCGTCGTCCGCGGCAATGCGCCAGACGGTGTTTCCAACGTCATCGGCAACGAGAAGAGCTCCGGTGCCATCGATTGCGACGCCAACAGGGCGACCACGCGCCTTATCACCTTCAAGAAAGCCTGTCACGATATCGCCTGCCTTGCCCGCAGGCTTGCCGTTCTGGAATGGCACGTAAACAACCTTGTAGCCGTTGAAGGTGGTACGGTTCCAGCTGCCGTGCTCGCCGATGAAGGCACCGTTTGCGTATGGCTCCGGCAAGGCCGAATTCATCGAGAATGTGAGGCCCAAGGCAGCTACATGGCTGGACAAGGCATAATCCGGCTTGACGGCTTTCTTCACCATGTCTGGTCTTGGAGGGTGCACCCGCTTGTCCACGTGCGTGCCATAGTAGCTCCACGGCCAGCCGTAGAAGGCATCTTTCTGAACCGACGTCAGGTAGTCAGGAACAAGGTTTGGGCCAAGCTCGTCGCGCTCGTTGACGACCGTCCATAAGGTACCAGTTTCGGGATGGAAGTTCAGCCCATTCGGATTGCGCAGTCCCGAAGCGTAGACGCGCGCAGCGCCTGTCATCCGATCCACCTGCCAGATCGCCGCCCGTCCTTTCTCTGCCTCCAGTCCGCGCTCAGCGGCGTTCGAGTTCGAACCGACGGAGGCAAAAAGGAACTTCCCGTCTGGGCTCAACGCCAAGTCCTTGGTCCAGTGGTGGTTGATGGGACCACCCGGCAGCGGCGTCAAAACGGTCGGCTGAGCAGAGATGCTCGTTTCGCCGAGTTGATAGGGATAAGCGAAGATCGCGTCGGTCGCGGCGACATAGAGTGTGCCGTCGATCCACGCTACGCCGAACGGCGAATTAAGTTCTGTCAACAAGTCGCTGCGCTCGTCCACCTGACCGTCCCGGTTCGTGTCGCGCAGAAGCGTTATCAGGTTGCTTTCCTTTTTTGGTCCACCGCCCTTGGCCATCGACATGACCCAGGAGCGGATAACGTCCTTTGGCCGGGGCAACGGCTTTCCGGATGGTGCGCGCGACTGCACGACCAGCACGTCGCCGTTGGGAAGAGTGTGTACGGTGCGCGGGTGAGCCAAGTCCTTGGCGTAGGCTGTGACTTCCAGACCTTCTGGCACGGTTGGCTTCTCGCCTTCGTTCCATCCAACCACCTCCGCGATCTTCATACCGGCAAGGAGTCCCGGATTGGGCTCGGGCAGGACGGGATCGGGGCCGATCTGCTGGGAGACGTCGAAATCTTGTCCGCCTTCGCCGCATCCGGCGAGGGGGAGCAGAAACGGGGAAGCGACAAGAACGGTGACGAGTCGCAAGGATAGGTTACTCATGATCACGCACCCCCACGCTGTGCACATGGACGAGCGACGCCCCGAGCCACGCGGTCACAAGCATCACGGCTACCGTCAGCGCAGAAAGCGTCAGGCCCCAGGGCACGACCGCGGTCCAGCCGTCGCGTGCATGAACCAGATTGTTCAAGAAAGCCAGGACAAGCACGATCGCATTGCCGATTGCGTGCGGCCAAGCGGGTCCCGCATTCCGGATGTCTTGATTGAAGACAAAGTCAATCAGGCCAAACACCGCCGCAAGGGCTCCTAGAGCGATGCCAGCCAGCAGCAGCCAGGCTGAAAATTCTGCCCACATCAAGTTGGCTGTCTGCCAGTAGGTAATGTCGGTCACGAGAGCGAGCGTGAAGCAGACGATGGGAAACTGCACAAGCATCGGGTGGATGGGGTGACCCGCAATTGAAGCTGTCGGCTCGGGATGCGGGGAGTGAGTGCGCGCCATACCATACTCTTTTCAGTTTGTTCGACATTGAACACAGCGCCTGAACCGCTTGTTCCTTCCGCTGGCCTAAGCTGAGCGAAATGAGCTGGAGAGGCGTGCTCCAATTCCCAAGGCGATGCGCCCGTGGAAACCGGGGCTTCAGCGCATAACTCCAGTCGCCCCGCCAGTGTTCCGCAATTAGAACCGTCAATTGGGGATTCGGATTACAAGGAAAATTAGCGGCCGGGATGCGTCAGGTAACGCATAGAAATTGCGTCTGCTCTCGCCAGAGCCAACGGCGGCCGAACTTCTTGTCGGATATGGGTTTGGGGGGGCCGCGCTTTTGTCAGACTGGCGTCATGGACCAAATCGGTCAACGCCTGCGCCAATTGTTAGCCGTCAGGAGCTTATTTCTTCCTTTGATTGTCTGCTTGCGTTATTTAGAAGTTGTGCAATTCAACCTCGTGGAGAAAGCGCTAATGTCCGGGATCCACCCTGCCGCAGGACATCATTTGCCTGCCTTTATTACCGCGCCCGGCCAAACCGATACGTTGCTCGTTCTTGCGGGACTAATTCTTATCGCCGCGGTGCTCGCCGCGGGTGTTTTCTTTCTGTGGTTGCACTCTCTGCCGGAGCGAATGGTGCACAACAAATGGCAGTACGACTTCGTTGCCGTTCTGTGCCTGCTGGCTTTGTTTACTCACATCCATGCATTCTGGGTCGCTGCGCTGCTACTGGCGATGATCAAGCTGCCGGTTTTCTCGCTGCCCGATTTCCATAGTCCGCTGCAGAGCATTGCGGGGTCGCTCGATAGACTGAACGACACTGCCGTAGAGCGAGCCAGGCCGACACCTGTCGCCGTCGTGGCAGCGCCGGTTGTAAACGTCGAGGCCAAGGATGCAGAGGGGGCGCGGAAAAATGCTTGAAGTTCTTCTTTGTTCGCTCTTCACTGTCGTTCCCGACTACCTCTACAGGCGATTTCGGCAAGGCAAGAGGCTGGGTCACGAGATCACGCTTTTCTCGGTGTGGTATGAATTGCGATACGGTATCACGGCCTGCTTGATGCTGACCGTCGGTTTGATTGCCGTGATCTTCTATAATCATCCCTCGACGACCAACGTCACCGCTGTCTTTCGCGCCATTCCGATCGTCCCTGAGACCAGCGGCCGGGTCGCCCGGATTTATGTCGATGTCAGCGGCGAGGTAACGAAAGGCTCGCCGATCTTCAGGCTCGATAGCGCTAAGCAGGAAGCGGCTCTCGAATTGGCGAAGCGGCAGATTGCGGAGGTCGAGGCCGGCTTGGCGGTGGGGCAATCGGAGATTGCAACCGCCGAAGGGCAGGTGCAGCAGGCGCAGGGTTCATATGAGAATGCACAGGACGAATTGAGGACCAAGGAAGAACTGAGCCGCCGTAACTCTGGCATCGTCGCGCAGCGTGACATCGAGCGGTTGCAGAATGACGTCGCCAGCGCAAAGGGTGCATTGGCGGCGGCCTTGGCGGCAAAACAGTCGGCGGAAACGCGCGTATCAACGCTTTTGCCGGCGCAGAAGGCGACTGCCGAAGCCGCCTTGCAGCAAGCGCAAGTCGAACTCGACAAGATGGTCATCAAGGCGGGCGTCGATGGCCGCGTCGAACAGTTCGCATTGAAGGAGGGAGATTACGTCAATCCATTTATGCGTCCTGCCGGTGTCCTGATTCCCAAGGCGGCAGGCCGATGGGCTCTCGCTGCCGGTTTCAATCAAATCGAGGGTCAGGTCCTCAAGGTCGGTATGACGGCCGAGGCTACCTGTATTTCGAGACCGTGGGTGATAATCCCGATGGTCGTTACGCGCGTCCAGGACTACATCGCTGCCGGGCAGTTCCGTACTTCGGACCAACTGGTCGACGTGCAGCAGATGTCGCGGCCCGGGACAATCACGGTTTTTCTTGAGCCGCTCTATGAAAATGGTCTGGCTGGCGTGTTGCCGGGCAGCAGTTGTGCGGCGAACGCCTACAGCAACAACCACGAGCGTTTGCAGAGCCCCGACATCGGGTTTGGTACCTGGCTTTACCTGCATGCCGTTGACGCCGTTGGTGTCGTCCATGCGGTGATGTTGCGGCTACAGGCCCTTCGCCTGCCGATCACCGAGTTGGTGCTGAAGGGGCATTAAGGCAAAGATGCGGGGCGACGAGCCGATTTGCTCGCGAGGCAGCTGCGCGGTCGCGGTCGTGATCGTCAAACCTGTAGGTTGCGGCTACTTAATCTGGTCCGGGAATTGCTGTTGCCGAGTCCTGGACCGGATGTTGCTCGAGTGGCCCGTCGCGGCTAAATCGCACCATAGCCGCAACTTCGTTCGATTTAGGCGCGACATGAGGGCCACTAGTACCGCCGATCAGAAGTCCCTGCATCATGCCAGTCAAGCACCGTCAGGGACTTCTGATCGGCGGTACTAGAAACAATATCTCGCTAGTACCCTTTACTTTCCGAAGTTCGCTCCGGAGGTCGCCGCGGGTGACTCACGAACTTCGGAAAGTGGGTACTAGCAACATCAATGACTTAGTGAGGCGTTTATCACGCCTTAATTGACACCGGCCTCGCCGCACCGCCGGTCAATTAAGGCGCGACGCTTCACTAGGCAAACGCACCTGGCGCGGAAACCTCCGCAGGCCTCCCGGCTGCGACCGGATCGGCGTCGAAAGTCAGTCCGTAGTCGATGCGCATGTGCAGCATGGCGCGTTCGGCGAGTGCGGTGATGGTCAGCAGGGGATTGACGCCGAGCGAACGGGGAATGATCGATCCGTCGATGACGTAGAGGCCATCGTGGACGGCGGTCGTGCCGGTCGGCGAGGAGGTATCGAAGACGCGGCCGGCGTGATCGACGACGCCGCTCAGGCGGTCGGCGCCCATGCCACAACCGCCGAGCGGGTGGGCAGTTGCCGGCTGCTGGCCCATGACGGTCCCAGCCAGGGGGTTTTGAACGTATGAGCCGCCGACGTGGGCAGATATTGCGGAGAGGGCTTCACCGAGGCGCTTGTAGACGGGCTCGTCCCTGGCGTTCGGCCAGGCGAGCGCGAGCTTGTCGGCATCCAGCCTGAACTGCCCGGAAGCGCTGTCGTGGGATACGGCGAAGAACGTCTGAAGGCGCGAGAACGGACCCTTGTAGACGCCGCTGATGAGGCTATGGACGGCGCCGAGCAAGCGTCCATTCGGCAGGAACATCAACGGCAGGGCTGGTGCGATGGGCGAAGGCATTGCGCCATCCTGCACGGCGTATTCGAGGTCGAGGTTTTCGGCGTCGCGGTATTCAAGCTGGCCAGTCACCGCCGAGCCGACTTCGAAGCCTTCGATCTTTGCGGGATGGCCGATGCCGATGGCGTTGACGATTTCAGTACCGCCGTAACCAAAGGCGATGATGTCGCCATTGGCTGAAAAGCGTTTGCCAAGCCGGTCCGAGACGGGCAGGCCGGCGTCTGCGGAGCGCAGGAGAATCTCGGTCGAGCCAAGCGTGCCCGCGGCGAGGATGACGACATCGGCTTCAATGAGGATTTCGATTTTTTCATCGTGCCTGCCGATCGACTTCGCGCTCGTCGGGCGGGCGTGAACCTGCCAGCCGCCTGCGGCTCGCTTGAGAACGCGGCTGACGGTGATTTCGGTGAAGATTTCCGCGCCGTGACGGACGGCGTCGGGAAGGTAACTCAGCGCCACCGTGTTCTTGGCGCCGACATTGCAACCCGAACAGCAGTCACCGCAGGACGTGCACGCGGGCTGGTGCACGCCGGCAGGATTTACGTTCTCTTCGAAGCTGACGGAGACGGGGGTGTCGCGCATGGTGCAGCCGGTCGCGCCGGCGGCGCCTGCGATGGCCTGATACTTCGTCATCTCGGCGGCGCGAGGATGCGTTGCCGGGCGTACCCATTTCGCGGCGCGGCGGAAGCCTTCATCGAGAAGCCCGTCCTGCCGGATCTGACCCGGCCAGACTTCGTCGCCGAAGACGCGGGGGTCGGGCCGAAGGCAGACTCCAGCGTTGACGAGCGAGCCGCCGCCAAGGCCGCAGCCGACCAGGATGTGAACGTCGTCGCCGATGCGAAGATCGAACAGCGCGGTCGCAGAGCCAGAGGACATCGACTTGCTGGTAATGCGCAGTTCGTTGCGCAATTCGGGGAACCGGGAAGGGAATTCTCCGGTTACGAATTCGCGCCCACGTTCAAGCACGGCGACCTTCTTGCCTGCGCGCGCGAGGCGCGACGCCGAGACGCCGCCGCCATAACCTGAACCGACGACGAGGACGTCGTAACGTTTGCGCAGCTTCTCCAGCGGTCGGGCGAGGCGTGTCATGAATTTCCCTTCGTGATCGTTGTCTGGAGCCGGCGCGAATCGTGGATCGGCCTTCGCCGTGACAGCCTGTCATAAGACTCTGGCGCGGCGTCGTCACCCCGCATTATCCCAGATAGGTTGATCGCTGGAAGATTTGACCTGGCTACCGCGAGGCCCGGATGATCGGCTCGGGACCCGTGCCTTAGTGCCGGCCATTCCTGAGTTGCATTTAATTTGCTTGGGCGGGCCGACTCTTAACTGCGTCAATCACGCGCCAGACCATCCTCTCTTCGTGCCTTAATGTGACTTCGTTTGCCGGTGCTTAGGCACGGTCGATGTCGCGTTGACACGGTCAGCCATACATGGAATCAAGCCGGGCCGTCGAACGGGAGTACGATTTTATGGCGCAGCCAATGGTAGTGCTGAAGGAAAACCAAGGCGCGGACGGTGGCACTCTGGCCCAGCTGCCGGAAGAGTACTCCTGGTTGGAAGGTAATCAGCGCTACGTCGTGTCCTGCTTCTACACTCCGAATTACCTCGCCCAAGTCACATCGTTGAAGCGTTCGCTCGAAGCGCACGGGATCAACCATTTCCTGAAGCGCTACGAGCGCCTTGGGTCATGGGAATCAACGACGCGCCTCAAGCCGGTGTTTCTCGATTACTGTTTGAAGAAGTTTCCCGATCACGACGTACTTTATCTCGACGCGGATGCGGTGGTGCGCCAGCCGTTGACGTTCTTCGACGACATCAGAAGCGATATCTGCCTGCTGTTCCATCCGACCGTCCTGTACAACAAGCACTACCTGCGAATTTCCGCGGGGACCGTCTACTGCCGCAATACCGACGGCGGGCGGCGGTTTGCCCGGTTGTGGATGGCGCAAGAGGAGAAGTGCAGTGCTCTCAACGTAGACGAAGACATGATCTACATGGCCTTCGGCGACATGCAGGGCATTTCGATTACGGTTCTGCCGCCCGAATACTACAAGATCTACGACAACCCCGGGCTGGATCCGGTGATCGAGCATTTCCAGGCCAGCCGCCATCAATTCAAATGGACGAAGGCGATCCGCCAGGTCCTGCAGTTCGGTTCGGTTGCCGGCATCGTTCTGGCAATTGTCCTGATCTGGTGGCTGCTGGAGAACGTAGTCATAGCCTGGCGCTGAAGCGGCGTCGTCCCGCCCACCTTGCCCGATTTATTCAGGACGTCACGCAGGTGTGAGCCAATGTGCGTCCATCTTCAGTTGCATGTGGACGCGACGGGAGCGACCATCGCCCGCAAAGGCGTCTTTTGAACAGCGCCGCGATGTACCTAAGAGGTCGACCGATGAAACATACATTGATCGCTGCGGGCGTGCTTGCAGCTGCCGCCAGTGCGACAATTCTGCCAACTGGTGCAGAGGCCAAGATCCGTTGCGATGGGCCATGGCAGATCGTACAAGGCAATAAAATCGCCACTCCGTATTGCGGCGACAATTACCTTGCGCAGGTGGCGCGCCGTTATGGCAGCAAAGTCAGTGCCCGCGCCATTAGGCAAAATCCGAGCACGAAGCGGGAGATCTGCCAGTGGATCGGGCATGATCCCGAAGTCCAGGATATATGCGCAGGCCTGCGTAGCGACGATGGTGGGCGCGGTGGTTTTCGCTGACCGCCGCCCCCGAGCGATGTAGATCTGTCGCGCCGGTTAAATCGCCGGCCCTGATTATTCCGGAGCTGCGCCGGCGTTGCCGGGCAGGCTTTTCAGATACGATATGACAGCGGTGCGCTGTACCTCGTTGGTTATGCCGACGTGCCGCATGCGGATATCGGGAGTGTCGAAGGTCGTCTGCTTCAGCCAGTCATCTAGGGTCGAGGGCGACCAGGCGATGTCGATGTTCTTCATGTTGATCGAGAAGGTGTAGCCTTCGATCGATGCCGGCATGCGTCCGAAGAGGTGGTGCAGGGGAGCAGCAAAACGATCGGCGCCTTCGGCGATACCGTGGCAATTGGCACAGCGCTGGGTAACGAGCAGCTTGCCGAATTCAAGTTCTTCCATGTAGGGCATTACCGGCTCGGCTGCCGGTTCGGCTGCCGTCGCGGGCAGTGCCGGCTCAGCGGCGTGCGGTGGCGACCACAAGCCGAACGCGCCGAAGAGGCAAAGAGCAATGACGGCTCGTGCCCGTGCTCGCCCTCGTGTTGGTCGTGTGTCGTTGCCGCGCGCCATGGAGCGTTCCCATCATTGATGCAGTCTGAACGATACGTCGAGCTTTCAAAAAGCGATCATGAGGCAGGAATGATTTGACAGGGGCAGCAGAACAGGAGCGGCGGACGCTGGAACAGCGTCCCTTCGACCGAGTAACCGTCAGAGCCATGCTCGGACGCCGACGAGATACAAAATTCCGGCGGCTTCGCACAGTGTGCTGTCCGTCAGTTCTTCTTGCCCTCGAACAGCCCCATCATGCGGTCGAAGAAACTCTGGCTTTCCGGGCTGGTGTCGTCGTCGGAAAGCTTCTGGAACTCCTCCAGGATTTCGCGCTGGCGCTTAGACAGGTTGGTCGGAGTCTCGACCTCGACCTGGATATACATATCGCCGGTCAGCTTGGAACGCAGCACCGGCATGCCCTTGCCCTTCAGGCGAAACTGTTTGCCGCTCTGCGTGGCCTCGGGAATCTTGACCCTTGAGATCGCGCCTTCGACCGTCGGAACTTCGATCTGGCCGCCGAGTGCCGCCGTCGTCATTGAAATCGGAACGCGGCAGAAGATATCGGCACCATCGCGCTGGAACAAGGAGTGCGGTTCGATCGAGAGGAAAATGTAAAGGTCGCCGGTCTGGCCCCCGCGCATGCCCGCTTCACCTTCGCCAGCGAGCCGGATGCGGGTGCCGTCCTCGACACCAGCCGGTATGTTGACGGAAAGGGTGCGTTCCTTGGTGACGCGTCCGGCGCCGCCGCAGGACGAGCACGGATCGCTGATGGTTTCGCCTCGGCCCTGACAGGTCGGGCAGGGACGCTCGATCGTGAAGAAGCCCTGGCTGGCGCGGATTTTTCCGGCGCCCGAGCAGGTCGGGCAGGTGATTGGCTTGGAGCCCGGTTTTGCGCCTGTGCCTGTGCACTTCTCGCAAGTGACGCTGGTCGGGACGCGAATCTGCGCGTTCTTGCCCGAATAAGCTTCGTCGAGCGTGATCGACATGTTGTAGCGCAGATCGGAGCCGCGTTCACGGCCGGTGCGACGCCCGCCGCCACCGCGACGACCGCCCATGAATTCGCCGAACAAGTCGTCGAAGATATCGGACATGGAAGATGCGAAGTCGGGGCCGAAGCCGCCGGGGCCGCCGGGGCCGCGCCCGCCTTCGAAAGCGGCGTGGCCGAACTGGTCGTAGGCAGCTCGCTTCTGCGGGTCCTTCAGCGCTTCGTAGGCTTCATTGACCTCTTTGAAGTTTTTCTCGGCGTCGGCATCACCGGGATTTGCATCAGGGTGGTACTTCTTGGCGAGTTTGCGATATGCGGACTTGAGGTCCTGATCGGACGCTCCGCGTCCGACGCTCAAAACCTCATAATAATCCCGCTTGGCCATCGTCGTCATTGCGTCCTTGCAGTTTCCGCAGGGCCGGAGTGACCGGTGCCGCCATCCCGCGTTCGCGGCAGGCTCCCTCACTCAGGCTCGTAGGCCACGTTAATCCCCGCTGCCGACGAGGCTGGATTTCGAGTTCCGGCATCGTTTGGTATCACGGGCTTTGTCATGGAATACGGGACCTGAGCCGTTGCCCAGGTCCCGATTTCGAGTCTCGCTTCTGCAAGCTTAGGCGGACTTTTTGTCGTCGTCGACTTCTTCGAAGTCGGCGTCGACAACGTCGTCGCCTGCCGCGTCAGCCGCTGCATCCGCCTCGGCGGCGCTTTCCTCGGCCGATTGCTGGCCGGCGTAGACGGCTTCGCCGATCTTCATGGAGACCTGGGTCAGATTGGCCAGAGCCGTCTTGATGGCTTCGACATCCTCTCCGGCCATGGCCTCCTTGGTCGACTCGACTGCCGCTTCGACCTCGGCCTTTACTGCTGCGACCTTGGGGTTGTCCTTGTTTTCCTCAAGCGTCTTCTCGGTCGAGTGGATCATCGCTTCGGCGTGGTTGCGCGTTTCAACGAGTTCGCGGCGGGCCTTGTCCTCGCTGGCGTGCGCTTCGGCGTCCTTGACCATCTTTTCGATCTCGGCATCCGTCAGGCCGCCAGAAGCTTCAATGCGGACCGACTGTTCCTTGCCGGTTGCCTTGTCGCGCGCCGAAACGTGGACGATGCCGTTGGCGTCAATATCGAAGGTGACCTCGATTTGTGGCACTCCGCGCGGAGCGGGCGGGATGCCGATCAGGTCGAACTGGCCAAGCAACTTGTTGTCGGAGGCCATCTCGCGTTCACCCTGCTGAACGCGAATCGTCACGGCGCCCTGGCCGTCTTCGGCGGTCGAGAAGACCTGGCTTTTCTTCGTCGGGATCGTCGTGTTGCGGTCGATCAGGCGCGTGAAGACGCCACCCAGCGTCTCGATGCCGAGCGACAGCGGGGTAACGTCGAGGAGGAGAACGTCCTTGACTTCGCCCTTCAGCACGCCGGCCTGGATGGCCGCACCGACGGCGACGACCTCATCGGGGTTGACGCCCTTGTGCGGCTCCTTGCCGAACAGCTGCTTGACGACTTCCTGCACACGCGGCATGCGGGTCATGCCGCCGACGAGTACGACTTCGTCGATGTCGGCTGCCTTCAGTCCGGCGTCCTTGATGGCCTGCTGGCAAGGGCCTTTGGTGCGGTCGATAAGGTGACCGACGAGGCTTTCCATCTTGGCGCGCGTCAGCTTCATCGTCAGGTGCTTTGGACCCGACTGGTCCGCGGTGATGAACGGCAGGTTGACTTCGGTCTGGGACGACGAGGACAGCTCGATCTTGGCCTTCTCGGCAGCCTCCTTGAGACGCTGCAGAGCAAGCTTGTCGGAACGCAGGTCGATGCCGGTCTCTTTTTTGAACTCGTCGGCCAGATAGGAGACAAGTGTCATGTCGAAGTCTTCGCCACCGAGGAACGTGTCGCCGTTCGTCGACTTCACTTCGAAGACGCCGTCGCCGATCTCGAGAATCGAGATATCGAAGGTGCCGCCGCCGAGGTCGTAGACGGCGATGGTGGTCGAGGTATGCTTTTTGTCGAGACCGTAGGCGAGAGCCGCGGCAGTCGGTTCGTTGATGATGCGCAGAACCTCGAGGCCGGCGATCTTACCGGCGTCCTTGGTGGCTTGGCGCTGGGCGTCGTTGAAATAGGCGGGGACCGTGATGACGGCCTGGGTGATGGTTTCGCCAAGCTTGGCTTCGGCGGTTTCCTTCATCTTCTGCAGGATGAAGGCGGACACCTGCTGGGGCGAATATTTCTTGCCGGCAGCCTCGATCCAGGCGTCCCCGTTCGGACCCTCGATGATCTTGTAGGGAACGAGCTTTTGATCCTTCTTGACGGTCTCGTCATCGAAGCGGCGGCCGATGAGGCGTTTGATGGCGAATAGCGTATTTATCGGGTTGGTGACGGCCTGACGCTTGGCTGGAAGTCCTACCAGACGTTCGCCGTCCTCTGTGAAGGCGACGATCGAGGGCGTGGTGTTGGCGCCTTCAGCGTTGTCGAGAACTCGGGGTTTGCCGCCTTCCATGACAGCCACGCAGGAGTTCGTCGTGCCGAGGTCGATGCCGATGACTTTTGACATTCTTGATCTTCCTTTTGGTTGCGGCAGACCGTGTAGGCCCTTTCACTCGGCGCCTAGGCTCAGCCTCGCCGCCTGTTGAAGACGTGCGCCACCAACAGGCGCCTGGGCACGGTCCCCTTCGTCATTCATTATCTTGGCCTACAATCGGTGAACCGCTGGTGGGCCGGGTTGCCAACACTCGTTTGGGCGCCACATTCGGTAAACCGATGTTGAAGCGCAAGCCGGTGCTGGGCTTGTAGCTGGCCAACACGCGGTAAACCGGTGTTGGGCCTCGTCTCCTGGCCAACACGCGGTAAACCGGTGTTGGGCGCTCCTGCGTTATATAAGCTGGCGAAATCCCTGTGCAACTGCGACGGGGCGCGCATTTGTTGGGGATTGCAAGGATTGAACCCGGAGACGAAGAATAGTGTGTCTCCCAGGTCGCAGTACAGGGCCCTCGCGCAAGATGATAGACGGTTTCCGGCACTTGGATGGATATCTCGACGCCGAGCAGCAGCGGGCGTATGTCCAACTCGTGCGCGCTGTCTTAGCGCAAGCGCCACTCTACCGGCCCCAAATGCCCCGCTCCGGCAAGCCGTTCTCAATCCTGATGAGCAATTGCGGCGAACTTGGCTGGGTTTCGGACAAGGATGGCGGCTATCGCTATCAACCGCATCATCCCGAAACCGGGCGGCCCTGGCCGGCGATGCCCCGGGCGTTCCTGGAGCTCTGGGCCGATGTCGCGGACTGGCTGGCGCCACCGGAAGCTTGTCTCATAAATTTCTATGCGGTCGGCACCAGGCTTGGCAGTCACGTCGACTGCGACGAGACGGAATTGCGGGCGCCGGTGGTTTCAGTTTCGCTTGGCGACGACGCCATTTTTCATGTCGGCGGCAGCAAGCGGGCAGACAGGAAGGTCCGGATGACGCTGAGATCGGGCGACGTGGTGGTGCTTGGAGGAGCGTCGCGGCGTGCCTACCATGGGATCGACCGTGTCGTTGCCGGAACGTCGGACCTGCTGGCCGATGGCGGGCGCATCAACCTGACAATGCGGCGTGTTACAGCCGCGTAAGCCGTCTGGATTCATGCGACATCGGCAATCCCGCTCCTAAATCGACCGTGCGGGAGTTGTTGCATGAATCGAATAGGCCGCGCGTTCAGCGCGACCCATTCGAGGTTCGGGATCCGCTTTCAGCTGTTTTCCATGCCATCCTTCGCTGCGTCGTCGCCGGTATCCGCGACGCCGCCTGTCTCGGGCTGCCCGGATTCTCCAGCGGCGGGTTCAGGTGCCGCCTCGGCAGCGGGTGCCGGCTTGACGGGCTTCGGGCCGCCGCGGGCGACCACAACCATGGCGGGGCGAAGGACGCGCTCGGCGATAATGTAGCCGGCCTGATAGACCTGCAACACCATCCCTGAAGGAACGGCCTTGTCCTCCTTTTCCATCACCGCTTGATGGCGGTGCGGATCGAACATCTCATCCTTTGGAGAGATTCGCTTGACGCCATGGTTCTCAAGCACGCTGAGGAAGGCGCGTTCGGTCATGGTGACGCCGTCGAGGAGCGATTTGAGCACCGGATTGTCGTGGGTCGCTTCGGTAGGGACGGATGATATCGCACGCTCGAAGTTGTCGGAAACCTCAACGACATCCTTGGCGAACTTGGCAATGGCGTATTTGCTGGCGTCCTCGGTTTCCTTTTCGCGGCGGCGGTGCAGGTTCTGGATCTCGGCCTGATGGCGGTGGATGTCCTCCTGCGCCTTGGCTAGGCGAGCGGTGAGATCGGCAACCTGGCGCTCCATCTCCTCGACCTGGGCGTTCAGCACTTCGCCTGGATCAAACGGGGCATCCTGAGAGGCATCTTCCATTTCGGGGTCGTCGAAGAGCTGGTCGGGGCTCAGGAATGCGTCCTCCTGCCGGGCTCCGCCCGCGGCTCCGCGCGAGCGCCTGGGCTCTGAGGCGCCTCTTGGCGAATTATCGTTCTGGTTTTGACCGGTCTTGTTGGGCTCGTCGGCCATCGTCTCTCCGATTCGAAGCTTTTTTCGGGTCCGGAGGATCGCCAAGCAGCGATCCTGTCTTGCGAAACCGATGAAGGGTGTATCGAACGCTCTCGATATCAGGCCCTTGTGTCGGATTTCAAGTTTCTGGGCCAGTTTTCCGATTCCGACACTTCGTGCCCCCAAGGGATTTTGCCGGAGAACCTGCCAACTTTTTGGTTTTGTTCTGAGTTCACCTCCGCTTGGCGAACTGCACCCAGGAATCAACGTCTGATCCAGAAAACTAGTGTAGCGCACCTGACGTTTGGTACCCGCTTGCGGCTACCCTCGAAACCAAACGTCAGGTAGCAAAAGCTACACTAGAATCATAGTGTTGCTAGTGTTCCTCATGGTTCTGACATTTGCTCCGAACTTGGCCGCAACGGGAACCAAAGTCAGAACCGGAACACTAGGTGAGGCGTCGCGCCTTAGTTGACCGATGGTGCGGCGAGGTTTGAGTCAACTAAGGCGCGATAAACGCCTCACTAAGCCATTGATGTTGCTAGTGGCCCGTCGCGCCAAAATCGGACGAGGTTGCGGCTATGATTCGATTTTGGCGCGACGGGCCACTAGCCTGAATTTCTCCCAGCTGTCAGGAGCATCGGGGCTCCGACTCAGTGAAAGTGCTTCTGCGACAAAGACTTGAACCTCGCAGGAGATGATCGCCGATGCCGACACAGTGTAACCAGGCCGATCTTGATTTGGGAAGGGCCGGGGCTCGCCGGCTTGTGGGCGCTTTCGATGGCGGCGCGATCACGTCGAACGGTGGCGTGGCGCTTCTCGCTGGTGGCGATCGCCAGTTGGGCCTTGCCGAGCGGCTCGCTGCCTGTTTCACCGATCACCGCGTTCCGGAAGCCATCAGGCACGCGCTTCCCGACCTCCTGCGCCAGCGCATCTTCGGCCTCGCGCTTGGCTATGAAGACCTGATCGACC
>Ga0209347_1002881_pt1 | contig 21423 bp, 14 predicted proteins | sample AutmiccommuBRH23_FD_187382 | JGI IMG/M metagenome (GOLD analysis project Ga0209347, IMG submission 187382) | Deep subsurface microbial communities from Mt. Terri, Switzerland - Autotrophic microbial communities BRH/23 (SPAdes) (version 2) | ecosystem: Environmental > Aquatic > Deep subsurface >...
GTGCCTCTCGTTCCGGCAGCTCCGGCGCAGCCACCACCGACCGTGACGGCGGAGGTCCGGCTTGCGGCCGCGGGGGTTCCACCTGGGGGGCTCATCACCGGTTTCCTGGGCAATCAGGTCATCTACTGCTCGATCATCTGCCCGCTGGTCGTCGAGACCGCCGCGACGGCGTTCGTCACGACGTTCCAGACACCCGGCACCCTCTTCACCGCCCTGCAGTCCGGCGACCTGTGGAAGGCGCTCGGCGCCACCGCGGCATCGGTGACCGGGCCCACGAACGCTGCGGCGCAGGCGGCCATCGTCGCCGACGGCACGTTGGTGGCACCACGGGCGTTGAACGCATTCGAAGTCGGTGTGGTCGGCCTGCTCAACGTCTTGCCTGCCGCCGCGGACGGGCTGCCGGGGGTCCTGGAGGCCCTCCAGACGGCGCGCCAAGACAGGTATACGGCACTCAACCTGCCCATCGTGCCCAACCCCCCGCCAACGGCGGTGCCGCGAGGGGTGCTGCAGGTCGTGGTGGTGGAGGCCATCAATGTGGTGGCGGCGATCATCTTCCCGGCCTTCAACCACGTTCTTTCCGCCGTTTTCGAAACCCCCGATGCCATGGCGCAGGAACTGGCGGCGACCGGCGATCCCGTGCGGGCCCTCGCCGCGGGTGTCGACACCTTGTCCGGGCGCCTGTCCGCAGCGGTCACGGCCGTCGCGGACTCGGTAGTCGTCGCACGGAACAACATCCGCGCGGCCATCGAAGAGTCCCGTCCTGTGAACGAGATCGGCCAGACGCACCACCTCACGACACGGGACGCATCGATCGACGACGCCGCCGAGTCCACGGACGACGCCACGACGTCCGGCATCGCGACGACCAGAGGCGACAACGCCGACTCGCGGGGTGCCCACGGACTGCGCGACGGCGCTGACCGGTCGGACAGCTCGGGTGACAGCGTGGACCCACAGGAGCCAGACACAGATGCCGAGGAAACCACGGGTGCGTCTCGGACGCAGTCATCTCGCGCAGAAGTGGACGACGAAACCGGCGGGCGGCCTGACGGGCCGCGCCGCAAGAAACCTGAGCTGCGCCCCCGGCAGGGATCGAACCTGCGACCAACCGCTTAGAAGGCGGCTGCTCTATCCGCTGAGCTACGGGGGCCGCGCCGAGGAGTGTATCGAATGCGGCGCATGTGACCGCTCACCTCACACGGCTGCAAAACCCGCTCCGTGTCTCAGGGTCGCCGACTAGCGTGGGGCACATGAGCAACGCGCCGGAACTGGATGCGGCCGGACTCCCGGAGGAACTCAGTCCGCTCGACCAGATCCTGCACCGCGGTGAAGCCAATCCGCGCACCCGCTCGGGCATCATGACGCTCGAGCTTCTCGACACCACACCCGACTGGGACCTCTTCCGCAGGCGCTTCGACAACGCCTCGCGCAAGGTCTTGCGGCTCCGCCAGAAAGTCGTCACGCCGACCTTGCCGACCGCCGCGCCCCGCTGGGTGGTGGACCCCGACTTCAACCTCGACTTCCACCTCCGTCGGGTGCGCGTCCCGGAGCCGGGCACGCTGCGCCAGGTGATGGATATCGCCGAGGTCGCCGCGCAGTCGCCGCTCGACATCTCCCGTCCGCTGTGGACGGCCACCCTCATCGAGGGGGTGGAGAACGCCCAGGCCGCGCTGATGGTGCATCTCAGCCACGCCATCACCGACGGTGTCGGCGGTGTCGAGATGTTCGCCAACCTGTATGACCTCGAGCGTGATCCGCCTCCGCAGGACCCGGCTCCGCTTCCCATTCCCTCCGACCTTTCGCCGAATGACCTGATGCGACAGGGGATCACCAGGCTCCCCGGCACCATCGCCGGCAGTGTTCGTGATGTCGTCTTCGGTGCGGCGCAGGCCGTGGGGCACGCGGTGCGCGACCCGGTGCACCGACTCGGAAGTGTCATCGATTACGCGATGTCGGGCGCCCGGGTGATCGGTCCGGTCGCCGATCCGTCGCCGTTGCTGCGCCGCCGAAGCCTGTCCTCGCGGAGCGAGGCCATCGACATCGAGTTCGGCGATCTGCACCGGGCGGCGAAAGCTGCCGGGGGGTCGATCAACGACGCCTATCTCGCCGGGGTGTGCGGCGCGCTCCGGCTCTACCACCAGGCGAAGGGCGTGCCGGTCGACACGCTACCGATGGCTGTCCCGGTGAACCTGCGCTCCGATGCAGATCCCGCGGGCGGCAACAGATTCGCCGGCGTCAACCTCGCGGCGCCGATAGGCATGTCCGACCCCGAGGTCCGCATCAAGAACATCAGATCGCAGATGACGCGCAAGCGCGACGAGCGTGCCCTCGACATGGTGAGCGCGATCGCCCCCGTGGTGAGCCTGCTGCCGGACACCGTGCTGGAGACGATGGCCGGGTCCATCGTGAACTCCGACGTCCAGGCCAGCAACGTGCCGGTGTATGCGGGCGACACCTTCATCGCCGGCGCGAAAGTGCTGCGGCAGTACGGCCTTGGGCCGCTGCCCGGCGTGGCGATGATGATCGTGCTGATCTCTCGGTCGGGCTACTGCACGATCACGCTGCGCTACGACAGGGCGTCGGTCACCGACCCGGACCTGCTCGCGCAATGCCTGCTGGCCGGGTTCGACGAAGTTCTCGCCCTCGGCGGCGACGGTCGTGCCGCACCGGCGACGTTCGCCACCGCCCCGGCGACATCAGCCGAAGCCCCGGCGACATCAGCCGAAGCCCCGGCGACATCAGCCCCGGCAGCAAGCCCCCTCTCACCGCCCGCCGGACAGAATGGAAGTGCCGCACAATGACATCCGCGACGTCCAGTGACGGCCAGATGCGTCTACCGGGTTCGGTCGCCGAAGTCCGGGCCAGCCCGTCCGGCCCCCAGGTCGGCGCGTTCTTCGACCTCGACGGCACCCTCGTCGCCGGGTTCACCGGCGTGGTCATGACCCAGGACCGGCTCCGGCGCCGCCAGATGTCGGTGGGTGAGTTCATCGGCATGGTGCAGGCCGGTCTCAATCACCAACTGGGCCGGTCGGAGTTCGAGGACCTCATCGGCAAGGGTGCGCGGATGCTGCGCGGCAACTCGGTCGACGACATCGACGAACTGGCCGAGCGGCTGTTCATGCAGAAGATCGTCAGCCGGATCTATCCGGAGATGCGTGAACTCGTCCGCGCGCACATGGACCGCGGCCACACCGTCGTGCTCAGTTCGTCCGCGCTCACGGTGCAGGTCGAACCGGTGGCGCGATTCCTCGGTATCGAGAACGTGCTGAGCAACAAGTTCGTGACCGACGACGACGGGCTGATCACCGGTGAGGTGCAGCGGCCCGTCATCTGGGGCCCGGGCAAGGCCAGGGCGGTGCAGGAGTTCGCCGCCGCGAACAAGATCGATCTGTCGCAGAGTTACTTCTACGCCGACGGCGACGAGGACGTCGCACTGATGTACCTCGTCGGCAACCCGCGGCCGACGAACCCGGCAGGCAAGATGGCCGCCGTCGCCGCCAAGCGCGGCTGGCCGGTGTTGAGGTTCAGCAGCCGCAGCGGCAGCAGTCCGCTCTCGCAGTTGCGCACCGCCGCGGGCATCGCCTCGATGATGCCGATCGCCGCCGGCGCCGTCGGGGTCGGGCTGCTGACCCTCAACAGACGCGCGGGTGTCAACTTCTTCACGTCGATGTTCGGACGGACCCTGCTGAACACGATCGGCATCAACCTGCAGGTTCTCGGCAAGGAGAACCTGACTGCGCAGCGGCCCGCGGTGTTCATCTTCAATCACCGCAACCAGGCGGACCCGCTGATCGCCGGACGGTTGGTCAGCGACAACTTCACGTCGGTGGGAAAGAAGGAACTCGAGAACGATCCCATCGTCGGCACCATGGGCAGGATCATGGACGCCGCCTTCATCGACCGCGACGACCCGGTGAAAGCGGTCGAGGGCCTCAAAAAGGTCGAGGAGCTCGCCCGCAAGGGTTTGTCCATCCTCATCGCACCCGAGGGCACCCGGCTGGACACCACCGAGGTCGGCGACTTCAAGAAGGGCCCGTTCAGGATCGCGATGTCGGTGGGCATACCGATCGTGCCGATCGTGATCCGCAACGCCGAGGTGATCGCCGCGCGGGACTCCAGCACGTTCAACCCCGGCACCGTCGATGTCGTTGTCTACCCGCCGATTCCGGTCGACGACTGGACCTACGACAACCTGACGGAGCGCATCGCCGAGGTCCGCCGGCTCTATATCGACACGCTCAAGGACTGGCCGCACGACGAGCTGCCGATCCCCGACATCTACAAGCACACCACCGCGCCGGCGAAGACACCTGCCGCCAAGAAGGCCGCCGCCAAGAAGGCCGCCGCCAAGAAGGCCGCCGCCAAGAAGGCCGCCGCCAAGAAGGCGGCGAAGAAGGCGCCGGTCAAGAAGACGGCCGCGACGACGGTGACCAAGCGCAGTGGCCCGAAGGGGCGGCCATGAAGCTCAGCATCGACGACATGGCGGCCTTCACCGCCACCGACGACACCCTCGTGCTGGCATCGGTGTCCTCTCTGGCCGAGGAGGAACTGCTCAGCGACTGGCTGCAGCGTCAACGCCGCGAGCACCCCGACTCGAACATCGAGGTGCTCAAGCTGCCCGCCGACGACGACCCGCCACCCGGCGTGCTGGCCCGCCTGGTCGAGCTTCTCGAGGCCGACGAGGACCGCTCCGTGGTCCCGGTGCGGGTGTTCTGGGTGCCGGGTGGCCTGCCGACGCGGTCCAAGGTGGTGGCGGTGCTGTCCGGGCGGGACACGTACTGCCCGCCGCAGATGCTGCAGCGCCGCATCCTCAAGCGGGATCCCGCGCGTGCCCGTGTCGTGGCGGGCGAACCCGCGACGGTGTCCGAGCTGCGTCAGCAGTGGAGCGATACCACCGTCGCCGAGAACCCAAGGGAGTTCGCACGATTCGTCATCCGGCGGGCGATACTGGCGATCGAGCGGGTCGAGCTGCGCCTGCTCGGGCCCGAGTACAAGTCACCTCGCCTGGTCAAGCCCGAGATGCTGGCTTCGGCGAGGTTCCGCGAAGGGCTCGAGAAGATCCCGGGCGCCACCGTCGAGAAGGCGGGGGAGATGCTCGACGAACTCGGCACCGGGTGGAGCCGGTTCTCCGTCGATCTCATCCCGTCGCTGGGCCGCGCGATCTTCAGCAGGGGGTTCGACCCCAACATCGACTACGACCGCCTCGAGGTCGAATCGATGCGCCACGCCCTGGAATCCCATCCGGCGGTGCTGTTGTTCTCCCACCGGTCCTACCTCGACGGCGCGATCGTGCCCGTGGCGATGCAGGAGAACCGACTGCCGCCGGTGCACACGTTCGCGGGCATCAACCTGTCCTTCGGTGCGATGGGTCCACTGATGCGCCGGTCGGGTGTCATCTTCATCCGTCGCAAGCTCGACGACCCGCTGTACAAGTACGTGCTGCGCCAATTCGTCGGCTACATCGTGGAGAAGCGCTTCAACCTCAGCTGGTCGATCGAGGGCACCCGGTCGCGCACCGGAAAGATGTTGCCCCCCAAGCTCGGTCTGCTCGCCTACGTCGCTGACGCCTACCTGGACGGCCGCAGCGACGACATCCTGCTACAGCCGGTGTCGATCAGCTTCGACCAGTTGCACGAGACCGCGGAGTACGCGGCCTACGCCCGCGGCGGGGAGAAGACACCCGAGGGTCTGTCGTGGCTGTACAACTTCATCAAGGCCCAGGGGGAACGCAACTACGGCAAGATCTATGTGCGCTTCCCCGAGGCGGTCTCGATGCGCGAGTACCTGGGTGAGCCGCACGGCCCGATGACAACCGACGGCGACGCCAAACGTCTTGCGCTGCAGAAGATGGCGTTCGAAGTCGCGTGGCGGATCCTTCAGGTCACGCCGGTCAACGCGACGGCTCTGGTGTCGGCGTTGCTGCTCAGCACCCGGGGCGTCGCCCTCACCCTCGATCAGCTGCACCACACGCTGCAGGACTCCCTGGACTACCTCGAGCGCAAGCAGACCCCGATGACCAACAGCGCCCTGCGGTTGCGCACTCCCGACGGCGTCCGCGCCGCGGTCGACGCGCTGTCGAACAGGCAACCGGTCACCCGGGTCGACGGCGGCCGCGAACCCGTCTGGTACATCGCGCCAGAGGACGAGCACCAAGCCGCGTTCTACCGCAACTCGCTGATCGACGCCTTCCTGGAGACGTCGTTGGTGGAACTCGCACTCGCTCACGCCTCACGCGCGGAATCCGATCGCCTCGAGGCGTTCTGGTCGCAGGTGACCAGGCTCCGTGACCTGCTGAAGTTCGATTTCTACTTCGCCGACTCCGCTGGCTTCCGCGAACACGTCGCCCAGGAGATGTCCTGGCATGCCAACTGGGAGGACGATGTCGCCGCCGGCGGCGAGCGGATCGACGCGCTGCTGCGGGCCAAACGACCCGCGATCGCCGGGCCGCTGCTTCGCCCGTTCTTCGAGGCGTACCGCATCGTCGCCGACGTATTGATCGACGCACCCGCCGACATCTCCGAGAAGGATCTGACGAGCAAAGCGCTGGGATTGGGGCAGCAGTACGTCGCCCAGGGGGTGATCCACAGCACGGAGGCGGTGTCGGCGCTGCTGTTCACCACGGCCCGGCAGGTGGCCGCCGACCAGAACCTGCTGGAACCGGCAGCCGACCTGGCCGCCCGGCGGCGGGCTTTCCGCGACGAGTTGCGCGGCGTCCTCACCGACATGAACAAGGTCGACAGCTACTCCCGCGACCAGTTCTTCGCCCGTGAGCGGAGCCGTCGGAAGTTGCGCAGCGAGCCTGCACAGTAGGCCCACTGCGGCGAGGTCATACCCTGGGCGCATGACATCGCCCGGCCGCCTCGCCCCCTCCGGTGTGCGCAGCGTGCCGGTGTGGACGGTGCTTTCCGGGGTGGCGCTGCTGGCCGGGGCGACGGCAGTGGCACTGTCCGCCCTGTCGCTGGCGGACGCACTGACCGCGACGGGGCTGCCCGATCCTGGTCCCGTCACCACCTACGGTCTGCCGTTCGTGAGGGCGGTAGGGGAGATCGCCGCGGTCACGGCCACCGGCTTCTTCCTGTTCGCGGCCTTCATGGTGCCGCCGCAGAGCAGCGGGGTGCTCGACGCCGGCGGCTACCGCGCCCTGCGCACGGCGACGGTGGCCTCCGGGGTCTGGGCGGTCTGCGCGACGCTGATGGTGCCGCTGACGGTGTCCGACGTCAGCGGCCAACCGCTGTCGACACGGCTGAGCCTGACCGACATCTGGGCGGTGGCCGGCCTGGTCGACATCGCGAGCGCGTGGCGCTGGACCGCGCTGTTCGCGGTGGCTGTGACGGTGGCGAGCGCGCCGGTGCTGCGGTGGTCGTGGACCCCGGTGCTGTTCGCCGGATCGCTGGTGACGCTGTTGCCGCTGGCCCTGACCGGGCACTCCGCGACCGGCGGCTCACACGACATCGCCACGAACAGCCTGCTCGTCCATCTCGTCGTCGGCGCGGTGTGGGCCGGTGGCCTGCTGGCGCTGCTGGTCCACGCCCTCCGCAGTGCCGAACACGCGGACCTGGCGGCGCGGCGGTTCTCGGCGGTCGCGCTCTGGTGCTTCGTGGCGATGGCGCTCAGCGGGATGATCAACGCGCTGGTCCGAGTCAGCCCGGGTGACCTGCTGAACAGCCGGTACGGCTTGCTGATCGTGGCGAAGGTGGCGGCGCTGGGCGCGCTCGGCTTCCTCGGGTGGCAGCAACGCCGCCGGGGCGTGGCGGCACTGCGGGACGATCCCGGCGGCCGCGGCACGCTGATCCGGTTGGCGCTCGTCGAGGCGCTCGTCTTCGGTCTGACGTTCGGGGTGGCGGTCGCCCTGGGCCGGACGCCGCCCCCGCCGCCGCGCGACCTCAACCCGTCGATCCCCACCGTGGAGATCGGCTATGACCTCGCAGGGCCGCCCACGCTGGGCAGGGTGCTGTTCGACTGGCGCTTCGACCTGCTGTTCGGCACCGCGGCCATCGTGTTCGCGATCGTGTACCTGGTCGCCGTGCGCAGATTGAGGCGCCGCGGCGATGCGTGGCCGGTGGGCAGGATCGTGGCCTGGCTGCTCGGCTGCCTGGTGCTGCTGGTGGCGACGTCGTCGGGTATCGGCCGGTACATGCCCGCGATGTTCAGCATGCACATGGTCGCCCACATGCTGCTGTCGATGCTGGCGCCGATCCTGCTGGTGCTCGGCGCGCCGGTCACCCTGGCGTTGCGGGCGTTACCGGCGGCCGGCCGCGGCGACCCGCCGGGACCGCGGGAGTGGCTGCTCGCCGCCCTGCATTCCCGGGTTTCTCGCGTGCTCACGAACCCGTTCGTCGCGACGGGCCTGTTCGTCGTCGGGTTCTACGGCCTGTACTTCGGCGGCATCTTCGACGCCGCCGTCGACAGCCACGGCGCCCACGTCGCGATGAACCTGCACTTCCTGCTCAGTGGCTACCTTTTCTACTGGGTCGTGATCGGGGTTGATCCGACGCCGCGGCCGATACCGCCGATCGGGAAGTTGGCGATGGTGTTCGCATCGCTGCCGCTGCACGCGTTCTTCGGCGTGGTCCTGATGGGCACCAAGTCGGTGATCGGGGAGAGCTTCTACCGGTCGCTGCAGCTGGACTGGCACACCGACCTTCTGGGCGATCAACGACTCGGGGGTGGGATCGCCTGGGCAGCAGGCGAGGTCCCGCTCGTCGTGGTCCTCATCGCGCTGTTCGTCCAGTGGCGCCGCAGCGATCAGCGCACCGCCAAGCGCCTCGACCGCGCCGCCGACCGCGACGACGACGCAGACCTTGCGGCCTACAACCGGATGCTGGCCGAACTCGCTCGCCGGGAATCGCAGCGCGGGGGCTAGCCTGCCGCACCGTCGCGCACCGCACCCGCGGCGACCGCGCCGGGCCAGCTGCCGTATCTGCTGATGTCGGCACCGGTGGCCGCGGCGGCGTCACAGCCGAACGCGGTTCGCCAACTGCCATCGTCGAATTCGACCTTGCCCAGCTGCATGGGGGCGGGCAGCGCCGCCAGGAAACGGCCGAGCGCTGCGGCCGACAGCAACCACCGGTGGCCGTACAGGGCGGTGCCGGGCAGGTCGTCGGGCACCCGGGTGATCGCCGGCTTCGGCGGCACGGTGGGCAGCACGGTCATCCGATAGCGGGGCGCCGTCGTTGTTTCGCCGGCCCACCGGCCGCCGAGGTCGGTGAGCTGATGGGTCAACGGCCCGCCGCGCAGATGCGCGCCGAAGACCACCAACTCGACGGGATCGGCGGTGCTGAGCGGCCACACCCGCTGCACTTCCTGCATGTTGGTCAGCGAAGCCGCGATGTCCACGGCGACCGCGTCGTCGAAGGCGCGGGCCGCGACGGTGACGACCGAACCGTCGACGCGCACGGTGACCGAGCACAGGTCCCGGGGGAGGCCGGGGCCCGGCGCGGTGATCACGGCGTCCACCCCATCGGGGACGGTGAGGCGCTCCCGGGCGCCGAAATCCCCGTCGACGACGCGTGCGCCTGTACGCGACAGTGCAGCGGTCACGGCACCGAGGGTGCGGGCGTCCAGCGCCACCCCGATCACCGGTTCGGGGGGTGCGGCGAGCCGGACGTCGGCCGGCCATCGGCCGGGCGAACGGGCTGCCAGGACGGTCATGGCGGCGTTGGCCACGGCCAGGTCGCATGCGACGGCGCTGAGGCGGGTCCGCAGCGCCGCGGCGGTAGGGGTGATGCAGACGGCCGTCGGGGGCGGGTCCGCCGTCACCGCGATGTCGGCCTCGCCGACCACCTGGTCTGACGGGGCGGACGAGCCGGTGACGACGACCGCTCCGGCGTCCCTGATGGCTGTGACGGCCGCATCGTCGACGGCGTCGGCCACCGCGACCCGCAGGCCCGTCAGGGCAGCTGAAGCCGTCATGTCGATCAACCCCGTCATGGCGATCAACCTATGCGGCACTCATCCCCAATGCGCAACTCATCCACAGCACCCGCGGCCCCTGGCGGTACGGCGGCGGGGAATGTCGGCGGCGTCGCGGTGAATGGCGGTGTCACGACGGGTCACGTGGACTGCCTGGCCCGCTGCCGAAGAAACCAGAGAGAAGGAACCCCATGTTCGAGACACCCATCGCCGTAGTGGGCACCATCGTCACCAATCCCGAGCGCCGCTGGGTCGGCGATCAGGAACTGTTCAAGTTCCGCGTGGCCAGCAATTCGCGCAGGCGCACCGCGGACGGCACCTGGGAGCCGGGCAACACGCTGTACGCCACGGTGAACTGCTGGGGTCGCCTCGTCACCGGCGTGGGCGCCGGGCTCGGGAAGGGAGACGCCGTCATCGTTGTTGGCAATGTGTACACCAGCGAATACGAGGACCGCGACGGCAACCGCCGGTCTTCGCTGGAGATACGGGCCACTGCGGTGGGACCGGACCTCGCACGGTGCATCGTCCGGATCGACAAGCGCAGACATCCTGAGGCCACACCTGATGCCGCCTCCGCCGATGGCGAGGTCGGCACCGAGCGCGACGTCGACGTCGACGTCGAGATCGGTGACGGCCGACCGGGGCGCGACGACGAGGGCCTGCCGCTGAGCGCGTAGCGGCGGGCGCCGCCGGCGAGACCGCGCCTAGTATGGGGCCCGACTATCGCGGAGTTCCCGATGATCCCGAGACCGCCCCGGGATCGAGAAAGGCGACATCACGGCTATGGCCGAATTCATCTACACGATGCGGAAGGTCCGCAAGGCGCACGGCGACAAGGTCATCCTTGACGACGTCACCCTGAACTTCCTTCCGGGCGCGAAGATCGGCGTCGTCGGTCCCAATGGGGCCGGCAAGTCGAGCGTCTTGCGGATCATGGCGGGGCTGGACCAGCCCAACAACGGCGACGCGTTCCTGAAGCCCGGCGCCAGTGTCGGCATCCTGCAACAGGAACCCCAGCTCGACGAGACCAAGACGGTGCGCGAGAACGTCGAGGACGGCGTCGCGATCAAAGGCAAGCTCAACCGGTACAACGAGGTTGCCGAGCTGATGGCGACCGATTACACCGACGAGCTGATGGACGAGATGGGCAAGCTCCAGGAAGAGCTGGACGCCGCCGACGCCTGGGACATCGACTCGCAGCTCGAACAGGCGATGGATGCGCTGCGCTGCCCGCCGCCCGACGACCCGGTGACGCACCTGTCCGGTGGTGAGCGGCGCCGCGTGGCGCTGTGCAAGCTGTTGCTGTCCAAGCCCGATCTGCTGTTGCTCGACGAGCCCACCAACCACCTCGACGCCGAGAGCGTGCTCTGGCTCGAGCAGCACCTTGCCGAGTACAAGGGCGCCATCCTGGCGGTCACCCACGACCGCTACTTCCTGGACAACGTCGCCGAGTGGATCCTCGAGCTCGACCGCGGCCGCGCATACCCCTACGAGGGCAACTACTCGACGTACCTGGAGAAGAAGGCGGAGCGCGTCGCCATCCAGGGACGCAAGGACGTCAAGCTGCAGAAGCGCCTGCAGGAGGAACTCGCGTGGGTCCGGTCGGGGGCCAAGGCGCGGCAGGCGAAGAGCAAGGCGCGCCTCGGCCGGTACGAGGAGATGGCCGCCGAAGCGGAGAAGACCCGCAAGCTCGACTTCGAGGAGATCCAGATCCCGACCGGCCCGCGGCTGGGCAACGTGGTCGTCGAGGTCTCCCACCTTGACAAGGGCTTCGACGGCAGACAGCTCATCAAGGACCTGTCCTTCACGCTGCCGCGCAACGGCATCGTCGGGGTCATCGGACCCAACGGCGTCGGCAAGACCACGCTGTTCAAGACCATCGTGGGTCTCGAGGAACCCGACAGCGGCACCGTCAAGGTCGGCGAGACGGTCAAGTTGAGCTACGTCGACCAGAACCGCGGCGGGATCGACCCCAAGAAGACGGTCTGGGAGGTCGTCTCCGACGGCCTGGACTTCATCGAGGTCGGCCAGAACGAGATGCCGTCGCGGGCCTACGTGTCGGCGTTCGGCTTCAAGGGCCCCGATCAGCAGAAGCCCGCAGGCGTGCTGTCCGGCGGCGAGCGCAACCGGCTGAACCTTGCGCTGACCCTCAAAGAGGGCGGCAACCTGATCCTGCTCGACGAGCCGACCAACGACCTGGACGTCGAAACGCTGAGTTCGCTGGAGAACGCGCTGGAGAAGTTCCCCGGCTGCGCGGTGGTCATCAGCCACGACCGCTGGTTCCTCGACCGCACCTGTACCCACATCCTGGCGTGGGAAGGCGACAACGACAACGAGGCCAAGTGGTTCTGGTTCGAGGGCAACTTCGGTGGCTACGAGGAGAACAAGGTGGAGCGGCTCGGTGCCGAAGCCGCCCGTCCCCACAGGGTGACCCATCGGAAGCTCACGCGGGGATAGTCTCGTCGTGCGGACCACGTAACCGGCGCCCGGCGGGCGGCGGCGACAGCCAACGGGGGCCGGTACGCAGGTGTGAGCTAGGAGCGGCGAATGTCGTTGAATCCAGGTGCCATTAGCGGCACTGTCGGGCAGTCACCATCTTCCGAGGTCGTCGACCGGCTCGTGCCCGCGTATCTGGCGACCTACCGGGGACCCCAGGGCGGCGCCCCCGGCACGGAGGCCGCCGTCACCGGCCCGGTGCGGCCGCCGGGACCCGACAAGCTCGCCAGTTCGGCACTGGTCGCAGCGCAGTACCGGCTGGGCAGCCAGCGGTCCCCGGGCGCCACCCGCGTCGCGGTCTACGCCCCCGACGACCCCGCCGGCTGCGGTCCTGCGCTGCAGATCGTCACCGACAACGCGACGATGCTGATGGATTCGGTGACGGTGCTGCTGCACCGCATCGGGGTCGCCTACAAGGCGATCATGAACCCGGTGTTCCGGGTGAGGCGCGGCGCGTCGGGCGAGTTGCTGGAGATCGTGCCCGCACAGCAGGCGACGTTCGGTGACGGCATCGACGAAACCTGGGTGCACGTCCAGTTGTCGGGATCGGTGGACAAACGCGCGCTCGCCGAGGCCGAGAAGCTGTTGCCGCGGGTGCTGGCCGACGCCCGCCAGGTGGCGCTCGATTCCACCGCGATGGCCGCGACGCTGCGCGGGCTGGCCGCCGAACTCGACAGCGACAACGGCCGGCGCTTCCCCAGCCCGGACCGCAAGGACGTCGCGGCACTGATGCGCTGGCTTGCCGACGGGCATTTCGTACTGCTGGGCTACCAGCGCTGTCCTGTCCGCGACGGTGAAGCGACCGTCGACGCGTCCAGCCGCCTCGGGGTGCTCCGGCTGCGCCAGGATGTGCTGCCGCAGCTGACCACCAAGGACGAGCTGCTGGCGTTGGCGCAGGCCACAATTCCCAGCTTCCTGCGTTACGGCGCCTATCCGCAGATCGTGGTGGTTCGCGAACAGATGGCCGGCCAGGACGGCTCGGCCGCGGTGGAGCACCGGTTCGTCGGCCTGTTCACCGTCGCGGCGATGAACGCCAACGTGCTCGAGATCCCGCTGATCGCCCGTCGCGTCAACGACGCCCTCGCGATGGCCCACCGCGACCCGAGCCATCCCGGGCAGTTGCTGCTCGACATCATCCAGACCATCCCGCGCGCCGAGCTCTTCGCGTTGAGCGCCAGGGATCTTCTCGACATGGCGATGGCGGTCGTCGACCTGGGCTCGCGCCGCCGCACGCTGTTGTTCATGCGGGCCGACCCCCTCGCGCACTTCGTGTCGTGCCTGGTGTACCTGCCCCGCGACCGCTACACCACCGCCGTGCGGCTCGAGATGCAGGACATCCTGGTCCGTGAGCTCGGCGGGGAGAGCATCGACTACGCCGCAAGGGTCAGCGAATCACCTTGGGCTGTCGTCCATTTCACCGTTCTTCTGCCGGAGGGCTCGCGCCCCCAGGACGTCGACGTGTCCGAGGCCAACGAGTCGCGCCTGCAGGACCTGCTCACCGAGGCCGCGCGCACCTGGGCGGACCGGCTGCTCGGAGCGGTCAGGGCCGGTTCGATCGACCAGACCATCGCCGAGCACTACGCCACCGCGTTCCCCGAGGTCTACAAGCAGGCGATCACCCCGCAGCACGCCCTCGGCGACATCGCGATCATCGAAGAGCTGCAAGACGACTCGGTCAAGCTGGTGCTCGCCGACAGCGGTGACACCGCTGAGCATGGTGTCTGGCACCTCGTCTGGTACCTCGGCGGACGCTCGGCGTCGCTGAGCCAGCTGCTGCCGATGCTGCAGTCCATGGGTGTCGTGGTCCTCGAGGAGCGGCCGTTCACGGTGACCAGGCCCGACGGGCTACCGGTGTGGATCTACCAGTTCAAGGTCTCGCCCCACCGCGGTATCCCCGAGGCGCCGCCGGGACAACAGCGCGAGGCCACGGCGGAGCGCTTCGCCGACGCCGTGACCGCGATCTGGCACGGCAAGGCCGAAATCGACCGGTTCAACGAACTGGTGCTGCGCGCGGGACTGACCTGGCAGCAGGTCGCGGTGGTGCGCGCTTACGCGAAGTACCTGCGCCAGGCCGGTTTTCCCTACAGTCAGTCCCACATCGAGACAGTGCTCAACGACAACGGCGCCACCACCCGCTCCCTGGTCGCACTGTTCGAAGCACTGTTCCGCCCCGCCGACCAGGCCGAGGGTGCGGCGAACCGGGACGCGCAGGCGGCCGCCGCCGCCGTCTCCGCCGACATCGATGCCCTGGTCAGCCTCGACACCGACCGGGTGCTGCGGGCGTTCGCCTCGATGATCCAGGCCACACTGCGCACCAACTATTTCGTCACGAGTCAGGATTCCGCCCGGGCGCGAAACGTGTTCTCGTTCAAGCTCAATCCCGACCTGATCGACGAACTCCCACTGCCCCGGCCGAAGTTCGAGATCTTCGTGTACTCCCCACGCGTCGAAGGCGTGCACCTGCGCTTCGGGTACGTGGCGCGCGGTGGCCTTCGCTGGTCGGATCGCCGCGAGGACTTCCGCACCGAGATCCTTGGCCTGGTCAAGGCGCAGGCGGTCAAGAACGCGGTGATCGTGCCCGTCGGAGCCAAGGGCGGTTTCGTCGTGAAGCAACCGCCTGCGCCCAGCGGCGATCCTGCCGCCGACCGCGACGCGACGCGGGAAGAGGGCGTGGCCTGCTACCGGCTGTTCATCGCCGGGCTTCTCGACGTCACCGACAACGTGGACAAGATCACCGGCGCCATCGTCAGACCGACGGAAGTGGTCCGTCGGGACGGTGACGACGCCTACCTCGTGGTCGCCGCGGACAAGGGCACCGCGACGTTCTCCGACATCGCCAACGATGTCGCCAAGTCCTACGGGTTCTGGCTGGGCGACGCGTTCGCCTCCGGCGGGTCGGTGGGCTACGACCACAAGGCGATGGGCATCACCGCCAAGGGTGCCTGGGAGTCGGTGAAGCGGCACTTCCGGGAGATGGGCGTCGACACCCAATCCGAGGACTTCACCGTCGTCGGCGTCGGTGACATGAGCGGCGACGTCTTCGGCAACGGAATGCTGCTCTCGCAACACATCCGGTTGCTCGCCGCATTCGATCACCGGCACATCTTCATCGACCCGAATCCCGATGCCGCGAGGTCGTGGCAGGAGCGCAAGCGGCTGTTCGACCTGCCGCGCTCCAGTTGGGAGAACTACGACAGCTCGCTGATCAGCGAGGGCGGCGGGGTGTACAGCCGCGAGCAGAAGTCCATTCCGATCAGCTCCGAAGCACACGCCGCGCTGGGCATCGACGACGAAGTCACCGACCTGACACCGCCGGCGCTGATGAAAGCGATCCTCAAGGCGCCTGCCGATCTGCTGTTCAACGGCGGCATCGGGACGTACATCAAGGCCGAGTCCGAGGCGGACGCCAACGTGGGCGACCGAGCCAACGACGCGGTCAGGGTGAACGGCAACCAGGTGCGCGCCAAGGTGATCGGTGAGGGCGGCAACCTGGGTGTGACGTCACTGGGGCGGATCGAATTCGACCTCGTCGGCGGGCGGGTCAACACCGACGCGATGGACAACTCCGCAGGAGTGGACTGCTCCGATCACGAGGTGAACATCAAGATCCTGATCGACTCCCTGGTCACGGCCGGCAAGGTCGACGCCGACGACCGGACCGACCTGCTGCTGTCGATGACCGACGAGGTCGGACGACTCGTGCTCGCCGACAACGAGAGTCAGAACGACCTGATGGGCACCAGCCGCGCCAACGCCGCCAGCGTGCTGTCAGTGCATTCCCGGATGATCAAGGCCTTCGTCGAGAACCGCGGGCTCAACCGCGAGCTGGAGGCGTTGCCGTCGGAGAAGGAGATCCGGCGTCGCAGAGAGGCCGGTATCGGTCTGACGTCGCCGGAGCTGGCCACCCTGATGGCGCACGTGAAGCTGGCGCTCAAGGACGATCTGCTGGCAGGCGACCTGCCCGACCAGGAGGTGTTCGCCGCACGGCTGCCCACGTATTTCCCGTCAACGCTGCGCGAGCAGTTCAGCGCCGACATCCGGTCACACCAGCTGCGCCGGGAGATCGTCGCCACGATGCTGGTCAACGACCTCGTCGACACCGCGGGCATCTCGTATGCCTACCGCCTCTCCGAGGACGTCGGTGTGTCCCCGATCGACGCGGTGCGCAGCTTCGCCGCCGCGGACGAGATCTTCGGGCTGGGGCGGGTATGGCGCCAGATCCGTGCCGCGGGCGCGGCCGGGGTACCGGTGGCGGTGACCGACCGGATGACCCTTGACCTGCGGCGGCTCATCGACCGCGCGGGGCGGTGGCTACTGAACTACCGTCCGCAGCCGCTGGCCGTCGGCGCCGAGATCAACCGGTTCGCCCAGAAGGTCGCCACCCTGACTCCACGCATGCCCGAATGGTTGCGCGGGGACGACGAGGCGATCGTCGCGAACGAGGCGGGGGAGTTCACCGCGCACGGTGTGCCGCGGGAACTGGCGTACATGGTCGCTACCGGCCTGTACCAGTTCAGCCTGCTCGACATCATCGACATCGCCGACATCGTCGACCGCGATCCTGCGGAGGTCGCCGACGCGTACTTCGCGTTGATGGATCACCTCGGCACCGATGGGCTGCTCACCGCGGTGTCCCGGCTCTCCCGTGATGACCGCTGGCATTCGTTGGCGCGCTTGGCGATTCGTGACGACATCTACGGGTCGTTGCGGGCGCTGTGCTTCGACGTGCTCGCCGTGGGCGAGACCGACGAGAACGGCCAGGAGAAGATCGCCGAGTGGGAGCTGACGAACAGCTCCCGCGTCAGCCGGGCCCGCCGCACGCTGACCGAACTCTACGAGAGCGGCGAGCACGATCTGGCGACGCTGTCGGTGGCGGCCCGCCAGATCCGAAGCATGACCAGGACGAGTGGAACGGGATCAACCGGGTGATCGTGAGTGCAGCGTGACGAGTCGGCACGGGTTCACCGCGCCGGTACATGTGCGGTGGTCGGACATCGACATGTACCAGCACATCAACCACGCGACGATGGTGACGATCCTCGAAGAGGCCCGGATCCCTTTCCTCCGTGAGCCTTTCGGCGACGAGATCACCACGATCGGCCTGCTCATCGCCGAGGTCAACATCGCCTACAAGAAGCAGCTGATGCTGGCCGATTCGCCGTTGCAGGTCACGATGTGGTCGAAGCGGGTCAGGGCCGTGGACTTCACGATCGGCTACGAGGTGCGGTCGGTCGGTGCGCCGCCGGACTCCAGGCCCGCGGTCGTCGCCGACACGCAACTGGCGGCGGTTCACATCAAGGAGCAACGCCTGCAGCGGCTTTCGGGCAGCCAGCGCGAGTACCTGCAACGCTGGACACGATGACGGGCACCGAGCGCGGGGTGTGGCTGGGCCCGCAAGACCGAGCCGCGCATCGCGACGACCTGTCCAGGTTCACCGAGCGAGCGCAACGGCTGGACGAGGCGACCGTGGTGCGGCTGCGGGACCGCCAGGGCGGGATGATCGTCGCCTGGGTGGCCACGGGCTTCGACGTGTTGGCGAGCAGGGTGGTCGGCGGCCGGGTCCGGCCCGCGGACCTGTGTGCCGGTGCCGACGCGCTGCTGGCCGGGCTGGCGGCGATGGACAGCGACGGGTACGTCGACCCGGGCTTCGGGATGGACTCGGCCTGGCGGGGCGTCCTGCCGCCCGACACCGGCTTCGTCCACCTCGACGATGTGCCCGCGCGCGTGGTGCTGGACCTGGCCCAGCGGGGAGTGAGTCTGGCCAAGGAGCATTCCAGCGCGCACGGCCCGCCTGCGTCACTGCTCGATCAGGAGGTCCTCGCCGTCACCGCGGCCGGGGACAGTGTCGGCATCCCGATGCGGTGCGTGTTCGCGTTGACGGCGATGGGTTTCCTGCCGCAGACACAGGCCGGAGACGAGTTCGCGCCGGAATCGGTCAGCGCCGACGAGGTGGTGCGGGTGCGGGTGTTGCCGTCCTGGCTGCGCATCGACGCGCGTTTCGGCACCGTCTACCGCCGCCGCGGCGACCCGGCCGTGGTGCTGCGCTGACACTCAGGTTTCAGCCGAAACGGCATTCCGGCAGCGAAAGTTCGAGTGTCCACCTGCCGGAATGCCACTTCGGCGAGAAGCGGATCATCAGAACGGCGAGTTGACCATCGAATCGGCCGCCATCTCCAGATAGGCGATCAGCTCCTGGCGGTGCACGTCGTCGAGGGTCTCGGAGTCGATCTCGGCCACGGCGGTGTGCATGCACCGCAGCCACGCGTCGCGTTCGAGGTAGCCGATCCGGAACGGCGCGTGACGCATCCGCAGCCGGGGGTGGCCCCGTTGGTCGGAGTAGGTGCGCGGCCCGCCCCAGTACTGCTCGAGGAACATGCGCAGCCGCGCCTCGGCGGCCTCGAAGTCGTCCTCGGGATAGAGCGGACGCAGGATCTCGTCCTCGCGCACCAACTCATAGAAGCGCCCCACCATGGTCTGGAACGTCGCGTGGCCGCCCACGACGTCATAGAACGACTGCGGCTTGTCCAGGGAATCCTTGTCCGGGTCTTTTTCGGCGTCCATTTGCCTCCATTGTGGGCCATCGCCGCCGCAGCTCGCGCAGGCGGACCCTGGCCGCTGGGTGGTGCCTTCGCATATTGGCTACGCTGCGCGTTTCGCCTCCGCGACGATCTCATCGGGTCACGACGAGGGCAGGCAGTCACCCGATGTTCACCGACTGACCAGCGAACACCATCAGAATTGCCGTGCGATCTGGGGTGATCCATGGTGAACTGTCGTTCGGAGGACGTATGGCGCAGCGTAAGAACGGTCGCTCCCACCGGCACCCCCGGTCCGCGGCTGGCTCATCCGGGTCGACAGCGAGTACCGGGTCGCGCGCGCTGCACAGTGTCGGACAGGGCGTCGACACGCACTGCGGTGCCACGGCGGATTCCTCGTTCTGGGGCCGCAGGCGGGTGCTCCTCCTCAATTCGACCTACGAACCTCTCACCGCGCTGCCGATGCGCCGTGCCGTGATCATGCTGATGTGCGGCAAGGCCGACGTCGTGCACGACGACCCCATGGGGCCGGTGATCCACTCGGCGAGCCGGACCGTCGTCGTTCCGTCGGTCATCCGGCTGCGGACGTTCGTCCGGGTTCCCTACCGCGCCCGCGTCCCGATGACGAGGGCCGCGCTGATGCATCGTGACCGGTTCCGGTGCGCATACTGCGGGTCCAAGGCCGACACCGTCGACCACGTCATCCCGCGCAGCCGGGGAGGCGCACACTCGTGGGAGAACTGCGTCGCCGCCTGCTCGGCGTGCAACCACCGCAAGGCCGACCGGTTGCTGACCGAGCTGGGGTGGACGCTGCACGCCACGCCGCTGCCGCCCAAGGGACAGCACTGGCGGTTGCTCTCCAGCATCAAGGAGCTCGACCCCGCGTGGGTCAGATACCTGGGTGAGGGCGCGGCCTGACCGGCGCGTGCGTTACGGTTTCCCCGTGAACTCGACCGCACTGATTCACGCCAGCTTCGTGCTGGTGCCGCTGGCGCTGACGCTGCTTCTGGCCCTGTTCATCTTCACCAAGAAGGGGCCGCACCCAGCGACGTATGACATGTCGGAGAAGTGGACGCACGACCCGATCCTGTGGGCTGCCGCAGAGCCGGCCGATCACGGTCACGGCGGTCACGGTGCGCACCTGACGGTGGGAGGTGGCGCAAGTGGCAAGTGGTGAGGTCAGTACCGTCGCGTCGACCGCTCTGACAGAGCTGCCCTACGGCTATGCGGTCACTTCCAGTGGCCGCGTCTCGGGTGTCACCGAGCCCGGCGAGCTGTCGGTGCACTACCCGTTCCCGATCAAGGACCTCGTGATCCTGGACAACGCGCTGAAGTACGGTTCGCGCGCTGCCCGCGCCCGGTTCGCGGTCTACATCGGAGACCTCGGTGCGGACCCCGCGGCCACCGCGCGCGAGATCCTGGCGAAGGTACCGACGCCCGAGAACGCGGTGCTGCTGGCCGTGTCGCCGAACCAGAAGGCCATCGAGGTGGTCTACGGGTCGGAGGTCAAGGGCCGCGGCATCGAGGCGTCCGCTCCGCTGGGGGTCTCGGCCGCCGCTGCGTCGTTCAAAGAGGGCAACCTGATCGACGGGTTGGTCAGCGGCATCCGGGTGCTGAGCGCCGGCGTCTCGCCCCGCTGACCCGGCCCGCCTGGTCCCGCCGCGGAATAGCATTCCTGGTCGTGATCGGCCCCGCGATCGCGACCGTGGGTTCACTCCGGTGGCAGAGCGGTGGCCGAATTCGTGTGCGGACCACCGTCTCTACGGCCTTAAGCTCGAGCTTGGGTCGCTAGGAGGAGGATCGGGGCTTTGGGCGTCGTGGACGCTTTCATGGCGGTATGGGCGAAGGCGCGCAGCACTTTCGGCGAGGGCATCCCGCATGACGGGGCCGCCTTCGACGAGAGTGCGGCGCTGCTGCGGTTGCAGTCGCAGGTGCAGGCCGCCACGCCGGATGGTCACTGGCAGGGGCCGTCGTCGAACGCATACGCACTGGTCAATGCGCGCCACGCCGGTGTTCTCGGGGGAGCCGCGCATCTCGACCGACGTCTGCGCGCTGAGGTCGACCGGTCGGCTGCGGTCGTTGCCGCGGGACGGCGCGACCTCGATGCGGTGCGGCAATGGGTGGCGAACGCCGCTGCGACGGCGCCCCAGACCCCGCAGGGTGAGCGCATGCTCTACCCGGTGGTCAGCAGAGGCAGCGCTGAGGTCATCGAGATCCTGCAGCGCTCTCACACGGATATGGCCGTGATCGCCGGACGAATTCGCGGTCTTGGTTCGGAGTATCAGGCGTTGCGAGGTGAGCTCAAGCTCGGGCCCGGAGATGAGGGTGTGGCCGGCGATGGTCCGCTCAATGCTGTGGGCGACGAGGACGCGCCGTGGACCTACCCATTCGATCCGCCGCCGCCGCCCGATTCCGCGCCCGGCGGTGGCAGGTGGGAGCTTGGCCAGGCCTACCCGCCCGGCCCCGGCGGCGGCCCTCC
>Ga0209347_1002882_pt1 | contig 21407 bp, 19 predicted proteins | sample AutmiccommuBRH23_FD_187382 | JGI IMG/M metagenome (GOLD analysis project Ga0209347, IMG submission 187382) | Deep subsurface microbial communities from Mt. Terri, Switzerland - Autotrophic microbial communities BRH/23 (SPAdes) (version 2) | ecosystem: Environmental > Aquatic > Deep subsurface >...
CTGACGCTGCAAGCGCTCGGCCGCTCGGTGCTCGGGCTCGACCTGGACGAGCGCTCCGATGCCATCGCCGAGCCGCTGCGCGCAGCGCTGGAATACGTCGCGGATCGGGCGTTGCGTCCGGTAAACGCGCCGCGCTGGTTGCCGACGCGGGCGCGGCGGCGGGCGCGCACCGCCAGCGACACGCTGCACTGGCTCGCCGACGAGATCCTGCAGGCGTGCCGCGCCGATCCGACCCGGGACGCGCCGCTAGTGCGGTCGCTGATCGCGGCCCGCGATCCCGCCACCGGGCGTGCCTTGTCCGACGACGAGATCCGTGACGAGCTCATCGTGTTCATGCTCGCCGGCCACGACACCACGGCCACCACGCTGACCTACGCCATGTGGGCGCTTGGCCACCACCGCGACATGCAAGACAGGGTCCGCGCCGAGGCTGTCGCGATCGGCGATCGCGAGCTGACACCCGAGGACGTTCCTGCCCTGGGCTACACGGTGCAGGTACTGCACGAGGCGCTACGGCTGTGCCCGCCAGCGGCGGCGACCGCCAGAATGGCGATGCAGGATGTCGAGGTCGACGGCTACCGTGTCGAGGCTGGGACCATGGTGGCCGTCGGCATCTATGCGCTGCATCGCGACCCCGCACTGTGGGACGATCCGCTAGCGTTCGACCCTGAGCGGTTCAGCCCACACAACTCCGAAGGCCGCGACCGCTGGCAATACCTACCCTTCGGCGCCGGACCACGCTCCTGCATCGGCGATCACTTCGCCATGCTCGAAGCCACCCTCGCGCTCGCCACAATCATCCGCCGCACCGAAATCCAATCGAAAGACGCGGAGTTTCCGTTGATCGTGCCCTTCACCACAGTCGCCGCGGAGCCAATACGAGCCAAAGTCACTGCGAGGAGACAAGTTTGAGGTCATCCGCCGATGCCTGGACTTGGCAAGACGGCAGGATCGTGTCCCATGAGCACAACCGACAATGGCAATCTCGATAATCACGAAGCCGTTCGCGGCGCGAGCACGCGTGGCTTGCTCGCCGCGCCTACAACGACTGCGTACTCACTGGAGGCAGGCCATGGCTGATCCGTGGGAGTTGATCCTTCATCACACGTATCGTGGTGCGCCAGGACTGGTGTACGACTCGTCGCCGCTCAAGGGCGCCCACGGTGTCGCCGTCGGCGGGGTGGACTTCCACCCCGACGGCCAAAGCCCAGACTCCGGCTCGATTTCGTTTCCTAAGGCCACCAGCTGCATTCACGTCGAAGCAACGACGGGGTGGGACGCACTCGATGCGCTGCGAGTCGAAGCGGTGTGCCGGTTCGACCTCGCCGCCAAAGGCGGCTACGTTCAAACGTTGATCCGCTGTCGCGATCGGTTCCTGCTGGCGGTATACAACTCCGATCACGAACAGCGCACCGTCAACCTCGCGGGGATTGTCCGTAAAGGGACCCCATGCTGAGCGTCGCAGGCGGCGATGCGTGGAAGAACTTCGCGGTCGAGTTTGCAGATCCCAATGTCCACCGGCTGGAGGTCGCGGCCTCTCCCTGGCAAAACGCCGTCACCATGCCGTGCCCGGCATTCGCGAAGGCGGAATATTCTTATCGAACGCATACCTATACGACCTTCCAGGTTTGGCAGGCCCAGTCAAATGGATACGAATCACCCTCCTACAGATGGTACCTCGGGAATCTCTGGCTCGATCCAGCTTCACCCGGACACCGCGAGGTTGAGGTGGCCTGCCGCAGCCTTGACGGCTCCCAGTTCGCTGCACCGACACTTCGCACAATCGGTGTAACGGTGGCAGTGATGGGCAGCCGGCCGGAGCTCTTGGTCGACGCGCCCTACGCCGACATCGACATCCCGATCCGCGTAGAAATAAACGAGTCCTCACCCGAGGTCATGAGGAACCTCTACCCGGAGCGGTCAGCGACGCTCTCGACGTCCATCGACAACCTTGAGGTCGAATGGGATGCGGAGTACCTGCAAGCGTTCGAAAACTGCTGGAAAAAGTACTTGACCGACAAGCGGAAGGTGACCATTCCGATCGAGCATCGAGCCCCGCGCCGCGATCGGAGGCCGCAGTATCTGGAAGTCGCCCCCGAGAGGTTGATACGCGATCTGCTGGACCGCGATCCTCGCGCGGCGGTCGAGGTGGCTGCCGAGATCGCCAAGGTTGCGAACCTGCCTGTCAAGACGGTGTTGGCCGATGCCTTCGAGCGGTGAGCTCAAGTTATGTCGCGAGCGCAGCGCGCGCACAACAGTTCACTGGGCCCGAGTGAGCGTCGAACTGTGACATAACAGCACGAATAGCAAAGGGCAAGAGGCAGTCACCAACGTCACATTCCGACGGCAGCCAGGTGCTGGCGACGCAGTAAACCAGCACCTGGCTGTAGCTGCACCGCCAAATCGGGAGACACGCCCTAGACGCCGAGCGCCTCGTAGGTGCGCCGAACGAATTTGGGTTGCGCGCTCTGCAGTTTCGCCAACGACGTGTTGCCTGCGACGGCGGCGGCCGCGTCGACGGACAGGCTGGGCAGGTTCTGGATGAGGTAGACCAGGATCACGTCTGCCGACGGATCGGCCTGCCACCACGTGCCGTAGGCGCCGGGCCAGGAGAAGGTTCCGAGCCCGCCGGGTCCGTAGAGCTGGCGGGACCTTGCCGGGTCGGTCACCACCGACAGGTTCAGGCCGAAGCCACGCCCGATCCAGAACGGCGCGCCCAGGAAGTCCTGACGCTTCTGCTCCTCGGTCAGTCGGTCGCTGCGCATCCAATGCACCGACTGCTCCGACAGCACCCGGACGCCGTCGAGCATGCCGCCGGCGAGCAGCATGCGGGCGAACAGCAGGTAGTCGTCGACCGTCGACCACAGCCCGGCGCCACCGGTGCAGAACGGTGGATCCATGATGGGGGCGGGGCCCATCACGTCGTGACGCAGCTTGTTGTCGCTGTCGAGCTGATACATCGTGGCCGCCCGGCGCCTGCCGGTGGCTCCGACGTGAAACCCGGTGTCCGACATGCCCAATGGTCCCAGGATACGTTCCGTGAGCACCTCGCTCAGCGGTTTGCCCTCGATGCGCGACAGCACGATGCCCAACACGTCGGTGGCGTGGCTGTATGTCAGGCGTTCACCCGGCTGATGGACGAGGGGGAGCGCCGCGAGCTCGGAGAGCCACCGGTCCTGATCCTGGCGGGTGGGCAGCTTGCGGTAGGCCTCCGACAGGGGGCCGAGCACCGAGAACATGTAGGCCAACCCGCTGCGGTGCGTCATCAGATCCTCGAGCGTGATGTGGCGATGCGCGGGCACCGTGCGGTCCAGCGGGCCGCGGGGATCCACCAGCACCCGCATGTCCGCCAGTTCGGGCAGCCACGTCGCGACCCGATCGGAGAGTGTGAGCTTGCCCTCCTCGATCAGAGACATCGCCGCCGCCACGGTCACGGGTTTGGTCATCGAGGCGATACGGAAGATGGTGTCGCGCTGCATGGGCAGCTGCGCCTCGACATCCCGGTACCCCAGCTCGTTGACCTGGAGCACCTCACCTGATCGCCAGACCAGCGTCACCGCTCCGGCCAACAGTCCGGCGTCGATCGCTTCGACGATGGACGCTTTGTTGCGGTCGAGGTTCATCGCGCAAGATTAGGTCAGCGGTTCAGCGGTCGGTGAACCGAGTGCCCGCCGGTCGGAGTCCTCGATGAGTGGGTGCTAAGCTCCCCGCAGTTTTCGACATCCTTTAACGATCCGTCCCGTGAGGCGGAGAAGGAGGTCCTGCTCACTCGTGGGCACGCCCGACAGCGCTGATCCTGACGCCGGTGGTCAGGACCGGGAACTGATGACCGCAGCGGACGTCAACCGCACGATCGCTCGCATCGCTCACCAGATCATCGAGAAGACCGCCCTCGACGGTCCCGATGCTCCCCGAGTGGTCCTTCTGGGCATCCCGACCCGCGGCGTCACCCTCGCCACCCGCCTTGCGCGCAACATCGCCGAGTTCAGCGGCGCCCAAGTCGCGCATGGTGCTCTGGACATCACGCTCTACCGCGACGACCTGATGAGCAAACCGCAGCGGGCGCTCGCGGAGACCTCGATTCCCGACGGCGGCATCGACGGTGCGCTGGTCATCCTCGTCGACGACGTCCTGTACTCCGGCCGTTCGGTGCGCTCGGCGCTGGACGCGCTGCGCGATCTCGGCCGTCCGCGGGCGGTGCAGTTGGCGGTGCTGGTGGACCGCGGACATCGCGAGTTGCCGATCCGTGCCGATTACGTCGGCAAGAACGTGCCGACCTCGCGCACCGAGAACGTCAAGGTCCGGTTGACCGAGGACGACGGGCACGACGGGGTCCGGATTGCACCGTACGGAGGGCCTCCAAGGTGAAACATCTGCTGGCGGCGGGCGACCTGAGCCGCGACGACGCCATCGCGATCCTCGACAACGCCGACCGCTTCCGGGAGGCGTTGCTGGGCCGTGAGGTCAAGAAGCTGCCCACACTGCGAGGACGCACCATCATCACGATGTTCTACGAGAACTCCACCCGGACGCGGGTGTCGTTCGAGGTGGCAGGCAAGTGGATGAGCGCCGACGTCATCAACGTCAGCGCATCGGGATCCTCTGTGGCCAAGGGTGAGTCGCTGCGCGACACCGCGCTGACCCTGCGCGCCGCGGGCGCCGACGCGCTGATCGTGCGGCACCCGGCCTCCGGTGCCGCCCAGCAGCTGGCCGCATGGACGCTCGACGAGCACGGCGGACCGTCGGTCATCAACGCCGGCGACGGCACCCACGAACACCCGACGCAGGCTCTGCTGGACGCGTTGACGATCAGACAGCGGCTCGGTGCCGTCGACGGCAAGCGGGTGGTGATCGTCGGCGACGTCCTGCACAGCCGGGTGGCCCGGTCCAACGTCGCACTGCTGCACACGCTCGGCGCTGAGGTGGTGCTGGTCGCACCGCCGACGCTACTGCCGATCGGTGTCGACGGGTGGCCGGTGACGGTGTCGTCCGACATCGACGCCGAGCTCCCGCTGGCCGACGCCGTGCTGATGCTGCGCGTGCAGGCCGAGCGGATGAACGGCGGATTCTTCCCGTCCTCGCGGGAGTACTCGGTGCGTTACGGCCTGTCCGAGAAACGGCAGGCGATGCTGGCCGAGCACGCGGTGGTGCTGCACCCCGGCCCGATGCTTCGCGGCATGGAGATCGCCCATTCGGTCGCGGACTCGCCGCAATCTGCCGTGCTGCAACAGGTTTCCAACGGCGTGCATGTCCGGATGGCGGTGCTGTTCCACCTGCTCGTCGGCTCGGAAGTGGGGGCGATCAGCGCATGACAGTTCTCATCAAGGGTGTTCGGCTCTACGGCGAGGGCGACGCCGTCGACGTGCTGGTCGACAACGGCCAGATCGAAGCCATCGGCACGGACCTGCCGGTCCCCGACGGCGCGGACATCATCGATGCCGGCGGCCAGATCCTGCTGCCGGGCTTCGTCGACCTGCACACCCATCTTCGTGAGCCGGGCCGTGAGTACGCCGAAGACATCGAAACCGGCTCGGCTGCAGCCGCTCTCGGCGGATACACGGCCGTGTTCGCGATGGCCAACACCGATCCGGTCGCCGACAGCGCGGTGGTCACCGACCACGTGTGGCACCGCGGCCAGCAGGTCGGCCTCGTCGACGTGCATCCGGTCGGTGCGGTCACCGTGGGCCTGGGCGGCAAGCAACTGACCGAGATGGGGCTGATGGCCGCCGGCGTCGGGCAGGTCCGGATGTTCTCCGACGACGGTGTGTGCGTGGACGACCCGCTGGTGATGCGCCGCGCGCTGGAGTATGCGACCGGCCTCGGGGTGCTGATCGCCCAGCACGCCGAAGAGCCCCGGCTGACCGTCGGCGCCGTCGCACACGAAGGACCGAACGCCGCCAAGCTCGGACTGACGGGCTGGCCGCGCGCCGCCGAGGAGTCGATCGTCGTCCGCGACGCACTGCTGGCCCGGGACGCCGGCGCTCGCGTGCACATCTGCCACGCATCCACCGCGGGCACTGTCGAGCTCCTGAGATGGGCCAAGGAGCAGGGCATTTCGATCACCGCGGAGGTCACGCCGCATCATCTACTGCTCGACGACACCAGGCTGCACACCTACGACGGCCGCAACCGGGTGAACCCCCCGCTGCGCGAGGCCGACGACGCAGTCGCGCTGCGCCAGGCTCTCGCCGACGGCGTCATCGACTGTGTGGCCACCGATCACGCACCCCATGCCGAGCATGAGAAGATGTGCGAGTTCGCCAACGCCCGCCCCGGCATGCTGGGTTTGCAGACAGCGCTGTCGGTGGTCGTCGAGACAATGGTCACCCCTGGCCTTCTGACGTGGCGCGACGTCGCCCGCGTGATGAGTGAGATCCCCGCCCGCATCGTCGGGTTGCCCGACCAGGGTAGGCCATTGGAGGTGGGGGAGCCGGCGAACCTGACCGTGGTCGACCCCGCCGCCACCTGGACGGTCACCGGACCCGCGCTGGCAAGCCGGTCGGACAACACGCCCTACGAGGACATGGAACTGCCTGCGGTGGTCACGGCGACGCTGCTGCGCGGCAAGGTCACGGCGCGCGACGGGAAGGCCGGCGCGTGAACACCCCGACGCTGGTGACCTCGCTGGTCATGGCCGGGCTGCTGGTGCTGCTGATCGCGGTGCTGATTCAGGCGATGATGCGCGGGTGGCGGCGCCGCGCGCAACGCCAGGCCGAGATCGTCGGCACGCTGCCGCCGCTTCCCGACGTCGTCGGCGCGGTGGTCGTTTCCGCGACCAAGGGCCTCTACATCGGCAGCACCCTGGTTCCGCACTGGAACGACCGGGTCGCCGCGGGCGACCTCGGGTTCCGCGCCAAGGCCGTCCTGAGCCGCTACCCGGAGGGAATCATGTTGCAGCGCACGGGCGCCGGGCCGATCTGGATACCCGACGACGCGATCGTCGACATCCGATGCGAGAAGAACCTGGCCGGGAAGGTGATCCCCGGGGGCAGGAGCGGAGCGACCGGGGGGAGGACCGCGTCGCACGAAGGCGTCCTGGCGATCCGCTGGCGGCTGCCCTCCGGCGCGGAGATCGACACCGGATTTCGCGCCAACGACCGCCGTGACTACTCGAAATGGCTTCCGGAGGAGGTCGCATGACCGCACGCAAAGCACTCCTGGTGCTCGAAGATGGACGCATCTTCACCGGGACGGAGTTCGGGGCGGTCGGTGAGACGCTGGGCGAGGCCGTCTTCTCCACCGGCATGTCGGGCTACCAGGAGACGCTGACCGATCCCAGCTATCACCGCCAGATCGTGGTGGCGACGGCCCCCCAGATCGGAAACACCGGCTGGAATCTCGAGGACGGCGAGAGCCGCGGCGACAAGATCTGGGTGGCCGGTTACGCCGTGCGCGATCCCTCACCGCGGGCGTCGAACTGGCGTGCCACCGGAACGCTCGAAGACGAACTGGTCCGCCAGGGGGTCGTCGGCATCGCGGGCATCGACACCCGCGCGGTGGTGCGCCACCTGCGTAGTCGCGGTTCGATGAAGGCGGGCGTGTTCAGCGGCGACGCACTGGCCGGTGCCGAGGAACTGGTCTCCCGGGTGCGCGGCCAGGCGGCGATGCTCGGCGCGGACCTGGCGGGCGAGGTCAGCACCCACGGCAGCTATGTCGTCGAACCCGAAGGGCCACACCGGTTCACCGTCGCCGCCCTCGATCTCGGTATCAAGACCAACACCCCGCGCAACTTCACCAAGCGCGGTGTCCGCACTCACGTGCTGCCGTCCTCGGTCGGCTTCGGCGAGATCGCCGGACTCGACCCTGACGGGGTGTTCCTGTCCAACGGTCCGGGGGATCCGGCCACCGCCGACCGCGTGGTCGCGGTGACCCGGGAGGTGCTCGGTGCCGGAATCCCGCTGTTCGGCATCTGCTTCGGCAACCAGATCCTCGGCCGTGCACTGGGCCGCTCCACCTACAAGATGACGTTCGGGCACCGCGGCATCAACATCCCGGTGATGGACCACGCCACGGGCCGGGTGGCGATCACCGCCCAGAATCACGGCTTCGCCCTCGAGGGGGAGGCCGGTGAGGAGTTCGACACGCCGTTCGGGCGCGCGATGGTGAGCCACACCTGCGCCAATGACGGTGTGGTCGAGGGGATCAAGCTGGTCAGCGGTCGGGCGTTCTCGGTGCAGTATCACCCCGAGGCGGCCGCGGGTCCCCGCGACGCCGAGTACCTGTTCGATCAGTTCGTCGACCTGATGGCGGGAGAGAAATGACGCCCGAGCCGCGCCGAAATTGCATTCCAGCAGGCGTCTTCTCGCAATTTATCTGCTGGAATGCAATTTCGGCGATTAGTAGGAGTGACTAGATGCCGCGTCGCACAGACCTCAACCACGTTCTGGTGATCGGGTCCGGCCCGATCGTCATCGGACAGGCCTGCGAGTTCGACTACTCCGGCACCCAGGCGTGCCGCGTGCTGCGGGCCGAAGGCCTCCAGGTCAGCCTGGTCAACTCCAACCCGGCCACGATCATGACCGACCCGGAGTTCGCCGACCACACCTATGTCGAGCCCATCACGGCGGCATTCGTGGAGAAGATCTTCGCCCAGCAGGCCGAGCGGGGCAACAAGATCGACGCCCTGCTGGCGACGCTCGGCGGACAGACCGCACTGAACACCGCGGTCAAGCTCTACGAGAACGGCGCCCTCGACAGGTACGGCGTCGAGCTGATCGGCGCCGACTTCGAGGCCATCCAGCGGGGCGAGGATCGACAGAAGTTCAAGGACATCGTCAGCAAGGTCGGTGGCGAATCGGCGCGCAGCCGAGTCTGTTTCACGATGGACGAGGTCCGGGAGACGGTCGTCGACCTCGGCCTGCCCGTCGTGGTGCGACCGAGCTTCACGATGGGCGGTCTCGGTTCCGGCATGGCCTACTCGGCCGAGGAGGTGGAGCGGATGGCAGGCGAGGGCCTCGCCGCCTCCCCGTCGGCCAACGTCCTGATCGAGGAATCCATCTACGGATGGAAGGAATACGAACTCGAATTGATGCGCGACGGCCGCGACAACGTCGTGGTGGTCTGCTCGATCGAGAACGTCGACCCGATGGGCGTGCACACCGGTGACTCGGTGACCGTTGCGCCGGCGATGACGCTGACCGATCGCGAGTACCAGACGATGCGCACGCTGGGCATCGACATCCTGCGCGAGGTCGGCGTGGACACCGGCGGCTGCAACATCCAGTTCGCGGTCAATCCGTCCGACGGCAGGCTGATCGTCATCGAGATGAACCCCCGCGTCTCGCGGTCCAGCGCGCTGGCTTCGAAGGCGACCGGGTTCCCGATCGCCAAGATCGCCGCCAAGCTGGCGATCGGCTACACGCTCGACGAGATCGTCAACGACATCACCAAGGAGACGCCCGCCTGCTTCGAGCCGACACTCGACTACGTGGTGGTCAAGGCTCCTCGGTTCGCGTTCGAGAAGTTTCCCGGCGCCGACACCACGTTGACCACCACGATGAAATCGGTCGGCGAGGCGATGTCGTTGGGCCGCAACTTCATCGAGGCGCTCGGCAAGGTGATGCGCTCGCTGGAGACCAAGAGGGCCGGCTTCTGGACCGGGCCGGACCCCGAGGGTGACCTCGCCGAGGTGCTCGAGCGGCTGCACACCCCCACCGACGGCCGGCTCTACGACATCGAGTACGCGCTGCGGCTCGGCGGCACCGTCGAGGACGTCGCGAAGGCCTCCGGGGTCGACCCGTGGTTCGTCGAGCAGATCGCCGGGCTGATCGAGCTGCGCACCGAGGTGATCGACGCGCCGGTTCTGGAAGCCGAGTTGCTGCGCCGCAGCAAGCACCACGGCCTGTCCGACCGCCAGATCGCCGCGCTGCGGCCGGAATTGGCAGGTGAGATGGGCGTGCGGTCGCTGCGGCAGCGGCTGGGGATTCACCCGGTGTTCAAGACGGTGGACACCTGCGCGGCCGAGTTCGAGGCCAAGACCCCCTACCACTACAGCAGCTACGAGCTTGATCCCGCCGCCGAGACCGAGGTCGCACCCCAGGGCGAGCGGCCGAAGGTGCTGATCCTCGGATCCGGGCCCAACCGCATCGGGCAGGGGATCGAGTTCGACTACAGCTGTGTGCACGCCGCGACCACGCTCAGTGCCGCGGACGTGAGGAGCAAATGGGGTGATGCCGGGTTCGAGACGGTGATGATCAACTGCAACCCCGAGACGGTGTCCACCGACTACGACACCGCCGACCGGCTGTACTTCGAACCGTTGACGTTCGAGGACGTCCTGGAGATCTACCACGCCGAGCAGGAATCCGGCAGAGGCGGGCCAGGCGTCGTCGGCGTCATCGTGCAACTCGGCGGTCAGACCCCGCTGGGCCTGGCCGAACGACTGGAGAAGGCCGGGGTCCCGATCGTCGGCACCAAACCCGAGGCCATCGACCTGGCCGAGGACCGCGGCCGCTTCGGGGAGGTGCTGACCAACGCGGGTCTGCCCGCACCGAAGTTCGGCATGGCGACCAGCTTCGACCAGGCTCGCAAGATCGCCGCCGACATCGGCTACCCGGTGCTGGTGCGGCCGTCCTACGTGCTCGGTGGGCGCGGCATGGAGATCGTGTACGACGACGAAACCCTCGAGGGCTACATCACCCGGGCCACCGAACTGTCTCCCGAGCACCCGGTGCTGGTCGACCGGTTCCTCGAGGACGCGATCGAGATCGACGTGGATGCCCTCTGCGACGGCAGCGAGGTGTACATCGGCGGCGTGATGGAGCACATCGAGGAAGCCGGCATCCACTCCGGGGACTCGGCGTGTGCGCTGCCGCCGGTGACGCTGGGCCGCAGTGACATCGAGGCGGTGCGCCGGGCGACCGAGGCCATCGCCTTCGGCGTCGGAGTGGTCGGACTGCTCAACGTGCAGTACGCGCTCAAGGACGACGTGCTCTACGTCCTGGAGGCCAACCCGCGGGCCAGCCGCACCGTGCCGTTCGTGTCCAAAGCCACGGCAGTGCCACTGGCGAAAGCGTGCGCGCGGATCATGCTGGGCGCCACCATCGCCGAGCTTCGCGAGGAAGGGGTGCTGGCGCGCACCGGTGACGGTGGCACCACCGCGCGCAATGCCCCGGTCGCGGTCAAGGAGGCCGTGCTGCCGTTCCACCGGTTCCGCAAGGCCGACGGCACCCAGATCGACTCGCTGCTCGGACCCGAGATGAAGTCCACCGGCGAGGTGATGGGCATCGACCGCGATTTCGGCAGCGCCTTCGCCAAGAGCCAGACCGCCGCCTACGGCTCGCTGCCTGCGCAGGGCACCGTGTTCGTCTCCGTGGCCAACCGTGACAAACGCTCGCTGGTATTCCCCGTCAAGCGTCTCGCCGATCTCGGCTTCCGCGTGCTGGCCACCGAGGGGACAGCGGAGATGTTGCGGCGCAACGGGATTCCGTGCGACGAAGTACGCAAGCACTTCGAGTCTCCCAGTCCGGACAGGCCCGCACTGTCGGCGGTGGACGCGATCCGGGCGGGTGAGATCGACATGGTGATCAACACCCCGTACGGCAACTCCGGACCCCGCATCGACGGCTACGAGATCCGTTCGGCCGCGGTGTCGATGAACATTCCCTGCGTGACGACGGTGCAGGGTGCTTCGGCGGCGGTGCAGGGCATCGAGGCGGGCATCCGCGGCGACATCGGCGTGATGTCGCTGCAGGAGCTGCACAGCACGTTGGGCTCTTGACGATGGGCGGGTTCGGTGACCGCCTGTCCAGTGCGATGGTGCAGCGGGGCCCGCTGTGCCTGGGCATCGACCCGCACCCCGGTCTGCTGAGTGCGTGGGGGTTGAGCCTCGACGCCGACGGTCTGGCCCGGTTCAGCGACGCCTGCGTGGCGGCGTTCGCGGACTTCGCCGTCGTCAAGCCTCAGGTGGCGTTCTTCGAGGCCTACGGGTCGGCGGGGTATGCGGTGCTCGAACACACCATCGCCGCGCTGCGTGAAGCGGGGGTGCTGGTGCTCGCCGACGCCAAACGCGGAGACATCGGCTCGACCATGGCCGCCTACGCCGACGCCTGGGCCGGGGACTCGCCGCTGGCTTCCGACGCCGTGACCGCCTCGCCGTATCTGGGCTTCGGGTCACTGCAGCCGCTGCTGGACAAGGCACGGGAGAACGACCGCGGTGTCTTCGTGCTGGCCGCGACGTCCAACCCCGAGGGTGCGTCGGTGCAGCGCGCCATCGGGGCAGGGGAGGTCGGCGGGCGCACGGTGGCCCAGTCGATCGTCGACGCGGCGGCCGCGGTCAACGGCACCGGGCCGCCCGGCTCGGTCGGTGTCGTCGTCGGCGCGACGCTGAGCGACCCTCCCGACGTCAGTGCCCTCAACGGGCCGGTGCTCGTCCCGGGTGTGGGCGCCCAGGGTGGGCGGCCCGAGGCGCTCGCCGGACTGGGAGGAGCCCTGCCAGGGCAGTTGCTGCCTGCGGTGTCGCGGGAGGTGCTGCGGGCCGGACCGGACCTCGCCTCCCTGCGTGAGGCGGCCGAGCGGTTGCGCGAGGCCGTCGGCTACCTCAACCAGGGATTGACGTGACCGTCTTCGGGTCCGAGCGGCCGCGCCCGGCCATGCAGCGGTCGCCGCGACACGCCCGAGGCGCGGTGACCAGGCAAAATTTCTCTGTTTGTCGGGCTCAGCAGGGTCCAGCGCCGGCCCGTGACGGCGCCGGCGAGGCTTGATTTTCGCCGAGGACCGGCGAATACCCTTGATATGCAGGGTGTTTAGCCGTTTCCGCGGTTGCCGCTGCTGCCGGCGACGTTCGGGTGCGAGCGAGGTGACCGCCGAGTAGCGCCCGACACGCTGGGCTTTTGACCCGGTAACAGGGGGGTGGGGTTAGCTTTCGTCAGCCTGCGTGGGTACGGTCGTGCACGCTGGCTGGTTCTGGACCAGCCGAGACAAAATCAGATGATGGTGACGAGACGGAGGAACCCGTGGCCCTTCCCCAGTTGACCGACGAACAGCGCGCGGCAGCGTTGGAGAAGGCTGCTGCCGCACGTCGAGCACGTGCCGAGCTCAAGGATCGACTCAAGCGCGGCGGCACCAACCTCAAGCAGGTTCTCAAGGACGCCGAGACCGACGAGGTCTTGGGCAAGATGAAGGTCTCCGCGCTGCTGGAGGCCCTGCCCAAGGTCGGCAAGGTCAAGGCTCAGGAGATCATGACCGAGCTGGAGATCGCACCGACCCGCCGCCTGCGCGGCCTCGGCGATCGTCAGCGCAAGGCCCTGCTGGAAAAGTTCGACTTCACCTCTTAAGAGAGGTTGTGAGCGAAGGTAGAGGGCCGGACCGCCTCACGGCTTCGGTCGTGGTGCTGTCCGGCCCATCTGCCGTCGGCAAGTCGACCGTCGTCCGGTGTCTCCGAGAGCGGATCGCTGACCTGCACTTCAGCGTGTCGGTGACCACCCGCGCGCCGCGTCCCGGCGAAGTGGACGGCGTGGACTACACCTTTGTGACGGAGAAGCAGTTCCAGCAGCTCATCGATCAGGGTGCCCTGCTGGAATGGGCCGAGATCCACGGAGGGCTGCACCGTTCCGGGACGCCCGCGGCACCGGTGCGGGCGGCCGCCGCGGCTGGCCACCCGGTCCTGATCGAGGTCGATCTCGCAGGAGCGCGAGCCGTCAAGCAGGCGATGCCCGAGGCCATCACCGTGTTCCTCGCCCCTCCGAACTGGGAGGCGCTGGAGAGCCGTCTGTCGGGCCGCGGCACCGAATCCCCGGAAGCGATGGCCCGAAGGTTGCAGACCGCCAGGGCGGAATTGGCCGCTCAAGGTGACTTCGACAAGGTCGTCGTCAACAGTCAATTGGAGTCTGCATGCGCGGAATTGGTATCCTTGCTGGTGGCCCACAGGCAGGTGCCGCGAGATCGAGCCTGATCGCCGTCCAGCACTTCACATTTTCGTACCAGAAACGCACCAACCGGAACCGCCAGGAGACCTTTTACGTGAGCACCCCGCACGCCGACACGCGGCTGGCAGCCGTCGACATCGACCCGACTGCCGCCAGCGCTTACGACACGCCGTTGGGCATCACCAACCCGCCCATCGACGAGTTGTTGGACCGCGCGTCGAGCAAGTACGCGCTGGTGATCTACGCCGCCAAACGCGCACGTCAGATCAACGATTACTACAACCAGCTCGGTGACGGGATCCTCGAGTACGTCGGCCCGCTGGTCGAGCCCGGCCTGCAGGAGAAGCCGCTGTCGATCGCGATGCGCGAGATCCACGGCGACCTGCTCGAGCACACTGAGGGTGAGGGCTAGGCCTCCGCTCTCATGGAGCGCAAGCGGATCATCGTCGGCGTCGCCGGTGGCATCGCCGCCTACAAGGCGGCCACGGTCGTCCGTCAGCTCACCGAGGCCGGACATTCGGTCCGCGTCGTCCCCACCGAATCCGCACTGCGGTTCATCGGTGCCGCCACCTTCGAGGCGCTGTCGGGCAACCCGGTGCACACCGGGGTGTTCGAGGACGTCCACGAGGTGCCGCACGTGCGCATCGGCCAGACGGCCGACCTCGTGGTCGTGGCCCCGGCCACCGCTGACCTGCTGGCCCGGGCAGTCGCAGGCCGCGCCGACGACCTGCTCACCGCGACGCTGCTGACGGCGCGCTGTCCGGTGCTGTTCGCCCCGGCGATGCACACCGAGATGTGGTTGCACCCGGCGACCTGCGACAACGTCGCCACGCTGCGCCGCCGCGGCGCGGTCGTGATGGAGCCGGCGTCCGGCCGGTTGACCGGTGCCGACACCGGCCCCGGTCGATTGCCCGAGGCCGAAGAGATCAGCACCCTCGCGCAACTGCTCCTCGACCGCGGCGACGCGCTCCCGTACGACCTCGCGGGGGTCAAGGTTCTCGTGACCGCAGGTGGCACCCGCGAACCGATCGATCCCGTGCGGTTCATCGGAAACCGCAGCTCAGGCAAGCAGGGATACGCGATGGCCCGCGTGATGGCCCAGCGCGGCGCCGACGTGACGCTGGTTGCGGGCAACACCGCGGGCCTCATCGACCCGGCAGGCGTCGACGTCGTCCACGCCGGATCGGCCGCCCAGCTGCGCGACGCCGTCTCCAAGCACGCACCCGGCGCGAACGTACTGGTCATGGCCGCCGCAGTCGCAGACTTCCGGCCCGCCCACCAGGCGATCAGCAAGATCAAGAAGGGCCCGGACGCCGCGGGTGATCCCACGATCGAGCTGGTCCGCAACGACGACGTCCTCGCCGGCTCGGTTCGCGCCCGCACCGAGGGTCAGTTACCCAACATGAGGGCCATCGTGGGATTCGCCGCCGAGACCGGCGACGAGAACGGCGACGTGTTGTTCCATGCCCGCGCCAAACTCAAACGCAAGGGCTGCGATTTGCTCGTGGTAAACGCCGTCGGCGACAACCGCGCCTTCGAGGTCGATCACAACGACGGCTGGCTACTCACCGCCGCCGGAACCGAGTCGGCGCTGGAGCACGGTTCGAAGACTCTGATCGCCAGCCGTATTGTGGACGCGATCGTGGCGTTCCTGCACAGCGGCGGCGGGTAGGCCGCCGTGTCGTGCTCCTCCCGGCGGGGGTCGCCCTGCGTGTAAAGGTTGCGTGCAGCGCAGGCAACCGCTTGGGTGCAAGAGACAACGCGATGTAGCTGCAAGGGGCGGGACCATCGCGCCATGTATAAGTAGACTAACTAACTATCTCAAGAGGCTTGAGTGGAAGGGATCGACGTGAGTGAAGCTCGGCTGTTTACCAGTGAGTCGGTGACCGAGGGGCACCCTGACAAGATCTGCGACGCCATCAGCGACTCGGTGTTGGACGCCTTGCTGGCCGACGATCCCAGGTCGCGCGTCGCGGTCGAAACGCTGGTGACGACGGGCCAGGTCCACGTCGTGGGTGAGGTGACGACGGCCGCCAAGTCGGCGTTCGCCGACATCACCAACACCGTCCGGGCGCGGATCCTCGAGATCGGCTACGACCACTCCGACAAGGGCTTCGACGGCCTCACCTGCGGTGTCAACATCGGCATCGGCGCACAGTCACCCGACATCGCCCAGGGCGTCGACACCGCGCACGAGACCCGTGTCGAGGGCGCCGCGGATCCGCTGGACTCCCAGGGCGCCGGCGACCAGGGTCTGATGTTCGGCTACGCCATCGCCGACACCCCGGAACTGATGCCGCTGCCGATCGCGCTGGCGCACCGGCTGTCGCGCAAGCTGACCGAGGTCCGCAAGAACGGTACGCTCGACTACCTGCGCCCGGACGGCAAGACCCAGGTCACCGTCCAGTACGACGGCACCACGCCGGTCCGGCTGGACACGGTGGTGCTCTCCACCCAGCACGCCGACGGCATCGACCTCGAAAGCCAGCTGTCCCCGGACATCAAGCATCACGTCATCGACGCGGTGCTCACCGAGTTGGGCCACGAGACCCTTGACACCTCCTCGCCGCGCCTGCTGGTCAACCCGACCGGCAAGTTCGTCCTCGGCGGCCCGATGGGTGACGCCGGCCTGACCGGCCGCAAGATCATCGTCGACACCTACGGCGGATGGGCCCGCCACGGCGGCGGGGCGTTCTCCGGCAAGGATCCGTCCAAGGTGGACCGCTCCGCGGCCTACGCGATGCGCTGGGTGGCCAAGAACGTCGTCGCCGCCGGTCTGGCGCAGCGCGTCGAGGTGCAGGTCGCCTACGCGATCGGCAAGGCGGCGCCCGTCGGCCTGTTCGTGGAGACGTTCGGTTCGGAGACCGTGGACCCGCTCAAGATCGAGAAGGCCATCGGCGAGGTCTTCGACCTGCGACCCGGCGCCATCATCCGCGACCTGGACCTGTTGCGCCCGATCTATGCGCCGACCGCCGCCTACGGGCACTTCGGCCGCACCGACATCGAGCTGCCGTGGGAGCAGCTCAACAAGGTCGACGAACTCAAGGCCGCCGTCTAACCGAGGCGACTGGGCGGCACTTGGGGGCCGCGTCGGACCGCCAGTATCCTGCTGGGCGATGGCGCGAGAACGATCGAACAGCGGGGCTCGCCTCGGCCGTGGGCTGCAGAACGCGCTTCGGGGGCGGCGTGATCCGGCGCCGTTGGCCGGGCAGCGTAGCCGCACCCAGAACGCCCTGGGTGAGCTGCACACCCGCAAGGTTCTCGACCTGACCATCCGGCTCGCCGAGGTGATGCTGTCCTCCGGTTCGGGTACCGCGGACGTGGTCGCCACCGCACAGGACGTGGCACGGGCCTACCGGCTCACCGACTGCGTCGTCGACATCTTCGTCACCACGGTGTTCGTGTCGGCGCCGCCGACCGCGGACAGCCCGCCCGTCACCATCGTGCGCTCGGTGCAGGCTCGGTCGACCGACTACACCCGGGTCGCCGAACTCGACCGGTTGGTCGGCCGGATCACCTCCGGTGGCGTCACGGTCGACGAGGCGCACGCGGCGATGGACGAGGTGGCCGAGCGGCCGCACCCGTACCCGCGCTGGGTGGCGACCGCTGGGTGGGCGGGCTTCGCTCTGGGCATCGCGATGCTCTTCGGAGGCAACTGGCTGACGTGTGTCTTGGCTGCCGTGACCGCGGCGATGATCGACCGGGCCGGTCGGCTGTTGAACCGGATCGGGACCCCGTTCTTCTTCCAGCACGTGGTCGGGGCGATGATCGCGACCCTGGTCGCGGTCGCGGCCTACTACTTCGCCGGTCAGGGGCCGACCGCGCTGGTGGCCACCGGGATCGTGATGCTGCTTGCGGGAATGACGCTGGTCGGCGCGATGCAGGACGCCGTGACCGGATACATGCTCACCGCCGTCACCCGGCTCGGTGAGGCGGTGTTCCTGACCGCGGGGATCGTCGTCGGTATCCTGGCCGGTCTCCAGGTCGCTGAGATTCTCGGGGTGACAATCGAATTGCACGTCGACGCGACCGAGACCTTCATCATTCCGAACCGGCCGCTGACGATCTCGCTTGCGGTGGTCGGTGCTGCGCTGGCGGGCGCGTCGCTGACCGTGGCGAGTTACGCGCCGCGGCGGTCGGTCGTCATCGCCGGGATGACCGCCGGGGTGGCTGAGTCAGTACTGCTGGCCTTGAGCAGAGCGGGTTTCGGCCAGGTGGTCGCCAGCGGGATCGCCGCGGTGGGGGTCGGTGTCCTGGCGACGCTGATCTCGATCCGGCGGCAGGCGCCCGCACTGGTGACCGCGACCGCCGGCATCATGCCGATGCTGCCCGGCCTCGCGGTGTTCCGGGCGGTGTTCTACCTGGCATCCGACGAGGACGTCGGGGACGGTCTGCGGCAGTTGGTTGCGGCGGCCGCGGTGGCACTGGCCCTCGGCAGCGGGGTGGTGCTCGGCGAGTTCCTCGGCTCGCCGCTGCGCTACCGGGCCGGCCGGATCGGTCAATTCCTGCGCGTCGACGGGCCCCCCGGTCTCCGCCGCGCGGTGGGCGCGGTGGTGCATCTGCAGTCTGCGGAGGCCACGGCGCCCCCGACCGCCGGTGTCTCGCGAGTCCGAAGCGTCGCGCTGGAGCCGGCGCTCGGCGAGGACGCCGACAACGGAGAGCAGCCGCCGCCGGGTAACGGCGCGGGCGTCTAGTCTCACGCCAGCGCGGCCCGCAAGGCGCTCACCCCGCGTACGGTGGCCTCGGTGGCGGCAGGCACCACGCCGGCGTAGGCGACGTAACCGTGCACCAGCGAGTCGGCATTGTGCAGTTCCACCGGCGTCCCGGCTTCGGTGAGCAGTTCGGCGTACCGGGTCCCGTCGTCGCGCAGCGGATCGTGTCCGGCGACCGCGATGTAGGCAGGGGGCAGCCCCGTCAGGTCGCCGCGGGCGGGCACCAGGGTCGGCGGCGGCGCGGACAGGTCGGTGTCTCCGACATACCACCGGGAGAAGCCCTTACATGCCGCCAGCGTCAGGATCGGCGCGGCGGCGTTCTCGATGAACGACGGCAGCGAGGTGTCGAATGTCGTCGACGGATACCAGAGCAGCTGGAACCGCAGACCCAACCCGGCGTCTCGGGCCAGCTGTGCCATCACGGCGGCCAGGTTGCCCCCGGCGGAGTCACCGGCCACGGCCACGCGGTCGGGGTCGGCGCCGAACTGGTCGGCATGGCGCGCCACCCACTGCGTGGCTGCCCACACATCGTCGACGGCAGCGGGAAACGGGTGCTCGGGTGCCAGCCGGTAGTCGACCGACACCACCACCGCCTCGGCGCCCGCCGCGTGCAGGCGCGCCACCTCGTCGTAGGTGTCCAGGTCACCCACCGACCATCCGCCGCCGTGAATGTAGATCACCGCAGGCAGCACGGATCTCTGCGACGGTGGACGGTAGACGCGCACCGCGATCGGTCCGTCCGGGCCGTCGATTGTGCGGTCCTGCGCTGTCACTTCGGGATGCATCGGTGTGCGGGGGAGCTCAGCGAAGCGCCTGCGGGCCTCCTCGGGGCCGCCGTCGGTCGTCAGCTGAAACGGAACCGCCTCGAGCACCTTCTGCAGTACGCCGTCAAGGGACATGGCACACACCGTACGCACCACGGCCCACGTGGTCGGCGGGGGCGGACCGGGGGCGGACGTAGCCCCCCGAGTCCGTCGGGTTTCGGGGAGGATGGGCCAGCCCGTTCGAGAAATGAGGACCTGCGTTGAGGATTCTGCGACGCCGTTCGGAGGCGGCGGCCGGTCGGCAATCTGCACGGCCCATCTCCCTCGCGCCGTTGACGGTGCTGGAGCTCAGTCCGCCGGAACTCGTTGCCTGCGCAGCCGGTGCGGGCTATGACGGCGTCGGGTTGCGGCTGGTGCGCGCCACCGACGAGGAGCCGCTGCGTCCGACCATCGGGGACACACCGATGATCCGTGAGACCCGTAACCGCCTCGACGACACCGGCCTGTTCGTGCTCGACATCGAAGTCCTGCGGCTCAGGCCGGGCACCGTCGTGCGCGACGACTTCGGTCCCTTCCTGGAGACCGGCGCCTACCTCGGCGCCACCCAGGTTCTGGTGACCGGCAACGACACCGACCACTCGCGACTGGCCGACAATTTCGCCGAACTCAGCCGGTTCGCAAGGGATTTCGGTCTGGTGCCCAACCTCGAGCCGATGCCGTGGACCGACGTCCGTGACCTCGGCGAGGCGACGTCGATCCTGCGGCGCTGCGATGGTCGGGAGGCGGGGATGCTGGTCGACGCGCTCCACTACGACCGCACGCAGGCAACCCTCGACGATCTCAGGGCGCCGCCCCGGGAATGGATCCGCTACGTGCAGATCTGCGACGGCGTCTTCCCCCGCCCGACGTCGCTGGACGAATTGCGCCATCAGGGACGCAATTGCACGCCTGCTTCCGGGTGAGGGATGCATCGACATCGCGGCCATGCTCCAGGCGCTGCCGCGCGTGCCGGTCAGCGTCGAGGCGCCGGTCCAGTGGCGGGCACCTGCCGGAGTGCGGGCCCGAGCTGCGTTGCGGGCCGCCCGCGGTGTCGTCTCGCTCGCCGATGCCGGTCGACTACCGTTGTCTGCGTGTCGGACTGGCCGCGCAACTGCCCCTCTACCTCGGCGCGCCGGTCTCCGCGGCGGTGGACGCACCGAAAGTCAGGCTCCTGCAGGCGAACATCCGGCTCGGCGAAGCCGACGCGCGGGCGTTGGTCAGCCGAGTCCGCAGCGATCGGGTGGACCTGCTCACCGTCGCCGAATTGACCGGGACCGCGGTGCGGCGGTTGGCGTCCGCCGGCCTCGTCGAGGTGTTGCCGTTCTCGTATCTACGCCCGCGGGAAGGCGGTGGGGAAGAAGGCATTTACTCCCGGTACCCGCTCAGCGGCACCGAGGAGTTGCCCGGATTGCAGCACAACAACCTGCGCGCCGCCGTGCACCTTCCCGGGGCCGAACCCGTCGCCCTCTATGCCCTGCATCCGTTGCCGCCCTATCCGGAGCCGGCCTGGCGGTGGGCGCTCGAACTCGACCGCATCGGCGCGATCCTCGCTGCGGACCGGCGACCGCTGCTCGTCGGTGCCGATTTCAACTCCACCTACGACCACGAGCGGTACCGCAACCTGCCGCATGCAGGGGTCGGGACGGCGCGGCCCTCGTCGACGCCGCCGAGTTCCTCGGGGTCGGACATCGTCGCGACGTACCCGGCGGACAGCTGGTATCCGGCCGTGTTGGCCATCGACCGCATCCTGACGCGCGGAACCATGCCGTTGTCGTTCGAGCGGGTCGGCCTTCCCGGCTCGGATCATCATGGCGTGATGGGCGACGTACTGCTGGCAGGATCCGCAGACCGCTGAGCCTGCTCGTCGATCGGAGAGTAGGTAGCGCGGCGGACCCCGGGTTTTAACCCTGGGGGTGAGCGCGTCAACTTCGCACTCGACGTGCCCAACTGTTGCGTGCGGACCGGAGTGTCGGCGGGTTAGATAGCTATGACCTGTCTATTGTTGTCGGTTGTGGGTGTTACGGTGC
>Ga0209347_1002883_pt1 | contig 21401 bp, 15 predicted proteins | sample AutmiccommuBRH23_FD_187382 | JGI IMG/M metagenome (GOLD analysis project Ga0209347, IMG submission 187382) | Deep subsurface microbial communities from Mt. Terri, Switzerland - Autotrophic microbial communities BRH/23 (SPAdes) (version 2) | ecosystem: Environmental > Aquatic > Deep subsurface >...
CCCGCCAGTCCCGCGGTGGTGCCTGCTGCACCAGGGCTCTGCACGCGGCAAGCGGGTGTGTTGCCTCGGGTGGCGGGTTGCCTCGGGAGGGGGCCTAGGGTGGCCGCGTGCCGACGCGCCGCGACTTCGCCGGACCGGGAGACCTGCGCGCCATGCAGGCGATGTGCTCCCGGGTCTGGTCCCCGAGCGCCCGCTTCCATCCCGGCCAGCTCGCCTGGAACCGCTACTCCGAGCCGGTGGACCCGACTCAACCAGGACCCGACGAGGCGATCGCGCTGTGGTGGGCCGACGGCGAGGTCGTCGGCTTCGGCTGGGCGGAGTCGCCGGACTGGCTCGAGCTCCAGCTCGACCCGACCCGGCCGGAGCCGGCCGGAGCGGTCGCCGCGGAGGTGGTCGCGTGGTTCGAGGACTGGAGCGACGCACCCCGGCAGTCGGTTCACGTCATGGCCGGCGACCAGAGCGAGCCGGCCCTCGCCGAGGCCGGCTTCCGTGCCGACCCCACGTCGTGGCACTTCACCCACCACCTGCTCGACCTGCGCGAGCTCCCGCCGCTGCGACACGTCCCCGGCTACGGCTTCCGCCCGGTCGAGAGGGCGGACGCAGCCGCCCGGGCTGCGGTCCACCGGGCCGCCTGGGCCGACGTGGGCCACTCCCGGTTCACCGCCGAGGCCTACGTGCAGCTCCGGCAGGCGTGGCCCTACCGGCCCGAGCTGGACTGGGTGGCCTTCGACCCGACCGGCGCCCTCGTCGCGTCGGCACTCGTCTGGCTGGACGACCGGACCCACGTCGCGCTGGTCGAGCCGGTCGGGTGCCTCCCGCGGCACCGGGGACGGGGACTCGCCGGGGCGGTCACCGTGGCCGCTCTCCACCGGGCCCGCGATCTCGGGGCGCGGACCGGGCTGGTCAGTCCCCGTGGCGACGACGACCACCCCGGGCCCCGCCACCTCTACCAGTCGCTTGGCTTCCACCCGGTCGCGCGCACCGTCACGTGGACGCGGTCGCTCGACTGAAGGCGGCCGGATGCCGCTGGGCCGGCAGTGCCCGCCCGCGCGGTCCTGGCGTGGCGGAGTGGCGGAGTGGCGGACGCTCGGCACACGGCGTGCGCGCCCGTGTTCGAACCCGCTGACTCAGGTCAGACCGAGCTCAGTCCCGGTCCAGCCGGCCGGAGGCGATCGTGGCCGAGCCGACCACCCGAGTGCCCTCGTAGAGGACGACCGACTGGCCCGGGGCCACCCCGCGGATCCGCTCGTCGAGGCGGACCTCGACGCGGTCGCCGTCAGCCCAGGCGGTGGCCGGAACCTCGGCGCCGTGGGCCCGGACCTGCGCCCCGACCCGGACCACGCCCGCAGGCGCCGGGCCGCACCAGCGCGCGTGGTCGCCGGTGATCGCATCGACACCGAGCAGGTCGGCCGTGCCGACGACGACCTGGTTGGTGTCGGTCCGCACCTCGACGACGTAGCGCGGCTCGCCGTCGGGCGCCGGGCGCGAGAGGCCCAGCCCCTTGCGCTGCCCGACGGTGTAGCCGAACGCGCCGGCATGCCGGCCGAGCACGGCGCCGTCGGTGTCGACGATGTCACCCGGCGCCTCTCCGAGGGCCCGCCCGAGCCACGCGCGGGTGTCGCCGTCGGGGATGAAGCAGATGTCGTGGCTGTCCGGCTTCCGCGCCACGAAGAACCCGCGCTCCGCGGCCTCCTCGCGGATCTGCGGCTTCGTCGTGTCGCCGAGCGGGAAGAACGCCCGCGCGAGCTGCTCCGCGTCGAGGACCCCGAGGACGTAGCTCTGGTCCTTCGCGGAGTCCACGGCCCGGTGCAGCTCGCGCCGCACTCCCCCGCGGGCGACCGGGACCTCGACGACCTGGGCGTAGTGGCCGGTCGCCACCGCGTCGAAACCGAGCGCGATCGCCTTGTCGAGGAGTGCGGCGAACTTGATCTTCTCGTTGCACCGCAGGCATGGGTTGGGCGTGCGCCCGCGGGCGTACTCGGCCGTGAAGTCCTCGACGACATCGCGCCGGAACCGCTCGGCCATGTCCCAGACGTAGAACGGGATGCCGAGGACGTCCGCGACCCGTCGCGCGTCACCGGCGTCCTCGATGGTGCAGCACCCTCGCGCCGACTCGCGGAGCGTCGCGGCGCTCTGCGACAGGGCCAGGTGCACGCCGACGACCTCGTGTCCCGCGTCGAGCATCCGGGCGGCGGCGACGGCCGAGTCGACTCCTCCGCTCATCGCGGCGACGACCCTCACGACGTCGCCCGCCGCGCGCGCCGGGCCCGCTCGACCGCGCCGGGCAGGGCGTCGATGACGGCATCGACGTCCGACGGCGTGGACGGGTGGCCCAGGGTCAGTCGCAGGGCACCCCGGGCGTCGCTCTCGGTGAGGCCCATGGCGAGCAGCACGTGGCTCGGCTGTGGGACGCCGGCCTGGCAGGCCGACCCGGTCGAACACGACACCCCGGCGGCATCGAGCAGGTAGAGCAGCGAGTCGCCGTCGCAGCCCTCGATGAGCAGGTGGGCGTTGCCCGGGAGGCGCCGGGACGCGTCGCCGGCAGCCCAGAAGCCACCGGGGCGGATGCCCAGGCCCAGCCCGATGGCCCGCTCGAGAAGGTCGTCGCGCAGCGCGGTCAGCCGCCGGGCCTCTGGCTCGAGGGTCTCGGTCGCCTGGACGAGAGCCTCCGCGAAGCCCCGGATCGCCGGGGTGTCCAGCGTGCCCGAGCGCAGCTGCCGCTCCTGCCCGCCGCCGTGCGACAAGGGGACGAGCCGGACGTCGCGGCGGGCGACGAGCGCCCCCACGCCGATGGGGCCGCCGAGCTTGTGCGCCGTCACCGACAACAGGTCGGCGCCGCTCGCGGCGAAGTCCACGGGGATGTGGCCGACGGCCTGGACGGCGTCGGTGTGGAAGGGGACCCCGTGCTCGTGGGCCACCTCGGCGAGCGAGCGGATGTCCTGGACGGTCCCCACCTCGTTGTTGGCCCACATGACCGAGGCGAGGGCGACGGACCCGGGATCCTCCTCGATCGCCCGTCGCAGCGCCTCCGGCTCGACGAACCCCTCGCTCGTCGGCTCGACCCAGGTGACCTTGGCGCCGTCGTGCCGCACGAGGAACTCGACGCAGTCGAGGACCGCATGGTGCTCGACCGCGCTGACGACGAGCCGGGTCCGCGCCGGGTCCGCGTCGCGGCGGGCCCAGTAGGTGCCCTTGACCGCCAGGTTGTCCGACTCGGTCCCCCCTGAGGTGAAGAGGATCTCGGACGGACGGGCTCCGATCGCCGTGGCGATCCTCTCGCGGGACTCCTCGACCACCCGGCGCGCGGCGCGGCCGGTGCGGTGGAGCGACGACGCATTGCCGACCTGCGCCAGCTGCTCGGTCATCGCCGCGACGGCGACGGGGAGCATCGGCGTCGTCGCCGCGTGGTCGAGGTAGGCAGTCACCCACCGATTCTAGGTGCGCTCCGCGCCCGCCCCGAATCCGGACCGGATGCCGCTGAGCTCGCTCCCGCGCGCCCCCACGTGCCGCTCCTCCCGGCCTCTCACCGGGATGCATCTGCCTATGATCGGCCCCATGAGGCAGCCTAACCGCACCCTCAGAGCGCCGTCCCCGCACCGCGCGGTCGCTGCCCTGGCGAGCCCGGTCATCGGCTACTTCGTCGCCCGGCTCCTGCTCGAGCTCTTCGTCCTGCCCGAGCTGCCCGTCTATGTCGCCTGTCTCGCCGTCGCGGTCGTCCTCGGATACCGCGCCTGGACCGCCCGCATCGACCTGCGCGACGACTCCCTGCGGGTGCACAACACGCTCGTGTCGACGACCGTCGCCCGTGAGCACGTGCGCCGGGTCGCCGAGAACGGGCGGATCGAGTGGCAGGCCGGGCGCAGCCGGGCGACCCGCTCCCCCGCCGAGACCCTCCGGGCGCCGTGGTGGACGGTCCGGACGGGGGCGAGCACCTACGCGCGCAACCGCGAGGAGCTGCGCAGCTGGGTCCGCACCGCCTCCCGACGCCACCCCGACGACGAGGCGGCGGCCTGAGCGAGAGCGAGCCCAGCGGCATACGCCCCGGGTGGCGCACCGACCCGCTGACTGACCCGACGCGGACCGACCCGACGCGAGCTCTCAGCCCTTGGCGGCCTTGATCGCCTCGGTGGCCTGCGGGAGGACCTTGAAGAGGTCACCGACGACACCGAAGTCCACGAGCTCGAAGATCGGGGCCTCGTTGTCCTTGTTGACCGCGACGATCGTCTTGGACGTCTGCATTCCGGCCCGGTGCTGGATCGCACCGGAGATGCCGCACGCCACGTAGAGCTGCGGGCTGACCTGCTTGCCGGTCTGGCCGACCTGCGAGGTGTGCGGGTACCAACCGGCGTCGACGGCCGCGCGCGAGGCGCCGACCGCGGCGCCGAGCGAGTCGGCGAGCGCCTCGACCGGGGCGAAGTCGCCGCTGGTGCCCCGACCGCCGGAGACGACGATGGCTGCCTCGGTCAGCTCGGGGCGTCCCGTGGCCTGCTTCTCCTTGGACTCGGTGATCCGGGCGCTCTTGGCCGCCTCGGACGGCGCGAAGTCGACGACCTCGTCGGCTGCCGCGGCCGGAGCCTCCTCGGGCGCAGCCGAGTTGGGCTTGACCGTGACGATCGGCGTGCCCTTGGTGATCGTCGCCTCGACCGTGTAGGAGCCGGCGAACACCGACTGGGTCGTCGCGACGCCGCCGCCCTCACCGGGCTTGACGTCGACAGCGTCGGTGATCAGGCCGGACTCGGTCTTGATCGCGAGCCGGGCCGCGATCTCCTTGCCCTCGGCGTTGGAGGGGATGAGCACGGCGGCGGGCGAGGCCGACCCCACGAGCTGCGCCAGGAGCTCGGCCTGCGGCGCGATGAGGTGGCCCAGCACGTCCGGTGACTCGACGCGGTAGACCTTGGCGGCCCCGAACTTCGCGAGCGTCTCCTTCGCGGCGTCGAAGCCGGAGCCGATGAAGACCGCCGACGGCTCGCCGAGGCGGCGCGCGATCGTCAGCAGCTCGGACGTGGTCTTGCGGACCTTGCCGTCGACGTGGTCGACGAGCACGAGAACTTCAGCCATGGCGATGTCTCTCCTTCTAACGGCTGCTGAGATCAGATGAACTTGCGCTCGGCCAGGAAGGCGGCGAGCTTCTCGCCGCCGTCACCCTCGTCGGTGACGATGGTCCCCTGGGCGCGAGGCGGGCGGGCTGCGAAGGAATCGACCTTCGTCCACGAGGCGTCGAGGCCGACCTGAGCGGCGTCGAGGCCGAGGTCGGCGAGGCTCAACTGCTCGACCGGCTTCTTCTTCGCCGCCATGATCCCCTTGAAGGAGGGGTAGCGCGGCTCGTTGATCTGGTCCGTGACCGACACGAGGGCCGGCAGCGTCGCCTCGATCGTCTGGGTCGAGACGTCGCCGTCGCGGCGGATCGTCGCGGTGCCACCGTCGACGGTGAGCTCCGCGGCATAGGTCACGGCCGGCAGGCCGAGGCGCTCGGCGAGCATCGCCGGGACGACGCCCATCGTGCCGTCGGTCGAGGCCATGCCGGTGATGACGAGGTCAGCGGGGCTGTCCGCGGTGAGCTTCTTGATGGCCTCGGCGAGGACGAGGGAGGTGGCCGGGGCGTCGGATCCGTGGATCGCGTCGTCCTTGACGTGCACCCCCTTGTGGGCGCCCATCTGCAGGGCCTTCTTGATGGCATCGGCTGCCTGGTCCGGACCGACGGTGAGCACGGTCACCTCGCCCTCGCCGGCCTCGACGATCTTCAGGGCGGCCTCGACGGCGTACTCGTCGAGCTCGGACAGCAGGCCGTCGACGTTCTCGCGGTCAGTCGTGTTGTCAGATGCGTTGAACGTGCGGTCGGCCTGGGCGTCGGGCACGTACTTGACACAGACGACGATGTTCATGGGTGAACGTCCTCTTCCGTAGCTGGTGGGTGAGCGGGGTTGCTCGGATCATCCGGAGGCCCGCCCCGGCATTGCCGTCCATCTTGTCACTGAGCGCTCGCATACCTCGCACCGCCTGGGCGTGACACTCACCACCCGTGGGCTGGCTCACGTGCAAAGTGAGGCCGTATGCCGCTGGGCTGGTTCGCGCTCGGCCGTGCACTCCCAGCGCTCCCGGGCTTTCACGCCGAGAACTTCGCCGGGGCGAAGTTGTAGCGGCCAGATCCGCGGCCGGGCCGTCGAAAGACCGCCCCGGCGAAGTTGTAGCGGCCGGATCTGCGGCCGGGCCGTCGAAAGACCGCCCCGGCGAAGTTGTAGCGGCCAGATCTGCAGCCGGGCCGTCGAAAGACCGCCCCGGCGAAGTTGTGGGGCTGGTAGTCAGTCGGGGTCGGGCGCGGCGGTCTCGATGACGTGGAAGGCCGGTTCCTCGTAGGGGTGTGCCGACAGAAGTGCTGCCAGGACCGCACGCCGCGACGACCGGGGGATGGTCACCTCGACTCGGTGCTCGGGCAGTCGCTCGCGCTCACCGACCGTACCGATCGCGGGGTTGGCGCCCAAGCCAGGACGGAACTGGCCAGTCCCCTCGACGAACCAGGCGCACTCGGTGTAGCTGCCGATCGCCCCGGCACCGGCTGCGAACACGGCGGCAAGGACGTCCTCGGTCGACGCGACGGGCGAGTAGAACACGAGCACATCGATCGAGAGAGCAGTTCGGAACACCTCAGCGGCGGGCTGGGCCTCGTCCGGCGGTCGCGAACTGCTCTCTCGATCAGGGGTCACTTGCCCTCGAACTTCGCCTTGCCCGGGCCCTGCTCGACGAAGGAGGCCATCCCGGTCTCGCGGTCACGGGTCGCGAAGAGCCCGGCGAAGAGCATCCGCTCGATCTCGAGCCCGGTCTCGAGGTCGACCTCGAGACCCCGGTCCACGGCCTCCTTCGCGGCACGGATCGCGTAGCTCGCGGCCCCGACGTACTGGGCAGCCCACTCCCGCGCCGCCGAGTAGACCTCGGCCGCGGGAACGACCTTGTCGGCGAGGCCGATGGCCAGCGACTCCTGGGCGTCGACGAACCGGCCGCCGAAGATGATCTCCTTCGCCTTGGCCGGTCCGACGAGGCGCGCCAGCCGCTGTGTGCCACCCGCACCGGGGATGATGCCGAGCAGGATCTCGGGCTGGCCGAGCTTCGCGTCGTCGGCGACGATCCGGAAGTCGCACGCCAGGGCCAGCTCACAGCCGCCGCCGAGGGCGTAGCCGGTGATCGCGGCGATGACGGGCTTGGGGATGCGGGCGACGGCGGTGATCGACGACTGGAGCGGTCCGGAGCGGTCGACCATGTCCGTGTAGGACATCGTCTGCATCTCCTTGATGTCCGCGCCGGCGGCGAAGACCTTCTCGCCGCCATAGACGATGACGGCCTTGACGTCGTCTCGCACGGTGGCCTCGGCCGCCGCGGCCCGGATCTCCTCCTGGACCTGGACGTTGAGGGCGTTCATCTTGGGCCGGTCGAGCCGGATCGTGCCGATGCCGTCCTCGACCTCGAGCCGCACGAACTCACCCATCACACGCCCCCCTGCTGAGAGCCGTCGACGCCGGGCTGCGGCTGGTCGTCGGCCGGCAGCCAGGACTGGAAGAAGAACTGGACCGCCTGGAGGATGTGGTTGATCGACAGCGGCGTGAGGAGCTTGAGGTCGGCCCACGCGGGGACGACGTGCTCGGCGGAGACGACGAGGCTCTCCTGGACGAGGCACATCTTGACGACGTTGAGCTGGAGCGTCATGTCGTTGCACCGGGCGAGCCGCTCGTTGCGGTCGGCGGAGACCGGCTCCTGCAGCTGCCACTGACCGAAGAAGCGGACGAGCGGGATCTCGCCCTCCGCGACGCGTGCGAAGAGCGTCTGGTCGTTGACCGAGAACTCGAGGTCCCCGTCCTTGTCCACCTTGGCCTCGACCCCGAGGTCTCCGAGGGCGGCGAGGATGCGGTCACGCACGGGGGTCTCGCTGGCGGCGCCGTTCGGCGGTCCGGCGGGGACGTGCGGCTGGAAGTTGGGCAGGGAAGTCGGATCCGTCATGCGCCCACCGTAACGAGGGCGACCGGCTGAGTCACACGGAGGCGGGTCACAAACGATGCCGTATGCCGCTGGGCTCGCTCCCCCACCAGCGCACCGCGGGTGCCCTCCCGCCCTCGAGGGGTGGCGGGCCAAGGCACCGGGGCGCTCTAGGCTGTGCCCCGTGCCGCCGCCTCCACCCGGAATGCCCGACGTCCCGCCCCTGCCGGGTGCGCGCCCGACCGCCGGCGGGGTCGAGTTCTGCGTCTATGCAGGGCACGCGACCGGCGTCGAGGTGTGCCTCTTCGACCGCGACGCCGCCGGGCAGGAGACCGAGCGGCGGATCCCGCTGCGGCACCGGGCCCACGGCACGTGGTTCGACACGGTTCCCGGCGTCCGGGCCGGCCAGCGCTACGCCTTCCGCGCCGACGGCCCGTGGGAGCCGGGTCGCGCCCAGCGGTACAACCCGGCCAAGCTCCTGCTCGACCCGTACGCGCGCGCCCTGGACGGCGACGTCACCCTCGACCCGGCCGTCTTCGCCCACCAGGTGGGACCCGACCTGACGGGTGACCTGACCGTCCGAGACCGACGGAACTCAGCGGCATACGTGCCGAGGTGTGTCGTCGTCGACGACACGTTCGACTGGGGCAGCGACCACCCACCCCGGAGGTCGCTGACGGAGTCGGTCATCTACGAGGTCCACGTGAAGAACGCCACCGCGCTCCACCCGGGTGTCCCGGCGACGCTGCGGGGCACCTATGCCGGGCTCGCCCACCCCGCGTTCATCGCCCACCTCACGAGCCTCGGCGTCACCGCCGTCGAGCTGCTGCCGGTCCACGCCTTCACGCACGAGCCCGAGCTGGTGGCCCGGGGCCTGACCAACCACTGGGGCTACAACACCCTGGGCTTCTTCGCCCCGCACGCGGGCTACGCCGCCGCCGACGACCCACAGGGGGTGCTCGACGAGTTCAAGGGCATGGTGAAGCTGCTCCATGCGGCCGGGATCGAGGTGATCCTCGACGTGGTCTACAACCACACGGCGGAGCAGGCCCAGGACCGGATGTCGCTCTCCTGGCGCGGGCTCGACCCCCGGGCGTACTACCGGCTCGACGCGCGCGGGCAGGACATCGACGTCACCGGCTGCGGCAACACCGTCGACCTGACCCATCCCGTGGTCGTCGCCATGGTGCTCGACTCGCTGCGCTACTGGGTCGAGGAGTGCCACGTCGACGGGTTCCGCTTCGACCTGGCCGTGGCGCTCGCGCGGGGTCGGGACGATGCCTACGACCCCACGCACCCCTTCCTCGTCGCGCTCCGCGCCGATCCCGTCCTCTCCCGCGTCAAGCTCATCGCCGAGCCCTGGGACGTCGGCCTGCACGGGTGGCGGACCGGCCAGTTCCCGCCGCCGTTCTCCGAGTGGAACGACCGGTTCCGCGACAGTCTGCGGACGTTCTGGCTCCGCGACCTGGCGGCCTCCACCGTCGGCGAGACCGGCCACGGCGTCCGCGACGTCGCCACCCGTCTCGCCGGCTCGCAGGACCTCTTCGGGGCCCGCGACCGCGGCACCATCGCGTCGGTCAACTTCGTCACCGCCCACGACGGCTTCACGCTCGCCGACCTGACCGCCTACGACGTCAAGCACAACGACGCCAACGGCCAGGGTGGGAGGGACGGCTCCGACGACAACCGGTCCTGGAACCACGGTGTCGAGGGCCCCACCGACGACGAGACCGTGAACGCGAGGCGCCGCCGCTCGATGCGCAACCTCATGGGCACCCTCCTGCTCTCGAGCGGCGTGCCCATGATCAACGCCGGTGACGAGTTCGGCCGGACCCAGCGCGGCAACAACAACCCCTACTGCCAGGACAACGAGATCTCTTGGTACTCCTGGGATCTCGAGCCGTGGCAGGAAGACCTGCTGGCCACCGTGCGGCACCTCGTGGCGCTGCGGCGAGAGCACCCGGTGCTGCGGCAGCGTCAGTTCTTCTCCGGACGGCAGGTGCATCCGGACGGGTCGACGGACCTGGCCTGGTACGGCGGGGACGGCCACGAGATGGGCCGGCGCTGGGACGGACCCGCCGTCGACGCCCTCCAGGTGCTCTTCAACGGGGCCGTCGTGGGGCATCGGTCCGTTCTGCTGTCCCTCAACGGAAGTGCCTGGGCAGCCGAGCTCACGCTTCCGGCGGCACCGGGCTCAGCGGCATACGAGCTGCTGTGGGACAGTGCCGACGAGCGCCCCGGCACCCGCGGGCCACGAGTCGCAGCGGGCTCCGAGTTCACGATGAGCGCGTCGTCCCTCCGGGTGTGGACCGCCTTCGACCCCACCTGACAACGCAACACACCCGCCTACCGCCTGATGGCCCCAGCTGCAGCAGTGGGGACTTGGCGATGAGCGGGTGTGTTGCGGAGTGCGTGCGGGTCAGGCGGTGCGGGCCAGCCCGAGCTCTGCGGCCGAGGCCAGCGCCGAATGCCTCGGGACGACCCGGATGCTGTAGCCGAAGGAGCCGGTCCGGGTCAGCGTCTGCGAGCCGGCGAACTGGTGGATCCCGCTCTCGTAGCCCTCGACGAACGCCAACGGGGCGGCGGCGGTCTCGCGCAGCTGGTCGTTGTCGGAGACGTGACCGTGGACGAGCTGCACCTCGACGTCCTCGGGCGTCAGCCCCGCCAGGTCGACGTAGGCCCGCACGTGGAGCGTGTCGCCGATCTGCGGGCTGTCGGAGACGCCCGACGGCTCGACGTGGTCGACGCGCACCTTCGGCCAGGCTCCGCGGACCCGCGCCTTGTAGGCGGCCAGCTCGCGGGCGCCCTTGAACTCGGGCCCGTTGAGGGCGCGTCCAGCGGCGGCGGCGGGGCTGTAGAGCCGCTCCGTGTAGTCCTGGACCATCCGGCTCGCGAGGACCTTCGGCCCGAGGGTCTTGAGGGTGTGGGTCATCATCGAGATCCAGCCGTGCGGCAGGCCGGCCTCGTCGCGCTCGTAGAACGACGCGGCGACGTTGTTCTCGATGAGGTCGTAGAGCGCGGCCGCCTCGATGTCGTCGCGGCGGTCCGGGTCGTCGACGCCGTCAGCGGTCGGGATCGCCCAGCCGTTGTGGCCGTCGAACCACTCGTCCCACCAGCCATCGAGGATCGAGAGGTTGAGCCCGCCGTTGAGGGCGGCCTTCATCCCCGACGTGCCACAGGCCTCGAACGGCCGGAGCGGGTTGTTGAGCCACACGTCGCACCCCGGGTAGAGGTGCTGCGCCATGGCGATGTCGTAGTTCGGCAGGAAGACGATGCGGTGCCGGATCTCCAGGTCGTCCGCGAACCGCACCATCTCCTGGATGAGGCGCTTGCCGGTCTCGTCGGCGGGGTGCGACTTGCCCGCGATGACCAGCTGGACGGGCCGGGACGGGTGGAGCAGGAGGCGCTTGAGCCGGGCCCGGTCGCTCAGCATGAGAGTGAGTCGCTTGTACGTCGGCACGCGACGCGCGAAGCCGATGGTGAGCACGTCGGGGTCGAGCACGTCCTCCACCCAGCCGAGCTCGGCCTCGGTCGCACCACGTTTGAGCCACGAGGACCGGACGCGCCGGCGCACGTCCGCGACGAGGTTGGCGCGCATGGCGCGTTTCGTCTCCCAGATCGCCTGCTCGGGAACCTCGTCGATGCGCTCCCACGCGTTGGCGCCGGCGATGTCAGCCGTGCCGAGGTGCGTGCGGGCCACGTCGTAGACGGCCCGGTCGACCCACGTGGGGGCGTGGACACCGTTGGTGATGCTCGAGATCGGGACCTCGTCCTCGTCGAAGCCCGGCCAGAGGCCGTCGAACATCTCCCGGCTCACGTGGCCGTGCAGCTGCGAGACGCCATTGGCCCGCTGGGCGAACCGCAGCCCCATGACGGCCATGTTGAAGATGCCGGGCTGGCCGCCCTCGTAGTCCTCGGCGCCGAGCGCGAGGAGCCGCTCCAGGGGCACGCCCGGGACGGCGTTGGCGCCGCCGAAGAAGAGCTCGATCTTGTGCGCGTCGAAGCGGTCGATCCCGGCCGGGACCGGCGTGTGCGTCGTGAAGACCGTCGCCGACCGCACCGCCTCGAGCGCCTCGTCGAACGTGAGGCCGTGGTCCCGGACGAGCTCGGTGATCCGCTCGACGCCGAGGAAGCCGGCGTGCCCCTCGTTGGTGTGGTAGACCTCAGGCGTCGGTGCGCCGCTGAGCCGGGACCAGATGCGCAGCGCCCGGACGCCGCCGACGCCGAGGAGCAGCTCCTGCTCGAGGCGGGTGTCGCCGCCGCCGCCGTAGAGCGACTCGGTGACCTTGCGGGTCTGCTCGTCGTTTCCCGGGACGTCGGAGTCGAGCAGCAGCAGGGGCACGCGGCCGACCTGGGCGCGCCAGATGTGCGCGTGGAGGGCCCGCCCTCCCGGGAGTCCGATGGAGACGACGGCGGGCGTGCCGTCCTCCTCCCGGACGAGGGACAGCGGGAGCCCGTCGGGGTCGAGCACGGGGTAGGACTCGAGCTGCCAGCCGTCCCGCGACAGGGACTGCTTGAAGTAGCCGGTCTTGTAGAACAGGCCGACGCCGACGATGGGCACGCCGAGGTCGGATGCGGACTTGAGGTGGTCGCCGGCGAGGATGCCGAGGCCACCGGAGTACTGCGGCAGGACGGCGGTGATGCCGAACTCCGGGCTGAAGTAGGCGATTGCGGACGGCGCGGCGTTCCCGGCCGCCTCCTGCTCACGGCTCCACGTCTGGTACCACCGCTCGTTGGTGAGGTACGCGTGGAGGTCGGCGTTGGCGGCGACGACGCGCGAGACGAACTCGTCGTCCGCGGCCAGGGCGTCGAGCTCGGCGGCCGAGAGCCGCGACAGGAGCCGGACCGGGTCCTCCTTGGTCGCGGTCCACTTCTCCGGGTCGATACTGGCGAAGAGGTCCCGGGTCGGTGGGTGCCACGACCAACGGAGGTTGCTCGCCAGGACGCCGAGGCCCTCGATGCGGGGCGGCAGGACGGTGCGGACGCTGAAGCGACGGATAGCCTTCACGAGGGGACAGCATACGGGGACCCGCCGAAAATTCTTGCAGCGCTTGCAGCGCCTTTTCAGAACTGTGATGCCGGATGCCGCTGGGCTCGCTCCCAGCCCCCGTGCCCACCCCCTCGAGTGTGCCATTCGTGCCACCTGACGCCTCGGCAGGAACTGCACACTCGACGATGGGCACGGGGCAGGAACTGCACACTCGACGAGGGACTCGGCCGGGCTGGGAGGGTCCGGAGAGGGGGACCGAGCCCAGCGGCATACGACCTGGGTCTGGAGCTCCCGGCGAAGTCCACCTGGCGCGGGGTGGCTGCGAATCGACGGACATTCGATACGGTCGATCACGTGACTGGCTCTTCCCCGACATCCCGTCCGAACCAGCCCCTCGAGCCGCCTGCCAAGGCCACCCCCGGCCGCGTCCCCGACCTGACCGCGACCCCGGTCGCGGAGGTCGGCGTCACCGACGACAACGAGTCGGGAGCCGTCCACCTGGCGCCCGACCACGTGGTCAGCGTGCCCCCCACCGTCGCAGGGATGCCGGGCGGCGCGGTTCCGTTCGGGCGCATCCCCGTGATGGACGTGCGGCCACTCGTCGACTGCGGACAGCGCCCCGCCAAGTGCGTCGTCGGGGAGGACTTCGTCGTGCGCGCGAAGGTGTTCCGGGAGGGCCACGACGCGGTCAACGCCACCGTCGTGCTCACCGACCCCGACGGCGGCGACCACTACTTCGCGATGCACTGCGACAACGTCGGCCTCTCCGAGTGGAGCGCGACGGTCCACGCCGACCGCACCGGCTGGTGGACCTACCGCGTCGAGGGCTGGTCCGACCCGTACGCCACCTGGGTCCACGATGCCGAGATCAAGATCGCCGCCGGCGTCGACGAGGAGCTGATGTGCGCGGAGGGGGCCTGCGTGCTCGAGCGCTTCGCCGCCTCGGTCAGCGGCCTCGGTGTCGACGCCAGCGAGATCGAGAAGGGCCTCGCCGCCCTGCGTGACGACACCCGCCCGGCGGCGCACCGCCTCGGCGCCGCCACCTCCCCCGAGATCAAGGGGCTCGCGACCTGGATGCCGCTGCGCGAGTTCGTCTCGCCCACCGAGCGGCACCCGCTCCTCGTCGAGCGCGAGCGCGCGCTCTACGGCGCCTGGTACGAGATCTTCCCCCGCTCGGAGGGAGCGCGACGCGACCCCGAGACGGGCGAATGGACCTCCGGCACCTTCCGCACCGCCGCCGAGCGGCTCCCCGCGATCGCCGACCTGGGCTTCGACGTCGTCTACCTCACCCCCATCCACCCGATCGGCACGACCGCCCGGAAGGGACGCAACAACTCCCTCGCCACCGAGCCGGGCGATCCCGGGTCGCCCTACGCCATCGGCTCCCCCGACGGCGGACACGACGCGATCCACCCCGACCTCGGCACCTTCGAGGACTTCGACTTCTTCGTCGCCGAGGCCGGGCGCCACGGCCTCGAGGTCGCCCTCGACATCGCGCTCCAGGCCTCCCCCGACCACCCGTGGGTCCAGACGCATCCCGAGCTGTTCACCACCCGCGCGGACGGCAGCATCGCCTATGCCGAGAACCCGCCCAAGAAGTACCAGGACATCTACCCGCTGAACTTCGACAACGACCCCGCCGGGGCCTACGCCGAGGTCCGCCGCGTCATCCAGGTGTGGCTCGAGCACGGGGTCCGGATCTTCCGCGTCGACAACCCGCACACCAAGCCGGTCGCGTTCTGGCAGTGGTTGATCGCCGATGTGGCGCGCGACCACCCCGAGACGATCTGGCTCTCCGAGGCCTTCACCAAACCGGCCATGATGCATGCCCTCGCCAAGGCCGGCTTCCAGCAGAGCTACACCTACTACGCGTGGCGCAACGAGGCGTGGGAGCTCGAGGAGTACGGCCGGGAGATCTCGGGCGACGCCGCCGCCTACATGCGGCCGTCGTTCTGGCCCACGACGCACGACATCCTGACCCCCTACATGCAGTACGGCGGCCCCACCGCCTGGAAGCTGCGCGCCGCCCTCGCCGCGACGATGGTCCCCACCTACGGGATCTACGCCGGCTACGAGCTGATGGAGCACGTCGCCCGGCCGGGTGCCGAGGAGCAGGTCGACAACGAGAAGTACGAGTACAAGGACCGGCAGTGGCACCTGTACGAGCCCGGCGGCCCGCTCGAGGGGCACTCCCTCGCGTGGTACCTCAAGCGGCTCAACGACATCCGCGGCTGGCACCCCGCGCTCCGGTGGCTGCGCAACCTCCACTTCCACCGGGCCGACGACGACAGCTTCCTCGTCTACTCCAAGACCCGCCTCGTGGACGGGGAGCGGGACACGGTTCTCGTGGTCGCCAACCTCGACCCCCACGCGACCCGGGAGACGTGGGTACACCTCGACATGGAGGCCCTGGGGCTCGCGACGTGGTCGACGTTCGACGCGCACGACCACGTCCTCAACCAGACCTTCGTGTGGCGCCAGGACAACTTCGTCCGCCTCGGCCCCGACTCCGAGCCCGTCCACATCTTCAGCGTGAGGAGCCACTGACCCCATGCAGGGACTCAACCTGGCCCAGCCCGGGCTCAAGTACGACCCCCAGTGGTTCCGCAAGGCTGTCTTCTACGAGGTCCTGGTTCGCGCCTTCGGCGACTCGAAGGGGTCCGGTGCCGGCGACTTCACCGGCCTCATCGGCCGTCTCGACTACCTGCAGTGGCTCGGCGTCGACTGCCTGTGGCTCCCCCCGTTCTACGCCTCGCCGCTGCGGGACGGCGGCTACGACATCGCCGACTACAAGGCGGTCCTCCCGGAGTTCGGCACGCTGCCGGAGTTCACCGAGCTCGTCTCACAGGCGCACGCCCGCGGGATCCGGATCATCACCGACTTCGTGATGAACCACACCAGCGACCAGCACCCGTGGTTCCAGGCGAGCCGCGCCGAGCCCGACGGCCCCTACGGCGACTTCTACGTCTGGTCGGACACCGACGACGGCTACCCCGACGCCCGGATCATCTTCGTCGACACCGAGGTCTCCAACTGGACCTTCGACCCCGTGCGGCGGCAGTTCTTCTGGCACCGGTTCTTCTCGCACCAGCCGGACCTCAACTTCGAGAACCCTGCCGTGCAGGAGGCGATGTTCGACATCGTCCGGTTCTGGATGGACCTGGGGATCGACGGCTTCCGCCTCGACGCGGTTCCCTACCTCTTCGAGGAGGAGGGGACGAACTGCGAGAACCTGCCGAGGACGCACGAGTTCCTCGCCCGGCTGCGGGCCATGGTGGACGAGGAGTACCCGGGTCGCATCCTGCTGGCCGAGGCGAACCAGCCTCCGGCCGAGGTGGTGGACTACTTCGGCAGCGAGGAGGAGCCGGAGTGCCACATGTGCTTCCACTTCCCGGTCATGCCGCGCCTCTACTACTCCCTGCGTGAGGAGAAGGCCCAGCCGATCATCTCCGTCCTCGGGGACACCCCGGCGATTCCCCCCGCGACCCAGTGGGGCACCTTCCTGCGCAACCACGACGAGCTCACCCTCGAGATGGTGAGCCCGGAGGAGCGCGCGGCGATGTACGGCTGGTACGCCCCGGACCCCCGGATGCGGGCCAACGTCGGCATCCGGCGCCGGCTGGCACCGTTGCTCGACAACTCGCGGCCGGAGATCGAGCTGATCCACGCCCTCCTGCTCTCGCTCCCGGGCTCGCCGTGCCTGTACTACGGCGACGAGATCGGCATGGGCGACAACATCTGGCTCACCGACCGTGACGCCGTCCGGACCCCCATGCAGTGGACTCCCGACCGCAACGCCGGATTCTCGAGCGTGGACCCCGGCAAGCTCTACCTCCCCGTCATCTCGAGCCTCGTCTACCACTACAACACCGTCAACGTGGAGGCGCAGATGGCCTCCTCCGCGTCGCTGCTCCACTGGGTCCGGGGCATGCTGCAGGTCCGCAGCCGCCACCCGGTGTTCGGGCTCGGCGACTTCCAGGTCGTCGACGCCGACAACGAGGCGATCCTCGCGTTCACACGGTCGATGGATGGCGACGGCACCGACCCGGCCGAGGCCGTGCTCTGCGTCAACAACCTGTCCAGCCGCCCACAGGCGGCGACCATCACCCTGCCGGAGCGGTTGGCCGGCCGACAGCTCGTCGACCTCTTCGGCGGCAGCGGCTTCCCCTGGGTCGCCGCGGACGGCCGGGTCACGATCACGCTGGGCACGAGGGACTTCTTCTGGTTCCAGCTGCGCGGCGGGGAGGAGCCCGGCTGATGGCCATCATCCACAAGGGCGCGTCGATCGTCCCCAGCAAGCTCGAGCTGCTGACCAGGTGGATGCCGCAGCAGCGGTGGTACGCAGGCAAGGGGCAGGTGCCCCGCCTCGAACGTGTCGGCGGGTTCCGGTTCGAGGACCCCGAGGGTGAGGTCGGCGTCGAGATCCTGCTCGTCGCCGACCGTTCCGCCGCACCCGTCGTCGTCTACCAGGTGCCGCTGACCTATCGGGGTGCCCCCCTCGAGGGTGCCGAGCACGCCCTCGTCGGGACCATGGAGCACAGCGTCCTCGGGCCACGCTGGGTCTACGACGGCCCGCACGACCCGGTCTACGTCGCCGGTCTCGTCGACACGATCCTGACCGGCAGCCGAAGTGACGTCGCCCAGGCGTCTGCCGGCAGCAACGCCGTGGCCGTCGGCGCCCCGACGGGTCTGGCCGCCGGGACCGTCTCGTCGTCCAAGGTCCTCACCGGCGAGCAGTCGAACACCTCGGTCATCTGCCGCATGACCGCGAACGGCGGGGGCCCCGCCGAGCCGCTCATCGTCAAGGTCTTCCGGATCGTCCAGGACGGCGACAACCCGGACGTCGTCGTCCAGTCGGCCCTGACGAGATCCGGCTCGACGCGGGTCCCCGCCGCGTTCGGGCACCTCTCCGGCGCGTGGGACGACCCCTCAGGCACCGGTCCGGAGCAGCGTGGGCACCTCGCCTTCGCCCAGGAGTTCATCCCCGGCGTCGACGATGCCTGGCGCGTCGCTCTCGTCGCGGCCGCTGCGGGCGCCGACTTCACGGCTCGGGCCCGCGACCTGGGGGCGGTGACCGCCGAGATCCACCGGGCGCTCGCCGAGACGCTCGGCTGCGAGGAGCCGACGGCTGACGCGCGGGAGGCACTGCTGAAGTCCATGCAGGAGAGGTATGCCGCTGCCGTCGCCTCCGTGCCCGAGCTCGGGGCGCGCTCGTCCGACGTCCACGAGCTCCTCGGTCGGGTTCGCTCGGTCGCCTGGCCGACGCTCCAGCGGATCCACGGCGACTACCACCTGGGGCAGGTCCTCGACGTTCCGGAGCGGGGGTGGGTCGCGCTCGACTTCGAGGGCGAGCCGCTGCGCCCGCTCGCCGAGCGGGTCCGTCCGGACCTGGTCCAGCGGGACATCGCCGGGATGCTGCGGTCGTTCGACTACGCGGCGGGCTCGGTGCGCCTCACCGCCGCCGCGACGACCGGGGCGTCGCCAGATGTCTGGGCGGCGGACTGTCGTCAGGCGTTCCTCGCCGGGTACGAGGGTGTCGCCGGCGAGTTCGACGAGAGCGGCCGGACCCTGGTTCGGGTCCTCGAGCTCGACAAGGCGCTCTACGAGGTGGTCTACGAGGCGCGCAACCGCCCGTCGTGGCTGCCGATCCCGGTCGATGCCGTCGACCGGATCCTCTCCGAGAAAGGTCCTGCAGGATGAGCCCGGACCACCCAGGCAGGCACCACCCGACCAACCCGGCCGAGGGGGGGCCAGAGCTGGACGACGCCGCCATCGACGCCTTCCTGCACGGCCGCAACGGCCAGCCCCATGACCTGCTCGGCCACCACGTCGGGCCCGGCGGGCTGACGATCACCTGCTACCGGCCGTTCGCCCGGTCCGTCCGGGCCCGGGTCGACACGGGCGCCGAGGTCGACCTCCAGCACGTGCGTGACGGCATCTGGTCGATGACCTCGCCGCACTACGGCACGACCCACGACTACCGCCTCCTCGTGACGTACGACGACGGGGTCGAGCACGAGCAGGACGACCCCTACCGGTTCGCCCCGACGCTGGGCGAGATCGACCGGCACCTGATCAACGAGGGCCGCCACGAGCAGCTCTGGACGGTGCTCGGCGCCCACGTCCGCCACTATCCCGGCCCGATGGGCGACGTGTGGGGCGTCTCGTTCGCACTGTGGGCGCCGCGCGCGAAGGCAGTGCACGTCATCGGCGACTTCAACGGCTGGGACCGGCTCTCCCATCCGATGCGGGCTCTCGGCTCGAGCGGTCTCTGGGAGCTGTTCCTCCCCGGCGCGCAGGAGGGCATGAACTACCAGTTCGCGGTCCGGGGCGCGGACGACATCGTCCGGCTCAAGAGCGACCCGATGGCCCGGATGACCGAGGTGGCTCCGAAGCAGGCGGCGATCGTCACCCGCTCGCACCACACCTGGCACGACGACGAGTGGATGGAGCGGCGCCGGACCACAGATCCCCACGTCGGGCCGATGAGCGTCTACGAGGTCCACGTCGGTTCGTGGCGCCAGGGTCTGGGCTACCGGGGGCTCGCCGAGCACCTCGTCAACTACGTCCGGGACGCCGGCTTCACCCACGTGGAGTTCCTGCCGGTCATGGAGCACCCCTACGTTCCCTCGTGGGGCTACCACGTGACCGGGTACTACGCGCCGAGCTCACGGTGGGGAACGCCCGACGACTTCCGCCACCTCGTCGACCAGCTCCACCAGGCCGGGATCGGGGTCATCCTCGACTGGGTCCCGGGCCACTTCGCCACGGACGACTGGGCCCTGGCCCGGTTCGACGGCGAAGCCCTGTACGAGCACCCTGACAAGCGCCTCGGCTGGCACCCCGAGTGGGGCTCCAACATCTTCGACTACGGCCGGCCCGAGGTGCGCAACTTCCTCGTCGCCAATGCGATCTACTGGCTCGAGGAGTTCCACGCCGACGGCCTCCGGGTCGACGGCGTCGCGTCCATGCTCTACCTCGACTACGCCCGCAAGGCCGGTGAGTGGGTCCCCAACCGCCACGGCGGTCGGGAGAACCTCGAGGCGGTCGCCCTGCTGCAGGAGACGAACGCCACCGCCTACAAGCGGCTCGGGGGGATCGTCACCGTCGCCGAGGAGTCCACCTCCTGGCCGGGCGTCACCAAGCCCACCGACCAGGACGGTCTCGGCTTCGGGTTCAAGTGGAACATGGGCTGGATGAACGACTCCCTGAGCTACCTCGGCCAGGACCCGGTCTACCGCAGCCACCACCACGGCAAGCTGACGTTCTCGCTCATGTACGCCTACACCGAGAACTTCGTCCTGCCGATCAGCCATGACGAGGTGGTCCACGGCAAGGGCTCCCTGCTCCGCAAGTCGCGCGGCTCTCGTGAGGACCAGGTGGCCACGCTGCGCGCCTTCCTCGCCTACCTCTGGAGCCACCCCGGCAAACAGCTGCTCTTCATGGGCTGTGAGTTCGGCCAGGAGTCCGAGTGGTCCGAGGGCCGCAGCCTCGACTGGTGGCTGCTCGACCAGCCGCTGCACTACCGCGTCCACAACCTCGTCAAGGACCTCAACGGGATCTACCGCGCCAACCCGGCCCTGTGGGAGCTCGACTCGCACCCGGCCGGGTTCCAGTGGCTCGAGGCCGACGACGCGGACCACAACACCTTCGCGTGGCTCCGGCTGGGCGCCGGCGACGCTGCCGTGGACGCGCCCGTCGTGGCGTGCGTCGTCAACTTCAGCGGCGAGACGCTCGAGGGCTACCGGGTCGGGCTGCCCCGGGGCGGCACGTGGCGCGTCGTGCTCGACACGTCGGGCTACCACCCCGGCGCGCCGTCGAGCACCGGAGTCGTCGTCGAGGCGCGGCCAGAGGCCTGGCAGGGCCAGGAGCACGCCGCGATGGTCACCGTGCCCCGGCTCTCCGCGGTGTGGCTCATCCCGGAGGAGCCACCTGCGGCCCCAGATCCCGAAGCCCTACCAGCAGAGGCGGCCGCAACGGCCGAGACCCCCGAAGCGACCGGACCCGAAGGAAGCAGACCATGACGCACGCCCGCGCCGGACAGCCCGCCCAGCCGGAGGACCTCGTCGACCTCGATGCGCTGCTGGGTGCCTACTACGACCGCCACCCGGACCCGGACAACCCCGACGAGCAGGTCGCCTTCGGCACGTCCGGCCACCGCGGTTCCAGCCTCAACACGGCTTTCAACGAGGACCACATCCTCGCCACGACGCAGGCCATCTGCGACTACCGGGCCGACCAGGGCTACGACGGCCCCCTCTTCCTCGGACGCGACACCCACGCCCTCTCCGAGCCCGCGTGGCGCTCCGCCCTCGAGGTCCTCGTCGCCAACGGCGTCACCGTCCTCGTGGACGACCGCGACGGGTACACGCCGACCCCGGCCGTTTCCCACGCGATCCTGCGCGCCAACCGCGGCAAGGGCGTCCAGGGCAGCGGGCTCGCGGACGGG
>Ga0209347_1002884_pt1 | contig 21393 bp, 17 predicted proteins | sample AutmiccommuBRH23_FD_187382 | JGI IMG/M metagenome (GOLD analysis project Ga0209347, IMG submission 187382) | Deep subsurface microbial communities from Mt. Terri, Switzerland - Autotrophic microbial communities BRH/23 (SPAdes) (version 2) | ecosystem: Environmental > Aquatic > Deep subsurface >...
CATATCAGCAGGAGCGATGTTGGCGGCCTGAAGCTCAGCGATGGCCGGAGGCAGTTCGCGCTTCAGGGCGCGGATGAACTCTGCGCGGGTAATCACCTCGGCCGTGGCTTCCTTCTTGCGGCAGACGAGAACGACCGAGTTAGCGAGAGCGTTAGTACCGGTCGCAATCGTTCTGGCGGCGCGCTCAGTACGAACTGGCCAAGTTCCTACGATTGCGTAGCCCGAAGAAATCACTGCTTGGAGGAATGTAGCCCAACCTGTGGAAGACAATCCATCCTGTTCGATCTCACTTTGTTTGAAGGCGTAGTATATAGTAGCGGGAAAGTGGGGAGGCGACTGCGATGCAAGGCTGGAGATCGCAGCGGTCATGCCGCTCAGAAAATGCGTCTCGGCATTTGCCTTGCCGCCGTGGCGATACGGAGTAGCGACAAGCTCTTCTTCCTTGGGGACCGCTATCGTACCGCTAAGCGCAGGATAAACGTCTTTAATATTCCTGCGGAGCCAGACATAGAAATAGTCTGAAAGGTCTGCGTATCCAATGTTGTCATAATATGGCGGGTCAGTTGAAACGACCGCACCTTCAGGCAACCTTACATTCTGTGCGTCATGTTGGATCTCGGTTCCTGCCGCGTTTGGGCCAAATCCGAGCAATGCTTTCCAGACCCAATCAATCGCTCCCATGAAATTGCCAGTGCTGTCGCTCATCACATTACATTCGGCGAAATCCCACGTCATCGGGATTGCCTGTCTAGCGAACGTAAACCGAATGAACCCCGAAGATGACCAGGTGGCGATTGAGCTTCCTGCATCCGCTAAACGATCAATAGCGAACGCCAAATACACGCTCACTGCCTCGGCATACGCCTTGGCACCTTTCCCACCGTCGCGGAGTGGCTTGTGGTCCGAAGATAGATCGGCAGCCTGCGCATCGGCCTCGATTTGCGCGCGCGCCTCATGTACCAATTCGCTGAAAGTGTTCAGCGCCACGAGTTGCCGATCTGTAAATAGGTCGCCAAAGGTCTCCATTCCATATGCAGGCGGAGAGAACCACCGTGGATTCTCCGGTTGCCGCTGTTCTGGCTTCCAACTCGGCTTGGCTAGAAAGGCCGTTTGCTCTTGAAGTTCGCTTGGAGCGACATACCAACGGCCACCTTTCCCCTCGGCCACGACAGCGATTAACGCCTGCCTCATAATGCCCGACTTACCCGCCGAGGTGATGTGCTTTGGCGTGATTGCTGTGTCCGAAATCAGACAGCGAAAGTTGGCGCCACGCCCCGCCTTCGTGCCTTCGTTCGCTGAAGCGATCTCGGCTTTCGAACCACCATGACGGATACGGTAGGTGATCGACTTGGTTTCCCGGTCCACAATCGGCTCGATCCAGACCTCTTTTCCGACCTTGGAACTCAGGAGGAAGCTGGACGCGATTGGCACATGCACATCCGAAAAGGCCGGGTCCGGACTCGGCACTGTGCGCGCCCAGATCCAGGCAACAACGGTCGCTTTGCCGCCACCGAGTTCCTTTGGCAGGTCCACCTGCGGATAGAGATGGCCGATGCGCGCCCATGCCTTTTCGCGCATCCATTCCCCGTAGTATTTCACATCCTCGGCCAGCCCCTCGGCATTACGATAAAACTGGCGCTCCTTCGGCCCAGGATGGATCGGCGGCTTGTCCTTGAACTTCGGCGGGATCTCGATCATCGCCTTGCCGATCATCACCGCCACCGGGTTCAGGTCGGACCCATAGGCGGGCAGTCCCAGCCGCTGCGCCTCTAGCGGGATCGACCCGCCGCCGGAAAATGGATCGTAGACGGGTGGTAGCTCCCCGCCGCAGCTCTTGCGGATTTCCGCCCGGGCCCGCTCCAGCACCTCTTCGTTGGTCGAGTTCTCCCACTTCACCAGGTCCTCGATGATCTGGAAGAGCCGCTTGCGCTCGATATCAGCGGCGCAATCCTCCAATGTCGGTTCTGGCGTATTGGGCACATTGCCCTTCGCATCGGCCTTCCGATCGCGCCAGGCCTGAAGGCGAACGGCGAGGTCTTGCTCTGCCTGCTTGCGGATTTTCGGGTCGTCGAGCAGTTTATCCGCATAGCCCGACGGATCGTCGACCAGCTGCGCAAACAGCACCGCGCGACACGCCGCCAATGGCCGCCGCGCCCACCACAGATGCAACGTCGAGGGATGCCCATGCCGGATCGACTTCTCCCGCGCCGAGGCGGCGTTGATCGCCTCCAGCGGGATCGCGACCTCGATGAGCTTTTTTTTGTACTTATTTGTCGAGGTCATAAACCAGCCTGTATGTTGCGGGGTGAATGGTAATTTCTCCGCCTTCGCGCAGCGCGCGCAAGCGAGCGCCCGTCATTTCGACGGGGTCACCCTCCGGGTTGACGAGAATGAATGAATAAGCGTCGGGCTTTTGGTCGAGCAGCCCCCAGACGTCAGCCTCGATCTGAAGCGGTTCGTGCTCTAGGCAATGCTCCTTGGGATAGTAATGCCGCTGCAGGTCGCCGCTAGCCGAGCGACGCTCCCACGGGAAGAGCGCACCGTTCGAGCGACCGATCCAGCTTCCATCCGAATGGTAGAAGCGATCCTCGCCATCCGGCTTGTAGCCAAGCGCCAGCGCGAAGCGCGCGATGACGCTTGGTCGCGGTAGCTTCGGCTGCGTGCGCGGACGGCTAACGGTCTGCGGCTCCAACAGCTCAGCATCGGATTCCTGGTGGAGCTGCTCGGTCTCCGGCGGTGATTCGGACGCCTCTTCCACTGACAAGATCGGATCGCTCGCCGGCGCGGCCTCATCTACCCGAGGAGTATTGTCGTCAGTGCCCACGGACTGCTCGTCGACGGCATCACCACTGGCAAGGGCAGCGGAAGGCGGACCCTCCAAGGGCGCACTCTCATTTTGCTCTGGTCCGAGCGTGAAGTTCTCTTCGAGATAGGCCTTGATGTCCTCGGGCGACCGCTCGAACGCATAGGTCAGCGCAGCGCGAATATCGGGGCTGAGGCTCTTGCCGATCTCTTCCGGCACACGCTTAGCGAGCTTCGCCTTCGACAGCGGGCTGACGAACAGCTTGTCTTCGAGCCACACGATATCTGCGAGCCGCGCCGTACCAGCAGGCACACCGTCGAGATAGGGGACGACTTCCAGCTTCGGTGCGGCGACCCAGCTTGTCGCCGCGATCGCCGCTGCGATCGTGCGGACACGCTCGGTATCAGCGGTATCGGTCAGTTCGATCCGCGCTAGCTGCGTACCGAACGTCGTAAGCCAGGCACGCCGGTCCTCCAGACCCGGGAACAGGGGCGACTGGTTAAAGCGTTCCTCCACGAGATCCGACAGTGTTGGCAGTGACGAGAATGGCGGGTTGCGCACCGTGTCGGCTGAGAGCGGGCGGAAATCGGCAGTCTTGCACTTCACCGATTCGTGCAGATGACCGTAGGAGAACAGGCTCTGCATGCTGAGCCCATAGGAAAGCGTGTCTGTCTCAACCCATTCGCTCGCCAGATTGACCCAATGTGCGCACTCATCCCATATACGGCTCGGGTATCGCGACATTAGTGTACGGACACGGCGCGCGTCGTCGGGGGAAAGCGCCTTACCGGACTCCAATGTGCCAAGCCATTTCAGCGCCAGATCAGCGGACGGCCGTTCGGCGACGCCTATGCGGCGCCACAAGCTGAGATCGAGCACCGAGGGACGGATGATCGCCGCGCCCGGGACGTCCTCTTCGTCCCCAGCCAAGAATATGCCGCCCGACGTTACCCAAGTGCCGTCCTGCGCGAGGATCAGCTTCTCGGCCTTGAAAGCGTCCTTGATACTCTGTGCGTCAAGCGTGGAAGCGGCATCCAGCATCTGGTCGAGACGGCGATACCATTTCTCCACTTCGTGCGTCGGGGCATTACCTACTCCGGCCAGAGCTCTCAAGCGATCAAGTAGGCGCTCGGGTCCTGCCGGGACACTTTGAACACCGAGCATATCCAGCAGAGGCCGCGTGGCTTCCCGATCCAGAAATCCTTTAACGAATAGCTCGACGTCGATCAGCGACTCGGTTTCAGGAGTTCTGCGCATTAGGTCGGCGGGAAGATGCACGACATCGCGTGTGTCAGTCAGGCAAGGCTTGTCTCGTAATCTTAGGAGCCAAGCCGCAAGAATGGGAACGAGAGTGAGTGGGCGTGTTCTTCCTGTCGTTGCGACCTGAAGCAATCGAGCGTTCGAAGTGCGGGACCAGAAGTATTCCCGCTGCTTCAAGATTCGTTCCATGATCTTGGCCCATACACCAGGGTCCTCCCGTGACAAGGCCTCCCAATGTTCCCAATAACTGTCCGAGAAATTCCAATCGTCTACGATGAAATGATTGGTGATGTATGGATAGTAGAGTTCCCCCACAAAACCGCGAGCGTTTGCTTCCGCTTCAATGCGTTGCCTCCCATAGATGCTGATCTTCTTCTGGATCAGTGGGGCGAACGTCTGAAGCCCTGAGCGCCCAGAAGAAACCCATCGTACCCAATCTTCCCGCGAGCAAGATTTGAAGTCGACCAGATAGTCGGAGTGAAGCAACTGCGTTTGCTGTACCGCTTCGGGCAACAGATCCTCTAACGACCGGTCTTCATCGAACAGGATTCCCTTTTCGATGGACCGGAGCTTACCGTCGGCGCAAACGTAGCGAAAAGAGTCTCCAACGGTTGCGCCGAGCTTCGTTGCGATCTGTGCGAGTTGAACGCAATCGGCCAACCTGGGCTCGACCAACCCAAAATAGCCAGCAGCAACTCGTTCTATTACGGCATTAGCGTCACTGGTTTCTTCAAGGCCGATTTCATCAAGGACTGCGAACGCAGCTTGGACAGGATCATCATCCCGGCCATTGATAACGCCCGATTCCCGACGCTGTTCGGCAAGGTATCGGGTCCAATTCTGATTGAGGACAAGTAAGTGCTGGGAAAGGAAGTCCCAATCCCCATCCGACTGGAGCAATTTCTTCTCACCTAGCCTTACGACCTCCGAGGCCGAGTACAGGACGTCCCTCCCTTGCACGGGAACGATCCGCAGACGATCAGCGTCGCGGCACTGCCAACCAGTCAGCTCGGGAGCAATATATGACCAAAGGTTGAGCAGGTGTCGCCAGGTAGGTGGTCGAGGGAGATGGCTCCTTCTTAACTGGTCGAGTAGCTCATCCTTTGTGAATTCTTCAATTAGATTCCAATGAACCAGCTTGGTCCGATTTGCAGTGGACACGTGCTGGCAAAGCGCAGGACGCTCCTCACAGTCAAGCAAGGCCATCGCTTGTTCCGCAGGCCAAATGCCAAAAATTGGTTGTGGTATAATGATTGCTTGCTTTGCGGAGACAAGGTCACCTTGTTCGGTCAAGAGGATGGGATAATCAGCGATGGCATTTTCAAAGGCTTGCTCGACCGTCGCGGCACACACCCCTTCGAGCGAGTTCGCTTCACGATCAACGTCAGGCATAAATCCGTAAGCGTCAGCTCGATCACGCAAGCTGGTTGTTCTCTGTTCAATCCAGCGCAACATGGCACTGGCCGCGAGTTCACCGGCGCGCTTCAGAAGCCAACGGTTAGTAGGCGAAGTCTCGGGGTCCTTGATTTTAAGGCGGGCGGGATCTTGGATAAAGGGAGCGTTGCAAGCGAAGGGAAGCGGTGTTTCAACCCCGGTGGGCAGGACAACATACAGTCTGCCGCTCGCGCCAAGGACTATTTCCACACGGCAGGGCGGAAACTCTCCACAGTCCTCGGAGCCCAGCATCCGTTCTTTCCGAATTTCATCAAGAGCATCTGCCGGGAAGGCTTCTTCTTCTGACCGGATCAACAGGAAAGGATTGTCGGCGTCTTGGTCCAGGGCCATCCATTCGCTTTGAGCAACAGGGCCAGGACCGAGGCTACGCCAATGCACCTCTCGATCTCCGATCTGAAGCTGGCGAATTTGCTTGAAGAAGAGCAAAGAGACGGGACTTCTCAGCCACTCATCTAGGTTCTTTTCTACATCTCGTCGCAGCAGGGGGCTGACGATTGCCACCTCGACCCGCGTGGTGCCAGCAGCAAGTTTATCTCCGCCTAACCAATGTGGCTCTGTAAATCGATTTCGATCGAACGCAACAGCCAGAGTGGGTGTGAAGAGTTCGACGCGATCTCCCAGGCTGAATGTGCTTTTGAAGCCAATGCCACGAAATCCAATTGTATGAAGCGCACGCTTGTTTGAGTACCCAAAACGACATAACGAGGCGAAATGAGCTTCGGTGAAGTCCTCTCCATTGTGCTCGAACACGAAGCGATTGTTCTTGATCGATACGCGCGCTTCGGTAGCTCCAGCATCGTCAGCATTCTGCAGCAACTCGGATAGGATGTGGCGCGGGCTTTGAACTTGCTTGAACAGTTGGTGCCAAGGTCCGGCAAGCTCGGGGTCCCCTTCCAGTTGATCCCAACGCCTGGACGCACGCGCCCTGACGCCTTCATAATATTCGGGAGGCGCCTCGATTCTGAGGAGTTGACGCTCCGCGCTCACGACGGCATCTCCGCCCGCTCAAGTAGTCGCTTCAGGTTAAATTGAATGGCCGTGTGCTCGAAGGCTGGCTCGTGATCCGCCAGTGCGCCCCGGAAATAGCGCGGCTCGCGGGCAAAGCCGGCTTCCACCTCGACAATCGCCAGGATGTATTTCTCGGGCTCATGCAGGGAGGTGATGATCTCTTGCCGGGTGACCATGACCGTGTCGGCGCCGTCGACCCTGCCCTTGACCTCGATGAAGCGCAGGTGCTGCGTCTTGGGATCGAAGGATACAATGTCGTAGCCAACCTTTTGCGCTGAGACGTCGGTCGGCACGTTGCCGAGCGCTTTTTCCGCCGAGGTGACAGCATCCATTGCGGCAGTCTCGATGGCCTTGCGGGCGTCAGGGTCCTCGCAGAACCCCATACCGGACGTTGCCGTCGGCTTTGGTTGGGCGCGTGCGTCGAGCAGGCCCTTCGGAATCACAACCATGCCACCGCGCACGCGGGGCGGCTGGGACGTGATGAAGCGTTCCTTCTCAAGCTGCTCCATGCGGCGCTTGAGGCGTTCCGCCAGGTCCTCGGCGCGTCGCTGAGTGTTCTGCCAGTTGAGACGCGTCTTCTTGCCGGCCTTCTCTTCCTCTTTGAGTTCGAAGGCTCGCGCATCCCAGTAGTTGATTTCCTTCTTGAGACGGGCGCGCACTTCCTGTTCGACCTTGTCGATTTCCGGCAAGCGCCGTCTTTTCACTTCGCCGACATGAGACTGGGCGAGATCCACAGTGGCGAAGCGAATGGCCGTCTTTTCGAGGTCTGCGGTCAACCAGCTTTCGTCCAACCGGTCACGCACTAATGCGATCTCCTCCGGCGTGGCGGGGCGCAGATTGAGGTGGGGTGCGATGCCGGCGTTCACCGTCGTGCCGGTCTTGTCGACGCAAGCGAATTGGAGCTTTTGCGAGATGATATGAGGCTTGCCGAGGCTGGTGGTACGTCCGTCCTGAACGCAGTGTTCGAGCAGGAAGATTGCCGAGAGCTGGTCGCCAGCATCTGTCTCGTCGACCAGGATGGCGCCCTGTTTCATCAGTTGATCGTAATCCTCACGGATGATGCTGATCACGGCTTCCAGCAGCGGATGTCCGGGACAAACAAACTCCGCGACAGGTTGCTGATTGATGCGGATTTTCTCAAAGCAGATGCGCTCGTATTTCTTCTGGAGCGGGGCGCCGTTGCCAATCTGGCGGTCGCGGTCACGAATGCGGACAGGTACGTGTGTGATCTCCCACCGCCCCTCCTCGCGACGCTTGAGCTGTCCACCGAGTCGTTGGAATGCTTCTACAAAGAAGCTCTGTACGTGATGGGGCTGCAGGCGCTGCGCCTCTGCCTTTTCCATCTCGAGCCGAAGCTCTTGGACCCTGGCTTCCGGCATGGTGTCGTTGGTGAGCGCGCGGCGCTTGAGCAGTTCGATGAGGTGCTGCTGATCGACCGCGCCGTCGACCTGGCGGAACAGGCGGGCGCGAACGTCATCTTGCTCCCCATACTGGATGGCCTGGATCAAAAGGTCTTTGAGTGCCGTGCCTTCAAACAGTTCACCGAGGACGTCATAGACACGACCGCCCAGAGCTTCTCGGGCTGCTTCGAGCTTTTCCAGCAATCGCCCATAGACCTCGCCCTCGCGGGTGTCGGCAGCGACAAGATTCCACAGATGACAGACTTCCGTCTGACCGATCCTATGAATGCGACCGAAGCGCTGTTCGATCTTGTTCGGATTCCACGGCAGGTCGTAGTTGACCATGAGATGACCACGCTGAAGGTTCACACCCTCACCGGCAGCGTCGTTGGCAATTAGGACGAGGAGGTCGCGATCCTGCATGAACCGCTCGATCACCTTGCGACGCTCTTCTCGGGTGACGCCCCCGTGAATAACCTCAACGGCTTCGGGATTGCCGATACGAGCGCGCACTTTGTCGAGAAGGTAGAACAATGTGTCCTTAGGCTCTGTGAATATGATGAGCTTGCGACGGTTGCCGTCGCTGTCCATCATCAGATCATTGTCCAGGATTCGATTGAGCTGGTTCCATTTGGCGTCTTGGCCGGAGCGCACGACGCCGAGCGCCATCTGCTCCAAATTGCAGAGCGTTTCGACCTCGATGGCAAGCTGCTCCACCGTCTCCGCGGTGGTGGCTCCGGTCGCGATCAACTCTTCAAGTTCATCGACCTCGTCCTGCCCCAGTTCCTCAATGTTGCCGAGCATGTCTTCGGAGACTTGTGGATCGGGGAACGGAGTTCGACGGCCCTTTGCAGCCAGACGGGCTTCGGCAAGCTCATTTTCTAGGCGCTCACGCCGTCGTTTGATCGATTGGTAGATGGCGGCTGGTGACGACGCGAGACGGCGCTGCAGGATCTGAAGAGCAAAGCCGACGTTGTTACGCTTCTTGCCGTCCGTCTCGGTGAAACGCTGCACGCGATTCATCTCGTTGCGCACGTACTCGGTAACCGCGCTATAGAGTGCGGCTTCAATGTCCGAGAGCTCGTATTTGACGGTGTACGCACGGCGCTCGGGAAACAACGGCCGACCATCAAAGCGAAGGAGTTCTTCCTTGGTGAGGCGTCGCATCATGTCTTCGGTGTCGGCGTAGTGAACGCCGTCACGGAAGCGCCCTTCGAAGCGGTCACCGTCCAGTAGCGCCATGAAGAGCTGGAAATCTTCTTCCTTGCCGTTGTGCGGTGTAGCGGACATCAACAGCAAGTGGCGGCAGATTTGGCCGAGCTTCTGTCCGACCTGATAGCGCTTCGTGTACTTCACATCGCCGCCGAAATAGGTGGCAGACATTCTGTGCGCTTCATCGCAGATGATGAGATCCCATTCCTGGGAACTCATCAGCTTCTCCTGAAGCTCTTCATTCCTGGCAAGAACGTCGAGGCGGACGATGAGGCGATTTCGATCGTTGAAGGGGTTGCCGGATCGCGAGGTCTCGATCATGTCGCGGCTCAAGAGATCGAATTCGAGATGGAATTTTTCACCAAGCTCGTCCTGCCATTGCTCAACGAGACCACCCGGCGCCACGACAAGGCAACGATCGAGATCACTGCGCGCGATGAGTTCCTTGATCAGCAGTCCCGCCATGATCGTCTTGCCGGCACCAGGGTCATCTGCCAGGAGAAAGCGAAGCGGTTGACGGGGCAACATCTCGCCGTAGACCGCCGAGATTTGGTGCGGCAGGGGATCAACGAGACTGGTGTGGATGGCGAGATAGGGATCGAAGTAATGGGCAAGCTTGATCCGGTTCGCCTCGGTTACAAGGCGTACAAGGCCGCCGTCGGCATCGAACGACCACGGACGGCCTGCAGCATCGATCTCAAGGCGATGCTCGTCATCGCGGTAAAGCGTGGTCTCGGAGACGTTGCCATCAACGTTCCGGAAGACCACATTTAGTGCTTGGTCACCGATCCAATCGACGGACACAACTTCGACGGCTTGCGATGGTGCAAGTCCGCGCACACGGCTACCATTGCGAATGTCCTCAAGTCTTGCCATGGCGCCTCTCTCTGGTTGGGGACTGACGCACCAACGTCACTCGCCTCGGCAACGCCGCGATCTCATCGCCCGCGTGTTCGGCAGCCGTGCGCACATCATGCGCGGATTGCAGGTCCATCCAGAACTCCGGACCCGTTCCGAACCAATGAGCGAGACGCAGTGCGGTATCGCCGGTTATGGCGCGCTTGCCGTGGATGATCTGGGAAATACGATTGGGCGGAACTGAGATTTGCCGCGCGAGTTCCGTTGGAGAAATGCCGAGCACCTCAAGCTCTTCGGCTAGCACTTTGCCGGGATGTACTAATGGTCGTGACATAGCGCAGCCCTCCCCCGTGACTACATGGGGAGAGCGTGTCTGATTTGGACGCATAACGTCAACCGTCAACGATGATTTAGCTGTGGACCGCAATGTCACGCAGGACGCGGTCCGCCGCGTCGGGCCGCGCGCCGCTGTCCCGTTGCCTGTTCTTCAACAACTTCATTGCTGTTACTGGGCTGATAGTGGCGGATCTTGCTGCCGTCGAACGCCATCTCATGCTTTGACGGCACCACGCTACCGGAAAGGTGCAACTTGTCGCTTTTCGAGGGACTTGCGATCACCGTCCAGAGCCCTTCATGCGTCCACAACTCGCCGATGAGCGTGTCGGCATTCTTATCGCCGCGTTGTTCAGCCGGGATGCGATTGAGTTTGAGGCGCAGTGGCTCTGCATTAGATTCCGGGTGAAAATAGCCGGGGCGTTGGCCGTCGCGTTTGAAGGCATGGGTTAAGTTGGTATCGGCAGTCACATGGTCCTTGTGGCTGGCGACAAGGTAGCCCTCGTACCAGTGCTCGCCTTCCTCTTTCGTCGATGGGTGCTGGCGGAATGCGCCTCTGTACTCGACACCCGAAGGCGCGCGCACGACGGCATTTAAGTCAGGGAACATTGCGAATGCGGGATAAGAACTGGCCATTATAAACTCCGTTATGAATTGATTTTGAAAGAAATAACGGAATTGATCTTCGACAGCTGAGCACAAAAGTCACGATGCAGTGCAGCATTTACGCAAATGATCGACGCAGATGACGGAGCCGCGCGACTTTTCGAGGTTCCGTCATAAAATTTCAGATAGTCAATCCGGTGCTCAGTGCGCTCAAACCAAGTCCGCTTCGAGAAGTTTCTTGGCTTCTTCGAATGCGATGTGGATCGCCTGTTGGTGCAGTCCCTCGTTAAGCGTGTAGCATTCATCAGTCTCAGCATTTGTTTTGGCTTCGATTAGCGCCCGTAGGCAGTAGCGATAGTGTTCGATGGTTGTCATAATGGTAATCTCCTTGTTGTGGGGCTGACCATTCAGCCCATGCACGTGAAGGATCACGGTTCTGGTGTGGGTGTCCCCAACACGGTCGGCCAAAGGCCGAGTGGTGCGGGCAGGAACAGGACACCGAGCCAGGTTCGGGATTGAGTGCAGGGCTGGCTGAAGGTCTAGCGCCCGTCAGCGGAGATCCTCGTGCACAATTGCCGACCTCCGAAGCCTTGGGGATAAGTCAATGAATGCCTCGCCGATCATGTCATCGGTAGGCTGTGCGGCATCCGCGCAAGGGATCGAAGCCGCATGGCGGAAACGCGCCGTTCTGCGCGGTTCCGTTCACGAGAGCCCGGTGGCCGCACGGTCGCGGCCATGCGCAAAACCAGAACACAAACAAAGCTATTCTCAAAAAGGGCTGACAAAATAACAACAAAGACATTCGAGCAGTCGCTTGGAGAGTGGGATCAGTCGCTAAGCCTGGAGCTTTGAGATGAGATCATGCAAACCATCTTCTGAAGCCGGAAAACTATCAATAACGGCGGTGGAGGATACGAGGAAGACTTCACCGTCGGCTTTATGAAGTGGCATGCCATATTCGGCCTTGGCTTCGTCGAACGTGGCGCGGGCCGGGCCGCTTTTCATTGGAAATTGGAGAACGGGCTCGGGCGGCCAGTCGTGTGACAGGCCGCAATGAACCTCTATAACCAGATCTTGCGTGCCGTACTCAGGCGGCATCACCGCACCCGCCGCCCATCTTGCACCATGTCGGCTTCAGCGATTTCCACACCAGTTGCCCGCAACGCGGTCATCACGATGTGGCGGAGCGAGACCTGCTCCTTGGCGGCGCGGATCTTGAGATCCGTCCAGACATAGTCGGGCAGTTCCAGATTGATGGTCTTCATGCGCGCGCGCGGCGTTGCGCCATTTGTCTGCTCAACCGGATGGGCAGTATCGGCATGGCGTGTGGGGGCCGCCTCCCCTGCCCGGTTGGCGATGGGTTTGACGAGCGTGGCGACGCCTTTGGCTTCTGCAAGTTCTTCAAGGCGTGCATCATCGATGTCGGAATCGAGAGGCATGAATGGTTCGCGTTCTTTTTTCATGGTTATCCTACGTCTCTGAGTTCTTGTTCCGGTTGGCCGGCGATGGCTTTGATTTCTGCGAGGAGCATGCGGATTTCGAGCCCGGCTCCCTTGTCCGGTTCGGTGACGGTTGGCGGCTTGCCGGTCAGGAACATCTCCCGGTAGGCGGCGCGCTCGACGAGCGCTGTACGGAATGTCGGCAGGCCGTGGCGTTCCAATTCGGCGTAGGCGTAGTCTGTGACGCGCGTGCGCAAGGGAAAGACTTTAGTCAGCAGCAACCGGTGTTTGATCGCCCTGCCCGTCGTTTCACCGACATCGCGGATATCGCCGACGATGACGAGCGCTTCGCGCAAATCCGGCTCTGAGGCCTGGGCCGGGATGACGACGAGATCGGCGCGCGCCAGTGCCTTATAAAGCGTGACCTCGCGCGCTCCCGGCAGATCGATGCAGATGTGATCGTATTGGCCGGAGGCTTCCTGCTCGCGCAGGAATGGTGAGAATTTCTGCGTATCAACGGCCGTCACGGTCAGTCCCGGAAACGGCGCGCGCCTCGCCCATCGATCGAGGGTGCGGTTTTGGTCGAGGTCGATCAGCAGGACACGTGCGCCTTCGCGTGCCAACTCTGCCGCGACGCACGCGCAGGAGGTGGATTTTCCGACGCCGCCTTTCGAGGATGCAAATGTAATAATCATCAATTGCCTCTTTCTATATTTGGTCAAATTGGTATTTGGGGCAAATATGGATTTGGGTATAAATACATTCGGTGAATTGCCCGATTGAATAAATGGTGCCAGATTCGTTCAAATCACCAAGCCCGCATTTGTGCAAATAAGGATTTGCAAAAGTGAGGACTTGCCCAAAATCTCACTTGTTGAATTTGGTTGTTGTTGGATTGCCCAAACGGGCAAGAGGTCAATTGTTCATATTGACGAATATTCAAATACCCAAACCCACATCGAGGCAGGTGCATATTTGTGGATTTGGGTAAAAGGGGATGTGCAAGATGACGTGTGCCATACCGGCGTTATGGTTTTCGGAGCCTGCCTGTCGCGTGCGCCTGATCAAGACGACGTTCGGCCGCCGGCGATCAAGGCCGGCCCCGACCGCAGGGAAGGGGCCGCTCGTCTTGGCCTTGGACGACGCGGCCAGTCGGCTAAGGCGCAGCTAAGCGACATAGCAGGCCCGGCTGATACCGGGTCGAGCAGGGAGCTTCATGGTTTTTGGTGGGACCTAGAGCAAAGCGGCATGTGAGGTGAAGTGAAGTTCGTGTCACTTCACTTCTGAGGCTTTCGAGATCTTTTCGATTTTTTCGTGCGTGGTTTTATTTGTTCCTTCGTGACCTCGTTCCAGACGTGTCGCCACGCGGCGTATTCACCGGGACGAATCTGGTAGCGGGCAAAATTGCCTTCATGCAGGGCAAGGAGTTCGGTTTCGGCGATCTCTATAAAGCGTGCTCGTTCGGTTTCGCTGATATTATCAGCTGTCCACCGGTTGATATATGCGATTGCAGCCTTCTTATTCATGGGCCCACGGATGACGTCTGCAACAAGCGTCTTGAGTGCCTGGCGATGGCGCAGTCGGAACGGGTCCGGATCGCCGATCGTCTGGCGAATGGCGGCATAACGCGCGGCTGAGCGTTCATAGGCCCATAGGAAGACATCCTTGAGGAGTTCGACGCGGCCCAGTTCATAGATGCCAAGCATGCCGCGCGTGTAGGTGTCATCGGGGACGTCGACGAAGGAGAGGGGAGAGAGGTTCTGTTTGATGAGCGGGATATTTGCGGCAAGCCGGGAAACCCGCTTGTTCACGTCCTCGAAGGGTTGGAGATAGGGGAGTTGGACCATGAAGTAGAAAGCTTGTTCGAACGGATCTTCGATGGCGGCTGCGGTGGACAGAAGCTGATCGAAGCATTCGTCCAGGATTTGCGGGACCTCGGGCGGATGATAGACCGATTGGCCGATGGTGACGGGAATCCGGCGGATACGGCCGGCGGCCATGGGGTCGGGGAGCAAGTTTTCTGCGAGCAGGCCATGGAGATTAAGAATGGTGTAGCGATCGAAGCCGATCGCATCGGCATCCTGAACCAAGAATTCGATTGCGGCCTTGTGGTTGAGGATCATCTGCGCATCGGTAGGTGCCTTATCTTCGGCAGCCTCGCCGGCTTCGATGAGACGTTCCGTATCGAGCAACGAATAGGTGTTGCCTTCGAGGCGGCTTGAGTTCCAGGCAAGGTCGATAAGGAGGCGGGCAAGTATACGATGGGCATGCGTACCGGCAGGCTGGCCCGCCGCGTCAGAGGTTACGCTAATCTCGCGCAACCGCCGCTTTTCGGCCGGTGTAAGGTAGGCGGTCTCGTTGGCGCGGTAGTCGTCGAGGAAGGCACGGTTATAGCCAACGGGCGAGCGCGCCGTGATTGGTCGCGTGACGGCACGGTAGATGTCTTCAGCCGATTTCGAGAGCGGCGCGAAGAAGGTCGTTTGGCGGTTTGATTGGGCAGGGCCGTGTTCCGCTGATTGACTCGAAAGAACATACCGCGCGGCGCGGGACGTGCCGGTTTTGACAAGATCGCCGGCCGCGACCAAATCAGCGAGGCGGCGAATCAGCGTACGCCGTGCAATGGGTGCGCTTAAGTCCGCCTCAATCTCTTCAAGCGGGATGGGCATGGGACGGCCGGCAAGGGCCTGCTTGATAGCATCATAGTCCTGAATCTGCCGTTTGGTTGGCACTCAACCTCTCTTTGTGGCACTCATCGCTATTTGAGTGCCATTTTCACCATTTGAGTGCCAGAATATACAAGATTTGGCACTCAAGCAAGCCTCCGTGCCAAGTTGTCCATCAGGTTGAGGAGGGGGCTGCCTGAACGGCAATGGTCGAGATTTTTGTCCCGTAATTGCCTGCTGATCCGGTTTCGAGATCGGTGTCGGGAACACCTGCTTAGCGGTGGCGGGATGTGTATGAGCGTGCGTTCTCGTCGAATTGTGGCCCTATCTGGCGGGGAGATGCCGGCCCCATGATGCGTTGAACTCTCGATATGACCATCACGCTAAGCCAAATACGGTGTTTGCTATTTGCATAGTTGTTGATGATGGTGAGAGATGTCGAGTTTGGCATCAAAAATACAGGTTATCCGCGTTAAAGCGGATTCCAATGTGTTAGGTGCGGCGTAGTGAGCGCGTATGCGCGAACGAAGGGTGAGGTTGTTTGATAAGGAATGGCCGCAAAGCGGCCATGCAATTATCGCCGAACTACGTGAGGCGTTTGGAATATTGTAATTCAAGGAAGTCGTTTCACTTTTGAGAGAGGTGGCAATTGTCATCGGATGCTAAATGTCGATACTGCCGGACATAATTTGCGGGTTCTTTTATTCAGTATTTCAAGATTCTATTTCAGGGCGCGATTTGTCTTGCAATAACAGGTGCTTGGCCCGCGAAAAGTGAGACATTGGGCTTGTTAGGTGAGAAAATGGGCGGAGTCGGGTGAGAGATTGGGCGGCTTAAGTGAGAGTATGGGCTGGTTGGGGTGAATAATTGGGCGGATGATTCTGACAAAACGAGCCAGAAGTGAGGAAGTGGGCGGGCTTCGCGCGTTAGCGGATGGAAGGTGCGGTCGCGGGTGTATAAGTGAGAAATCGGGCAGGTCGTGCGCGTTGTCCCGGATACGAAGAACTTAGGGCCGCGATAAGTGAGAGATTGGGCGGTCATGTCAGTCGAATGTGATGACTTCGACTGAGCCGGCTCGCCGAGCGCTACGACCGATGCGGCTTCGTTCACGCTCGTCATGGGCTTTCTTGAGCTCTTCTGGTGTCTTGCGTGACCAGTGCAGGACTAGCTTTTCGACGGTTCGGCCTTTCTTGACGGCCGCCACCGAGACGACGAAGTCGGTCAATTGGTTGACCTCGGCGAGGGCGGGTTGCAGGCAATGCTTATTGAAATCGGCGTAGCGCGGCAGCTTGCCCTCGGGTACGCCGAGAAGCCCCCGGAATTCGTCGATTGAAAGCTCCTCGATCTGTTTATGCAGGCCGATTCGACGTTCGATCATTTCATAGAGCCGGATCGAGTACTTTGATCGTAGCGAGTACATGATGTGGGATTTGAGGGTGGCCCAGGCGTTGGACTGGCTGATGATGGCGAGAAGATCGGGCGGAAAGGTGTAGTAGAAATAGCCATCACCCTTGTCCTCTACTTTGTTGGAGCCGAGTAAGTGAACCCGGAACGTCGCCATCTCACCTGTCTGCGGATCTTTAGCCCGAATCTTGGCCCAGGCGCCCATGAGGGTGTCGAAAGAGTCGTTCAGGCGATCGTTGCTGTCGTGGGAACCGCGCAAAACCGCCTTGCGGATCTTATGAGCCTTTGTATCGGCAATGGTGTTCCAGGCATGGGCGAGTAGCTGGTTGTAAAGAATCGTCTCTGAGCGATTGAGCGGGGTGATTTCGATGATGTCGACCAACTCGCGGGGCTTGATGATATTGCCCATGTTGTCGGGATGGAGTGGCTGACCAGAGGTTTTGATGTCGGTTGCAAGGTAGCTTCCCGGCACTTGCGGGGTCTTTTTCTTGTAGGGCTTTTTGCCAATCTCTTTTAATCGATCACTCACATTGATCAGCGTGCCGATCAAAGGTGAGAAGGTCAAGTTGTGAAATCACTTCTCTCGCTCCTCACTTTTCGAATCGACGCCCAATTTCTCACTTATCGCTTCAGCGAATCGGATCAACGCATTGATTCAATGCGGCCCGCCCAATCTCTCACCTAACCCACTTCGGGACCGAACTGTCATCAACCGGAGTGACGCGCGGATTGGATATTTCCGAGCACGGTTCCGATGACGGCGGTTAGCCGGTGCGTGTTTCCGTTGTGGCGAACATGATCGGTGCGGATGATGTCATCGAGAATAGATCGCGCGGCGCTTGCATGAGTGATCTCAGGCATGTTGCTGACATAGAGCTGGATAAGAACAGCCATGCGATGAATGAGGTCGCGCGCGTCCAGGCTTGGATCGATGGTCAGTCCAAGCCGGGTGAGGGTGAGGAGAAGCCTTGCGGCGTCGTTATAGAACTGCGGCATGGTCGAATACTTTATATTAGGGGGGGGCACCCCTCCTGTTGTTCAGGAGAGGTGCCCGTCATTGAGAGAAAAGGTCGTCTTGATGTGCGACCGGTGTGATTTTGCTGCGCACATCGATCCAATTCAGAATTTCGCCTAACCTCCACCGAACGGAGTTCTCGGCGATCTGAATTCGCTTCGGAAATTTGCCGGCTTTTTCGAGCCGGAGGATGTGTTGGTGGGAAAGGCCGACGATCGTTTTGAGCTCGTGCTTATTGATCAGGCGGCTCGGAAAATTTACGTCTATCTTAGTCATGTCATATCCTTTTGCGTTGTTGGATATGATTGAGCGTCAATTGCAATTATGAATAGTTCGATAATCATTCGAACCAAAAAAAGTCCAGCAATATCAACGCATTGCTAGCCGCCTTAATTTCTGGGTAATCTTTTAGAGTGTAAACAGAAATGTATTTGGGGTCATCGACAAAGCGTTTCTACTAGATACGGCCGTTCATAACGCTTAGGTCAGCTCAAAAAAACGGCGCAGCGATTGTAGCCCGCTGTTGGAGCATCCCAGTATATTTAGGAAAAGCTTTGGCCAATGCAAATTGGCGTCAAGAAATCATCGAGGTATTATTCGGACGTGACTGAAAACGGCTTGCTCCAACGTAGCAACGCCGCGCGCATCTCGTCCAGGTAACTAAACCGATTGTAGACGCCGGCGACGCCGCCGAAGGTGCCGCTCGTGTGATTTAAGATGCGCTCGACGACATGAGGCGGCGTTCCTTGCTTCGCCATGCCTGTTGCTGCGGTTCGTCTTAGATCGTGCAGTGTCCAGTCATGCAGACCCGCCGCCGCATCAAGTGCGCGCTTCCCCTTGGAGTAACCGGAGTAGGGACGATCAAGTTTTCCGCGTGCCGGAAAGACATAGTCAGATGAAAAACGGGGCAGTGACTGAATGATTGACACGACCATCGGGCTCAAGGGGACCGTGTGGGTCTTGCCGTTCTTCGTGCGCGCGCCGGGAATCGTCCAGACACGAGCGTCCAGATCAAGCTCTTCCCATTGCATCCCGACGACTTCACCCCGGCGTTGTGCGGTAAGGGCGAGCAGCTGAAAGATAGGACCAAAGGGATAGCCTTGGTTGTTGCTGGCATGCCAAAGGCCGGCAATCTCGTCATCGCTCAGCACGCGATCGCGAGATTGAGCGCGGGCAGGGGCTTTGATCCCAAGGCAAGGGCTCGTTTCCAACACACCGCGCTCAACGCACCAGTTGAAAAACTTGCGTACCGCTGCGAAGGCATGGTTGGCGGCGCTTGGCGTACCGTCGGCTACGATCTTATCAAGGACTCCGATGACATCGGATTTCTTGATCGTCGCGATTTGACGCGAGCGCCAATGTGTCAGGAAGTTCCGCCGAAGCAATCGTTCGGTCTCGTTGGCTGTCGAGGCGCGGTTGCGCCGCTTGCAATGGGTTTCCACGAATTGATCGAGGCGTGCGGCGAAGCTGTCTTGGGAAATGATTGCCGCTTGCGTGCGAGTGACGGGCGTTTCATCGCGTGCGATCTTAGCCAAAGCCTCGTGCGCTTTCTTACGCGCATCTGCCAGGCTGAGTGCAGGATAGCGCCCGAGCGTGAGCCTGCGGCTCGCACCGTTCTCGCGGTAGGTGAGGTAGAACGTCTTGAGGCCGGTGGCGGTCACACGCACGCCGAACCCCGATAATTTGCCATCCGGATATTGGGCCTGACCTGCTACCGGCGCAGGCAGGCTTCTTATGGTGACGTCGTTGAGTTGCGTCCTAGGACTCGCCATTGCTAGCGCCTCATTGAATAGCTCTGAGGGTCACATAGGACGCACATAGGACGCAATCAAGGCCGTGTTGGGAGGTTCCGTCATGTTGCGCGGTGTCGATACAAATGATTGAAATAGCGGTGGAATATGCTAGTTTGTGTTATACGATCAGATGCTGTGATTTCGCTAATAATCAGATTCCTAATCTGAGGGTCGCACGTTCGAATCGTGCCGGGGTCACCAATAAATTCAATCACTTAGCTATTTTGTTAAATGGGGTGCCAGTTCCATTGGTAATCAGTTTGCGAAATCTCGAACAGGGGTAAGCCTCAGACTTACGGCGCAAAAACAAGGCTCTAGATGAGTTGGCCTATAATTTTGCAGAGGGAAAAGAGTAAGCATCGGGACGAAATGCGAGGTGTCGTCACCCTGCAAATTCACCGCCATCAGCTTACCCGAGGCTTACCAGATTTACGCGTCCGCAGTTGCAGTCGTGAAGGACGCAGTAAGTATTGCGGCCTTGCCGTATCGCACCATTGTGGTGCTAAGCGTGACTCGCCTCAGCCGACCGGTGACTGCAAGAAGAAGCAGTGCGTCGAACGAGTCAGCTGGCAGACTTGAGATGATATTCCAGTTACTGCCACCTGGTCGCGCAACTCCCGCATCACGCGTGCGCTCTAAATTGGCATCCCGTGAGAGGTGTATGCGAGCACGGGTAAATCGCAGCACTCTGTTGTCGAGAGTCCCTTCGATTTCCAGCGTTACGTCGCTGCCAAGGCTACCGCTTGTTATGAGGGCGTCGCATGTATCGACCGCAACCTCATATATCTCCATCCCGTCTGCTGCTTGATTGCGAGGCAAAAAAGGGGACCCTTTTTCTAGGGCCCTTAGCAGAAGTGCTTTATTCTTCGTAGTGCGCAACGTTCCGAGGTAGGGCAAGCCGCGCGGTCACCTTGCCTTTGAACCTGAAAAGGGTCCCCTTTCGTTAAATTTGCAGAACTTGGAGAGGAGTAAATCGGTGTAAAAAGATGCGGATAGGCTACGCGCGGGTTTCAACCGACGAGCAGAGCATGGACCTCCAGCTCGATGCTCTGCAGCGCGATGGGTGCGAGCATGTTTATCGTGACCAGGGCCTCTCGGGGGCTATGATCGACCGCCCTGCCCTCCAAGCGTCTTTGAAGTCTCTAAAAAGCGGAGACATGCTTGTGGTTTGGAAGTTGGACCGCTTGGGGCGAAGCCTGGCACATCTGATCGCCATCATCATTGAGCTTGAGCGTCGTGGTGTAGGGTTCCGATCGATATCTGAGGCGATCGATACGACCTGCGCGTCAGGACGATTATTGTTTCACATAATGGGTGCGCTCGCCGAGTTCGAGAGGTCGTTGATCAGCGAGCGAACAAGGGCAGGGATGAAGGCGGCGCGTGCCCGTGGCATCCACCTCGGCCGCCCACCGAAATAGTCGATCGTGGCACAATCGTGCGCCCGGGGCCGCAATCACTAACTTCCGTCGCCGTCTAGTACGAGAATTCAAGTTACGGAAATTACGTGCCGGTCTCCGGCGATATTCAGAACGGGGCCGGACCGTTAGTAGGGTTGCAATACGCGGATGGATATATGTCGGATTTGCGCGTTTCGACGTCGGAATTCATGAGAAACTTTAGTGCGATATCTGAACGGGCATTGGTCGAACCGGTCACGATCACCGAAAACGGCCGAGACCGATTGGTCGTCCTGTCTATGGAGGAATATCAGCGGCTCAAGCGCGGCGAACGCCATGTTTACCGCACCGAACAACTTCCGGCCGAACTGGTGAAGGAGATCGCTGTCGCTCTACCGGATCCCGGAGCTGTACTCTTTGACCACGAAATCAACGATAAAGACCGCTAAGTTGACCTGCAGTTGCATCGACCAACTGATTGCCCTTTCAACACACTGAATGCTTCTGTGACACTGCTGGTTCGCCCACGGGACCACAGAAACCGACAAGACGTCCTCACCGTAAGGCCGTCATCACCTCATGGTGCATGATCGCTTCGTCCCAATACCGGAAGTCCGCGATCCGTGGTCGGTGCCCACGAGACGACCTTTGACTAGGTCTGCTCTTGGCAGTCAGATGTCGGTCTTTTTCCCATGTCGCTACGCGGAGGAGCAGCGTCCGACGCTGAGGTCAACTATGCCAGCCAGG
>Ga0209347_1002886_pt1 | contig 21389 bp, 16 predicted proteins | sample AutmiccommuBRH23_FD_187382 | JGI IMG/M metagenome (GOLD analysis project Ga0209347, IMG submission 187382) | Deep subsurface microbial communities from Mt. Terri, Switzerland - Autotrophic microbial communities BRH/23 (SPAdes) (version 2) | ecosystem: Environmental > Aquatic > Deep subsurface >...
TAGTCGCTGCGGGTCATGTAGATCGCAATCACCTTGTCGTTCCAGAACCAGACGCGGACGTCCTGATCGGATCGATGATAATAGTCATGCCCCTTCGTGCCGTCGATGTCCCGGTAGAGGACCTTGTCTTTGAAGGCATTCGGCTGACCCGTGACGGTCTCTGTGGGCTGGCCGAGCAGGTCGAGGGCCTCCTGGAGGGTCGAGCCGATACGGAGCTGGCCGCGATAGACATAGGAGGGAGAGGGACGTTCGTGGCGGATCTCCATGACGCGCCCGTTGTTCATGTACACCCGGAAGCCATTCGGATAAACCATGATATATCGCTGCGGCAGCGCGTCGGCCTTGAAGGTCTCGTCGCCCCAGATATACTGCCTGGGCTCGCCGAAGATCGCCATGACCTGTTCCCGGCCGGCTGAGTTGATGTCCAGCTTGGCGACCCGCTCGGCCAGCAGGCGGGCGAACTCGGGATTGGCCGGCTCATCGTCATCGTCGCCGTAGTTGCTGCGAGTCATGTAGATCGCCGCAACCCTGTAATCGCCGAACCAGACGCGGACGGCCTGATCGGGCCGATGGTAATAACAGTGGCCTTTCCGTCCGTCGATGTCCTTGAAAAGGACCTTGTCCGCATCGTGCCAGTCGATCGGCTTGCCTTCGACCGTCCTGCCGGGAGCGCCAAGTACCGCCAGCGCCTCCTCCAGGGTCGCCCCGACGCGCAGCTTGCCGGCATACGCATACGTGGAGCCTTGCTCGAAGCGCAGTTCCACGATCCGGTCGTTCATCATGAACACGCGGAAACTGCCCGGGTACACGGCGATGAATCGGTCCGGCAGCCGGTCCGCCGAAAGAGTCTTGGGACCCCACGCGTACTTAACGGGCTCCCCGAAGACCGCCAGGACTTGTTTCAGGTCCGCCGAGTCGATGTTGATCTGGGCGATCTTCTGAGGGAGCTGGGCCGAAAACTCACCGGCCCGCGCCTGAGCCTCAAGCCGAGCAGGATCACCGTAGTCGTAGTCGATGTTGATCTCCATCACCGACCGATCCTGCTTGTGGATCTCGAAGTTGATGCCGAGATCTTCATAGATCAAGAAGTCCTTGAATTCCGTCGGGTTCAGCCTGTAGTCCGGCCCGAAGGCCTGTTTGATCTTCTCCTCGGAATCTCCCACGCGGACGCCGTTGCCGAAAATGTGAGCAGGACCGAGCAGGGTGATCTCCGCCACCGTGTCTTCCTGCACGCGGAAGGAGAGATCCTCGTAGACCAGGTAGTACATCATGGGGAGATTCTCCAACGTGTAGATCTGGTCCCCATAGAAGATGTGTCGGGGCTCCCCGAATTTCGCCAGGATATCATCTTTGCTCAGACCAAACAACTCCACGATTCCCGGAGGCAACGCTGGAACGCCGGGTGCGATTTCCTGCTGCGCGGGAGCCGCCGTACTGCCCCGCCCCATGGGCACGAGTACTGCGCCGAGGGCCAGGATGGCCAGCAGCCCGGACCATCCCAGGGCAGGGCGATTCGATGTGTGTTGATTCAACATGTGCGTGATCCTCCTTTCCAAAGCTCTTTTGGACTCCGCGATTCCTATCAAACGCAAACTGAAAGCCGGCTTTCGAAATGCCATTTGGGCGATGTCGATGAGGGTGTCGGTGTAGCACTGGGCGTGCGACCGGAGCTTGACGACGACGGTCTCGTCAACGGCCAGCTCCCGCAGAGTCCGCAGTTTCGCGTTGGCCGCCCACACGAGCGGGTGCCAGAAATAGGCGACCTGCAAGACGGTCTGCATCAGGCTCAGCCACGGGTCATGCCGCTTGATGTGGGTCAACTCGTGCATCAGGATGGTGCGCACACCGTCCGGCCAAAGCCTCGGCGGCAGTGCCGCCGGCAGGAGAATCACCGGCCGCAGGAACCCGCAGACGGCGGGGCTGTGCAGGTCATCCGTGAGCCGCAGCGCCACACGGGCGGCGACCCCCAGCTCGGCGCAACACGCCTCCAGCAGGGCGATCATCTCGCCTCCGGCCGGCCGGCTCCGTTTCAGCGATCGTCTCACTGAGGCCATCTGCCAGAACACGAGCAGCAGCAACACCAGAACTCCTGCGACCCAGCCGAGCAGAGCCAATCCCGGTCCTTGCAGAGGCGTGACGCGAGGCGCGGCGACCGTCTCCGCGACGCCGGCGGGCATCCTGCCGAGATCCGCAAACCGCTCGACATACGGCGGCGAAACCAGCGAGATCGTGGTCGTCGCGGGCGCGGAGGCTGCGGGCGCCGTGGTCATGTACCGGCCCAGCCAGTAGGCAGCGCCGGTCGGCAATGCCAGGGACGGCGGCAGCGCCAATTTCACCAGGACCAGCAACCACATCCCGTAGCGAAAACGCGCGTTGGCCCGCGTACGCAGGCACAGATCCGCGATCAGGAGCAGTCCGATCAGAATGCCGGCCTGGAGGAACATGCGTCCGGCGAAGTCGCAGACCACCCGGCCGCAGGAATTGAGAAGCACGATTATGCTATTGAGCGTCTCCATGTTCGATCTCCCCCTGGTGCGGGTCGTCCGCACGATCCGATTCCGCCGCCTTGGTCATCCGCCGGCTCAGGTTCCGGAGTTGACGGGCTTCCTCCGCTGAAAGTCCCTCATGCTCCACGAGAAACTGAACCATCGGGGCCAGCGCCCCGTGGAAGGCCCGCGTGAGCATCCGGCGGAACTCACCTCGCCTGGCCTCCACTTCGTCCACCGTCGTGCTGTACAGGGTCAGGTTGCGAATCGCCTGGGTCCGGAGCAGGCCCTTGCGGACCATTCGATTCATCGTGGTCTTGACGGTGCTGTAGGCCCAGCCCCGGCTTGCGGCCAGAGCCTCCTGAACCGTGCCGGCCGCACAGGGCTCGTGCTCCCAGACGGCTCGCATGATCGCCCATTCGGCCTCCGTGAGCTCGACGCTCGGCTTGTCGGAACGCTTTTTCCCGGCCATGGTAGCTTCTCCTTTGTACGACATATATAATAGACGTGCTACACATGTCGTATGTTACGCGAGATAAACGAAGAAAGCAAAAAAAATTTCTCTCGCTCCACGCATGCCAATACTGTGGCTGAACGTTTGGACCGCGGATTGGAGTCTCGCTGTTTGGAGTCCCGCCTTTAGGCGGATTTGACGGTCTTCCGGCGCAGCCGGCGTACTATGTGGAGCCACGTGCTCTTCGGTGGGGCTGCAGTGCTTGCCGATGCCGCCTGGAACCGAAGTGGGCCCGTTCCTACGCGAATTCCTGGAGCAGGCTCAGGAGCTTGCGGTCGAGCTTATGGCCGTGGAAATCCTCGTAGGCGACGTCGGTCCGGCCGGAATCGAGAATGCCGAATGAGCCGCGGAAGTTCCACAGGGCCAGGCCGATGTTGTGGCTCGTGAGGATTTCCAGCACGTCCCGCAGCCACTTGAGCGTGACATCGTGCGGGGTCTTGTTGAAGGCCCCGCCCTCGCCGCAGTGGACGCCGACGCCCTTGCGGGCGAGGTCCGCCCATTTGGCGTAGTGCTCTTCGAGCCGCTTGCGGTCCCAGCCGTGGCCGGGCCAGGCGGGCTCGGGGAAGTCCTTGTAGTTCACCCATGACGCCCCCGCGTGGCTGATAAACATCGGCTGATAGGCCCGCGTGCTCTGGGCGATGCCGAGGTCCGCCAACTCCGGGGCGGGCTCATTGCCATAGCTCATCCCATCGGCGACGACGAGCCGGTCCGGGTTGATCTCGCGAATCGCCGCCACCGTCGTGCGGACGACCCGCTCGTGATCGGCCCGGCTCATGACGTCGCCGATGGAAGGCGGCTCGTTGATCAGATCGAAGCTGAGCTTGTCCCGGCCGATGCCCTTGTACCGCTTGGCCATCAACTGCCAGTGAAAGCAGAAGGCGTCGAGCGCGGACTTATCCTTCCACAGATTGTGCGGCTCCGTGAACTCGCGATTGACGGAGTACCCTGGCCCGCGGTGGAAGTTCAGGCTCACGTGCAGTCCGTACTTGCCCGCCAGATCGATCGCGCGATCGAGCCTCTCGAGCATGGACTCCTTGATCTTGTAGTCGTCCCCCTCCTCGATCCAGAGCCGGTACACCGTGGGAAATCGCACGAAGTCGAACCCGAAGTCCCGAATCCACTTGAAATCGTCCTCGGGAAACTCCGCCCGGCTCCGCATGGTGAACATATCGAGCAGATTGAACCCGCGCCAGCGAGGAATGGCGGTCTGCGCCTGGCCCTGCGGATTGGATGGACTCTGTCCCTCCTGCCCAAATGCCGGCAGCCCCATCGCGGCCGAACCGACAACGGCCTGCTTCAAAAACTCACGCCGACTGCTCTTCATACAGACACCTCCAGTTCGTAGTGACGCCGCAAGGCGTTCCAGTAGCACGGGCATCCTGCCCGTGATTCGGGATCGCAGGCAGGACGCCCATGAGGACACTTGACCGTGTTCTCAAAGAGACACCGCCCGCATTCTCCCGCATAATCCCGTGCCTGGCAACCGTTTACCCTCATTTCGCCTCCGGCCGACTGGTTTGCTTCAAACGGAGGATGAAACGGAAGCTCCGGACAGATTGACGGCGTCTTTCGCTTTGTGGGGTGCCAGCGGAGATGTCCAGAGTGGGGCGCAAGACGCGGGTTCGTGCCTCTCCCCTCTATCCTCCGGCACCCTGAAGTGCGGCAAACGCTCTTCTCCTCTGCCGCCGAAAATCACCCTGACCTGCCTGGCTCCCCACGCTACGCTTGCCTGGGCCGGCGGACGGCTGTATACTTGCCTCAGGTTGGCTGGGCAGGGCGGCCGCACTCTGGAGAGGTTGCCTTTGTCAGCCGCAGTATCCGGGGGCAAGAACAACGCCGAGGAGGCATCCGATGGTGAAAGCAAAGCCGCACATCCAACAAAACAAAAGGAGTTCCGACGTGAAACACCTCGCAGCATGCAGTATCCTGGTCGTCCTATCGACAATTCTGATCGTTACCTCCGCACAAGCCGCGACCGCACAGGATTATTGGCCCACTTGGCGTGGGCCCCAAGGCACGGGCGCTGCCCAGCAGGGCAATCCGCCCATTACCTGGAGCGAGTCTGAGAACATCAAGTGGAAGGTCGAACTGCCCGGACAGGGGCAATCCTCGCCTGTCATCTGGGGCGATAAGCTCTTCCTGCAAACCGCCGTCAACACAAGTCAGCCTGGAACGGCCGAAGCCGCACAGTCCGCTGCGCCCCAGGGCTCCGGCCGTGGAGGTCGCGGCGGCGGACGCGCCCCAACCACCATTCACAAGTTCGATCTCGTCTGCCTGGACCGCGCCACCGGCAAGATCCTCTGGCAGAAGACCGCTGCCGAGACAGTGCCCCACGAGGGCCATCAGGCCACGGGCAGCTTCGCCGCGTATTCCCCGATCACCGACGGCAAGCTCGTCTGGGCCAGTTTCGGCTCCCGCGGCCTCCACTGCTTCGATATGGACGGCAATCTCAAGTGGAGCAAGCCTCTGATCCGCATGAACACGCGCGCCGGCTTCGGCGAAGGCAGCTCCCCCTGCCTGGCCGGCGAGGCGATCGTCGTCGTCTGCGATCACGAGGGCCAGTCGGCGATCCTCGCATTCGATAGAGAAACAGGGGAGCCGCTCTGGCGGAAGGACCGCGACGAACAGACCTCATGGGCTTCGCCGGTGGCGGCCGAGGTGAACGGCAAGACGCAGATCATCACCAGTGCAACGGGCCTGATTCGCAGCTACGACGTCAAGACCGGCGAAATCGTCTGGCAATGCAGCGGCCAAACGCAAAACGTAGTTCCGACGCCGATCGTCGCCTTCGACATGGTCTTCTGCATCAGCGGCTATCGCGGAAGCTCCCTCCAGGCAATCAAGCTCGGCCGCACGGGCGATTTGAGCGGCACCGACGCCGTCGCCTGGCAGATGAGCGATGGAACCCCGTATGTGCCGTCTCCGGTGCTCATGGGAGAACGCCTGTTCTTCTGCGGGGACGGCGGCAACAAGGGGGTTGTCTCGGCCTATGATGTCAAGACAGGCAAGGCTCTGTACTCGCGACAGGCCGTGGCGGGCGTCAACACGATCTATGCCTCCTTCGTGGGCGTGAGCGATCGGCTCTACGTTGCGGCGCGCAATGGAACCGTCGCGGTTCTCAAGGCCGGCGACACGTTCGAGGTCCTGGCGACCAATAAGCTCGACGATGGTTTCGACGCCACCCCGGCCATTGTCGGTGATGAGCTGTACCTGCGCGGAAGCAAGTACCTTTATTGCATCGCCAGACCATAGACATGGCCTGCGCGGGAGCCATTCGCTCGAACGATGCTCCGCCGAGACGTATGGGGCGATGCACCATCCCATGGCGGTTTCCTGGCGAACCGATCTCGCGGAGCCCGTTCTCTGGAAGGAATCTACAGAAAAGGAGGAGGCGGTGCAAGGGTCAAGCTCGTGGGGGAAACCCGCAACTGCAAGATGAGGCTGATCTGTTCTTAGCCGCCGTAGCGGCGAAACAAACCGGCTGCGGTCGTCCCTGACTGCAGCCAGCTTGAACTACTCCGATCTCGGCCTGCCCGAAGAAGGGCAGGCGATTGCATCCATGCGATACGAGACTGATGGTTTCCTGAGCCACTTTATCGTTCATGCCAGCCCTATCCACGGCGGCATGGGGTACGCGGCCCATCACCCTGCATGGGAACGCGTACAGGATAGTACATATATCAGAATTGATGATAGCGTTTCCACGCAAGAGAGGATTCGGACGCCAGAAGAGGCACCGGTTGGTTTGTAAGTGATGTTGTGGTAACTCTTTATGGAGCGTCCGCATCTCGGCGCCGGTTGCGCCGGTACTATCCGATATCCTGTTAGATGTGCCGTGTGGAAATGAAAAAAGGCCGTGGAGGGTTGTCCGCGGCCGAATCACAGGAGGCATGGTAGAGACCGCCTGCTGTACTGAACTATCCATATAGCCAAGTCATCTATCTTAACATCGCCCTGGGAGGTTGTCAAGAAGAAATGGCCCGCCGAACAGGGGGGTATGAATCCATGCCGCAAGGCAGGAGATTGCTTCGCTCCACCGCCAAGGCGCCGCATCTTGTTCTTCCTGGCAAGGATTTCAGAGTCAACACCACCAGGAGCCTGCCCTTGCGAAGGCGGGGGACACGAGGAGCACGAAGAAGAACAGGAATCCGCCGCCGATGATTCCGAATCCACATAAGTTCCACAACAGAACGGATTTATGCGCATTGTGCAAAGGTAGGTCTTCCCGACGGGCGGGCGTTTTAGTACAATCCTGCATGCGGAGTCGGGAGTTTACATATTCTTTCGGAATGAGGATCTATGGGATTGCCGGTAGTTGCGATAATTGGTCGGCCGAACGTGGGCAAGAGTAGCCTGCTCAACGCCCTGGCCGGAGAGATGATCAGCATCGTGGACCCGACGGCGGGCGTAACGAGGGATCGCGTCAGCACGTTCATCGGCCGGGACGACAAGTTCTTCGAGCTGATCGACACCGGCGGCTACGGCATCGTCGATTCCGACCAGCTCAGCGACCACATCGAAGGTCAGATCCTTCAGGCGATCGCCACGGCCGACCTGGTGATGTTCGTGGTCGATATCCGCGAGGGGATCACGCCGTTGGATACGAGGATCGCCCAACTGCTCCGCAAGCACGACCTCGACGTCCTGGGCGTGGCGAACAAGGCCGACAATGCCCGGATGTTCCCGTCGGCGGGGGAGTTCCCGCGTCTGGGTTTCGGCGAGTTCCTCTGCGTCTCGGCGCAGAACAACGTCAACAAGACCGTGCTGCTCGACATACTCTTCGAGAGGCTCGCGCCTTTGTTGGAGGCGGGCGCGCCGCCGGAGCCGGTGATGAAGATCGCCATCGTGGGCAAGCGCAACGCCGGCAAGAGCAGCATCGTCAACGCCATCGCAGGCTCGGAGCGCGTGATCGTCAGCGAGATCCCGGGCACGACCCGCGACGCGGTGGACGTGCGGATCGAGAAGGACGGCAAGACCATGGTCGTCATCGACACCGCCGGCGTCCGCAAGAAGGGCAAGATGGCCAACGACATCGAGTTCTACAGCAGCGTGCGCGCGACGAAATCGATCAAGCGGGCCGACGTGGTGTGGTTCCTGATCGACGCGACCGAGCCGATCTCGCAGCCGGACAAGGTGTTGGCGAGGCTGATCTCCGAGGAGTACAAGACCTGTATCATCGTGGTGAACAAGTGGGACCTGGCCAAGGACGTCGCCGCCACGGGCGACTACGAGGAGTACCTGACGAAGATGCTGCCGGGCCTCAAGTACGCTCCGATCTCGTTCACGACCGCCACGGCGGGCAAGAACGTCCAGAGCACGCTGGACCTCTCGGCCGAGCTGTTCAAGCAGGCGACCGCGCAGATCGGCACGGGCCGCGTGAACCGGGCCTTCGAGATCATCCGCAGCGAGCGGACGGGAGCCCGCCGCACGGCCGCCAAGTGGCCCAAGATCTACTACGTGACGCAGGTCGCGACCAATCCGGTGACATTCATGATGTTCGTCAACGACCCCGGCCTGATCGACGACAACTACCGCCGCTTCATCGCCGGCCGCCTGCGGGAGTTGCTGCCGATCCCCGAGGTCCCCATCCGCCTCCTGGCCCGGCCGCGGGAGTCCCGCCGCGAGTCGGCGAAGACATGATTGGAGTCTTCAAGGCGCTCTCGGATGCGGAGACCTCCCCGGTTCGGCGTTCCGCCTTCAGGCGGGTCAAGAACTGTCCGAACGGCCTCTACAATCCCGAGATGACAGGAAGATGAGCCGGCTGCGCCGTAAGACTCTCAGACCCGCCTGAAGGCGGTACTCCAAACGGGGACCTCCGGAGGCCGTCTAACCCGCCTCCGCCAATTTCTTGCATCCCCTTGCGGCGAATGTATACTGGTGTTGGACAAATCACATGCCTGAGTTTTCAGGAGTGCTGGAAATGACCATTCTGTTTATTCTGCTCGCCGCCGGGGTCGCGCTGCTCCTGGGCGGCACCCTCTATGCCCCGTGGCTCGCCAGGCTGATGGGTGAGCAGAAGGCCCGGACCACTCCGGCTGTCGCCATCAATGACGGACGCGACTATGTTCCCACGAAGACCGCCGTCGTCTTCGCCCACCATTTCGCCTCGATCGCGGGGGCCGGACCGATCATCGGGCCCGTGCTGGCGATCCTCTACGGGTGGGGACCTGCGTTGCTGTGGATCCTCATCGGCGGGATCTTCCTCGGCGCCGTACACGATTTCGTCTCGACCTACGTCACCATGCGCGAGGGCGGCAAGAATCTGACCATCGTCGCCCGGCGCTATATCGGTCCGGCGGCGTTCGTGATGATGCTCGTGATCCTGGTGGCGATCCTTGTGCTGGTCTGTGCGGCCTTTCTGGATCTGTCCGCCACCGCGCTGACGTCCAAGGTCGCCTTGTCCGATCTGGGGATGCAACCGGGACAGACGCTGTTCCGCGAGCAGTCGCTGACCAATCCGCGAACCGGGCAGGCGGAGCCCTACGCGTTGATCGGCGGCATTGCCTCGATGTCCGTGATCGTGATCACGGCCTTCTCGCCCCTGATGGGATTCCTGTACCTCAAGAGGAAATGGCCCATGTGGCTTTGCTCGATTCTGGCCATCGGGATCTGCGCCGTCTCGATCCTGGTCGGGCTCAAGTGGCCTGTCTCGGTCGCTCCGCTCACCTGGAAGCTGATGATCAGCGGGTACGTCCTGCTGGCCGCGGGGATGCCCGTGTGGTTCTTCCTGCAAAGCCGGGACTTCATCAATGTGCATATTCTGTACGCGGGCATGGTGTTCCTGCTCGTGACCCTCGTGGCGGCGGGCCTTCGCGGCGGGGCGGCCGTCGCCGGCGCCGCAGCGATCCCCATGAACAACCTGGCCGAGGGGACGAAGATCATGGGTCCGGTCTGGCCCATCATGTTCATCACCATCGCCTGCGGCGCCGTCAGCGGATTTCACAGCCTCTGTGCCGGCGGGACCACCTGCAAACAACTCTCCAACGAGCGGGCGGCCCGCCGGGTCGGCTACTGGGCGATGCTCCTGGAGAGTTTCCTGGCCGTGTGCGTCCTGTGCTGCCTGATTGCGGGATTGCCGCTCGGCGTTTACAGGAGCTACTGCTATCCTGCCGGCGGGGGCGGCAATGCGGTATTGACCTTCGCCATGGCCGTCGGGCACACGGTCAACCAGGGATTGGGCCTGCCCGTCGCAGCCGGTGCTCTCGGCGCGATGCTGCTACTCGAGGGCTTCTTGGTCACGACACTCGATACGGCCGTGCGTCTGACCCGGTACATGATCGAAGAAGGGTGGGCCATGCTCTTCGGCCAGTACGATGTCTTCGCCCGGCCGGTGGCGATTGCCGGTGGTCAGGTCAGCGGGAGCGACGGGGGGCCCGAGCGGATCGAGCCTGCCGGCGCCGGCGGGCTGGCCGTCAGCGAGCCGCCCGCGAGGTATGCGGAACCGCCTGTCGCGTCGGTTCCGACGAAGGGCCTCAAACGCGCGGCCCTGCGGTTCCTGCAACTGTACTGGGTCAACTCCGGCATCGCGGTCGGTCTGATGCTGCTGCTGGGCCTGGGAAATGGCTACGCGGTGGTGTGGAAGATCTTCGGGGCGGCGAATCAGCTTCTGGCGGCGCTGGCCCTGTGGGTCGGGACGATCTGGCTTCTGAACAAGGGACGCCAGTACTGGTTCGCCGTAGTCCCGGCCGTCTTCATGTTCGCCACGTCGATGACCATGCTGGTCCGGCTGCTGGTCACGGAGTACATCCCCGACTGGCGGGCCGGTACGCCCGGCATGGCGGCGCTGCTGATCGCGGACGTCATCGTGCTCTCGATGACCGCGGGCATCCTGATCCTGACCTTCAGGAACTGGCTGGGAAAACGGGCTCTCGCAGGGATCGCCCGGCCTGCTCAGGAGATGCAGCCGTAGGGAGCTCGTACTCCGACCACGCAAAAAGGGTGAGCCGTCTCGCCAAGGCACCTGGCTTCGGGTGCCACACCCAAACTTGTTTGAGTGTGCTCTCACAACAGTCTTGTCGGTCCGTGGCGCCCAAGACCGATGTTCTGCTCCGGCAGCTCACCGTCTTGATGAGGTCGAAGACTCTCCCATTCGTAATCGCGGGAGGAGCGGACCGATCCGGATTCCGCCGCCAGCGGCGTGAGTTTGACGCTTTCAGGCCACCAGCGAAACGGGTGCTCCGCACGCCTCACGCAGGATTCGCAGCGTCTGCACAGTCCCAAGCGAGCGTCTCGCTCGCGTTCCAAGCCGGAGGCCCAACGCGAAAAACTCCCCTTGCACGACCGCTTCGGCCGTGCCCGCCTCGCAACGGATCAAGAACTGTCTGGATTCGCCTGACACCTTCGATTCGCCCCATTGACTTCCGAACGGGCATTCCCACAGGCCCGTTTCAATGCCTGACCCCAGAACTCCCGAATACTCCATAGGTCAGACAACTTCCAAGTGGGCCGAAATCTTCCAGTGTAGTCCAAGCACCATCCTCCGTCGCATCAAGAAGGCGGAGTTGACGGCCAAGCCGGAGGGCCGGAAATGGCGGCTGCGGCTCGATCAACTGCCCGCTGAGTATGTCCAGAAGGCCATTCAGAAATAGTCCCACGCTCTCTTCGCGGTCACTCGCCACCATTCACCGTCACTCGGCGTCACATCTTTGCCAAAGGCCTTTCGACTGTCGTATCCTTCTGCCAAGAGCAACCACAACCTGGTTCTTTATTGAAGGGATCGACAATGGGTGTCCTCACCATTGGGCAAATCGCCCGGCAAGTCAGTGAAGACCGAATAGATGAGATCGTCTATGAGCGACAATTCGACGAGCAGATGGAACAGGTCATGGGCTCGATGGAACGCGGCGATGAGATCATCCGTCTTATCGAGTGGGATCTTGCCAGGGGCGTCGAGCGAGGCTGTCCCCTTGCGGGAAACGTGTGGCGTCTCGAGATGCACGACGGCGGTCCCGAGCCGGTCCGGATCGACTACGTACGCGACGAAGCGACGAGGAGAATCCATCTCGTGTCGATCACGAGATAGTCGCCGGCAATCGGCATCACCCGAACAACTCGGGACTTGTGGGGCCAGCCCTTAAAATACAAATTAAGGACACGAGACGTCCGCTGAGTGAGAGAGGCGTCGAAGACGCGTGGGTTGAGAAGGGGGCCCCAACGCGGAGGTGTGCATTGGGGACGCCGGACCCACCCTACGGGAGCTTCTTCGATCCCCATGCCATTGGCCCAGAGCGGAAAATGTCCCCTGCACGCACGGCCCGGACGTGTTCGGCTCGCCCCCGGCGGTGCCTGGTCCAACTGCTATCCAGAGTGTCACGGATAGTCACGGCCTCTCCTTCTTCGTGCGCCTATTTCCGGCTCGCGTTCATGATCGTCAGGCCCACGATGTCTCTGCCGTCTTTGCGGACGAGGATATCGTCATCCAACTCAACCGTCTCGGTGGCTCTTTGGGGCTTGCGGAAACTCACGTAGAGCACGTCGGCCTCCTTGTCGTAATCCAGCCACATGTGCTGCGCAGGCAGTTTGAGCATCTCCATGGCCAAGCCCACGCACCGGCCGGCGAAATCCCCCGTCTTCTTTGCACTTACGGTCGCCATATGACTTCTCCTCTGGGTCTTTTCAACAACAGGTAAGCTGTGATCACAAATCCATCCCGCTTGGACACCTCCCGGTAGACAACCACCATCCACCGCTTTCTGCCCATGCTCCTTGCCGCTTTGAAGGCACCGTGGCTCCCGCGAACGATGAAGTCCGGTTTCTGCACGGTGCCCAGAACCTCGTGGAACATGCTCGCCAGATCATCGTGGTTCTCGACGATGTGGTACCATCTCTCATAGGTGAGGCGTATCGGCACATCATTGACTGAATGGGCAACGTCCATATTCTGTTCTCCACCGTCAACGGTCGGATCTTTGCCCGACACTGGCTACAGTATAACACCGACAAGCCTATCCGGCAACTGAGGATCACCAACGGGTAGAGAGGATGGCGGGCTTCCCAGAGTCACACCTACACATTCCACAACCGGGCTTTCCAACTTCCAGGTCCCTCCCCATCCAACCCGTCTGCCTCGGGCTCGCATTGATACGTCGCAGGTTGATTCGGGGCGACTTCCGGAGGGGATCATAGAGGAGATAAGTGATAAGCGACGAGGGAGAAGTTGCGGCGGGTCGCCGCGAGGCGGAGAACTTAAGAACGCAGGCAGGAAAGAAGGTAAGAGCAGGGCTCCCGATTCCGGGTTCCTACCTTCTTTCGTTCTGAGCGTCCTACCTTCCCTCCTCAGCGTCTCGGCGCGAGGTGGTCTGGGTTCCGGCCGGAGGCGGGTCGTGGGATCTGTGCTACTAACCCACAACAACTGAAAAGGATTTCCAGATGATCCCGCGGGGTCGGTGCAAGTGCCTGTAAGCAAACGGATTGCATCTCTCGCAAAGACGCAAAGCTCGCCAAGGGGAGAGCCGTTCTTGCCGCGTCGTCCTTTGCGTTCTTGGCGTGCTTGGCGAGAGGCAATTTGGGTTCCGGCCGGAGGCCGGGCTGGGCAAGTCGGCGTAATCTGTGGACAATCTCTCTTTGTCTTTTTTCGCGTGGTTCGCGTATTTCGCGGTTGGCAATCCTCGTCTGTCCGTTCTCTCTCGGAGAGTTGGCCTATCCCGAGGACACGGACAGACGAGCATGTCCGTGCCATCCTACTCACCGGATTCGGAGGGTTGCAGGCTACGACGGGGATTCGATCTTGGGCTCGGCATCGATGGGCACGAGCGTGAACCGGGCCTTCGGGGCCGGCTGGTTCGCCTCGATCTCGCCCTTTCGCACGTGATCTTCGGGGAACGCGAACACGAAGTCCCGTTCGATCGGTCCGGCGGCCTGCAGGTCCTCGTCCTTGATGTACAGGACCAACTGCATCGGGGCCCGGAAGTAGGCGTCCTGGGCCTCGGCGGTGGCCTTGACCATGACGCGGGTCAATTGCAGCAGGTCGTTCTCGAGCACCACGTTGTACTTGCCCATCAGATTGGCGCTCATGCAGAGCCCGTACACCGAACGAACCGGGAACTCCGTCAGGACATTCTGTGCGGGCGCCAGGGTGATCTTGACCTTGGTCGAAATATCGCGTCGCTGGCCCGGGCCTTGAGCCAGCTCGATGTGTGGCGTCTTCTCGATGGGCGCGGTCTTGGCCTGGTTCTGTTCCTCCGGGGTCAGCCGGGGTATCCTTGCCTTGAGCGTTCTGCCGGCCGGGACGTAGGCGGTGACCGACGAGGGATTGAGAGTCGGCACCCACAGCGTCGTGTCAATGCCAACGCATTCCACGGCGATGTCCTGCTCGATGAGCTTGTGGGTTTGTATGGTGAGCCTCTGCGGCTCGCAGCTCTCGACCGTCAGCCCGAGATTGCGGATGACATCGCTTTTCCTGAGGAAGTCCAGGACGTTCAACGTATGTGCCTCGGCCTGCGTCAGTCCTTCTTGCGCGGGCACGACGAACAGGTTCAGGTCCAGGGCGCCTTTGTTCTTGCGACGCCTTACCTCCGCAACGCGGGAAGCCGGGCCCTTCAGAACGACCGTGTCCAGTGCGACGGACGTCTGCAGATTCGGGTCCGCCTGCTCGACGACGAAGTTCACCCACAGACTCTGGTCGGTGGAGGGGGCCACCGCGAGCCGGATGTCGGAGAGGGGCAGCCGATCATCCTGGGCCAGGTCCGACCAGACCCAGATCAGGGCCGTGAGGAACACGACGATCGATATCTTGCCGGGTTTGAGCTTCTTGATCATGGACTCATTCCGTGTGGCGTCTGAGCAATCGTCCCACGAGGGGAACATGTCCTGCGATCGTCTCGCCGGTCAGGTGCGAGCGGACCTGGGATTCGGTGACGTTGCGGATCAGCTTGCCGTCGCGGGCAATGGAGATGGCGCCCGTTTCCTCGCTGACCACCAGGCACATGGCGTCTGCTCCGGCGGTGATGCCCACCGCCGCCCTGTGACGCGAGCCCAACTCGACGCCCGCGACGCTGCCGGCCTCGGCCAGCGGCAACTGAACGCTGGCGGCCACAAGCCGATCGCCGCGCACCACCACGGCCATGTCGTGCAGGGGCGTGCCGGGATAGAAAATCGTCTTGAGCAGGTCGGAGGTGACGCGGGCGTCCAGCCTGACGCCGGTCTCGATGAACTCGCCGAGCGCGACCTGCTTTTCGAGGACGATGATCGCGCCGATCCGGGCGGCCGACAGCTCCGTTACCGCGGTGACCAGTTCCTCGACGGTTCGCGAGAGCTGGTGCGAGGAGCCTGCCCAGATCCTGGGCTGGCCGATCTGGATCAGGACGCGTCGAATCTCGGGCTGAAATCCCGCCACCGCCACGATCATCACCGCGATCAGGAACCCGCGGTACAGGTACTGCAGCCGATCGAAGGGCAGATGGGCCACAATCAGATTGAGGACCAGAACCCCCGAAACCAGAATCAGAATGACCCCGCGGAAGAGCCGCTCGCCACGCGTGCCTTCAAGGAAATCGACCACCCACCAGATGACCAGACCGATCAGGAGCAACTCGACTGCGACTACCCACCAGTCATAATGTGCGATGCGGCGAAGATAGTCAAGAAGCGTGTACACCGATAGAAGTCCCTTCCCTGGGCATGGGCGATTTATGGAAGTCTTTTGTCAGTCAGTCCGCTGGGCTTGTCGAGCATCAGCACCTTGTCGAGATCCGACAACATCATTTCGTTATTCAGACGCAGGGCTCGCTGGTGCCGTCTATCAATCTCGGCCCTGGTCTCGCCCGGCTGCCTCGCGCTGCAACCCGCCAGCAGCGACAGCGAGATACAAGCGGCCGCCGCCAGTGCGAAAAAGCGCACGCCCAGACTTCTGCATCTTTTTTTCCTATTCCCTACAGTCGTCACGCTTTTCATCGGTCCCCTTTTCTGCAAAGTTCAACAGTGGCTGCGCGATTTCGCAACAATTCGGGCATGGCCCAACCGTGGACGCACTCTCTGGGGTGGCGCAAAGCCAGCCCAGTCATACACTTAATTATAGCCGCCCCGCCCGCGGATGTCAAGCCCGACCCGGATTTTCGCCGCACGAATGATGCGGATTCGCCGAGAAATGGATTTCGCCCCCGCCCCTGCCAGGATACAATCTCCCGACGTGCGTTCGACCCCGCCGGTTGCACGGCTTCGAGCAGGACACAGAACATGGTTTCGATCCAGGAGCAGGCCATGAGAACCCCACCTTCCCCCCAACCGCTGACCGGTCGCCGGCGCGTGCTGTGCGCCCTGAACCACCAGCCCGCCGACCGCGTCCCCGTCGATCTCGGCGGCCACCCCTGTTCGGGCGCCCAGGTCAGTGTTGTTGCCCGATTGCGCCGCGCCCTCGCCCTCGACAAGCCGGGCGACCGAGTCCGAGTCATCGAGCCATACCAGATGCTGGGCGAGATCGCCGCCGACCTGCGTCAAGCCCTGGGTATCGACGTCGTCTACCTGCCCAACCCCACGAACATGTTCGGCTACAAGAACGCCGACTGGAAGCCCTGGACGACCTTCGACGGCACGGATGTGCTCGTCCCGGCCCTGTTCAACACCGACCCCGAGCCCGACGGCTCCATCCTGATGTACCCCCAAGGGGATACATCGGCCAAACCCTCGGCCAAGATGCCCAAAGGCGGCTACTACTTCGACTCGATCATCCGCCAGCCGCCCATCGACGACGCCAAACTCAACCCGGCCGATAATCTCGAAGAGTTCCAGCCTGTCCGCGACGAGGCCCTGCGCTATTACGAGCAGGCCGCCAACGACCTCTACGCCCATACCGACCTGGCCATCGCCGCGGGCTTTCCCGGCACCGCCTTCGGCGACATCGCCCTGGTCCCGGGCCCCTGGATGAAGGACCCCAAGGGCATCCGCGACATCGAGGAATGGTACGTCAGCACGATCCTCCGCCGGGATTACATCAAGGAGGTCTTCGCCCGCCAGGCCGAGATCGCCATCGAGAACCTCGGGAAAATCCACCAGGCCGTCGGCGACAAGGTCCACGTCGTCTTCATGGACGGCACCGACCTGGCCTCGCAGACCAGCCTCTTCTGCTCGCCCGACACCTACCGCGAGCTCTACCTCCCCCACGCCAAAAAGGTCAACGACTGGGTCCACGCCCACACGAAGTGGAAGACCCTCAAGCACTGTTGCGGCGGCTGCGAGCCCCTGATCGACGGCTTCATCGAAGCCGGCTACGACGTCCTGAACCCCGTCCAGACCTCCGCCCGAGGCATGGACCCGCAGCACCTGGTCGAGAAGTTCGGCGACCGAATCGTCTTCTGGGGCGGCGGCGTGGACACGCAGCAGACCCTCCCCTTCGGTACCCCGGAGGAAGTCCGAACCCAAGTCGCCGAGCGGGTCAAGATCCTCGGCTCTAAGAACGGCTACGTCTTCAACACGATTCACAACATCCAATGCAACACCCCCACGGAGAACCTCCTGGCCATGTTCGAAGCCCTCGGCCGGAAGGTGTAGTCTTCACCACAGAGACACAGAGGACACCGAGAAGAAGGGACCTCGAAATCCAGGGCAGACGAAGGATCAGGACGAGTAGGCTCGTAGTGACGCCGTAGGACGTTATCGTGTCGCGGACATCTTGCCCGCGTGTGCCGAGGGCCTCTGGCCCTCGATTCGAAGGGGGTACACCCCCGCGAGGGGATGGACGTGCGTCGAGCCGGTCGAAAAGGCAGAAGCTGCGGCCGAGGATTCCCATGAGCTGTGCCAGTTGAGGGAGGGGCTGCTATCGTTCTCAGGAACAATCAAGGAGGGGCCGTCGGACCGGGTTCGCAGGCAAAACCCCTCATAGCCGAAAGAAACGGAAAAAAGCGAAAAAAAAGGAGACTGCACAGCACGGCCTTCGGCCGCGACCAAGAGTTACTCGCGCAGAGACGCGGAGGCGCAGAGAGAAGCAAGATCGAAATCGTGACAACCTCTGCGTCGTGTGTCCTGCGTTTGGGCTTGCCCGCAGTTGCGGCCTGCGACCGTCCTCCCCGCGAAGTTCGAGCTTCTCCGCAAGGCGCTCGAACCCTTCGAGGAGATCCCCCCGCGAACGGAACATTTCATCCGAGCCGCCGAATTCAGCAACCAATGCCGCAAGAAGGGCGTCCAGGGCTCGAGCATCGACTTCCTGATCTGCGCCGTGGCCGCCGTCGAGGAGCTCCAGATCCTGACGACCGACTCCGACTTCCTTCGTTACGCCAGACACCTCCCCATCTGCCTCTGCGGCGTCTCCGCGTGATCCTCACGACTCATGAAGAGAGGCAGCCGTGGATGAACGCAGAACACGCCAGGCTGTGCAGGCCGGGGAGGGGGTTCTCGACGCAGCATGATGCACGACTTCTTGAACCGCAGATGAACGCCGATGAACGCGGATAAGGCTTTGTGGGACACTCCTCCTCCAGGATCGGGTGGCAGCGGCAAACCCTGTTTGCCGATGGTCTTCTCGGGCATAGGACGCTTGACGCCACCCGCACAACGAGCCCATCAACCGCAGAGGACGCCAAGGGACGCAGAGGGCAAGTCCTTGTGAGACAAGTAGATGCGTCGAAGCGTCTATGCGCTCAAGAATGGCCGCAAAGCGGCCGTGTCTCCCCAAACGCTTGCACGCTCCCACGCGTCGCGCCGCAACTTTTCCCTTGTCACTTCTCACCTGCTTGTCCTATAATGCTCCCAGCAACACACCCTACACATTTCACAAACGGTTCTTGACCTGTTGCGCGAATAACGGGGGCGTTCAGTATTTCCGCGCGTGCCGCGCGTCTGTTTCTATGCGGAGCGCGTCCGGCGGCCTCTTTTCCCCTTCGTATTCGCGGCTCGTGACCTGGGACTCGTGGCCGGAGGGGATTTCGTTGTGCGTTTTGCGTCGCGCGTTTTGCTCTCCTTGGGGGCCGTGGCTCGTGACCTGTGCCCCGTGGCCCGTTTGGCCTCTGTCTTTCGCTTCGATCCCCCGCGTCCCTGCGTCTCCGCGCGAGACTTCTTGCTCTTTGCCTTCGCCGTCTTCTGTTCTGTGGTCCCTGTCCGCCGGGCCCGAGCCTTGGCCTTCTGTTGTCTGATCTGTGCCCTTCGCTTCCTGAGTTCCTTCAGCACGGCGTCCCGCTGCGCGTAGGGCTCCCGCCGTCGCTCGGGGGGCCACTCCTCGGGAAAGTTCAGGCGGGCGAACTCCCCGAACAGCGCGACCGCGGTCCGGTCGTACGCCCGGGCCGCGTCGGTCTCTTCGACGTGGAGCCCGAGGCCGTAGGCTCTGCCCTCACAGCAGATGTGTGCCAGGTACTTGTTGCGGGCCTTGTGGTAGCTGACGCCGTGGAAACGGGAAGAGGCGCCGTGTTGCTTGCCCTTGTTCCGCATGTTCTCCGCGTGGGTGGCGTTGCGCAGATTGTCCCGCGTGTCGTCCAGCTTGTTGCGGTTCTTGTGATCGACGATCATCCCTTTGGGCGGCTTCATGATCTCGCGGTGCATGTAGACCGTCTTCTTCCTCTTTCCGTCCCACCGGCCGGCATATCCGCCGCGCAGGTGCCATTTCCACTGGCTGAGCCATTCGTAGTCCGCGGCGTCGACGTAGGCACAGTAGCCGTCGCCGAGCGGGATCGTCTTGACCGACTCGCCCTGGGGCGCGGGGAGCCTGGGCCGGTAGTTGGGACAGATCCCTCGCTCGGGCGTCCTCCGGACCCGGCCGTAGGACTCCGGATGGTTCGCGCAGGCCGGCCAGTTCAGGATCCCGGCGTGATAGCACTCCACGCTGTGCTCGGGGTCCAGGAATGCGAAGGCACAATTGTAGCAACACGCGATCTTCGCCATACTCTCTCCCTTGCGGTTCTCCGTTGTCGGCTCCCAGGTGTCAATGGGGCAACGCACCACGCCGCAGGATGTCGCAGATATGATACATTGACCATGGATAGCAGTCAATGAAAAAATGTACGGAGAACGAAAATTGTTGCATAGTGGAGAAACTCTTGTCCCGCAAGGAGTAAGGGAGCGTGAGGCCAGAGGAGTGGAAGCGTGGATGCGTAGATGCGTTCGGAGAGTGCCTCTGTGGTTCCAACCTCCTCCAATCTGCGAAATCATCGCAATCTGTGGCTGGAAAATGACAATGATCCGCTCGAAGGCTTAAGATAGCGGTTTTGGCCACAGAGGGCACAGAGGGCACAGAGCAAAGAGGGCAAGAGGGTGCAACGAAGAGACCGCAAGTTCTGAAAGCAGGGAGGATTCTATCTCACGCAGTGACGCAGGGACGCCGGGTGACAAGAGGAAGGTGAGAACGTAAGAAGGAAAGATGGCAAGACCCGTGCAGCGCCCGCCATTCTACGTTCGTACCTTCCTTTGCTCTAATCCTCCTACCTTCATCCCCCCCGCTGCGTCTCTGCGTGAATCCCTCTTGGGTTGCGGCCGGAGGCTGCGATGGGTTCTCAGTGTCCTCGGTGGTTCAGAACCTCTTTTCCATTCACCACAGAGACACGCGGGACACGGAGAAATGGGACCGCATATGAACGCCGAGTCGGCGATCTTTGAGTCTGCCTGAATTCGGCTCTCTTCTCTGTGCTCTCTGTGCCTCTGTGGTGAATCGCCTTCTTTGCTGGTCAGGGGGTTTGGGGCTTGGGGTCGCCGTTCTGCTTCCACCAGTTCGTCCATGTCTCCTGGGTCGTGGCGCGCTGCTGCCACTCGGATCGGACCCAGTCGAAACTCTGGGGGCTCTTGATCCGCTTTTGGGTGGGGTTCGCCTTCTGCAGATCGCCGGTGCGCCGCATGAAGATCCAGCGGAGAGTGTCCGCGGCGCCGTAGCGGATCTGGAAATGCGTGTCGTTCAGATGGGCCAGGAGGATCTCCGCCAGTTGGGCGTCGCGCTGGCGGAACTGTTCCGGCGTGAGGCGGTCGGGCGTCTTCGGCTCGTCCGTGTTGTCCGGGTCGGATTCCGAGCTCCACTTGGATCTCACTGCATCGACATGGGACATCGTGATGATGCGAATCTCGTTGGTTTGGTCGTCCAGTCCCTTGGCGATGTCCTCGGGCATCATCCAGTTGGTCTTGCCGAGGATGGTGGTCGCGGCCGCCCGGACGCGGACGTCGCGATGGGGCAGCAGTTTGGCGCGGACCGCGGCGGCGATCTGGGCGCCGATGGCCTTGTCCAGAGCCTGCGGCTTGACGTCTCCGAAGAATTGAGCCTGGATGTACGCGGCGGCCCCGGTCAGCACGGTCTCGGGGTCCTGGTCGTTGAAGAGCGGCAGGAAGACGAGCGGGTGTTTTGCCATCAGGCCGTTTTCCTGCAGTTGCTTCTCGAACACCTGGGACCGGCTATTTTCGAAGTTGAGGCCGGAGGAGGAAAAGCTCATGCCATCCGCCTCGATGATGCCCCCTTCCACACTGTACCAGACTGCCATCGGCTGCTG
>Ga0209347_1002887_pt1 | contig 21387 bp, 17 predicted proteins | sample AutmiccommuBRH23_FD_187382 | JGI IMG/M metagenome (GOLD analysis project Ga0209347, IMG submission 187382) | Deep subsurface microbial communities from Mt. Terri, Switzerland - Autotrophic microbial communities BRH/23 (SPAdes) (version 2) | ecosystem: Environmental > Aquatic > Deep subsurface >...
AGCCCCTGGGAAAGCAGGTCATCGCCAGGTAACAAACAAAATGCTATCTCTAACGAGGTAGCATTTTTGTGTTTTGTTATACTGAATGACCGAGGCACCGGGATCCCACCCGTTCGATCCACACTGCAGGAGTGTGCGTTACGGGACGCAGTGTGGCGAAAGGCTCGTCCGCCTTTCGTATACACGAACACGGAAGTTAAGACCTCCAGGGCCGATAATACTTGGGGCGTAAGCCCCTGGGAACATAGAATCCACACGGCAGGAGTGTTCGTTATGCTTGCTTGTTAAATATTTTACAAACTTTAAATATTGTGGTTATAAAACAGAACAATGTATCTATTATGAGAATGTGTTGTCCACCTCATTAAATAGAAGGAAACACCGCACTCAAATCTACAGTTAAATCTGGAAATATTGATACATGTCTTCGTCTTTCTTTTCGTCACCCTTAGTTAACCTAACAGAGAATGGTGCTGCATAAACTTTACAAGGTTTTCCCTTTAAGTAGACAGAAATCTGAGTAGATAAATTCATTGATATCTCCTGATGCTCTGGGGAAGGGGTTGCTTGCATATAGGGAACACCATCAATAATTTCTACTCTTTCATCTTCAGGCCATGCTAGGTAGTCTACATACGTGTATTGTCTTTTTTCTTGGGGTAGTGGCATAATAACACTCTCCTTTATTCAAGATAATTTTTTCTGCATATAGACATTGGGGACTCCAGGTGAAAATTGTCTATCCATAATCATTAACTGACTCACTCGCCACGGGAGCTTACATTTGGGTTTTCTTGTTTATCTAACCGACATATAGCAATTAGAATATATCATTATACCATGATAAGGTAAATATTGCCGTATGTGAGAAGATCGGAACTACACACGGCTGTCGCCAGATACCTATGATATATGAAAGTAGCCAATGAAATTACAACACTCTATTCCTTTTATGTCTCACTATTGGAACGGCCATCAAGCCGGTGGATGAGGCCATCCAAGAAACACTTGCATCGGTTAAAGCTATTGAAAGCGTAATAAATGTTATTGCTGAAGTTGCAGATCAAACCAATCTATTAGCACTTAATGCGGCCATTGAAGCAGCCAGAGCAGGCGAACATGGTCGTGGATTTGCGGTCGTCGCCGCCGCCGAAGTCCGAAAACTTGCTGACAATACGAAGAGTTCTGTTCAGGAAATACGTCAGAATATGCGCACTTTGAATACCCGTTCCGAAAACGCAGCGAAAGAGTTTACTGGTTTAAAAACAGGTCTAGAAAATGCAATTCATTCTGTGCAATCAGTTACGGTTCACATTGACGATATGCGTACTGACATTGAACGCATGGCTGCTACCAGTGAACAACAAAGCGCTGCTTTGGAGGAATCCGCAAGGAGTATTACTGAAACAGCTACAGCAGCGCAACAGATCCGTGAAAACGGAAACAATCTTGGTCAGAATGTATTTGGGCATGCCGAGCAACTTATTAAGCTACGACACCATACGGAACAGCTTAATCAAATGGGTTTAAATGACCAACTGGAGACTTACAAGACTGACCATATTCTGTGGGTGCAGCGGGTATTTAATCTGCTTATGGGATATGACAGTCTCTATAGCGTGACTACCTATCATGAATGTAGGCTAGGTCGGTGGGTAAACAATGAGGCACCCGAGCAGGCTCGTATGCATAGCGCGTTCAAGGCAATGCAACTCCCCCATCAAGCAGTCCATGAAGCTGCCGGAGAAGCTCTCAATGCTCATAAATCCGGAAACACGCAAAGTGCTGAAGCTGCTTTTGCGCGTTTGAGGCAAGAGTCCAAGAAAGTAGTTGAATGTTTAAATAATTTACAAGCTGATTGCCAGTTTTGGACACCAGCAGTTATATCGAACGAAGAGGAAGAGGTAATTCCAAAAGTTGAAGTTGATCAAGCGTCTAATTTAGAAGTTGTACAACCTCGCAAATTTAATAATATATTTCGTGCTTTAGCAAACAGAAAAGGCTAATCGTCAAGTCAAAAACACAAATACACAAATACACAAATACATACATACATCCCATCCCATCCCATCCCATCCCACTAGCTCGTAACATGCTACTTTCATGTATTATTATTTTGCGGTTTGAGCAGGAAACCGAGGAAAGATGTGGAATGTTTTATACTCTATTGTAAGTGCAAATTAGAAAAAAAACTTAAGGAACAGATACTTAATCAAATACCGTCATCGGTTATGGCAGTTAGTAGAGGTTTTAGAGTTACATATATGAATGAAGTATGAAGAAATTAATTTCTTGCTTAAAAGTAAGAGCAGAAATCGCTTGCTGATTTCTGCTCTGTTTATTTAAATAAGTACGTGGGTTTACTCTGTTAGAGGTTTTTTTTATGTGCTTTGTGGTTATACAAGACTTTGCATAAACCTTACAAATGTTTGGCTTTATCACTTTGACAAGAACATATGTTTCGTATTATAGTGTTTATAGTTGTAAAGTGAGGCGGTGTTGTACATAGATATTTATGATAAGTTGACTATCTTGTCAGACTCAGCGAAATATGATGTGGCTTGTACCTCCAGCGGTGTTGATAGAAGCGGCAAGCTAGGCAATATAGGCAGTGCTGCGAAAGCCGGCATATGTCATAGCTTTTCGGCAGATGGGCGCTGCATATCTTTACTAAAAGTACTCATGACTAATGTTTGTATCTTTGATTGCAAATACTGTGTCAATCGTGTGTCAAACGATACCGTAAGAGTGGCGTTTACGCCTATTGAACTTGCAGAACTTACGATCAACTTTTACCGACGTAACTACATAGAAGGTTTATTTCTTAGTTCCGGAGTGATTAAAAGTCCTAATAATACTACAGAGCAAATGATTAAGGCTCTTGAGTTATTGCGTAATGTGTACCGCTTTGGCGGTTATATTCATGTTAAGGCCATACCTGGAGCAGATAGTGATCTCATTACGCGCTTGGGTCTTTTGGCAGACAGGATGAGTATAAACATTGAGCTACCTTCTCAGGAGAGTCTAAAACTTTTAGCCCCAGACAAGACAAAGGAGTCCATCTTGCGTCCGATGGGACTGATTAGTACTAAGATCCAAGAAAACAGTACTGAACTTGTCAAATATCGTCATGCTTCCAAATTCGTGCCGGCTGGACAGAGCACACAGCTTATTGTGGGGGCGACTCCCGATACTGATCATAAAATATTAACTTTAACCGAAGGCCTATATAGGAAATATCACCTCAAAAGAGTCTTTTTCTCTGCTTATATGCCAGTGACTGAGCATTCACTGCTGCCTGCAGTAGATGTCAAACCACCTCTCCTGCGTGAACATAGGCTTTATCAGGCGGACTGGCTTTTACGGTTTTATGGTTTTGAAGCAAAAGAATTGCTTGATGAGCAAAATCCTAATTTCAATTTACAGGTTGATCCTAAGTGCAATTGGGCGCTAAACCATTTGGAGAAGTTTCCTCTTGAGATTAACAAAGCACCATATGAGATGCTATTACGAGTGCCGGGAATTGGCGTGACTAGTGCCCTGCGTATTCTAACTGCTAGAAGAAGCGGCTTGCTTGATTTTTCTGGGCTGAAAAAGATAGGTGTAGTTCTGAAACGCGCGCAGTATTTTATTACTTGTAAGGGAAAAATTTTAGAGGGCCTAAAAATAACGTCCGATGGAGCAATTGGAGCGCTGATGGCCGACCAGTTCAAGCTTCCGTCACACTATCCTGAGCAGCTCTCACTCTTTAATGAGCCTTTCACTACGAGAGAGGATGTGCAGCAATGTCTGACAGGACAAATATAGTCTACGCTTATGATGGTAGTTTCGAGGGACTGATGTGTTGCATCTTTGAAAGCTACGAGCAAAAGGAGAATCCAAGCATTATTCGTCCCCCCGTTGTACAGCAAAGCCTTTTTGATCCGGCAAAATGGATTGAGACGGACGAACATAAAGCGGATAGGGTTTTTAACTCGATTCCTTTGAAGATTTCTTCCCAAGCACAGGAGTTGGTTAAGCTCGGATTTTTAACGTGTACTCCGCACAAAGAATTGTTAATCTATAATTTCTTGCGTTTGGGGTTTAAGTATGGGGACAAGGTTATGACAATGCTCGCGGATGATACCGTTTGTTCCCTCCAAAAAGCTGTGCGCCACTTAACGTCTGAAAGTCATAAGTTCATGGGTTTTGTGCGGTTTTCTGTTTATGGCGAAGTGCTTGTGGCGGTGATAGAACCAAAGAACTTTGTCTTGCCCCTTTTGATACAGCATTTTTGTGACCGTTACCGCAACGAAGCGTTTATGATTTATGATAAAACCCATAGTATGGCCCTAATTTATCAATCACAAAATGTGGAGCTAATGGTTGTCAATGAGTTAACTTTGCCGGAGGTCGATGGTACTGAAGTTGAGTATCGCCGATTATGGAAGCAATTCTATCAAACGATTGCCATTGAAGCCAGATTTAACCCACGGTGTCGCATGACTCTGATGCCGAAACGATATTGGGGTCAAATGCCCGAGTTTGACGAAAAGAATGCTGCACAATGGCGAGTGGCAGAAACATGACCAGGTTTTCATCAAAAATCCAAGTGATTAGGCGGGAGTTGGCTCTCAGTTGAATCAGATTTTTACATGTATACACAAGGATTTTAAGCTTTTGTGGCGAATTCTAATGTGAAAGGGATAAAAGAGTAGTTGAGGGGTTAACTGAATATGAAAAGGATGCTTTTTCTACATAAGACAGTCTTAGTCACAATAATAGGGGCTATTCTTTTAGTCTCTTCAGTGATTCCGGCTCAAGCTGATAATTTACAGCAACAGCTTGATCAATCTAAACAACAAGTCAATCAGTTAAATGGGGCTCTGAAGGCACAGAAAGATAAAGTGGCGGCTGCAACGACACAGGTTTTGGCCTTTAAGCAATCTCTTCAGGCCTTGAATAACAGTATAGAGCGAGAAAAAGTAGTATTGTCCGAGGAACAAAAACACCTGAACGGATTGGAACAAGAACAAAAGAAACTAGAGAAACAGCGGCAGGAGTATATTAAATCGTTAGGACAGTTCTTAAAGAGTAATTATGAAGATGGTGTAACAACTTATTTAGCTGTGCTGTTCGAAGCCAGCAGCTTATCTGACTTTATTGATCGCGCGGACAAGATTCAGATGATCGTAGGTAGCTATAGTAAGCTTCAAAAGGATATTGTAGCCTTAAACGAAACCATGAATGGTCAAATGGAACTGATTAAACAAAAGCAGAACACAATCCAAACTACGATCCAGAGCAAAGAACAATCACAGCTGGCTGTGCAAGCAGTGCTAGGCAAGCAACAAGCTATTCTTACTCAATTAAGTACAGATGAAAAAGCGACTCTGAATGCTTCTTTATCTGCTCAAGCTAAGGTTAGTAGGATACAAAGATTAATAGAGCAAGAAGCGCTTGAGGCAGCCTATGCTGCTCAAGAGAAGTCGAATCCATCTTCCGGAACTTCTTCGGGCGCAGGGGTTTCGGGTACAGTCAAGGTTACGGGCGGAGCACAAAAAATTCTTAGTTTTGCCGCTCAGTTTCTTGGCACACGATATGTTTGGGGAGGCACGACCCCATCTCCGGGATTTGACTGTTCTGGGTATGTCCAATACGTATATCGTAATAGTGGCATATCTTTGAACAGAACTTCGGAACAGCAGTTTAATAATGGAGTTTCCGTCTCACGATCAGGATTGCTTCCAGGAGATTTAGTGTTTTTTCACACATATTCTTCTGGCGCTTCTCATGTTGGAATTTATGTCGGAAATAACACGATGATTAATTCGTCGAGTGGCGGTGTATCTTACGATGATATGACAGACTCTTATTGGTCAGTACGTTATTTAGGTGCTAGGCGTGTTTTAGCACAGTAAACAATGAACTAAGAAAGAAGGCGTTCTCACAATCGAGAAACGCCTTTTTTCAATCATATGAACGGGCCTACGACTTTAACTTGTGAAACTGAGGGTATATTGATAACATATTCACCTGACTTTATAATTTTGTGGGAATGCCTAATAATAGGATTGACGCCTCCGTTTAAGTAGCAATTGGATAATTAATTGGATTTAAAGTTAATATATGAAATGGCTTTAATATTTCGCCAATTGTCTATGAAGTACTCAGTTCATGAGCTTTACATTGGTTATGAGGTGGTTTTTATAAGGGGGAAGGGGTTTGAAAGTACTTGTCATTAATCCAGGGTCAACGTCTACGAAAGTCGCGGCCTATGAGAATGAAACTTGCCTATGGAAGCAAGGGATTGACCACCCGGCCAGTGAGATCAACGCTTTCGCCTGTGTGGGAGATCAATATAAGTATCGAATTGCCATAATCCTAAAAATGCTCGAAGAAAAAGGGATGCGATTAGAGTGTTTTGATGGGATAGTCGGACGGGGTGGCTTACTTAACCCCCTAGGGGGAGGCACCTACTTGGTTGATGAAGATCTTGTGCGTATTTTGCATAATGCACCGGGTGGCGAACATGCTTCCAATTTAGGTGGAATAATTGCGTATCATTTGGGACGGAGCATTAATGTTCCTGTTTACATTGTGGATCCAGTCTCAGTGGACGAAATGGAGCCTGTAGCACGACTTTCTGGGCTTCCAGAATTATCTCGATTAAGCCAGTCTCACGCTTTGAATATGAAGGCAGTCGCTCGAAAGGTGGCCCGTGAGATAGGTAAAAATTATCAGGATCTAAACTTGATTATCGCTCACTTGGGTGGAGGGATCTCTGTAGCCCCGCACTGCAAAGGAAAAATGATTGATGTGAACAACGCCAATAATGAGGGCCCTTATTCCTTAGAACGTTCTGGCACATTGCCTGTTTATCAACTAGTTAAACTTTGCTATTCCGGAAAGTATTCTGAGCAAGAAGTACTCACTAAAATTCATAAAGAAGGGGGTATATTTGCTTACCTTGGGACAAAAGACGGACGTGTTGCAGAAAAACGGATGAACGCAGGAGATCTGCGTGCTAAGCTTGTATTAGAAGGTCTCTGCTATCAGGTTGCCAAGGAAATCGGCGCCATGGCCACTGTGCTAGAGGGAGATGTAGATCACATCGTTTTAACCGGAGGGCTCGCTCATTCTGAATATATTACTCGAGAAATCACTCGACGTATATCTTTTATTTCTTCTGTTCTGGTGGTCCCTGGAGAGGAAGAAATGGAAGCTTTAGCACTGGGAGCCTTGAGAGTCCTCAACGGAGAAGAAAAAGCATTAACTTACGACACTTAGTGGGCTTTATTACCATCTGATAAAAATGGGGTGTAAATGAATGCGATTTAACGGATTTGAATCTTTACACGACAGGGCGAAGAGTCTGGGTCGGGCAAAGGTTGCCGTGGCTGCAGCAGCAGATAAAGAAGTATTGGAAGCAATCAAGTTAGCAGAAAAAGAAGGGCTAATTACCCCAATTCTTATCGGCAATGTTTTTGAAATCAAGCGGTTAGCCAAAGAAATAGGATTTAGCTTAAATGGAGCGGAGCTGATCCATGAACCTAACCTTAAAGAAGTTGCACATAAGGCTGTAGATGCCGTAGTTAATGGGCAAGCGCATTTCTTGATGAAAGGCCTAATTAACAGTGCGGATTTTTTGCGGGCGGTATTAAGACCTGTTCGGGGATTGAGAACAGGACGTTTACTCAGTCACTTATCTGGATTTCAAGTTCCCGGATTTTCCCGTTTGCTGTTCGTCACCGACGGGGGGATGAATATTGCTCCGAGCCTGACGCAGAAGAAGGAAATTTTGGAGAACAGTTTAGACTATTTAAAGGGTATTGGGATGGATCGGGTCAATGTAATTGTGTTAGCTGCGAATGAAGTGGCGAATCCAAAAATGCCGGCGACAATGGATGCCCAGGCCCTGGCGGAAATGAGTTTAGCAGGTGAATTTCCGGGTGCGATAGTGGAAGGGCCGTTGGCTCTCGATGGAGCAGTGAGCGCTACTGCCTTGAAACACAAGGGGATTTCCAGTCAAATCAATGGAGCGGTTGATCTGTTTTTGGTTCCCAGTATTGAAGTCGGGAACGTTTTATCAAAATCTATGGTTTACTTTGCAGGGGCGACAATGGCAGGACTCTTGCTCGGGGCACAGGTTCCCATTGTCTTCACGTCAAGAAATGATACTCCGAGGAGCAAGTTTATGTCATTATCAATGGCCGCTCTTAATCGAGGGTGATGGATAAAAACGAACTTATATATTCAACCCATACCGGCGTATTTTACGCCAAAGCGTGGAGCGGCTAATCCCTAGTATTTTGGCGGCAGCTGTATATTTACCTTTGGCTTCGGACATGGCGTTTAGGATATTCTGAGCATCTATGCTTAACGAGTCTGATATCATTGTCGGTAACTTATACTCGTCTTCACAGATTTGGGATAGAACAGTTACGTCTACAATATCAGTTTTACAAATGGCTGCTGTTCTTTCCATCGCGTTCTGCAGTTCGCGGATGTTTCCTGGCCAAGGATAGCCTTCCAGCCATTTGATTGCGGATTTACTTAATGCTATTTTCCGGCCCAGAGTAGAGGCATATTTTGATAAAAAACTTTGGGCATAGATACCAACATCCAATCTTCGTTCGCGCAAGGGGGGGAGGGTTAATCGTAATACATTTAGTCGGTAGTATAAGTCATCCCGAAATGCGTTTTCGAGAACAAGGCTTTTTAATTTCTTGTTTGTCGCGGCAATAATCCTTACATCGACAGGAATAACACGATCACTACCCAGACGTACGACAACTTTTTCCTGCAACACACGCAATAGTTTGCCTTGGGTGGTAAAGTCCATTTCGGCAACTTCATCCAGAAAAACAGTCCCGCCATGAGCTGCTTCAAAAAGTCCTAGTCTTCCTTCCTTGTTCGCTCCGGTAAAAGCGCCAGAGGTATAGCCAAAAAGTTCGCTTTCCAGGATCTGACTGGGTAGGGCAGCGCAGTTAATTGCCACAAACGGACCATTAGCACGTTTGCTGTAATTATGAATGCTTTGAGCAAAGACCTCCTTACCAGTCCCCGTTTCGCCGAGAATAAGTACATTTGAATGGGTCTTGGCGAACTCTTTGGAGATTTCAATAGCTTGGCAAATTTGAGGACTGTCGCCCAAAATATCATCAAAGGTGAAATTGGCTCGATGACCGCGATCATGTATGTCGCGGCGGATTCGGGCTTCCATCTGCTGGATATTTGTGACATCCTGCATTGTAGCAACAGCTCCTACTGGTTTTTCGTTCACAATGATCGGTACCTTGTTGCACATTATTGACATACCTTTAATCTGAACTAAATAGTGTAAATCGCTAAGTCCTGTTTCTACAACTTGGTCAAGGTTCAAAGTTGGGAGGACTTTTTTTATTTTTTGTCCGATGGCCCCCACACTTTCTATTTTGGTAAGTTGCTGTGCCGCCGGATTAAATCCGGTAATAATACAGTCTTGGTCAATAGTTATAATACCCTCGTAAGAGTAATCCAAAACAGTGCTAAACATTCCTTTCTTAGCTTTTTCTATTTGAAGTGCATGTTCGACATATTTGGCTTCCCGCGCTGCTTGAAGAATGCTTTCCTTACTGCTATCGATAAAAGCATAGGGGAGGTTATGTTTTTTGGCAACATATGTTGTGGTTATACCGCCCATAACAACCTCCGCACCTTCAGCAAAGGCCTTGAGCACTGCCGCTTCAACTTTGGTGGGGTGTTCAGTAAAATATTGCTTTATTTCAACTCCTAAAATATGGGCTAAATAATCTACACCTTCAAGCATTGAAGAGGAAAAGGCAATCAAAGCAAGTTTGTTACCAAATTTTTTTGCTTCTTGGACACTTCTGATGATATCAAACCCTGTAATTGGAGTTTCAACAACCGTGATATTGTCAACTTGGCGAATAGATTGGACCGTTATTCCACCGCGGGCGATAACTACTTCGATGCCTTTGGCAAACATTTTCTTAGTAATATTGGCACCTTCGTCCCAGATACCCTTTTCGACAATAATGTCAGAAAATTTTTCTTTTAAGATTTTTCGAGTATAAGTTACCATACTATCATCAGGGACAATGTAAAGTATTTTGGTCATATTACAACACTCCTGAAACAAAATGCAACATTAATTAATTTTATTATATATTGTTTCACTATTTGTGGCAACGCATTTTAAGAAAAGTCAGTTAATTCAGTACTTTCAGAATTGGCATAAGATTTGCAACACACTATATTTAAGATCAAATAGAGGTGATTAAATGTTGCACAGACAAAATTTTGGGAGAATTACTATTTAAACTCGGAAAATGTCGGTACAGAAATGGAGGTGGAATATTGTCCCCGATCATCAATTAACCAGGGACTATCTTTAGTCTTTGAAGAGCATTGGGACTGCCCCGTTCAACGCCTATAACAAGAGTCACAGTACCGGGAATAAACTAAGACTTATTCTATAATTTTTGGAATTTTTTATTAAGGGGGGACAAGAAAAAGCATGAAAATATTAATGACAGGCAATGAGGCAATTGCTCGGGGTGTCTACGAATATGGTGTCAGTGTCGCTACAGCCTATCCTGGCACCCCAAGCACAGAAATTCTTGAAAATATTGTCAAATACCCAGAAGTTTATTGTCAGTGGTCGCCTAATGAAAAGGTTGCAATGGAAGTAGGCGTCGGAGCAGCAATTGCCGGTGCCCGCGCCATTGTTACCATGAAGATGGTAGGAGTCAATGTTGCTGCCGATCCACTTTTCACCGTGGCTTACACTGGAACGCGTGCAGGCTTAGTCTTGGTCTCGGCGGATGATCCAGGAATGCACTCCTCGCAAAACGAGCAGGACAATAGACTATATGCGGCGTTTGCCAAGATACCATTGCTAGAACCATCGAACTCTCAGGAGGCTAAAGACATGGTTGGCATGGCTATGGAAATCTCTGAAGCCTTCGATACTCCAGTCATGTTACGAATTACAACTCGGATAGCCCATTCCCAAAGTTTAGTTGAACAAAAGGAGCCCATGGAGCGACTTGCCAAACCCTTTGAGAGGAATCAGCGCAAGTACGTTATGCTTCCTGCCCATGGACGTGCACGTCGCTTAATTGTAGAAGAACGCATGCAGAAACTAGCCAATTTTTCTGAAACTGTTGCAGTTAATTATATGGAGATGAACGATACGAACATCGGGATCATCACCTCTGGTATTTCCTATCAATATGTTAGAGAAGCCCTACCACAGGCTTCCATCCTTAAATTAGGCTTAACCAATCCCTTGCCTTCAGGCTTAATCAAAGAGTTCGCAGCCAAAGTCAGCAAGCTTTATGTTGTTGAGGAACTAGAACCTTATATGGAAAAAGAAATACGTCTCTTAGGCCTTGACGTCAGTGGCAAGGAACTTTTCCCGCCTTATGGGGAACTCTCCGTCCGGATGATTTCGGAAAAGATTACCGGTCGAAACGGAATACCGATAGCCAAACCCTTTGACGCTCCGATCAGACCACCGGTTATGTGCCCGGGTTGCCCACATCGCGGACTTTTTTTCACTCTTAAGCAACTAAAACTCGTTGTTTCTGGCGATATTGGCTGTTATACCCTTGGAACCATGGCTCCCCTCGAGGCAATGGATACATGTATCTGCATGGGTGCCTCAATATCCGGAGCACTGGGAATGGAGAAAGCTCATCCGGAAATGGCTGAAAAGATGGTCGCAGTCATCGGAGATTCCACATTCCTACATTCAGGCGTTACCGGTCTCATGGATGTTGTTTATAATGGGGGACACACGACTACGATTATTCTGGACAATTCTATTACAGCTATGACAGGACACCAAGAAAACCCATCTACAGGTAAGACTCTCATGGGTCAACCAGCCCCTCAAGTTGACTTTGTTGCTTTGTGCAAGGCCTTGGGAGTAAAACGAATTACAGAAGTTGATCCCTTTGACGTAGAAAGAGTTAAAGAAGTAATCAAGACCGAAATAGCAGCCTCTGAACCCTCAGTCATTATTACTAAACGACCTTGTGCCCTTATTATCAAAAATACGGAAAAACCACTCCAAGTACAAGACTGCACTGGTTGTAAAATGTGCTTAAAACTCGGTTGTCCGGCACTCTCCTTTGATGAAGAAAACGAAACAGTCCAAGTAGACCAAGCCTTATGTACAGGGTGTGGCCTTTGCATGAACGTATGTAAATTTGATGCCTTGCGAAAGGCTGGTGATGCTTAATGTCTAAGATAATTAATATTTTACTCGTAGGTGTAGGCGGTCAAGGGACAATTTTAGCTTCCAAGATTTTGACCAATGTCGCTCTAGCTCAAGGTTACGAGGTAAAAATGTCCGAGATCCACGGAATGGCCCAACGGGGTGGATCAGTAGTAACTCAAGTTCGTATAGGGGAAGACGTTCACTCTCCGGTCATCGAACCAGGAGAAGCTGACTATATGGTCGCCTTTGAACAATTGGAAGCTTATCGATGGTCGCATTTCTTGAAAAAAGACGGAGTCTTAATCGTTAACACTCAAAAGATAGTACCTTTACCAGTGCTTATCGGAGCCGCAACTTATCCAGAGAATATCCTTGTCGAACTTAAAGGGCGAGTTGAGCATTTTATCAACTTGGACGGATTAAAATTAGCTTCCGAGGCTGGTAATGTCAAGGCCACGAATGTTGTGTTAATGGGAGTACTCTCTAAATATATGGATTTCCCAGAGGATGCCTGGAAAAATGCTCTTGTGGCTGGAATCCCAGCCAAGCTTCTGGACTTAAATATGAAAGCCTTTGCTTCTGGAGTAGCCGAGGTAAAGTGAATAAAACCTCAATCCCCAAAATGATAATCTAATAAGGAGGTTCAAGAAAAATGACGCAAGAAGTGGGCCAACGGATGCTTATGGCAGGCAACAATGCCATTGCCCGGGGAGCTTATGAGGCAGGAGTTTATTTCGCTTCAGGTTACCCTGGTACACCCAGTACAGAAATATTGGAAGTCCTCTCCCAACACCGCGAAATCAAAGCCCAGTGGTCTGCTAACGAAAAAGTAGCTTTTGATGAAGCTATGGGAGTAGCGATGTCCGGCAAACGAGCTCTATGTTCGATGAAATATGTTGGACTTAATGTTGCTGCTGATTCCTTCATGGTCTTCCCTTTCGCAGGGACTATCGGTGGCTTTGTAGTCATCTCAGCCGACGATCCTGGGATGTACTCGTCTCAAAATGAACAAGACAATCGCTATTTTGCCAGATTAGCTGAAATACCTATGATCGAACCAAGTGATCCCCAAGAAGCCAAAGACTACCTCAAACTTGCTTACGAAATTAGTGAAAAATTTTCTACCCCGGTTCTGTTTAGAACCTCGATGCGGGTTTCTCATAGTAAAGGAATGGTCACCCTTGGTGAACGCGTTAAAGTAGGAGATAGCACAAGCTTTGTCAAAGACGTACCTAATTGGGTCGTACCGATCTTCGCTAAATCCCTTAAAGCTAAACTTGATGCTAAATTCGCAGCTATCACTGATTATGTGGAAACTTATGAGTATAACCGAATCGAAAAAGGAACAGGCAAGATTGGCGTCATCACCAGCGGAGCCTCTTACACTTATACTAAAGAGATACTCCCGGAGGCTAGTGTACTAAAACTAGCCATAACCTATCCCTTACCCAAACAAATGATCATCGACTTCTGTGCCCAATACGATAAAGTTTATATTATTGAAGAACTTGACTCCTTCATCGAAGATCAAATTCGAGTATGGGGAGTCACTAATCTCAGTGGCAAAGATATCTTTCCTCGAACAGGAGAATTTAGCCCAGACATCTTAGCCAAATGCTTATTCAACGAACAACCTATGCAAGACTTTTCTAACGAATTTAACATCATTAGTCGACCACCCCAACTTTGCCCAGGCTGTCCACACCGCGGGGCCTATCTCGCCCTTAAAAAATCTGGAGCCTTAGTCACAGGAGATATTGGCTGTTACACACTTGGATCCTTACCGCCTTTAGGAGCAATGCATACCTCCTTTGCCATGGGAACCTCAATTGGTAATGCCTTTGGCTTTGAACTTGGAGGAATAAGCAAAGTTGCAGCAGTCATCGGAGATGCGACTTTCATTCATGGTGGGATCCCATCCCTAATTGATATTGTTTACAACGGTGGTAACACAACCGTCGTTATTCTAGATAACAGTACAACGGGTATGACGGGCCACCAGGAACACCCTGCGACCGGGCAAACGCTCCAGGGGAAAGAAGTTCCTAAACTAGACTTAGTTAACCTCGTTAAAGCACTCGGCGTTAAACATGTTCAGGTAGCCGATCCCTTTGATCAGAAAGCAATGTACCAAGCAATTAAAGATGCCCTCGAGCATGAAGGGCCCTCAGTTGTAATCACGAACAGACCTTGCATCTTCGCTCGCGGCGAAAAGCAGAGACCCAAAACGCCCTATGTCATAGACATTGATAAATGTACTCAATGCGGGGCTTGCCAACGTATCGGTTGCCCAGGAGTATTACCTGGAGAACAAGCAGCCATTGATGATGTATCCTGCACTGGCTGTTCCCTATGTGCCCAAGCCTGTAAATTTGACGCCATTAACTTAAAGGGGGAATGAAAATGTCAAACGTAACCAACGTACTCCTCTGTGGCGTCGGAGGGCAAGGTGTACTTCTAGCCAGTGAAGTACTCGCTTTAGTCGCTGCCGAAGAAAAAGCCCAAGTTAAGCAAACAGAAGTACATGGGGTAGCCCAACGAGGAGGGAGCGTAGTCAGTCATCTACGCTTCGGTGACCAAGTTTACTCACCAACCGTCCGGACCGGCACCGGAGATATCTTAATTGCTTTTGAAAGGCTTGAAGCTGTACGTTACGGACATTATCTAAAACCCGGCGGTCTGATGCTGATTAATGACATTGAAGTCATGCCTGGCCAGATCGGTGAATATCAACCCTATCCTACCGGAATTATTGAATTCGTGCAAAGTAAAGGCTTTCAAATCCAAGAAATTTCGGCGACGGCCCAAGCCAAAGCACTTGGTAATCCTAAAGTCAGTAGTCTAATCATCCTGGGGGCTCTTTCCGCTAACTTGGATATGCCCCAACAAGCTTGGGAAAGAATTATTCGGAAACGTATCCCGCCAAAACTTGTCGATATCAACCTTAAGGCCTTTAAAGTAGGTATTGAAATGGCCCAAGCAAGGGCCCAAGTAGCTGTATCCTCAGTTTAGTGTATCCAAAGCTTACACTGGCAAGGCTTCTGAAGGCCGATTCTTCATTATCCAAGCGAACACTGAGGAGCGAAAATTAGTTAGGAGGGTTCAGGGTGAGTATACCTGTGCAAAACGCTAGACAATGTTTAATATGGGACCACGAACATGAGACTATGCCGCGCCCTAATTTGGAAAAGTTACAGCTTGAAAGACTCCAGAAAACCGTCGAACGTTGTTACACTAAAGTACCGCTTTATAAAGAAAAAATGGATGCGTTAGGGGTTAAGCCTGACGATATTAACCGCCTTAAAGATGTAAATAAATTACCCTTTACCACTAAAAATGACCTGCGCGATAATTATCCCTTTAAAATGTTTGCCGAACCTCTCGATAAGGTTGTTCGACTACACGCTTCTAGTGGTACCACCGGTAAACCAGTCGTCGTTGGCTATACAGTCAATGATATTAATACTTGGGCTGAACTGATGGCCCGAGTGTACACTTCGGGTGGAGTTACTAATGTGGATATTGTGCATAACTCATACGGTTATGGACTCTTCACAGGTGGCATGGGAGCCCACTATGGGGCTGAACGGGTTGGAGCAGTCGTCATTCCAGTATCTGGGGGACTCAGCAAACGTCAAGTAATGCTCTGGCAAGATTTTGGGGCAACAGTACTAATGTCAACTCCATCTTATGCCTTGGTACTAGCTGAACAAGCCAAGGAAATGGGTGTCAATCCATTACGAGATCTTAAACTTAAAGTAGGCTTTTTTGGAGCCGAGCCTTGGACTATGGAAATGAAACGAGAAATCGAAGCTAAACTCAACCTTGAAGCCTTCGATATCTACGGACTAACCGAAATGATGGGTCCAGGAGTATCCTCTGAATGTCCCTATCATGATGGATTGCACATTGCAGAAGATCATTTCTTAGTGGAAACTGTCGATCCTGATACGGGAGAGTCTCTACCACTAGGGCAATTAGGTGAAATGGTCCTTACATCTCTTACGAAAGAAGCCTTCCCAGTCCTGCGTTATAGAACTAGAGATCGAACTATCATCGATACTGAAGTCTGTTCATGCGGACGGACCACAGCTCGTATGAAGCGGATCACCGGACGTACTGACGATATGTTAATTATTAGAGGAGTCAATGTTTTCCCTTCTCAAATTGAAAGTGTGATTCTAACTATTAAGGGACTTGAACCCCAATATGTTATCGTTGTGGACCGTGGTTCCAATTATATGGATGATTTGGAAGTCCTGGTCGAATGTACAGAAAAACTGCACGCGCAAGGCGATGAGGCCTTGGAAAAGGTGAAAGAACGCTTAGGTGCTGACTTACACCAAGTTCTAGGCATCAATGCCCGTATTAAAGTTGTTGCTCCCAAGACGTTGGAACGTAGTGAAGGTAAAGCTAAACGAGTTGTAGATCTAAGGGATTTCAATAACTAACCTTAGTGTTACTTAAATAAAAGCTTAAGCAGGAGGTGAAGATCACTAATGTCTATGACTATGACGGAGAAAATTCTGGCTGCTCATGCCGGGTTAAGCGAAGTACGTCCGGGTCAAATCATCAACGCCAAAGTGGACTTAGTTCTGGCCAATGAATTATCAGCTATTGTTGCCATCGAAGAGTTTGGCAAAATCAAGGGGGCTAAGAGCGTCTTTGATCCTCAAAAAATTGTGATCGTCCCTGATCATTTTACACCCAATAAGGATATTCAATCCGCTAAAGTTGCCAAAAGGGTCCGAGAGTTTGCCCTAGAACAAAACACATTGTATTACGAAGTAGGTCGCATGGGTATTGAACACGTCTTACTTCCAGAACAAGGCTTGGTACGCCCGGGTCAACTGGTCATTGGTGGAGATTCCCACACTTGTACCTATGGAGCGCTGGGGATGGTCGCTACCGGAGTAGGATCAACTGATATCGCAGTAGCTTGGGCCTTAGGAGAAGTTTGGCTGAAGGTTCCGCCAACGATAAAGATCGAATTCAAAGGGAAGAAAAAGCCTTGGGTTTCTGGAAAAGATATGATTCTCTACATGATCGGTCAATTAGGCGTTGATGGTGCTATTTATAGTGCTTTAGAGTTCTGCGGAGAGGCCATTGAGGAACTCAGTATAGCAGAACGTTTGACCATGGCTAATATGGTGATTGAAGCAGGTGCAAAAAACGGTATCTTTGCAGTCGATGCTAAGACAGAAGCTTATGTCAAAGCAGCCCGCAACCAACCCTATAAGGTAATTACTAGTGATCCAGATGCTGAGTATGCGCAAACAATCGTCTTTGATATGGCAGATATTGAGCCCCAAGTAGCTTTCCCCCATTTACCTTCCAATACTAAACCTATCTCTCAGGTTGGTGAAGTTTCTGTCAATCAAGTGGTGATCGGTTCCTGTACCAACGGACGGATTGAAGACTTGCGCATCGCAGCCGGACTTCTAAAAGGGAAGAAAATCCATCCGCGTGTACGTTGCATCATTATCCCGGGTACTCAAAAAGTTTATCTTGAAGCGATGAAGGAAGGATTATTGGAGACCTTTGTTCAAGCAGAATGTGTCGTTTCCACCCCAACCTGTGGTCCTTGTGTAGGGGGACATATGGGGATTTTAGCGGATGGGGAGCGTTGTGTATCCACAACCAATCGCAATTTTGTCGGCCGTATGGGTCATGTCACTAGCGAGATATATCTAGCTAGCCCTGCAGTAGCAGCGGCTACAGCTTTAAGCGGCAAATTAGCAGACCCAGGTAAATTATGATAATCGTTAAGTAAGGAGGGAAACGACGATGATTGAAGGAGAAGTCTGGAAGTTAGGTCGGGATATTGATACTGATCTAATCATAGCAGGCCGTTATTGTAATATATCTGATCCAGCAGAATTAGCGAAGTATGTATTAGAAGATTTAGATCCAAACTTTGTCAAAACGTTTAAACACGGAGATGTAATCGTAGCAGATAATAACTTTGGTTGTGGTTCCTCCCGAGAAGTAGCGCCACTGACTTTAAAAGCAGCCGGAGTGGCAGCTGTGGTCGCCCCGACATTTGCTCGGATTTTCTATAGGAACTGTATAAACATCGGACTGCCTATTTTTGAAATACCAGACGTTGCTAAAGATTTTGAAAAAGGGCAGCAAATCAGTATAGACCCAGTGACGGGAAAAGTAACCAATCTAACGACGGGAGTAACGTTCCAAGCAGCCCCATTTCCCGCCTTTATGCAAAAGATTATGGACGCTGGTGGGCTTGTGGCCTATGCCGGTGAACAATTAGGGGGAGCAAAAAATGGATAAGCAACGCAGCTATCGATTTGGAGTTATTGGTGGAGATGGAGTAGGCCCAGAGGTTGTCGCCGAAGGTCTTAAAGTTTTGGAAGTTGTAGCAAGACAATATGGCTTTTCTTATGAATTAACACATTATCCTTATTCTACCGATCACTATCTGAAAACCGGAGAGACCATGCCAGAATCAATTTTGGATGAGTACAAAACGATGGATGCCCTTTACCTCGGAGCCCTGGGTGATCCACGAGTTGAGCCAGGCTTTATTGAGCGGCCTATCATCATGGGCATGCGTTTCGGATTAGATCTCTATATTAATCTACGCCCGATTAAACTGTACGCAGAGCAATTTTGTCCCCTTAAAGGCAAAAAGCCTGAGGATATTGATATGGTTATTGTACGTGAGAATACTGAAGATCTCTATACTAACTTAGGTGGAATCTTTAAAAAGGGAACTCCAGATGAAGTCGCCATTGCCGAAATGGTGTTCACTCGTAAAGGCTGTGAACGAGCCATCCGTTACGCTTTTGAATTAGCAAGAAAACGCAATAAGAAGAAAAAGGTAACCTTAATCGATAAGGCGAATGCGATACGTTCCATGGATCTTTGGACTCGAACCTTTGAAGAAGTCGGTGCGGAATACCCTGATATTGAAAGGGAACACGCCTATATTGATGCTGCTTGTATGTGGATGATTAAGAATCCGGAATGGTTCGATGTGGGAGTTACAAGTAATTTATTCGGAGATATTATCACGGATATTGGAGCAATGATTCAAGGCGGACTCGGAATAGCTGCCTCAGGTAATATTCATCCAGGAAAGGTTTCTATGTTTGAACCAATCCATGGTTCTGCACCAAAATATGCGGGTCTTAATGTGGCTAACCCTATGGCTGCGATCGCCGCTATGGCTATGCTTTTGGACTATATTGGGGAAAGAGAAGCATCGGTCAAGATCGACAAAGCCCTGCAGGATTTGTTGATGTCCGGCAAGGTTCCCTCTTTAGGAGCAGATTCGGGACTCTCTACCAGTCAGATCGGTGATTTGGTTCTTGAAATATTAGGTTGATCTGGGCAAGAAATTAATTTTAAAAACAATACGATATGAAGGGGGTAGGTTTGATGTTACGTGAGCCTATTGAACAACTATTGCATAGTCCGTTGGAGTTTACTAAAGATATTAAATTTCCCGATCCTAGAGAACTTCGTATCTACGACTCAACCCTTCGCGACGGAGAGCAAATGCCTGGTGTTGCCTATACCCCTGAACAAAAGCTAGAAATTACTAAAGCTTTAAGTGATATCGGAGTTCATATCATTGACGTGGGATTCCCCGGAGTATCAGCTTCTGAACAACAGGCTTTGCGCTTGATTATGGAAGCCAAACGCCGAGGTGAACTACGCCCAGACCTGGAAATCGTAGTCATGTGCCGTTCCCATAAGGGAGATATCGACGCAACCCTCGAAGTGCTTAACGAGATAAATATTTCTGCTGAAGAAGTAACTTTCTTCATCTTTACGACGGCGTCCAATCTACACAATAAGTATAAAATAGGCAAAACTCTTCTTCATAGGGAAGGTATTTCCGACGGTGAACATGAAGATCGGCCAATTGAATGGTACAAAGAAGCCAACCTGAAGATGATGGAGGAAGCTATCCGTTACGCCAGGTCTAAAGGGGTAACCCATATCGAATTTGGTGGAGAAGATGGTTCGCGTGCGGATGTTGATTATATCATTGAACTGCACCGTCGTGGACTTGCTGCAGGTGGCACCAGACCTTCTTTCCCTGATACAGTAGGTGTTTTGACTCCAGAGGCAACTGCCAAATATGTTGAGGAACTTGTCCGAGCAGTTCCTGAGGCACCTCTACTGGTACATTTCCACAATGATTTTGGCTTTGGTTCGATTAATACTATTGCAGCAATCAAGTCTGGAGCAAAAGCTTTCTGCACTACGGTAGCTGGCTACGGCGAACGGGCGGGAAACGCACCACTCCACGAAGTGGTGGTTTCCTTGAAATTGCTCTATGGGATCGAGATTCCTGGCTTCAAATATGAAAAACTGCAGACGTTGTATCGCTTGGTTGAAAAATACGCCTGTATGCCAATCCAGGCTCATGCCCCAATTATTGGACCCCATGTTTTTATGCATGAGAGTGGCATACACACTGCGGGTGTACTGATTGATCGTCGTATCTATGAGGCTATTCCCTCTGAATTAGTAGGACAGAAGACCTCTTTCGTTTACGGAAAACACTCTGGCGGCCAAATTATTGAACATGGTTTATTAGCGATGGAAAAAGAACTTACGGATTCGGGAGTCGTGATTACACAGGAACTGATAGATCAGGTGACTTCTGAAATGAAGCGTTTGCGAGAGGATAAATCAAAAACTGACCTTTTGCAAAAACTCATTCATATTTACCATAAGACTTTAGATTCAATAGGATTAACAGGTATAGACCTGTTTCGAGTTGCTTGTCAAATGAATGAGAAACTTAAGAACCAGGAATTACTGGGAAAACAGTAAGCACAAGTATTATAAGTGTAGGAGCGGTAGAAGCTTCGTTATAAAGAAGGGGATACCTTCCGGCATCCCCTTCTTTATTTGGGTTACTGGCATTAGAACAATTTATAAATTGTAGGAGGTAATTTAAATGTATTCAAAAGCTTATATTCCCTATGGTGGTTATTACAGCACACCCTTTGCTCGCTGGCAGGGAAGCCTGCAAAATGAACATTCAGTTGAACTGGCAGCATCAACCGCTAAAAAATGGCTGGCAACCAAAGCCATTGATCCAAAAATATTCGAATACCTTGTTTTTGGTAAAACCATTGGACAACATCACACTTTTTACGATGCCCCATGGGCTGCAGCTCTATTGGGAGCTCCAG